>Ga0315902_10014006_pt1 | contig 10336 bp, 10 predicted proteins | sample LakEriMetagenome_9_FD_203523 | JGI IMG/M metagenome (GOLD analysis project Ga0315902, IMG submission 203523) | Freshwater fungal communities from buoy surface, Lake Erie, Ohio, United States - Buoy 12 MA117 | ecosystem: Environmental > Aquatic > Freshwater > Lake > Lake biofilm | place: USA...
CACATTACTTTAACAGGTGGAACACCAAATCAAGTAGATGGTGTTAATTTATCTGTTGGTGATAGAATACTTGTTAAATCACAAAACACAACATCACAAAATGGAATATACTATGTTCAGACACTTGGATCAGGATCAAACGGAACTTGGGTTAGAAGTGTTGATTTGTCTATTAATGATGATGTATTTCAGGGTGTTACAATTTTTGTAAGCGAGGGAACATTATATGGCGGAACTTTGTTTGTAATTAACACACCAAATCCAATCGATTTGGGAACAACCTCATACGGTTTTGATGTTGCATTTTCAGGTGGAACAGGATCTAGTGGTTTATCAGGACTTGAGGGTATATCGGGTATAAGCGGACTTGAGGGGATTAGTGGAATATCAGGTATTGAAGGAATTAGTGGGTTAGAAGGTTTGAGTGGAATATCAGGTTTGGAAGGAAACTCGGGTATTAGTGGTTTAGAAGGAATAAGTGGAATATCAGGTCTACAAGGGATATCAGGAATTGGATTTTCAGCGGTAACAAATTTCTCTGACAACAGAATATTAACCTCTGATGGAACTGCAAATGCCGCAACAGCAGAACCAAATCTTACATTCGATGGAACGACTTTAAGAATTACAGGACAAACTACACAACAATATAGTGGACCCAACGGATTCACAATTACGGGAACTTATACAACTACTGCAAACTCTCAAGCGTTTACTTTGATAAATCCATCAATAACACAAAGGAATACCGCGTCCGAGTCGACTTTCGGAGTCAGTTTAACACCTACATTAGTTGGAACTGCAAACGCTCAAGAATTAGTTGGTTTGAATATAAGTCCAACATACACAACATTTGGATCAACAACAAATATCTCAAGAAGAGTAGCTTTGAAAGTTGAGGGTGCCTATCTTGGAACTGTTAATGGTACTAATATTGTTTTTGGCATTAATGCTGGTAGATACATTTCAACGGGATTTAATAATGCTTTTGTTGGTAACAACACAGGTTTAGCACTACAAAGTGGGTATTATAATACAGGATTTGGTGATGATATTGGTAACTTTGGAGGAGCAGGTGGTGCAATAAATGTAAATATTGGTTGGAGAGCAGGACAAGGAAATTTTGGAACAAATGCAAATGTAGTTATTGGCGCTGAGGCTAATAGAGATGGTGGTGCTTTTCCTTATTCATCAGGTAATAATGTTTTCATAGGTTATAGATCAGGATTTACAAACGGTAACAATAATGGAACTTGTGTGCATGTAGGAGCATCAACAGTAGGATTTGCTAACACAGATTCTAACGCAATTGCAATCGGATATGGAACATATGCTCAAGGATCTAACACAGCTGTTTTCGGAAACAACTCAATAACAAGAACGCTTCTCAAAGGAGATGTGGGATTAGGATATACACCAACCAATTTGGCAGTAACTTTGGATGCTAGGCTTGATATTGTTGGTTCTTCATCAGTCACAGGTAACGCATTGAAAGTTGCCAATTCAACACCAACAACACTTTTGGTGGTTCAAAATGATGGAAATGTTGGTATAGGACCAACAAGCCCAACTTCAAAATTGCATGTATCGGGAACAACAAATATTGCATCTTTTGTTGGTTCGGGTGGAACATTATATTACGATGGAACAACATTAAATTTTTCAGGATCATCAAATGCAAATTTCCAAGACAATCTTTTGGTGAGACCCGAAATGAAAGATTATTCAGAAACATATTCCTCACCTTCAATATCATCAAGTGCTTTGACACTTAATTTAGAAAATGGAAATGTTTTCAATGTGTCATTGGATTCTGATGTTACAACTTTTACAATTAGTAATCCTCCCGCTAGTGGAAAAACGGGATCATTTACACTAGTATTAACAGCTGATGGAACACCAAGAACAATAACTTGGGGTGGTAATATCAAATGGGGGTCTGTTGGGTCTCCTACATTAACAAGTGATAGTGGTAGATCTGATATATTTTCATTTATGTCATTAGATGGTGGGTCTAATTGGTATGCATTTATCGCAGGACAAGCATTTTAATTATGATCGCAAATAGGATAAGAATGAAGAGTATTGTTGGTGGAGGATTCCAACCAGGAGATTTTGATTTTAATGACGGAAGTGTCCCATATACAACAAACACTGTCACATTTACAAAATCAGGAACTTTATACCTTTTAGGTAATCCTGATGGTAATGCGGATTATGAGGCATATTGTTATAAAAATAATATTGCACAATATTTTTATTTTACAGAAGCAGATGCTATTACATACCAACAAAGTGGAGGTGGAGGAGGTGTGACATTATTTTTATATAATAATAAATACGCAGTTATACCTGTTGAGATTGGTGATACAATGTATTTTAGTGCTGATGCATTTGGAGGTCCTGAACCTGGGCAAGCCATTGTAAGTTTTTTTTCTGACACATTCAACGGGACCTTAATTTCTGATTTTACAATAACATATGGTGGTTGTTATTTAACAACCGCAACAGTTAATTATAAAGGATTACAAGATGATGGTCCCGAATTAACTACAATGAGATCATTAAGAGAATATTATAGAGGAGATCCCTATTATGATAACTTAATAACTGAATATTATATAAATTCTCCAATTATATTACAAGGAATAAATTCATCCAAAGATCCAAGTATGGAATATGAATTTATATACCAAAGCGTTTTAAGAGTTAAATATTTTGTGGATAATTTACTGTGGGAAGATGCTAAAAATGAATATGTTAACACTTATTTAATTTTGAAAAACAAGTATATCTAATAACATAGATTTGACAAAGATTAATATTTATAAAAAATGGCAATACAAGTAACAGGATTATTTCAAAACCCAATTTCAGGTTTGATTTATCAATCACCAACTCTTAAATTAGTTCCAATCCTTCAATATTACGGAATGGTTCAAATGGATGTTTTCATAAATGAAAATGTGGGTGCGGTTCCATACCCAATGATTTCAAGAAATGAATTGACTTATGATACACAAATAACCGATCCATACGATCAATTGATAGATGCTTTGGAAAACTATGTAATCGATGACTTACAAAATGCAAATTCAATTAATAGTGGATCAACATTTACCAAATTTACCCCAACTCCACCACCTTTAGTTTGTTTTAGATATACAATAACAAACAACTCAGAATCACAAATAGGTGTTGGATTTAAAAATTGCTTAGACCAATGGGAAAATGCGACGGTAGAACCAAATTCTTCAATTGATGTTTGTGGTCAAGAAGATTTTGTTTATTCGCCTGGTCAAATAACAAAGAATGAGTCTTGTTGATTTGACAAACATTAATATTTATTATAAGATTTGTTAAAACAAATCACGATGAGCAACGAATATTATTTAGAAAAACAGTTTAACGATTATACAAGTTCTGAAGATTTTCAGTATTACATTCAGAATAAGATAATGGAATCGGATTATCACAAATATTCAAGAATTGCGCCAGAAGGATTTGTTATAATCCCACAACAACTTTTAAATGATTTACAAGATTTTGAAAATTGGAAAGAATTTAAAAATAATCCAAATTACATAAAAGAAAAATCTTTAGAGATTATAAAAAGTTCACATTTTAAGGGTGAACATCAAGATTAATTTTTAAAAAAATGCCAAAAGTTAACATCAATCACATCGATTTGAATTCAGAAGAACCACAAAATTCAAAACAAAAAATCAAAAAAAAGAAAAAAACTGATGTGAAAAAAGACGATAATAAGTCCAACAACAAAAAGTAAATAATACTTTACCTAATTTATATCATTTTTATTGTATTTTTTAATATTTATATTAAAAAAACTAAAGATGGATATAATGGAAATTGTTAGATTGATCGTAACTTCCATCACCTCAATCATTGCCGCACTCATAACGGCTGGATTTTTTAAAAGTTGGTGGGAAAAACAATCGGTCTTCAAATCAAGAAAAAAGCTCGTTGGCCAAATAGAATCAGATACGCTAGTTTATCAAACAATCAAACAACTAAAACACGATTATTATTGTGATCGTGTGTATATTATACAATTCCATAACGGAGACAATTTTTATACAGAATCTCCAATTCAAAAAGCATCAGCAACATTTGAAGTATGTTCAACAGGACTTGAAAGGGTTTCGGATAAGTTTCAAAATGTTTTGGTGAGTCATTATTCTTGGTATATAAATGAAGCCATCAAAAAACAAATGTATTTTTATAATATAGAAGATGTTGATGATGCAACGACAAAATCACTTTTACATTACAGAGGTGCTCAGTCTCACTGCGGTGTTCCACTTTATGATGATAGAAAACATTTGGTGGGTTTATTCTGTGTGGATTGGGTGTTTACAGAAGTTCCTGACAATTTCTTAACAAACAATGAATTTACAGATGAGTATAAAGAAAACTTTTTTATTCAGGCGAATTCTTTGGTCAAATTAATTAAAACAAATTAATTTAAGAATCGGTATCTAAGCACTTGTAACTCACCGTTACTACTTTCAATACTTGATGAGAAGTGAGAAAGATCAACATCTTCTAAATCATCAACTTTATTTATATAAGTAGATCCTCTAAATCGTTGATCGATATCAAAATCAGAATCACTTATAGTTTCTGGTTCTTTTTCATCAATAAATATTCTAAAAGTATTTGGTGAGTCAAGTATGTAGCTTTCATCAATTTCTTCATTTGAGTCTCTGTGTTTGTAAACATAATCAAATACCGAAGTATTATAACTCACATATTCAGAAATTACATATTTTGTCAAATCATTAAATTGTATAGATCCCGTTCCATCACAATACTGGCATTCATCACTCCCAGCACCATCACAATGACTACAAGTTTCACGACCTTCACCATCACAATTGTTACACGATTCTTCGTCTTCACTATCGGGATCTATTCCTGATCCGTCACATTCATCGCAGTTATAATCGCCACTTCCATTACAATAATCACAAGTTATTGTTCCGTCACCACCACATTCATCACATCCTTTTTCTATTTCGTCTTCGGAAAAATATACAGAAGAGAATACAAATAAAAATGAATTTATGGTTTGAAGTTCTTTATTTGGATCTTTACCATCATTTATTGCTTTGGTTAGAAAAACAATTTTAACGAAATCAAGAGCTGGAATTTTTTTAATAAAAGTTCTAACCAAATTATTTGTCATATAGTCTCCGTAAATCTTTTGTAATGACTTTGACTTTGTATTTACGGACAAACTTTTTGCAATCCCAACTAAATTCATATCGATAAATATATTATAAGTTAAAAAACCCACCTATAAAAGATGGGTTTTTTTGTGGTGGAGACGCGGGGTTCCGCCCCCCGGTCTTGCTCATTTCGAATACAAAAGACTACACGCTTAGGTCAATATTGGTTCTCAATATTCCGAAATATTTCGTTTTAATTTTTCCATCAAAACGAATAAAAGTGGAGGATTCACTTCTACTGGGGTAGAACCCTGAACGGAACCCACGATACTACGACTTCTGTTGCTAGGTTAGTGTCTGCCGACCCCTTAGTAAAGTAACTATTAAGCTACTGTTACACCTTCAGTGCGGACGAGTCCGAGAGTCTGAAGTTTTGCGAAAGTTTCGCCATTTAAAGTTTTGTCTCCGTGTATTAGAGTGATAGGAAACCTCTCACTGCGTGCCTTCTATACTTGATAACGCCAATCGATACTATGTCGTCCCCGTATGAATGTAAATATAATAAAACTAATCTAATCTATCAATTTTTTATATTAATAATATATTTATTAAGAAAACCAAAAAATATGAAAAGAGTTGTAAAATTGACAGAACAAGATTTATATAGAATCGTAAAAAGAGTTATCAAAGAACAAGGAACCACAACACAACCTCCAGCTGGTGCTCAAACAACAACACAGTCTCAAGCTGGCGCTCAAACAAGTGCTTTTATTGATGGTGTAACTAGAAACGCTAATAATGATGAACTTTTAAATAAATACATAGGTTTGGGAGGTATTACCACAGGTAGGGAAGCGATAGATAAGTTATTATCAGATGGGGATCCCCGAGCAAAAAATTATTTAATTAATCAGGCTGATATAGAAAGAAAAGAACAAAAAACTGGTTTAGCATCAAAATTCAAAGGAATGATAACTGCGTTCTTACAAAAAACTTGGGAAAATAAAGTAGATTTGACAACAAAGAACGAATCAATATTCCCCGCTCTTTTAAAAGATACAGATTACTTTGAAACTTATAAAACGCTTACCACCAAATTCGATGGAAAAGAAATTTTAACAGCATCCGATTTAAAAAATATCTATAATAAATTAAAAGAATATCAAAGAACATTTAGATTCTCATAAAGATAAATAAACTCCCCAATTGGGGAGTTTTTAGTTTTTAAGACTCTGAAAGTTTCAAATTAGTTGTTGTCCACCCCTTGATATATTTAATACCGTTTTCAACAAAAGACCACCTCACATAAATTACAACTTTTTTATAATCTTCAGAATGGTCAATTAATACGTGATATTTTTGACCTTCAAAAGATTCAATATCAATATTCATAATGGCATTTGTTGGATTTACACTCAATATTTTACCATTTTCAAATACTTTTTTTCCATCTAAAGTCCAATTACTAGTGAAGATCATATTAGATAGATCATACACAATGTTTAGGCTACCCTGAAAATCAACTCCACCTAAAATTTCTAATTTATTCGAATCTAAAGCTTCAATTGTCCCGTATTTGAATTCGTGTTTAAAAAATGTAGTATTATCAATAACTAATGAAAACTTCTGAGAATAAACAATGTTTGAAAAAATAACAAACAGGATTGAGAGAATTACCTTTTTCATTTTAATATGTTTTATTGGTTAGACACTACAAAGATAAATATTATTTTAATACAAACAAATTATTTTGATATTTATTTTATAATATGTCATACGATACATACAGAATATTAAAAATGATTGCCGATGGGGAGATTAAAAATGAAAGTCCTTTGGTATCATCCGATGCTCTTGTCATAAATGTTTCAATAAATAAGTCTAATCCACAAAGATCGGTAGTTAAATTAGTATTTGGAGATAGACAAACAAGTTTTTTCCAAATATTTTCAGATAAATCAAACGACTGGGAAGTTGATTTTGCAAATAATATATATCATTTCGAGTATCACGATTGGGAATCATTTGATTGGGATCGGTTTACAGAAGTTTTTTTAGATGGGGAGTATTTTAATGAACGAGAATTAACAAATGAACAACAAGAAACCTTACGAGAAATTCTATCAATACTTGATATGAAATCGTCTCACGATCTTTTTGATTTAGAAAATCGTGCAAACTATAGTAAAACATTTTTTGATTTTTATGAGACATATGTTGAAGATTTTTTTGAAGAAGAAATTAGTATTAGAGATAATTGTGAGGTTCAATCAATGAGAGAATCTATGGAAAAAACGGAATCAAATATTTTATTCAAATATAATATCTTTGTGAAAAATCCGTTTTATGTGTATTACACAAATGTAGATACTTTAATTAATTTGTATGAAAAGACATCGGCACAAGATAAAGACATTTTAGGTTTATTAACAAGAGTAGTTTACGAAGACTCAAGTATAGATGGTCTATTTTATGAAGAATATAAATATGAATATGATTGTATGACTAAGTATTGGGATGACACACGATATAGTAATGCAATGACTATAATGTTAGACCGTATTTTGGAAAAGGTTGAATCTGAATTTGAAACCGATGATCAAAGAAAAGAATTTATGAAGTTTTATAAATTTATATCATCAAAGTATACTATCGGGAAATGGTATTTTAGAAAACCAGAAACAAAAGGTTATAATAAAATAAAAATTGATGACATAGATAAACAAACATTGGATTTGATTGTAACTGTTGATTCTGTGCACTCTATGAAATTTGTAATTGATAATTACAGTAAATACAACAAAAATGATTATCCAAAAAAGGTTGTTAAAATGGAATACGATCAATTTTTAAATTTTTTAAATCAACCAACATTATTTGATGATTAATTTGTATAATTAAAACTTTTGTTATATCTTTGTGGAATGGAAAGAAATTATCAACTACTCAAAGATGTCCTGTCGGTTCCAACCAAAACTTACAAGGAAGAAAAAATGGTTCAATTTATTTGTGATTGGTTAACCCAAAACAATATACCATTTTATAAGGATCAATTCAATAATGTATATGCAACCAAATCAGAAACTGAAGTTGGTGATGGATTCTTTTTTCCTTGTGTGGTTTCTCATACTGATACTGTTCACAATCTTGACACAATAAATATTGCTGAGGAATATCTTCCAAACGCACAAAAGGAGGTTAAATTGTCATTAAAAGCTTATAATGATAACGGAGACCCAACAGGTATTGGTGGAGATGATAAATGTGGTGTTTATGGTTGTTTGGAACTTTTGAAAGAACTTCCACATTTAAAAGCGGCTTTCTTTGTGTCAGAAGAGACAGGTTGTCACGGATCCAAAAAAGCTGATCCCGAATTTTTCAAAAATGTTGGATACGCAATTCAATTTGATGCCCCTGAGAATTGGATGGTTACAGAATATTGTATGGGTGTTTCCCTTTTTGACGCCAAAAGTGATTTCTATGATAAGTGTGAAAATATATTGGTTGAAAACTTTAACGAAGATCTAAGGTTTATGAAACATCCCTATACTGATGTTTACGCTTTAAAAGCCAAATTCGATTTTTCTTGTATCAATATATCAATCGGATATTATCAATATCATACAAGAAACGAATATGTGGTTGTTGAAGATGTTTACAATGGAATCGAAACAGGAAAAAAGATGATTGAATCTTTGGGATATAAAAAGTATGAGTATAAATTAAAAGAGGACAAATACTTTTTACTTTAAAAAAAGTCTTCCAATTTATCCATAATTTTTTTAACAATAGGTAAGTCAGAAACATCTACCTTTTCTCCATCAGGTAAAGATTTCTTTATTTCTAATACCTGATTGAAAAGTGGAAATGTTGCCCCCTTGATCATTCGAGACATAGTTGGATAGTTCTCAATATAATTTCCGATCTTAAAGTGTTTGTTTTTTTCTTGTTCAGATAAATTCAAAATGGAAACAATATAATTTGTTCTTTCTTTGGCAAATTCATCTGCATCCATCTCGAGATCCCAATAAAGTTCAAAAAAATTTTCAAAGTCTTCAAAATCGCCAGATAGAGGATTTTGTTTTTTTAATCTACTAATCTGAATTTCGTGTCTAATTTCGTGGAATATTACATATACAAAGTCGGCTATTGTATGAAACTTTTGTGGTGAACAAATAATGACAAAATTTCTTGTTCTTACACCTGAAAATCCTGCAGAACAAGAATTGTAAAACTTTACAACAAAACCATTTTCACTTACAAATTTTTTTATGAATGTCGAAATTTTGTCTATTTCAATTTTTACATTATCTGGAACTTCAGATTTAAATTTTTCCATCAATATGTCAAAATTGGATTTCATATTACATAAATACTAAAGGGGGAACTATTCCCCCTTTTTCTTTTTCGATTTTTTCTCTTTCTGTTTTTCCAAGACCAATTTGTCCTCATCACATTTTATGTGGTAACTTTCTCCGACAATCAAATTTGATTTAAGGATCTCTTCAGATATGAAATCTTCTACCTTATCTTGAATTGCCCTTTTAAGTGGTCTTGCTCCGTATGTGTCATCAATACCAGCTTTTGATATTAATTCCACCAAAGATTCATCATATGAAATATTGTATTTGAGTTCTTTGATCCTATTGAACAATTTCTCAAGTTCGATCTTTACAATTTCTTTCACATTACTGTCACTGAGAGTATTAAAGATAATTGTATCATCAATACGATTTAAGAATTCGGGGGCAAAAAACTTTTTAAGTTCTTTATTCAATATATCCTTTTTCATTTCTTCTTGAATATATTCATTACTTGATGATGAGAATCCCATACCTGTTCCGAAGTCTTGAATCTTTTTAACACCAAGATTTGATGTCATAATAATCAAACAGTTCTTAAAGTTTATTTTTCTTCCCAAACTATCTGTAATATGTCCTTCGTCTAAGATTTGAAGTAAAAGTGAGAAAATGTCTTTGTGCGCCTTTTCAATCTCGTCAAATAAGACTAATGAATAAGGTTTATTTTTAACTTGTTCTGTTAACTGACCACCTTCTTCATAACCAACATAACCTGGTGAAGATCCTATAAGTCTTGTCATACTAATTTTCTCTTGGTATTCAGACATATCAACTCTAATCAAA
>Ga0315902_10014007_pt1 | contig 10336 bp, 12 predicted proteins | sample LakEriMetagenome_9_FD_203523 | JGI IMG/M metagenome (GOLD analysis project Ga0315902, IMG submission 203523) | Freshwater fungal communities from buoy surface, Lake Erie, Ohio, United States - Buoy 12 MA117 | ecosystem: Environmental > Aquatic > Freshwater > Lake > Lake biofilm | place: USA...
ACTGTCAACGATACACTAATAGAATTTGATCTTGATCTACCTTGGGAAATACAACTTCCAATTAAAAATATTGTTGGATTTGAAAGATTGATGCAAGACTACATCAAAAATCCAAAGAAATAAAATATTTTTCAGCAAAATATAAGTAAAAGGGTATAATATGTCCGTATGAAAATACTGATAGTAGAGGATGAAATCAAGATAGGGCAATCTTTAGAAAGAGGTTTGAAATTAGAAGGATACGAAACAAAACTTGTAACAGATGGGGATGTAGCAATTGAAGAAATAAATACTTTTTATGACCTAGTTGTATTGGATATCATGATCCCAAATACTTCTGGATACGAGGTCGCCAAAAAAATTGTCAAAGTAAATCCAAAAACTAAAATCATCTTTTTAACTTCAAAGAGTACCTTAGATGATAAATTATTAGGATTCGAAACAGGTGCGGATGACTATATCAGCAAACCTTTTTCCTTTTCAGAATTAATTGCCAGAGTAAAAGCAGTTTTAAAAAGAGAAAATCATGAAAATACTATTAGGTATAGGAATATATTAATAGATTTAAGTGGTATAAAAGTTTTAGTTGGAGAAAAAGAAGTTAATCTATCAAAAAGAGAGTTCGAACTTCTTAAATTTTTAATTTTAAATAAATCACATGTTTTTTCAAAAGAAGAACTGATTGAAAAAGTATGGGGGTTAGAATCTGAAATATTACCAAATACAGTAGAAGTATTTATTAAATCAATTAGAGATAAGATTGAAAAACCATTTGATCTAAAACCAGTTATTGAAACAGTCAGGGGATTTGGTTACAGAGTAAATCAAGATGATTAATAGAGCAATTACTAAACTAACAATTCAATATATTTTTATAGTAAGTATTATTTGTTTACTTGTCAGTACCTTTATATATAACGCAATAGTCAAAACAACTTCAGAAGCTTTGAGAATGGAGGAGATAAAAATCATGAAAAGATTTGATATTTCAGATCCAGCAGCTCAGAAAAAGTTACAAATAGCTGAAAACACAATTGAGAATTTCAAAAACAGAACTTTTATAACATTAGTGTTTTTAAATATATCAATCATTACTTTAGTGGGCTTTTTTGCATATTTTCTTGCAAGAAAAAATATTCAGCCTATTGAAGAAAATATGCATAGACAAAAAGAGTTTATTTCAAACGTTTCTCATGAATTAAAAACACCATTAACAGCACTAAAAAGTTCTTTTGAAGTTGAGTTGAGGGATAAAAATCCAGATATGAAAAGAGCTATAGAATCAGGGATAGAAGAGGTAGATAAACTTAATAAATTAATCAATGGATTTCTAAAACTAAGTAAATTAGGACAAGAAAAATATAAATTAAATCTTGAAGAAATGGATTTAAAAGAAATATTAGATGAAGTTGTAAAAAACCATATTAATCAAATTATAGATAAGAGAATTCAACTAGAATATCACTTAAAAGAAAAAACAATTTTAACCGATCATTTTCTTATAACTGAATTACTATCTGTAATTTTAAGTAACAGTATTAAATTCAACAAGAATTACGGAAAAATTGAAATTAAATCTTATAAAAAAGATGGGAAAGATTATATTGAAATCACAGATTCAGGAATTGGAATTGAAAAAGAAAATATTTCCCATATTTTCGAAAGGTTTTATCAAGAAAATAATGCTAGAAATAATGATGGAAGTTATGGAATTGGACTATCTATTGCCAACGAAATTCTTAAAATTTTAAATGGGAAAATTGTTGTAAAAAGTGAAAAGAATATTGAAACCAAAATTACATTAATTTTTTCAGGTTTATTTAAGAAATAAATCATATAAAATAAATAGTATATTATTTGAAAGGAAAATATGAATATGAATAAAAATTTAATATTTTTATCAACCTTATTATCAGTATTTATTTTAAACGGATCTGTTGTACATGCTTTAACTACAGAAGAAAAAGGTGCTCTTAGAGAAGAGAGAACCAAAATGAAAGAACAAAGAGAGGATGAAAAAAATCAAAGAGAAACTGCTAGAATTGAAAAAAAGACTGCAAAATGCACAGAAATAACTTCAAAAATAGCAAACAGAAAAACACAAATTGAGAAAGCAATATCAAATTACTCTTCTTCAATAACTAAAATTGAAGGGTTACTAAACACAAGAATTCAAGAATTAAAAACTGCAGGAAAGGATACTTCAGAAATTGAAGCAAATTTGAATACATTTAAATCAATCTCTTCAAATGTAGCTACAAAACAACAAGCACTTCTTTCACAATTACAAGGAATTGATGCTACAACTTGTGAAACTAATAAAACAGCCTTATCAACAAGTATGAAATCTTTCAATGCATCTGTAAAAGAAATTAATACATTAAAGGTTGAAGTTAAGAAGTATATCAGAGATAATATAGTTGCTAAAATAAAAGCTTTAAAGGAAGTATCTAATGAATAAAAAGATTATTATTGTCCTAATAGGACTATTAGTATTAGGTATTTTTGGTTTCTTTGGTTACAAATACATCAATAAAACAGAACAAGATTATAATGAAATGAATCTTAATACCAAACCAGGAGATGAAAGCATGGAGGAAGTCCCTGCCTCAAAACCTGAATCCAAAATGATTGAAACTGTAAAAACAAATGATGATGAAATTGATAAAGAGTTAGAGAATATGGACCAAGAACTTGACCTAGAACTTGAAGAATTAGAATAATAATTCAATAAATTATACGGACTGGAAATTTAAAAATAAATTTCCAGTCCGTGTTTATTTTGGAGAAATGATAGTAAAATTACAAAATGAAATATATTGGATATATTAAAAGAATAATGGAATTTTTATTAGTTTACATAATAGTTTTAACAACTTTTATTAAATTAAAAATAACAAAAGGAGAATTCTTTTTTGCACAAGTTGGAGCTAACGATGGTAAAACGGGAGATCCGTTCTATAATATTGTCAAATTTTTTAACTGGAAGGGGATCATGTTTGAACCAGTTCCATACGTATTTGAAAAACTAAAAGAAAATTATAGTGACAATAAGAACATTATTTTAGAAAATTCAGCTCTAACTAAATCAACAGATAAGCTTAACTTTTATTATCTAAAAAAAGATAACAACCCAAATTTACCAAATTGGTATGACCAGATTGGCTCATTTAATTTAGAAGTTCTTAAAAAACACAAAGACAGTATTGAGGGGTTTGATAATTTACTTACACATACGGAGGTACCCACCACAACTTTTGAGGAGGTAATAAAAAAATACAAATTAAAAAACATAGACTTTATTTTTATTGATACTGAAGGATATGATTATGAAATTGTTAAAATGGTACCTTTTAAAAAAATTAATCCTAGTTTGATTTTATTTGAACACAAACATCTAGATGAAAAAGATTTAAAAGAATGTTTAAAAATGTTAACTGAACTGGGTTACAAAAACTTTCTAACCAGAGACGACTACCTTTTCTATAAATAAAATTAATTGCATTTAGGAACTTTTATACTTCCTTTAACTAAAGAAGGAGGCTTTCCTGAAACTTTTGGCAAACTTTTTATAACGTCAAATTGTTTATAGGTCGACTTGTAATCATCCTTAATCCAAGAAAAATGGTCAAATGGTGGATTATACTTAATTGTAAAAGGCATAACAGCCCTTACTCTATCATCCTTTAACCAAACTTTTTCAAAGGCAATTTTATAATTTTCTGCTACTTTTTCTTCGGAAAGAAAACTTCTATCCTCCTTTACACCTTCTCGGTGAGCCCACCCAGTTTCTGTTATAAAAACGGGTAATTCTTTTTTTAAACCTAAATTTTTCTTCAAAAAATTTAGCTCATCTTCGTAAGCTCTGATACTCCACCTACCTTTTGATAATGGATTTCCTGAAAAATTTGGCTGTGGATATGGATGAGCAGCCCAGGCATCTAACTTATTAAATATTCCAGGTATTGCTTCATTCATTTTTTGCATGTAATAAAAAGAATCTACTGTCTCATGATTATTTGTTGCAGAAACATTAAAGGCACCGTTCATCATCATAAAATCCTCATCAGCCTCCTTAAAAGTCTTAATAGTAAATTCAAGAATTCTTGCGTATCCTGCAGGATCTATTTTTCCATACCAAAACCTTTTGTCATTTACCTCGTTGTAGACACTTATGTACCTTTGCTTAATCGGCCAATCAAAAGAATCCAAAAATTTAGCAGCTTTTCTAGTTTGATTTTCATAATTTTCAGGATCTACGTCCCATAACTGTATTACTGGGATAAGTTTTAATCTATTTAAATCTTCAAAAACTCTTTTCCATCTTTGGGAATCTCTATCTTTAACATTATATGGAATAAGCACATATCCCCAAGACCCGCCGTTTGAATTAACTAATTCTGCAGCTTTTTCAAAGAAATCTTGTCTTTCTGCATAAATATATAAACCAAATTTATTATTCTGTTTAAAATCTTTAGGTTCTTCAAGATAAAAAGCAAATTCTTTGGTTTCGAATTCAATACATTCTAATTTTTCAGGTTCAAAAGCTATATTTTCAAAAGGATTATATGGAAATTCATCTATACTTATAGGTTTATTTAAGTCTTTAAAATAAAAGTAATATGATATAGACACTGCAGTAAAAAGAATAGTTGCCCCAAGTAATATTTTTTTAAACATATTTAATTATAGTTTAATTTGATGTAAAATATCAACCGGTATTGAGATATTAGAAAGTAGGGAGGTATGGAGGAAGAGTATCAGAACGGACTTTCTACAGAGGAAAATCTCCTCAGAGCAGGGATGCTATTAATGTTAGGAGCTTTTCTAGCAAGATTAGTTACTGCAATTGTTTTTGGGATGCTGATTTATGTGATTATTCTTTATTTTGGGAGGTAAGCTGTTATGAAGAACGATCCAAGGATCAAAAAAAAGGAACCAATGGAAATATACCATGGTTACAAGCTTTACTACCTTCAAAAACTTATCTGGGAAGGTAATAATCTTGAAGAAGCACCTGCAACGGAAGTTCCTCTTGGTATTCGAATGGTGAAAGGAAACACCAAAACCGCAGAAGATTTCTGGAAACTGTATGCGAGTGAAAATGGCAGCACTTGGAGAGTTATTCCTCTAAGCAAGATTCATTCTGCAAAACAGAAAAAAAAGTAGAAAGGGAGAGATTATCATGGCGGATGTGTCACACACATCCGCCACTTCTTTTTTATTTAATAATCTTTATATATAAATAATTCTTAATGCTAAAATATTTTAATGAAACTTACTGAAAGAGAAATCGAATTAAATGGTAAAAAATACCAGTATCTAGATACTGATTTAGGAGAAGAAGCAATTGTTTTTGTTCACGGACTTGGAAGCAATAAAGATATAATGCCTAAAATCTTTAACAGCTTTTTAAAAGATTATAGGTGTATTTTTTTAGATTTACCTGGACATAATAAGTTACCAAATTATAATTTTGAGAAATTAGAAGATTTTGCAGACTATATTATTAATTTTGTTGAAGGTACCCATTTAACAAAATTTTCATTAGTAGGATTTTCATACGGAGGATTGATTTCAGTTGTCACTCAAAAAAAACTTAAGGAAAAAGGAATTAATGTAAAAGCAGTAGCATGGGCCTCACCAATGAGAAAAGATTTTCTAACCCTCAAATCAAAAATATTTTTGAAAATTGTTGATAAATTTGAAAATAAAAAATTTAGAAAACTACCAGGAAATATTTATTTCAGATTTGTAGTTGCTCTTTTAGGAATTAAAGTAACTGATGATGAATTAAACAGTTTTAAATATTTTGATAATAATCTCTTAGATAAATTTCATAAATTAATGCCAGATCATTTTATTAACACAGATGGGCAAGAAATTTTATACATCTACGGATCAAAAGACCCACTTATCAATGAACAAGCTATGAAAAAGACTATACTTCACGGAGAAAATCAATTCAAATTCAAAATTACCAAAGGAGGCCATTACATGACCAAAATTGGCAAAAGATTGGCCCATGAAAAAATTAGAGAATTTTTAAAATCAAACTAATTTTTAGATTTATACAAATATATTTTAGGATTAATAAATAAATTACCGTAAAAATTAATTTCTTTTGTCTCTATTAATTCAAAATTATTTTTGTAGTTTTGGTTTACTTTTGGTGAATCGTAAGAAAAAATATATTTAGGATTCTGTAATTTATGGTTTCTATTCCAAGCACCAGTAGCATCAATTTGGTTTGGATTTAACCCCTCTTTACTTACCAAATCAGTAGCCTTTGACCATATATAATTATGTGAATATATAAAATCCGATGCCAAAAAGTAAGAAAAATATGTTTGAAACAAAACAAAAGGAATAAGAATAAAACCCAATAATTCTGTCTTATTAATTAAATTCGAATTTATTAAAAATAATATAAAAAATGGAAAAAACAAAAGAATATATCTATCAAAAAATATTGATACAAAGACCATTAGACCAAAATTAATTACAATAGTATATGTATTAATATTATTCAAATTAAACAGAAAAATTTCATTATTTTTATTAAAAATATTTTCAAAAAGCTTAAATAATATAAAACTTAATAAAAAGGATACTCCAATTTTGGATAATAAGTCTAAATAGTAATAAAGATCATAATTAAACTTAAATTGATATTTGGTTCCATCAATTGTTCTAGGGAGAAAACCAGTCCTTTCAAAAGTGTTTTCAAAATAAGGAAATTCTTGCCAAGAAATAGTACCTGGCTTGAAAAAGCTATTAAAAGAAAAGTATACTCCTAAGGATATTATGAAAACTAAAATTATTTTAAGAAAATTTCTCTCTTTAATAAGATTCAAAAGTATATAAAAAATTAAAGGAAGTGAGAAAAACACCAAATAAATAAGAGTTCCATATGTTAGAGAAAAAATGTAATCAAAGTTAAAATTTAGAAAGCTAAAATCTTTATCTCTCATTTCCGAAGTTCTAGGGAAAAATAAATAGTAAGATAATAGCGAAAGAATAGTGAAACCTCCAAAAATTTTAGTCTCTAACCATTTTTTATTAAATAAAAAGTATAAGAAAACTCCAAAGAGAAAAACTAAAGCGCTTTGCTTTGCATAAAATGCCAAGAATCCAAAAAAACCTGATAGAGCAAGAAACTTATAATTTAAACTCTTCTCAAATTTAAAATAGAAGAAAATACCAAGTAATATGTAAAAAATTACATAGTTTTCTGTCATAAAACCAATTGAGGAATAGATATGTAATGGGTTTGAAAAAAATAATAGTGATAAAAAAAATCTATTTAGCTGGTTAGAAAAACTTATTTGTTGAAGAATTTTCCAAAATAGATAGAAGTTAGATACAGATATTAGGAGTGTTAAATAGGGGATTTTTGTGGGACCAAAGATCCATGCCCACAAAAATCCTAAAAATCCCTGGGAATAAAAGGTGGTCGCAGTAACCTGCAGTAAACTAAAATCCCCAGCTAAAAATCTTAAGAGTGTAGAATTTCGGTTCCAATCATCGTTTTGATAAAAATTTACATATGAAAACAAAGAAATTAAAGATAAAAATAATATAAGGGAAACCGCCTCAATTAAATATCTTTCAAGAAATTTCCTAATTATTAAATTCATTATATTCATTCTATAATATAGGAGTGAAAATACTAATTATCAATTGGAGATCAATTACAGATCCGTTAAAAGGCGGGGCTGAAGTTGTTACCTTTGAACACGCTAGAAGATGGACATCCAAACATAATGCTGAAATCACTTGGATTTGTGCAAAATATGATAAAAATAAAGATTTTGAGGAATTTGAAGGAATCAAATTTTTATATTTAGGAAACGAGCTAAGAAGAGATTCTATTTTTAGTCTATTACTTTCATTCCCATATTTCTTCTTCCTTGTTTATCAAACATATCAAAACAAATTTAAAGGTAAAGTTGATGTTGTAATTGATCAAATTCACGGCATACCTTTTCTTACACCTCTTTATGTAAAGGAAAAAGTAATTTTGTATATTCATGAAGTAGCAGGGGAAATCTGGAATAAAATGTTTCCATTTCCAATAAATTCACTTGGAATTTTTCTTGAAAGAATGCTCTTAAAATTTTATAAAAAAATTACTGTAATTACAGGATCAAATAGCACTAAAAAAGATCTATTAGACCTAGGTTTTAATATCAAAAGTATAAAAATTGTAGAACACGGAATTAATTTAAAACCTATAAATAAAAAAACTAAAAAATTTACTTCATTTACAATTCTATTTTTAAATAGAATGGTAAAAATGAAAGGACCTGAGAGAGCTTTAGAAATTTTTAAAAAACTTAAAAAAGAAGTACCTGAAGCAAAGTTGATTATGATAGGTAAAGGTGAAAAAGAATATATTAATGAATTAAAAGAAATTTCAAAAAATTTAGGAATAAATAAAGATGTTGAATTTTTAGGTTTTATTTCTGAAGAAGAAAAAATTTCATATTTACAAAACTCACATGTTTTAATAAACACTTCATTTAAAGAAGGGTGGGGTTTAGTAAATATTGAGGCAAACACTCAAGGAACTCCTGCAGTAGCATTTGATGTAGAAGGATGTAGGGATTCAATTAAAAACGGAATTAATGGGTATATTTCTAAAGATGAAAATGATTTTGTTAAAAATATTTTAAAAATTAGAAGTATAGATTTAAGCGAATCTTCAATAGAATTTTCAAGAAAATTTGACTGGGAAATAAAATCAGAAGATTTTTATAAGGAGATATCAAAATGATTTATTCACATTCTCAAAATTTTTTATTTAAAAAAGATTTGGTTGAAAGTTTAATCAAAAAAGCAAACTTTCAAAAAACTGATAATGTTTTGGACATAGGAGCAGGAAATGGAATTATTTCAGAAATTTTAAAAGAAAAAGCAGGAAAAGTATATTCATTTGAAATTGACGAAAAATATCAAAAAATTCTAAAAAGTAGATTTGAGAATGATGAAAATTTCGAAATAATTGGTGAGGATTTTTTAACATTTAATCTAAACAAGTTAAAAAATCCTTTAAGTACTTTTTCGAATATTCCTTTTAATCAGACAACTAAAATTACGAAGAAAATTTTAATTGATTCAAATCAGTTTGAAAAAGTCTTTTTAATCATGCAAAAACAATCTGCAGATAGACTTCTTGGTGTTAAGGAAGGATTACTACTTAGCTTATTAATATTTAACAAATTTGAAGGTAGGGTAGTACATGAATTTAAATATTCTGATTTTAGACCTGTATCAAGAGTAAAATCTGTCCTAATATCTTTTATCAAAAGAGACCAAAGTCTAGTTAAAAAAGAAGATGAAAAATTATTCAAAGATTTTATTGCTTTTCTCATTATGCAGCAAAAACCTGAGATTGTTCAAAGAATTGAAAAGATCTTACCTCCAAGAGCTTCTGTTCAGATTTTAAAATCATCAAATATAAATATTCATTCATCATTATATGAAATTGAAAAAGAAAAATTCTTTGAAATTTTCGAAAATTTTAAATTGAATTTTAAACAATTTCATCATAAAGTAGATAGAAGCTACGAACAATACGAAAAAATAAATCAAAAAAACGTAAAAATTTATAGAACTAGATCCGCCCCAAAAAATGAAATACCTAGGTCACACAAGCAAAGAAGCAGAAGAAATCCTTAAAGCAGAAGGTGAGAATACACTTTATGAATCAAAGGATTTTCCTTTGCTTAAATCAATTTTAACTTCATTTAAAGAGCCAATGATGCTCTTACTTCTTCTAGCCTGTTTGATCTATTTTTTTATTGGAAAATTTACTGATTTCTTAATTTTAACAATCTCGGCTTTTATTATATTAAACATAAATATTTTTCAAAATTACAAAACAGAGTCAGCTATCAAAAAACTAAAATCACTTTCTCAAAAATTTTCTGAAGTGATTAGAGATGGTGAAAAGATTCAAATCCCATCAGAAAAAATTGTTAGAGGAGACATAATTTTAATTTCAGAAGGAGAGAGGATTCCAGCAGATGTCCTGATACTGGAATCCTCAAATTTAGCTATTGATGAATCAATTCTCACAGGAGAAAGCATTCCTGTAAAAAAAGAATCTACAAAATACGAAGCTAGTTTATTAAAAAACAAAAAAATTGATAATACCTATTTAGCATTTTCTGGAAGTATTGTTATTTCTGGATGGCTCATCGGCAGCGTTTACACAACCGGTCAAAACACCAAAATCGGAAAAATGGGCATTAAACTATCTTCACTTGTTGACGAGGAACCTTTGGTTAAAAAAGAAATTGATGTAATTGTTAAAAATTTGGCAATTATT
>Ga0315902_10014010_pt1 | contig 10335 bp, 6 predicted proteins | sample LakEriMetagenome_9_FD_203523 | JGI IMG/M metagenome (GOLD analysis project Ga0315902, IMG submission 203523) | Freshwater fungal communities from buoy surface, Lake Erie, Ohio, United States - Buoy 12 MA117 | ecosystem: Environmental > Aquatic > Freshwater > Lake > Lake biofilm | place: USA...
CCGGCTGTCGGTGCTGCCCGTCACCACCAACATGGGGCAGCCGATCTCGCACCGGCTCGATCACATGCTGTCCGGCGTACGGGCGCAGATCGCGCTGAAGGTCTTCGGCGAGGATCTCGACACGATACGGGCCCTGGCCGAAGGCCTGCGCGAGAGAATCGCCGCCATTCCCGGCGTGGTCGACCTCCAGGTCGAGAAGCAGGTCCGCATCCCGCAACTCGAGGTCGTCGTCGACTATCGGCGCGCCGCGCTCTACGGGCTTCAGGCGGCGGCCATCACCGAACAGCTGGAGCGCCTGTCGAACGGCAGGGTCGTGTCGCGGATCGTCGACGGAAACCGGCGCTTCGACGTCGTCGTCCGTCTCGAGGACGAGCGGCGGACAACGCAGGGGCTCGCCGACCTGCTCGTCGAATCGCCCATGGGCTGGATCCCCGTGCGCGCGATCGCCGATGTCGTCGAGACGGATGGGCCCAACCAGATCCTGCGCGAGAACGGCAGGCGACGCGTCGTCGTGATGGCGAACACGGACGGCGCCGCGGACATGGCGAGCGTGGTCGCGCAGATCCGGCGGTCGATCGCCACGCTCTCCATGCCGCCGGGCTCCTTCGTCAGCCTGGAAGGGACATTCCAGGCGCAGGAGGAGTCGATGCGCACGATCGGGCTCCTGAGCCTCGTGTCGCTGGCGATGGTCTTCGCCATTCTCTACGCACGCTATCGGTCCCTTCTGTTCGTCGCGATCATCATGGCGAGCGTGCCGCTCGCGTTGATCGGGTCGGTCACGGCGCTCTGGCTCGCGGAGCAGCCCTTGTCCGTCGCGTCCATGATCGGTTTCATCACGCTGACAGGCATCGCGACCCGCAACGGTATCCTGAAGATCAGCCACTACATCAATCTGGCGATCCATGAGGGGCTCGCCTTCGGCCCGGATCTCGCGATGCGCGGTTCGTTGGAGCGGCTGACGCCCGTGCTGATGACGGCGCTGTCGGCTGGCGTGGCGCTTCTGCCGCTGATGGTCGACCCCCATGCGCCTGGCAAGGAGATCCTTCATCCGGTCGCGATCACCATCTTCGGAGGGCTCGTGACCGCCACGGCGCTCGACACTGTCCTGACGCCTACGTTGTTCCTGCGCTACGGGCGCGCGCCGCTGGAACGATTGGTGGCGCAGGTGCGCACGGCGCAGCCGTCGTCGGCTCGCGAAGCCACGCCCTCAAAGCCCGTCGAGTCCTTCTGATCCATGAAACGGAGCCTCCATATGACCCGTCTTTTCCTCGTCGCTCTGCTGGGCCTCTTGCTCACCGCGCCTGCGCTCGCGCATGACCCACGCCCCGGTCCCAATGGCGGGCTCAAGGTCGACGCCGGAACGCGGCACCATGCGGAACTGGTCGCAAACGGAACGACGCAAGTCGTCGTGTTCCTCTACGACGCCAATGATCGGCCCGTCCCGTCGCTCGGGTATCGCGCCAATGCGATTCTGGTCGTCGGCGGCGGCACGCAGCGCTTCGCCCTTCAACCAGGCGACGGCAACCGGCTCGTCGGAACCGCGCCGGTCCCCGTGCCGGCCCGAACCAAGGGGGCGGTCCAGATCACGGGACCCGATGGCGTGACCGCACAGGCGCGGTTCTGAGGGCCCGACAGCGGGCTTGCCGGAGAGTGAGGTGGCGCCAAGCGCGCGGGGCTCTATCCGTGGCGGGTTTTGCTTGACGGGGTGGCGGCGGGCGCACAGCTTCGCGGGCCTGGATCAGGGGAGAGACGCGGCATGGTCGGACGGGTTTCGCGATGCGTGGCGGGATTTACGGCTGCTGCGGGGGTTCTTTTCGCTGCGGGCGCGGCGCAGGCGGCCGAACTCGACGGCGCCCGGCTGGGTTTCGTGTGGGCGGTCCCGTTCATCGGCGTGCTCCTGTCGATCGCGGTCCTGCCGCTGCTGACGCCGCAGCTCTGGCATCATCATTTCGGCAAGATCACCGCGGCCTGGGCGCTCGCCTTCGTCCTGCCCTACGCGGCGCTCGACGGGCTCGGCGCGACGGCGGCACAGATCGTCCATGTGATGCTCGGCGAGTACGTGCCGTTCCTGATCCTGATCGGTTCGCTGTTCGTGATCGCCGGCGGTGTCCATCTGCGCGGCAATCTGCATGGCAGCCCGACGACCAACACCGTGCTGCTCGCCGCCGGTACCGGGATCGCCAGCATCACCGGTACGACGGGTGCCGCGATGCTGCTGGTCCGCGCCGTGATCCGCGCCAACGACGAGCGGCTCCACAACGCCCACGTGATGGTGTTCTTCATCTTCCTGGTCGCGAATGTCGGCGGCTCTCTGACGCCGCTCGGCGATCCGCCGCTGTTCCTCGGCTTCCTCAAGGGCGTGGGCTTCTTCTGGCCGACCCTGCACCTGCTCGCGCCGATGCTGATGGTCTCGGTGATCCTGCTCGCGGTGTTCTACGTCGTCGACAGCCATTTCTATCGCCGCGACGCGGCCTTCCAGGCGCGGCGTGATCCGACGCCGGATACGCCGAAGGGGCTTGCCATCGAGGGCGGCGTGAATGTCTGGCTGCTCCTCGGCGTCATGGTCGCGGTGCTCGTCAGCGGCATCTGGAAGCCGGGCATCTCCTGGAACATCCTGGGCACCGAGATCCCGCTGCAGGGCGTCGTGCGCGACGTCGTCCTGGTCGCGCTCGCCTGGGCCTCGCTGCGGCTCACCCCGCCCGCGTGCCGCGCCGCCAACGCCTTTACCTGGGGACCGATCCTGGAGGTCGCCAAGCTCTTCGCCGGCATCTTCGTGACGATCGTGCCGGTGATCGCGATGCTCAAGGCGGGGGACAAGGGGGCCTTCGCGGCGCTGGTCCAACTCGCCTCCCGTCCTGATGGCAGCCCGGACAACGTCGCCTATTTCTGGCTCACGGGCATTCTGTCGAGCTTCCTCGACAACGCGCCGACCTATCTCGTGTTCTTCAACATGGCCGGCGGCGATCCCGTGACGCTCATGGGACCCCTGGCGACGACGCTGGCGGCCATCTCGGCCGGCGCGGTGTTCATGGGCGCCAACACGTATATCGGCAACGCGCCGAACTTCATGGTCAAGGCGGTCGCGGAGGAGAACGGCGTGAAGATGCCGAGCTTCTTCGGCTACATGCTCTGGTCGGGTGCGATCCTGATCCCCTGCTTCCTTCTCGTCACATGGGTGTTCTTCCGATGAGCTCGCTCCTCTTCACGCCGCTGCAACTCGGGCCCATGGCGGCGCCCAACCGCATCGCGGTGGCGCCGATGTGCCAGTACTCGGCCATCGATGGCGTGCCGCAGCCCTGGCATCGCCAGCATCTCGGCGCGCTCTCGGTGTCGGGCGCCGGCGTGGTCGTCGCGGAGGCGACCGGTGTGGTGCCGGAGGCGCGGATCACCCATGGTTGCACCGGGCTGTGGAACGACGGCCAGGAGCGCGCCTGGGCCGACATCGTGCGCGACATGAAGGCGGTCGGCCCCGGCCTCGTCGGGATCCAACTCGCCCATGCCGGCCGCAAGGCATCTTCGCAGCGCCCCTGGGAAGGCGGGGCGGCGATCCCCGCAGGCGCGGCGGAACGGCCCTGGCAGACCGTCTCGGCGACGGCCACCCCGCATGCCGAGGGCTGGCACACGCCCGAGCAGCTCGACGCCGGCGGCATCAAGACGTTGTGCGACGCCTTCGCGGCCAGCGCGCGGCGTGCGGCACGCGCCGGGTTCGATCTCGTCGAACTTCACGCGGCGCATGGCTATCTGCTGCACCAGTTCTTCTCGCCGCTGTCCAACACGCGCGGCGACGCCTATGGCGGCAGTCTCGAGAAGCGCATGCGCGCGCCGCTCGAGATCGCAGCCGCGTTGCGCGGCGCCTGGCCGAGGGATCGCGTGCTGGGCGTGCGGATCAGCGGCAGCGACTGGGCCGAGGGCGGCGCCGGTCCCGACGCCGCCGTGGTCTTCGCGCGCGAATTGAAGGCGCTGGGCTACGATTTCGTCTGCGTGAGCTCGGGGGCGCTGGCCCAGTCGAAGGTCCAGGTCGGTCCCGGGTATCAGGTGCCCTTCGCCGCGCAGGTGAAGCGCGAGGCCGGGATCGCGACCCGCGCCGTCGGCATGATCGTGACGCCGCGCCAGGCCGAGGACATCCTGCGTGCCGGGGACGCCGACCAGATCGCGCTGGCGCGTGCCTTCATCGACGATCCGCGCTGGCCCTGGCGCGCCGCCGAGGCGCTCGGCGCCCCGGCGCCGGTGCCGCCGCAATGCCTGCGTGGCCGTCCGAGCACCTGGCCGGGCGCGGCATTGCTGAAGGCCTGAGACTGGGGTGGGGGGCGCGCGCCGTCAGAGCCCGGCGAGCGCGCGCAGTACCCCGAGCAGGGCGCCGGCGATCACCAGCCAGTGGATCGCCACGCCCCAGCGTATGAGTGCTGCGAGCGCGGCGGCCGCGATCGTCGCCGAGACCCAGTCGATGCCGCCCTGGGGCGGCAGCAGGATCGCGCCGGCGAGGAAGACCGCGAGGTTGAGGATCACGCCGACGATGGCGGCGGTGATCGCGCCAAGCGCGGATCCGATCCGCGCGTCGCCGTGGAGCCGTTCGATGTAGGGCGCACCCAGCAGCACCAGCGCGAAGCTGGGCAGGAATGTCGTCCAGGTCGCGAGGGCGGCGCCGGCGATCGCCGCGGCGAGTTGCGATTCCGGCGGACCGGCCTGCCACGCCGCGAAGAAGCCGACATATTGCAGCACCAGGATCAGCGGCCCGGGCGTCGTCTCGGCGAGGGCGAGCCCGTCCAGCATCTGCGCCGGGGTCAGCCAGCCTAACTCGCGCACTGCATGCTCCGCGACATAGGGCAGCACGGCATAGGCGCCGCCGAAGGTCACGAAGGCGGCCTTGGTGAACAGGATCGCCATGTCGAGGAACGGTTGCGTCCCGAATATCGCGAGGCAGGCGCCGACGGGCAGGGCGAGCAGCACCAGATAGAGTGCCGCGATCCGTACGAGCCGGGGCCAGAAGCCCGGAAGGGATCCGCCATCCACATGCTGCGCGGTGGCGCCGGCGCCGCCCGGGTGTGCCGATCCCGTCAGGAAGGGCGACGCGCCGCCACGGCCGGCGAGCCAGCCCAGCGCGCCGGCGGCGAGGACGATCCAGGGGAAATCGATCCGCAGCGCGAAAAGCGCGACGAACGCGCCGAGCGCGAGGCCCCAGGCGGGCCATCCATGCAGGGCCTTGCGGCCGATGCGCCAGACGGCATGCGCGACGATCGCCACGACCACGGGCTTCAGGCCGTCGAAGACCGAGGCCACGGCGGGCAGGTGCCGACCCGCCGCCAGGATCCAGGACAGCAGCAGCAGGACAAGCGCGCCGGGAAGCACGAAGAGCGTTCCCGCCGCGATGCCGCCGCGCACCCCGTGCAGGCGCCATCCCGCATAGGTCGCGAGTTGCTGGGCTTCAGGTCCGGGCAGGAGGGTGCAGAAATTGAGACCGCGCAGGAAGACGCCCTGGTCGATCCAGCGCAGGCGATCCACCAGTTCGGCCTGCATCATCGCGATCTGTCCGGCGGGGCCACCGAAGCTGAGGCAGCCAAGCTTCGCCCAGAAACGCAGCGCCTGCGCGAAGGAGGGCGGCGCCGGAGGAGAAGGGCGTCCGGTCAACGAAACTTGACCGCGACGACCTCGTAGGCTTTGGACCCCTTGGGCGTGACGACCTCGACGCTGTCGCCGGTCTGCTTGCCGATCAACGCGCGGGCCAGCGGCGAGGTGATCGCGAGCAGGCCGCGATCGATGTCGGCTTCTTCCTGGCCGACGAGCTGGTAGGTGGTCTGGTCGTCGGTGTCCTCGTCCGCGAGGGTCACATGCGCGCCGAACTTGACCTGCTTGCCGGTGAGTTGCGAGACGTCGATCGTATCGGCCCGGGCGAGCTTGTCCTCGAGGTCCGCGATCTGCCCCTCGATCAGCGACTGGCGTTCGCGCGCCGCGTGGTATTCGGCGTTTTCCGACAGGTCGCCATGCTCGCGCGCTTCCGCGATCGCACGGATGATGGCGGGACGCTCGACGCTCTTGAGCGTCTTCAGCTTGGCCTCAAGGCGGGCGTAGCCCTCCTTGGTCATCGGAATCTTATCCATTGGCCAAGCTTGTCGCGGCGATCGCGCCGCCGTCAAGCGCCGCGCGGGGCGCTGCGGCTAGAAACCCGTCTTGAAATAGGATTGCAACGGGGCGACCTCCAGCGCGCCGGCGCGCAGCGCGGCGATCGCCTCGACCGCCGCCCGCATCCCGGCCACCGTCGTGTAATAGGGGATCGAGCCCATCAGCGCGGTTTGCCGCAGGCTGAAGCTGTCGCTCATCGCCTGGCGCCCCTCGCTGGTGTTGAACACGAGGTGGACGTCGCCATTCTTCATCGCATCGACGATATGCGGGCGCCCTTCGAGCACCTTGTTCACCTCGTCGACGGCGATCCCGGCGTCGCGCAGGACCGCGGCGGTGCCGCGCGTCGCCAGCACCCTGAAACCCATCTCCGCGAGGCGGCGGATGGGGGAGGCGATCGCCGGTTTGTCGCGATCCTTGACGCTGACGAAGACGCAGCCGCCGCGCGGCAGGTTGGAACTGGCGCCCAACTGCGCCTTGGCGAAGGCATGTCCGAAATCGCGGTCGAGCCCCATCACCTCGCCGGTCGACTTCATCTCGGGTCCGAGGATGACGTCGGTGCCCGGGAATCGGGCGAAGGGGAACACGGCTTCCTTGACCGCGACATGGTCGAGCACGGCAGGGCGCAGTCCGAAGCTCTCCAGGCTTTCGCCGGCCATGATCCGCGCGGCGATCTTGGCGATCGGAACGCCGGTCGCCTTGGCCACGAAGGGCACGGTGCGCGAGGCGCGCGGGTTGACCTCGAGGATGTAGACTTCGCCATCCTTGACCGCGAACTGCACGTTCATCAGCCCGACCACGTCGAGGGCGCGCGCGAGGATGGTGGTCTGGCGGGCGATCTCGTCGGTCGTCGCCTGCGGCAGCGAATAGGGCGGCAGCGAGCAGGCGCTGTCGCCGGAATGGATCCCGGCTTCCTCGATATGTTCCATGATGCCGGCGACGTGGACGCTGCGCTTGTCGGCCAGCGCGTCGACATCGACCTCGATCGCGTCCTGGAGATAGGAGTCGATCAGCACCGGGTTCTTGCCCGAGACGCGCACCGCCTCGGTCATGTAGCCGCGCAGTTCGGCGACATCGTGAACGATCTTCATCGCCCGCCCGCCGAGCACATAGCTTGGCCGCAGCAGCACCGGATAGCCGATGCGGGTCGCCGCCGCCTCGGCCTCGGCGAGGCTGAAGGCGGTGCCGCTGGGCGGTTGTTTCAGCTTGAGGCGCTCCAGCAGGCGCGCGAAGCGCTCGCGGTCCTCTGCAAGATCGATCGCGTCTGACGAGGTGCCGAGGATCGGGATGTCGGCGACGGTCAGCGCATGGGCGAGCTTGAGCGGCGTCTGGCCGCCGAACTGGACGATCACGCCGAGCACCGTGCCGTTGGTCTGCTCGCGGCGGATGACCTCGATCACGTCCTCCGGCGTGAGCGGCTCGAAATAGAGCCGGTCCGCGGTGTCGTAATCGGTCGACACCGTCTCCGGATTGCAGTTGATCATGATCGTCTCGTAGCCGGCCTCGCGCAACGCGTAGACGGCATGGACGCAGCAATAGTCGAACTCGATGCCCTGGCCGATGCGGTTGGGTCCGCCGCCGAGGATCACCACCTTGCGACGATCCGTGGCGCCGTCCTCGCTCTCGGCCGGGGCCATGCCGTCGCCCTCGTAGCTCGAATAGAGATAGGGCGTACGCGAGGCGAATTCGGCGGCGCAGGTGTCGATGCGCTTGTAGGACGGCACGATGCCAAGATCGCGGCGCGCGGCGGCGACCTCGGCCTCGCTCCGCCCGGAGATCTCGGCGAGGCGGGCGTCGGAGAAGCCCTCGCCCTTGAGGCGCGCCCAGCCATGCGCCGTGACCGGCAGGCCGGAGGCACGGATCTGCGCCTCGGTCTCGACGATCTCGCGGATGCGCTCGATGAACCAGGGATCGACCTTGCAGGCCGCGTGGATCTCGGCGACCGAGAAGCCGTGGCGCAGCGCCTGGGCGATGACCAGCAACCGGTCGGGGGTCGGCCTCGCCAGCGCGGCACGAATCGCATCGCGGTCGGCGCCGCCCTGCGCGCCCTCGATCTCGACCTCGTTGAAGCCGGTGAGGCCGGTCTCCAGCGAGCGCAGCGCCTTCTGCATGGATTCGGAGAAGCAGCGTCCGATCGACATCGCCTCGCCGACCGACTTCATCGAGGTGGTGAGCAGCGCCGGGGTGCCGGGGAATTTCTCGAAGGTGAAGCGCGGCATCTTCGTGACGACGTAGTCGATCGTCGGCTCGAAGCTGGCCGGGGTGACGCCGGTGATGTCGTTCTTCAGTTCGTCGAGCGTGTAGCCGACGGCGAGCAGCGCCGCGATCTTGGCGATCGGGAATCCGGTCGCCTTCGATGCCAGCGCCGAGCTGCGCGACACGCGCGGGTTCATCTCGATGACGACCAGCCGCCCATTGGCCGGGTTGACCGCGAACTGCACGTTCGAGCCGCCGGTGTCGACCCCGATCTCGCGCAGCACCGCGATCGAGGCGTTGCGCATCAGCTGGTATTCCTTGTCGGTCAGCGTCAGCGCCGGGGCGACGGTGATCGAGTCGCCCGTGTGGATGCCCATCGGGTCGATGTTCTCGATCGAGCAGACGATGATGCAGTTGTCGGCGCGGTCGCGCACGACCTCCATCTCGTATTCCTTCCAGCCGAGGACGCTCTCCTCGACCAGGGTCGAGCCGACCGGCGAGGCGCGCAGCGCGCCCGCGACGATCTCCTCGTACTCGTCCTTGTTGTAGGCGATGCCGCCGCCGGTCCCCGCCAGGGTGAAGCTGGGACGGATGATGGCGGGCAGGCCGACGACATCGAGCGCGTCGCGCGCCTCGCCCATGGAGGTCACGAGGCGCGAGCGCGGGCTTTCGAGCCCGATCTTGTCCATCGCGTCGCGGAACTTCAGCCGGTCCTCGGCCTTGTCGATCGCGTCGCGCTTGGCGCCGATCATCTCGACGCCGAACTTCTCGAGCACGCCGAGATCGGCGAGCTTCATCGCCGTGTTGAGCGCGGTCTGGCCACCCATCGTCGGGAGCAGCGCGTCGGGGCGCTCCTTTTCGATGATCTTGGCGACGATTTCGGGCGTGATCGGCTCGATATAGGTCGCATCGGCCAGGCCCGGATCGGTCATGATCGTCGCCGGGTTCGAATTGACCAGGACGATGCGATAGCCCTGGGCACGCAGCGCCTTGCAGGCCTGTGCCCCCGAATAATCGAACTCGCAGGCCTGACCGATGACGATCGGCCCGGCGCCGATGATCAGAATGGACTTGATGTCTGTGCGCTTGGGCATGTCGCTCGCTCAGCCCTTCCTGGCCATCGCCGCCGTGAAGCGGTCGAAGAGATAATGGGAATCCTCGGGGCCCGGCGAGGCCTCGGGATGATACTGCACCGAGAAGAACGGCTTGCCGTCGACGGCGAGCCCCTCGTTGGTGCCGTCGAAGAGCGACACATGGGTGACGCGAACGCCGGCGGGCAGCGTCGCCGGATCGACCGCGAAGCCATGGTTCTGGCTGGTGATCTCGACCTTGCGCGTCTCCAGGTCCTGGACCGGGTGGTTGGCGCCGCGATGGCCGCGCTCGAGCTTGAAGGTGCGTGCGCCGAGCGCGAGCGCCATCAGCTGGTGGCCGAGGCAGATGCCGAAGATCGGCAGTCCGGTGGCCATCAGCGCGCGGATCACCGGGACGGCGTGGTGGCCGGTCGCCGCCGGATCGCCGGGGCCGTTCGACAGGAAGACCCCGTCGGGCCGGTGGGCCAGGATCTCGGCGGCGCTGGTCGTGGCCGGCACGACGGTCACGTCGCAGCCGGCATCGGCAAGGCAGCGCAGGATGTTGCGCTTGGCGCCGTAGTCGATCGCGACGACCTTGAAGCGCGGGTTTTCGAGGCGTCCATAGCCGACGCCGAGCCGCCAGCGCGTCTCGTCCCAGCGATAGGACTGGCGCGTCGTGACCTCGATCGCGAGATCCATACCCTCGAGACCGGGCCAGTCGCGCGCGGCATCGAGCGTGGCGCCGAGATCGATCGCGCCGTCCGGGGCATGGACCAAGACGCCGTTGGGCGCGCCGAGGTCGCGGATGCGGCGGGTGAGCGCGCGCGTGTCGACGCCCGCGATGCCGGGCAGGTCATGGCCGCGCAGCCAGGCGTCGAGATGCTGATGGGCACGGAAATTGGACGGCGCGGTGATGTCCGCGCGCAGCACGCAGCCGCGCGCCGCCGGGGTCAGC
>Ga0315902_10014012_pt1 | contig 10334 bp, 9 predicted proteins | sample LakEriMetagenome_9_FD_203523 | JGI IMG/M metagenome (GOLD analysis project Ga0315902, IMG submission 203523) | Freshwater fungal communities from buoy surface, Lake Erie, Ohio, United States - Buoy 12 MA117 | ecosystem: Environmental > Aquatic > Freshwater > Lake > Lake biofilm | place: USA...
CGACGAGCAGTGCCGTGCCGATGAGCGCACCGACGGCGGCGGCAGTGACCATTGCCTTCACGGGTCCTCCTCAGGATCCCTTCGAGGGTACGTCGTCGCACGAGGACGAAGGAAATCCAGTCAGGCCGCAGGCGGGAGATCGCTGCGGTAGACGAGGAGGCGGGCCGCGGTGCCCACGGCGAGCACATCGGCATCGAGCAGATAGGGCACCTGCCCCTGGAGGACCGAGGTGACGGCGGCCTCCACCTTCATGGCGAGGTCGGGGCACATCATGCGTGTGATGGCCATGGGGCCGATCTGGATGGTGTCGTCGTGCACCGAGACGCTCGCGTGGCCGTTATTGCAGCCGGCCTCCACGTGCAGGTGGCCATCGGTGATCTCCATGGTCGAGCGGATTCCGCCGGGCAGCGGCCACGCGCCATCGGGTTCGCGGATCTCGGTGAGCACCCACGTCGTGCCCTCGAGTGGCCACGCTCGCGATGCGGGGGCCGGGTCGGGCGGGTTAATGCCGTCGTCGAACACGGCCCCATCGTCCCACGCGCGAGGCGCGGAAGCGAGGTCCGCGCGTAGGCTCATGCTGTGGACAAGCGGCTGTACGACCTCTTCTGGGGCACGTCCCTGCGCACGACGACCGCCCTGCATCGCGTGGTCCACAAGGTCACGGGGGGCCGCGTGTGGCGGCGCTTTCCGGGCGGCGCCCAGGTCGTGTGGATCACCTCGATGGGCCGCAAGTCCGGCCAGTGGCGCACTAATCCCCTGCTGGCCGCACAGGTCGACGGCGGCTGGTGCGTCGCGGGCTCCAACGCGGGTCAGGCCAAGGTGCCAGGCTGGGTATTCAACGCGCGCGAATACCCCGAGGGTTACGTGCTCATCAACGACGACGCGTGGCGCTGCACGTTCGTCGAGGTCGAGGGTGCTGAGCGCGATGCGCTCTTCGAGCGCATGATCGCGATGTGGAAGTCCTTTGAGATGTACGCCGAGAACGCCGGGCGCTACATCCCCGTCTTCCGCATCGTCCTCGGTGACCGCATTGCTAAGGATGCGATCCCGGCCTCCTAGCCTGAGGCAGCAGAGATTGTCTTGTTGATGCGGTCCCACAGCGCTTGACTGCTCGCCCTTCCGAGGGCATGGAGGCCGTCGGACGAGACGTTGAGCCGGAGGTCCTTCACCGGGATGAGGTCGAGGTTGGCGTGGCGCTTCGCCGCCGCCTTGAGTTCGTAGTCGTGTATGGCTCGACACGCGGGGCAGCTCGTGTAGTACGGCGCGATCCAGTAGACGTGGCGATCAGTCCCCGCGAGACGCATGAACTTGTCGATGTCCGCGGCCTTGGGGCCCCCGTCATTGGTTCCCAGGTTCACCACGATGGTGTCCGGGCCGGTGCGGAGGACCTGCCTCCACTTGTCCACGTTCGTCGTCCCGACGACGCTGACCCCTGCCTTGACGGTGCCCCTGCCATGGACGACCTGATGGAGGCTGATGCCGTTGAGGCCGTAGATCAGGTACTCCTGGTCGAGTCGAGTGCCCGCACTGCCATTGGCGTGCGCACCCGGGTAGAGGTCGTTGATCATGAGGACGATGTGGGAGTCCCCCATGATGGTGTACCTAGGTGCGTCCTTCGGCGGCTTGATAGCGGCGGACGCACGGCTCGAACCGTCAGCGTGGGCGGGCACGCTGCCGAGCGCCATGACGAGGACGGCGACGCCCGCAGCAGCGAGAGCAGGAAGAACGACGGCACGTCCCATGCCCACAATATACGGCGAACTCTGCGCAGGAGTCTCGCTGCGCACACGCTCTCCTTGCGACTGCGGAGTTCGCTACCGCCCGGTCAAGGACGGGCGGTGTACGCCGACGCGACCATGTCGCGCAGGTCGCGCTGCGCGCTCCAGCCGAGCTCCGCGGCGATCCGATCGACGGAAGCCACGAGCTCGGGCGGGTCGCCCGCCCGACGGGCGACGTTGACCGCGCCGACGTCGCGGCCGACAACCTCGGATACGGCACCCATGACCTCGAGGACGCTCGATCCCACGCCGGCGCCGACGTTGAACGTCGCGGCGACGTCACCGCGCTCGGCCAGCTCCGCGGCCGCGACGTGTGCCGCGGCGACGTCGCTCACGTGGATGTAGTCGCGCACGCAGGAGCCATCCGCCGTGGGGTAGTCGGTGCCGAAGACCTGGGGAGCCTCGCCGCGGTCGATGGCGGCGAAGACCATGGGGATGAGGTTGTTGACGCTCGTGTCGCCGAGCTCCGGGGATGCCGCGCCCGCGACGTTGAAGTAGCGCAGCGACACCCACGACAGGGGCGTCGAGTCTGCACGGGCCACAGCCTCGTCACGCACCATCCACTCGCCGATGACCTTCGTCTCGCCATACGGCGACAGCGGAGCGAGAGGTGAATCCTCGGAGATGGGCGACCACGGCGGCTCGCCGTACACGGCAGCGGATGACGAATAGACCAAGCACGGGGTGGCGGCGTCCGCCATGGCCTGCAGGAGCGAGACCATGCCGCCGACGTTCTCGCGGTAGTAGAGCAGCGGCTTCTCCACGGACTCGCCGACGGCCTTCTTGGCCGCGAGGTGGATGACCCCGGTGACGCCGTCGAGTGCGTGGCGCACCGCATCGGTGTCGAGCACAGAAGCCTCGACGAAGTCCACGCCGTCGGGGATGCGCGCACGCACGCCGGTCGAGAGGTCGTCGAGGATCGTGACCTCGCGGCCCGAGGCGAGGAGGTCGCGCGCGACGTGCGCGCCGATGTAGCCGGCTCCCCCGGTGAGCAGCCAACTCGTCATGGACACCACCGTGTCACGAGAATTTGTCCCCGGTGAGCAACTCGTAGGCCTCGATGTACTTCGCGCGCGTCTTCTCGACGATCTCCTCAGGCAGGGGCGGTGGGGGCTCGCCGGAGTCCTTGTCCCAGCCTGAGGCGGGCGAGGTGAGCCAGTCGCGCACGAACTGCTTGTCGTAGGAGGGCTGCGGGTGGCCGGGCTCCCACTGCGAGGCGGGCCAGTAACGCGAGGAGTCAGGCGTGAGCACCTCGTCGCCGAGGACCATGCGCCCGGCCCAGCGGCCCGCGCGCGCGATGCCGAACTCGAACTTCGTGTCGGCCAGGATCAGCCCACGCTCCTCCGCGATCGCGGCCGCGCGGCGATAGACGTCGAGTGAGAGCCGCTTGAGGTCCTGCGCCTCCTCCTGTCCGACGAGCACGATCGTCTCGTCGTAGGTGATGTTGACATCGTGCTCACCCATGGGTGCCTTGGTCGCGGGCGTGAAGATCGGCTTCGGCAGCTTCGAGCCGTCCTTGAGGCCGGGCGGCAGGCCGTTGCCGCAGATCGCGCGCGTGGCGTTGTATTCAGTAAGCCCGGAGCCCGCAAGGTAGCCGCGCACGACGCACTCCACCGGCATCATCTCGAGCGGCTCGCACAGCATCGCGCGTCCGCGCACCGACTTGGGCACCTGCGTCGACACGAGGTGATTGGGCACCACACCCTGCATGCGGTCGAACCACCACAGGCTGAGCTGGGTGAGGATGCGGCCCTTGTCGGGGATCGGCGTGGGCAGCACCCAGTCGTACGCCGAGATGCGGTCGGAAGCGATGAAGAGGAGCTGTCCGTTGGGTCCCTCGTAGAGATCGCGGACCTTGCCCGAGTAGAGGTGGCGATATCCCTCGGGCAGGTCGTAGTCGGTCACAGGATCGATCCCGGGGAGTACGCCGCTGCCGCGGGGTGCGCCTCCGCGATGGCCTGCACGCGATCGGCGACGCGCGCGACCTGGTCGCGGGCGGCACCGGTGAATTCCAATGGCTCGGCGATGAGCGCATCAAGCTGCTCCCGCGTGAGACCAAGTCGGCTATCTGCCGCGAGGCGTTCGAGCAGGTCGTTGTCGTGAGAGCCCTCGCGCATCGCCAGTGCGACGGCGACAGCGTGCTCCTTGATCGCCTCGTGCGCGGTCTCGCGCCCGACACCGGCGCGTACCGCGGCCATGAGCACCTTGGTGGTGGCCAGGAAGGGGAGATAGCGCTCGAGCTCACGATCGATCACCGAGGGGAAAGCGCCGAACTCTTCGAGGACGGTGAGGAAGGTCTCGAAGAGACCGTCGATGGCAAAGAAGGAGTCGGGCAGGGCGACCCGGCGTACGACAGAGCAGGAGACGTCACCTTCATTCCACTGGTCGCCCGCGAGCTCGCCCACCATGCTGGCGTAGCCGCGCAGGATCACCGCGAGGCCGTTGATGCGCTCGCTGGATCGGGAGTTCATCTTGTGCGGCATGGCGCTGGAGCCGACCTGGCCGGGCTTGAAGCCCTCGGTGACGAGCTCGGCACCCGCCATGAGGCGGACCGTCGTGGCGGCATTGCTGGGTGCGGACGCAACCTGCACGAGGGTGGTGACGACGTCGTAGTCCAGCGAGCGCGGATAGACCTGGCCGACGCTGTCGAGCACACGCGCAAAGCCGAGATGGTCGGCGACGGAACGCTCGAGGGCGGCGAGCGCCGTGGCATCGCCGTCGAGCAGGTCGAGCATGTCCTGTGCGGTGCCGACCGGCCCCTTGATGCCGCGCAGTGGGTAGCGCTCGATGAGGTCCGTGAGACGGTCGTAGGAGATGAGCAGCTCATCGGCCCAGGTGGCGAACCGCTTGCCGAGGGTGGTCGTCTGCGCGGCCACGTTGTGCGAGCGACCGGCGATCGGGGTGTCGGCGTACTGCACGGCCAGGGCGCTCAGGCGCGCGAGTGCGGCGACGACCTTGTCGCACACGAGCAGCAGTGACTCGCGGATGAGCATCTGCTCGACGTTCTCGGTGAGATCGCGGCTCGTGAGGCCCTTGTGGATGTGCTCGTGTCCGGCGAGGGCATTGAACTCCTCGATGCGCGCTTTGACGTCATGGCGCGTGACCCGCTCGCGCTCAGCGATGGAGGCGAGGTCGATGTCGTCGATCACGCGGGCGTAGTCGGTGATGACGCCGTCGGGGATGTCGATGCCGAGATCGGCTTGTGCGTCGAGGACGGCGAGCCAGAGGCGTCGCTCCGCGGCGATCCGGTGCTCGGGTGCCCAGAGCGCCGCCATCGCCGCGGAGGCATAGCGCTGTGCGAGCACGTCGGGGATCACGGTCACATCCTCCCAGACGCGCGCAGTCCTAGTGCCCGGCGGCGCGAGCGGCGATATCGCTGCGGTGATGGGATCCGGGCAGGTCGATGAGGGCGACGGCGGCGTAGGCCCGCTCACGGGCCTCGGCGAGCGTCGCGCCGCGGCCCACGACGGAGAGCACGCGCCCTCCGCTGGCCACGACCTCTCCCCCGTTTTCGCCAGTTAGCGCGACTTCGGAGCCGTCAGAAGTCCCGCTAACTGGCGAAAACCGGGTGCCGGCGTGGAGGACGTCGACACCCTCGAGGGCATCGGCCTCGGCCAGGCCCGTGATCACGCCGCCGGTGACCGGTGACTCGGGGTAGCCCTCCGCAGCGATGACGACGCACACGGCCGCGTCATCACTCCATGTCGGCTCGGCCACATCCGCGAGCGTGCCCGTCGCGGCGCCCATCAGGAGATCGGCCAGCGAGGAGTCAAGGCGCGCAAGCACCACCTGCGTCTCGGGATCGCCGAAGCGCGCATTGAACTCCACGACGCGCATGCCCTTCGACGTGAGTGCGAGCCCGGCGTAGAGCAGGCCTGAAAAGGGAGTGCCGCGACGACGCATCTCGTCGACCGTCGGCTGCAGCACCGTGCGCATCGTCTCGTCGACAAGGTCTTCAGGTGCCCACGGGAGCGGGGAGTAGGCGCCCATGCCGCCGGTGTTTGGGCCCGCGTCTCCATCGCCCACGCGCTTGAAGTCCTGCGCGGGGCGCAGTGGCACGACTGTCACTCCGTCGGTGATGGCGAAGAGCGAGACCTCCGGGCCGTCGAGGTACTCCTCGGTGACGACCGCGGATCCCGCGTCGAGGCAGGCGCGCGCGTGGTCGAGCGCCTCCGCGCGGTCGTCGGTGACCACCACGCCCTTGCCCGCGGCCAGGCCATCGTCCTTCACGACGTACGGCGCTCCGAGCTCGTCGAGGGCGGCTTCGACTTCGGCCAGCGTGGCACAGACAGCGGGACGGGCGGTCGGCACTGCGGCAGCCGCCATGACCTCCTTGGCGAAGGCTTTGCTGCCCTCGAGGCGAGCCGCCTCGGCGCTCGGCCCGAAGCACGGGATGCCGCGGGCACGCACGGCATCGGCGACGCCGGCGACCAGGGGCGCCTCCGGGCCGATGATGACGAGATCCGCGCTGAGCGACTCGGCAAGATCCGCGACCGCCTCTCCGTCGAGGGGGTCGACCGGATGGCACTGCGCGTCCTGTGAGATTCCGGCATTGCCAGGCGCGACATGCACCCCGTTTACCTGCGGGTCACGTCTCAGGGCACGCACGAGGGCATGCTCGCGAGCACCGGAACCGACGACCAAGGCGATCACAAGCCGTGAGCCTAGTCGCGCCTGGACGGAGCATCGGCATGAGCAACGTACGATGATCAGGTGAGGCAGGTGTGGCACGCGGGGGTCCTGGCTGTGTCCGCGACACTCCTTGCCGGATGCGGGCTCCTGCCCTTCGGCGCGTCCTCCCCCAGCCCCACGCCCAGCCCCACCGAGACGATGCCGGCAGCGGCATGTGCCGCCGGCGACTCCGTCACTCCGCCCGACATCTCCGACTTCAGCATCGATGGCGTGCCCGCGGAGCAGCGCACCGCACCACTGCTCGTGCCCTACAACGGTCTCGCGGGCGGCACACCCGAGCGGCCGATGGCGATGCGGCTCGAGGTCGTCACCTCCACCAGCGGATCACCCGTCCGCTTTCGCGTCACCGGAGGCCTCCTGCTCGAGTCGCTCGTCGAGGATCCGCTAGGAGAGGCCGAGGTCACCGTCTTCAGCGAGAGCGGCGTCGAACGCTGCACGGCTTCGGTCTACCTCTTCGCCACGGCAGTGGGTGAGGCCAGTGTCTACGTCGAGGGGCTCAACTCCACGACGACGCTCATCCCTGTCGTCACGGCACGCGAAGCGGCACGCAATGTCGCCCTTTCGGTGACGGAGAGCACGGTGGACGCGGGCGAGAGCTTCGAGGCCCTCGTCGGCGTCACCGATGTCTTCGGGAATCCGATCGAGAACGCCGCCGTCGACCTCTCGCTCCCCGCCAAGGGTCCCGGCCGCTTCGTCACCGGAGCCAACACCTTCACCGTCCTCACCGATCCCAAGGGCCGGGCGTCGGTGGAGATCCAGACACGTGACGGAGGGTCTCTCACAGTGACCGCCAAGGGCGACCTCTCCGCCTGCGCTCCCCTGGAAAACCAGTACGCGTGCCCGGCCGATCGACCCGTGCCCGGCTTCGAGCCAGCCAACGGCACGCAGAAGGCCAAGGTCCGGGTCATCGAGCCAAAGGCGGAGATCACCTCGCCGGCTCCCGGCACGGCGTACAGCACCGGAGAGAAGTTCGATGTCTCCGGCAAGGCCACCGGCGTCCCCGAAGGCACGACCGTTGCGCTCATCGTGGGTGACACTCCGCTCGGCGCGAGCACGGTGAAGGCTGACGGCGCCTTTGAATTCCGTGATGTGGTCGCGCAGAAGGGCGGCACCGGGGATCTCGGCTACGTCGTCAAGGTGGGCAATCTCAAGCCCGTGCCGCTGGATATCTCGATCAAGGACTTCACGATCGTGTCCTACAAGCGCGTGTCCGCAGGCCTGCGCTTCCGCGTGGCGGCCGGGGCATGGAAGTCCGGCACGATCATCGAGCTCACCCGCGACGGCGCTCCCGTGAGCAAGATCGAGGTCACGTCATCAGGTGCGGAGGTCATCCTCTTCGCACCCGATGAGCCGGGCTTCTACCAGGTGCAGGTGAGCACCTCGCGCGGCATCGTCTACGGACTCGAGGTCGAGCCCGTCCTCTAGGTCCTTCGCCGAGTGCGCGGTTGCGTACCCGGTTCCCCCGCGATTTCCGTCCGCAGGTGCGCAATCGGCATGTCCGTCACGCGGCATGTCCGTCACGCGGCATGTCCGCGACGGAAATTGCCAGTTGCACGACCCTGCGGCGCCGCTAGCGCCGTGCAACTGGCAATTTCGTGGTCAGGCGCCGTCGGCGAGCGTACGAGAGTGAAGTGGGTCAGCCGACGTAGTGCTTGTCGGTGAGCGACAGGACCTCGTCGAGGATCGCCAGGCCTTCCTTGGCCTCCGCATCGCTGACCGTGCACGGGGGCACGACGTGAGTGCGGTTGAAGTTGACGAAGGGCATGAGCCCGCGCTTCTTGCACTCGACCGTGAACTCCGTCATTGCCGGCGACGTGCCGCCGTAGGGCGCGAGCGGCTCCTTGGTCGCGCGATCGCTCACGAGGTCGAGCGCCCAGAAGACGCCGAGGCCGCGGACCTCGCCGATGACCGGGTGGCGCTCCTGCAGGTCGCGCAAGCCAGGGCCGAGTACGTCGTTGCCGATGCGCTTGGCGTTTTCGACGATGCCCTCCTCCGTCATCGCATCGATCGACCCAACGATCGACGCGGCGGCGAGCGGGTGACCGGAGTAGGTGAGGCCACCGGGGAAGACGCGCTCGTCGAAGGTGGACGCGATCGTGTCGGAGATGACCACGCCACCGACGGGGACGTAGCCGGAGTTGGAGCCCTTGGCGAAGACGATGAGGTCGGGCTCAGCGGCCCAGTTCTGCCAGGCGAACCACTCGCCGGTGCGCCCGAAGCCGCTCATGACCTCGTCGGCGATCCACACGATCTCGTACTTGTCGCACAGTGCACGTAGACCCTCGAGGTAGCCGGGCGGCGGGACGAGGATGCCGGCGGTGCCGACGACGGATTCGAGGATGATCGCGCCGATCGTGCCGGGGCCCTCGAACTTGATGACCTCCTCGAGGTGCTGCAGCGCGCGCTCACTCTCCTGCTCGGGTGAGTCCGACCAGAAGGGCGAGCGGTAAGGGAACGGGCCGAAGAAGTGCACCTGCTGAGCGGCGTACTCATTGGGCCAGCGGCGCGGGTCGCCCGTCGCCTGGATCGCCGCACCGGTGTTGCCGTGGTAGCTGCGGTAGGCCGACAGCACCTTGTGCTTGTGCGTGTGCAGGCGCGCCATGCGGATCGCATTCTCCACCGCGTCGGCACCGCCGTTGGTGAAGAAGACCTTCTGGTGACGCGTACCCGCGCGATCGACGATGCGCTTGGCCGCCTCGCCGCGCATGTCGTTGGCGTGCTGCGGTGCGATCGTCGCCAGACGCGCGGCCTGGTCCTGGATCGCCTTGACGACCTTGGGGTGCTGGTGGCCGATGTTGACGTTGACCAGTTGGCTGGAGAAGTCGAGATAGCGGTTGCCGTCGTAGTCCCAGAAGTAGCACCCCTCCGCAGCGGCAATCGGCAGCGGCTTGATCTGCGCCTGGGCGCTCCACGAGTGGAAGACGTGCGCGCGGTCGAGGTCGTAGACGCGCTGGCCCTCGGCGGGATCGGGGGTGTAGTCCATGGGGGGCTCCTTTGCTGGGACGGCAGCAGCCTAGACCTGCAGACCCGGCGGGCTGGCCGAGACGCCCCTATCGGGCTAGGCGCGCGCGAAGGCGCTCCCGGACTCCCGGCCACTCCTCCGCGGTGATCGAAAACATCACGGTGTCGCGGACGGTGCCGTCCTGGCGTCGCTGATAGCGGCGGAGCACGCCTTCGTACGTCGCCCCGAGTTTCGCGATCGCCGCCTGGGACCGCCGGTTGCGGATATCGGTCTTGAGTTGCACGCGCCCGAAGCCGTGGTCGAAGGCCCAGGTCATGAGCAGCAGCTTGCACTCAGGGTTGACCTCGGTGGCCCAGACGGCGGGTGAGTACACCGTGTTCCCGATTTCGAGGCGGGCGTCCGGGAGGCTCAACTCAAAGTAGGAGGTGGTGCCGACGACCTCGGATGCCCTGCGCACCACCCAGGGCCATCTGCCGGACTGCGGCGCCTGGGCGAGCGTGGCGGCGTACTCCTCGGGACTGGTAGGACGTCCGGCCACGTGGTCCCAGCACGCATCGTGATCGAGTGCGGCGTAGAGCTCGGATGCGTCGGCGGGCACGAACTGCGTGAGCGTGACGTGATCACCCACGAGTTCGTGCGGTGGCGGCCACTCGGCCTGCGGCCACACGACATCGTCGGGGCGCGAGTCAGCGGGGATCACCATGCGGCAAGTGTGGCACTGCCTCGCGAGTGGCGTGCCTACGATGGCGCTGTGGATACCAGTGGACTGACCGAAGTCGGCTTCACCGAGATCGTTCAGTGGTCGATCCTCATCGGTGTCGCAGCACTCATCGCCTACTGGATCTACCGGTCGATGGATCATCCCCTGCTGGCCCTCACACAGACCCCGGCGGGGCCGCGGC
>Ga0315902_10014018_pt1 | contig 10331 bp, 7 predicted proteins | sample LakEriMetagenome_9_FD_203523 | JGI IMG/M metagenome (GOLD analysis project Ga0315902, IMG submission 203523) | Freshwater fungal communities from buoy surface, Lake Erie, Ohio, United States - Buoy 12 MA117 | ecosystem: Environmental > Aquatic > Freshwater > Lake > Lake biofilm | place: USA...
CACGGTCATCCACTCCGGCCTTTTCAGCCCATTTCGCCCATTCCGTCGCATCAAATTGCATGGTGACATGCAGCATACGGTTCAACAAGGCATCGTCCATCGGAGTAACCGAGTAATCTCCGCCATCTGGATTGGCCGTCAGGACGATCAGCCACTTCCTAGGGAGCTGCCAGGAGACCAACTCATAATACTGCAATAGCTGCATGATACCCCGCAAGATCCGGTCATCCGCCCGATTAACATCGTCCAGCAACAGAATGCCAGGTCCTTCTGTCCGAGGCACCCAAGAGGGAGGGGCGAAGCGGGTGCTGTTACCCTCAATTCGGGGCATCCCAACCAGGTCACCCATCTCTTCAAATTGAGCAGGAGCCACATACACCATCTGAGCATTTAACTCTTTGGCTAAGCCTCGAACCAACTCTGTTTTCCCAATTCCATGGAGTCCCCAAATACAAATGGGGGTGGGGCGCTCTTCGCCCGAAAGGGAGTTCATTACCTCAAAGGCATGGCGAAGGAGTTGGGTAACGGTGTGGGCGTGTACTTTGGCACCATAGGTGAGCCACTGAAAATCGGAGCTGGACATGATTCCACAAAGGTACAGGATTGATCCGTAAATTCTGCGCTTACGACGATCAGTTGAACGCGATCAGCCAACGGAGGACCTTTCCATTCTTAAAAAAACAGGAATATGCTTGGGTCAAATTGGAATTGCCCTTTGTTCGGTCCGCATACCGTACCTTTGCCCTCCCTCTGATTTAGACTATTCCAATTATGCAACGCAAACTTTTCTTGTTGGATGGCCACGCGCTGGTATACCGTGCCCATTTTGCCTTTCTCACTCGACCTTTACTAAACTCCAAAGGCTGGAATGTCTCCGCCGTACAAGGGTTTATGCGGTTCGTATGGGATGTCATTCAGTCCGAAAAACCCACCCACCTGGCAGTGGTGTTTGATCCCAAAGGCGGTACCTTCCGCCACGAGAAGTTTGAAGCATACAAGGCAAATCGGGAAGCTCAACCAGAGGATATCTCGTTTGCGCTTCCCTGGATCACCAAACTGCTGGAAGCCATGCGAATTCCGGTGATGGTGGTCCCCAATTACGAGGCTGATGATGTGATTGGCACCCTCGCCAAGCAAGCTGAGCGGGTAGGGTACACCACCTTCATGGTAACACCCGATAAGGACTACGGCCAATTGGTGTCCGATCAGATCTACCTCTACAAGCCCGGCCGACAAGGGAATGAGGTAGAAATCTGGGGCCCAAAAGAGGTCTGTGAACGATGGGGAGTCCAACGGGTAGACCAGGTAATCGATGTCCTCGGATTGATGGGGGATGCCGTAGATAATATACCGGGCTTACCAGGGATCGGGGAGAAAACGGCCGTCAAACTTTTGGCAGAATTCGATACGGTTGAAAATTTATTGGCCAACGCGGATAAGTTGAAGGGTAAACAACAAGAAATCGTAAAAACACACGGGGAGCGGGCCACGCTCTCCAAATGGCTGGCAACCATCGATGTGGAGGTGCCCATTCAGTTTGACGAACGGCAGTTTGAACTGGAACCCTTCGATCGGGATGCCTTGATTGAGCTGTTTAAGGAACTAGAGTTTCGCACCTTTGCAGATACGGTCCTAAAAAGTACCCTGGCCGGTGGAAATGGATCTGCTGCCGCTCCCAAGCCTAAACCAAATCCCGCTACCCAGACTGGCACCCAAGGCTCTTTGTTTGAAAATGAACCCGCTTCCGATCCGAGTCCTGCAAGGGAATTGAAAACCCTTGAAAATACGCCTCACCAATACCATTTAGCAGATACCCCGGAAAAGCGGAAGGCGCTCCTCCACCTTTTGGAGCAAGCCCCCGCTTTTTCCTATGATTCCGAAACCACTGCATTGGATGCTACCCAGGCGGATCTGGTCGGAATGTCGTTCTCCCTCCAGGCAGGGGAGGCATGGTATGTGCCTATTCCCGCCGACCGCAACGAGGCGCAGTCAATCGTAGAGGAATTTCGATCTGTTTTTGAAAATGAGCACATCGAAAAAATCGGACAAAACCTGAAGTACGACCTCATCGTCCTAAAAAATTATGGCTGCGAGTTGCGAGGCAACTTTTGGGATACCATGTTGGCGCATTACTTGATCGAACCTGAGCTGCGGCACAACATGAACTACCTGTCTGAAACCTACCTGGGGTATGCTCCGGTCAAGATTGAAACCCTCATCGGCGCTAAAAGCGCCAAACAGGGGAGTATGCGAGACGTCCCGGTAGAGCTCATCAAAGATTATGCAGCTGAAGATGCCGATGTCACTATCCAACTCCGGGATGTTCTTGCCCCAAAACTTGCCGAGAAGGGGCCTGAACTGGTCCGCTTGTTCAGAGAAGTAGAAACACCCTTGGTCAAAGTGCTGGCGTCCATTGAACATACCGGCGTTCGCATTGATCCGGATTTCCTAAAGGCATACTCGAAAGAATTGGCAGAAAAAATATCCGGATTGGAGGATAAAATCCTCGAAATGGCGGGTTTTAAGTTTAACATCGCCAGCCCTAAACAGGTGGGAGAAGCCCTTTTTGAACAACTTAGGGTGCCCTATCCCGGAAAAAAGATGAAATCGGGCCAGTACAGCACCGACGAAGAAATCCTATCCGAGTTGGCGCTCAACTACCCCATCTGTGCCGAAATCTTGGCGCATCGAGGGCTTATGAAGCTGAAAAGTACCTATGTAGATGCATTGCCCGCCCTGATCAACCCGCGCACCGGCCGAGTACACTCGTCCTTCAACCAGGCTCTGGCAGCTACTGGCCGTCTGAGTAGCCAAAATCCGAATTTGCAGAACATCCCGATTCGGACAGCGGAAGGCAGAAAAGTTCGGGAAGCATTTATTCCAAGAGATATGGACCATGTGTTGTTGTCGGCCGACTACTCTCAAGTGGAGTTGCGTTTAATAGCGGAAATCAGTGGGGATGAGGCGATGTTGGATGCGTTCCAGAAAGAATTGGATATTCATACCGCTACCGCCGCTCGGGTTTACGGGGTACCTTTGGAGGACGTCAGTCCGGAGCAGCGGAGGGCCGCCAAAACAGTCAATTTCAGTATTATTTATGGGGCTGGAGCGAGTAATCTTTCTCAGCAACTTGGTATAAAGCGGACGGAAGCCAAGGAGTTGATAGACAATTACTTCCGGGAGTATGCGGGATTGAGGGATTATATGACTCGAATTGTAGAGTCTGCCCGTAAAAAAGGCTACGTAGAAACCTTATTAGGCCGCCGCCGTTACCTTCGGGATATTGATAGCCGAAATGGTATGATGCGCTCCATGAGTGAGCGAATTGCCGTGAATACGCCTATCCAAGGAACAGCTGCCGATCTGATTAAGGTTGCGATGGTGAATATTCATCAGGCATTGGAGGAGGGTGGTTTTCAATCCAAAATGATCCTACAGGTTCACGATGAATTGGTATTCGATGTGCACCGTTCGGAGTTGGAACGTATCAAGCCTTTGATACAGGAAAAGATGACCCATGCGCTGCCTCATTTGAAGGTCCCTATTTTGGTAGAAATGGGTGTTGGGGAAAACTGGCTTCAAGCCCACTAAGTTTGGTGAGCAAGGCGTTTGGGAAATGAAAGGAGAAATTTTTCGGAAAAGAATCCAATTTGCTAAAAGTTGGTATTTTGCCGCCGATTTCTTCATCTTTACTTCTTCTATGCTCAAAACGATCCTGTTTCTGTTGGCGGCGTTGATCGCCTTGCCCATTGTTGCGTTCTACTCGGATGCTCCCCTGAACCCTGAACAACTGGAAATTTTATCCCTGCTCGCCAAAACTACCCTTGGAATCGCCCTTGGTTGCTTTGTTGTGAGTGAACTGACTCGCAACTGCAGTCAAGTAGATAAGCTCTGGAGCTTGGTGCCTATTTTGTATGTTTGGATGACGGCGGACGCGGGTGGTTATACGCCCCGGCTTACGTTGATGGCGGTCCTGGTGACCCTTTGGGGGGCTCGACTGACCTACAATTTTGGAAGAAGGGGTGGCTATCATTGGATTCCTTGGCAAGGGGAGGAAGATTACCGTTGGGCGGTACTGCGCAAAAATCCGCTTTTGAGCAATCGCTTTGCCTGGGCCCTGTTCAATCTATTTTTTATTTCCTTGTATCAGCACGGGTTAATCTTACTGTTTACACTTCCTGCGGTAGCCGCGATGGCTGAGCCAACAGGTGTATTAGGTGTGATGGATTGGGTAGCCGCCGGCTTGTTTTTGGGTTTTCTGGTGACAGAAACGGTGGCTGACCAGCAGCAATACCGTTACCAACAAGAGAAATACCGCCGAATAAACGCGGGTGAACCGCTGGAAGGGGAATTTGCACTTGGCTTTTGCGCAACCGGGCTTTGGTCGAAAGTTCGCCATCCAAATTACGCCTCGGAGCAGGCTATTTGGATTAGCTTTTATTTGTTTAGCGTAGCTGCCACAGGCCGTTGGTTCAATTGGTCGTTGGCTGGCGCTTTGTTATTGGTGCTACTTTTTATGGGCAGCTCTGATTTTTCAGAAAAAATAAGTGCTGAAAAGTACCGGGATTATGAAGATTACCAGCGTAAAACGCCCCGTTTTATTCCTAAATTTTGGTAATCTGTATCAAGTAGCAGCGGGGCAAGGTAGTGGCTTTGCCCCGCTGCTTAAAAGTGGTAATTCAAAATCAGGTTGTAATGCCAGAGGTCTACCTTGTTGATTTGATACTTGGCTTGCTGGTAGAGTTCGCCCATATTTCCTTTCCAAAGTACCAACCCGTGCACACGAAGTCCCTCTAGGGCTCCTCCAAAGGTGTATCGAACATCCAAATTTAGCTGTCTAAAAGAAGGGAAAGCATATTTGTTAAGTGCAGCCTGTTTAACATCTGGAAGGTAAAACTGCCCATAGGCTAATTCTGTCCTCCACCGGTGTTCTCGGTCTTGCCAGATCAGCCGGCCGGTTACGGAGTGCGAATCACCGCTACCCTCTATTCGTTCTCTGGAAAGGAAGGTGTAAAACGGCTCTCTTCCCCATTCTCGGGGGGACAGAAAACGACCCTCCGCGGTTACCCGGGTGTACCCTCCGAGGGCTTGCCAGTGGTTGTTTTTCCATCCTAGCTGAGCACTGAGGGCGTTGGACGTCTGTCCTGTAGGAAAGTAGGTTTTGGAGGGGTCTTCATTTCCCCCATTGCCCACCGCATTTTGGTGTAGCCCCAACAGGCCCACGACGAGAGCATGTTCTTGGTGGATGGGAACTTCCCAGTCTGTCTGGAGCAAGGCGGTATTAAAAACGCCCTCAACATATTGGTTCCAGACCTGTAATTTCCCTTTTTTTGTTACCTGTGTGTTGATACCAATCAGGCCTACTCCTTTGCTGGATATATTTTCCGGATACCCGCTTGCTGTACCATCCGGATTAAGTCCACGGGGATAAATTCCAATGGAAGAGCCTACATTGTGCCACCGAACCGTGCTTCGGGGAGAGATGGCCCATAGCCATCCTCCTTCTATTTTGGTGCCGGGGAGGCGGGTTGAGGAAATCCAGACACCTTCTTCGGCTGTGGGGCGCATACGCCCGTCCTGGTAGTTAATCAGCGGTGTTTGCAAAATTTGTCGTCCCACGCTGACCCAAGTTTTTTTCCACTCATATCGAAGCCACAGCTCTTCCAGGCGGTTTAACTCGCTGCGGTTCGTCGGATTTTCAACATCGAACAATCCAATTTCATAGCGGTTGATCGCATTGGTAAGCGGGTCTTTTTGAGTGAATTCAGAGGAGGAGAGGTTAAAATGAAATGAGCCGGCCAGTCCCATCCGCAGTCCTTTAAAAGAGGCTGTTTGGAAATGCAAGTATCCGCCAGCCGCCCATCCGTAGTAATCGCTCAGTCCAGTGGCGTTATCTGTCGCCATAACAAACGATCGAAAATTTCCGTGGTGTTGACCTTGTTTGAAGACATCCCGGAGTCGCTCGGAGCGGGGTAGTGTGGCGTTGGGTGTGGATTGGGGAAAAACGGATTGGGAAAAAAACCAAAGAGAGAAAGAGATGATTAATCGCAGAATCATAATTTTAAGGTGAATTGGCCGCAAAGGTCGGGCAAGTGCCACCTTTTGCGGAGTGATTTTTGTCACGAAACGCGGCTGGAATTTTCCTTTCTGAAAAAGCACTTTAGGAATTTTGCTTACCAATAAAGCTGGATCGGTTGGTTTTTTCCTACATTTACCCTTCTAAACATCCTATTTTATGGCACGTTCTTCAATCACTACGCAGTTTGGTTCTGTTGCAGCCCTAATCGCTGTGCTGACGATTAATTTTCTTTCTGTCAGCTTGCCCTTGAACGGCAATACACCTGGGGCACTGTCGGACTTATACCCGAATCTGTTCACTCCTGCTGGGTCTACCTTTTCTATTTGGGGGATTATTTATACTTTATTAATTATTTGGGTCTTAGCGCCTTTTTGGGGGCAGGAGTCCGCCAAACGGGGGGCTGCTAACATAGGAAACCTATTTTTATACACTTGCATTTTAAATGGAGCCTGGTTATTTGCTTGGCATTGGCAGCTGACTGCTCTTTCTGTGGCCATCATGGTCGCGCTGTTGCTGGTATTGATCCGCATCAATGTATTGCTCCGGGATCCGGCCATTCAGCCTTTTTGGGCTTTACCATTTGGGGTTTACCAAGGCTGGATATCGGTTGCTTTGATTGCCAACGTGACGGCTTGGCTGGTTGGAAGTGGTTGGAATGGAGGAGCTTTTGAAGCGGAGATCACGGTAGGTATGGTAGGGATTGGAGCTCTGATAGCAGCCTGGATGCTTTTTCAACAGCGCAACTACGGCCATGCGTTGGCAGTTACCTGGGCTTTGTACGGAATTTTTTTAAAACGAGAGGGGATACCTGGGGCGGATTCTGAGATGGTGGGCTGGGCAGCTAAAGCAGCTGCTTTAGGGCTTGGAATGCTAATAGTCTATTCTTGGGTGAAAAAATGGTCCGATCAATTACCGTCGCGCGCGGAGGTGCCATAAGTCACCGTTAGTTTATTTCTAACGCGTTTACATTTGGCAAAAAATGTGGATTATGATTACAAGTCTTTTTCATTCCTGGAATTTTAACCGCAGCCTGCGGTTGGTGTTGGCCGGATTTGCGGCATATCAAGCTTGGGAGATTTCAGATCCCTTTTTAGGGGTAATGGCTGGATTGTTGGGCTTGATGGCCCTTACGAATACCGGCTGTTGTGGGGCAGGGGGTTGTAATTTGCCTCCAAAATAAGAATTTAGAGTCGATTACTCTTTTTTTGCGTATATTCGTCGATATTTGTCCCTTCATTTTACGAAAACGATATGCGCATTTTATTGGTGGAAGACGAGGAGTCTATCCGCGATGTGGTCCGACTTAACCTGGAGCTGGAAGGCTACGAGGTGATTATGGCTGGCAATGGCCGGCTGGCAATGGAGCTGTTTGGAGCGCAGCATTTTGATTTGTTGTTGCTCGATGTGATGTTGCCTGAAATGGATGGATTTACGATTGCAGAGCAGGTGCGACTGACCAATATGGAGGTTCCAATTTTGATGCTGACCGCAAAGGATCAAGCGCAGGACCGAATTACTGGTTTGAAGAAAGGCGCAGATGATTATTTGACGAAGCCGTTCAACCTGGAGGAATTGTTGCTCCGGGTACACAATCTGCTGCGGCGCTCCCAGCGTGTCCGAGGGGAAGGCACCGAAACATTTGAATTTGGGGGCAATACCATTAACTTTGAGAATTATGAGGCGGTAACTTTTAGGCAGGAAGCCATTACGCTGACCAAGAAGGAAGCTATGTTGCTCAAGCTTTTGATCGAACGCCGCAATGAAGTGGTTAGCCGACACCAGATTCTACAGGCTGTTTGGGGGTACGATGTGTTTCCAAGTACTCGAACCATCGATAATTTTATCCTTGCTTTTCGGAAATATTTTGAAAAGGATCCAAAAGAACCTGTTTATTTTCACTCCATCCGTGGGGTGGGCTATAAATTTGTAGGCTAAAACGAACACAACCACCTTGATTCAGCGAGTCCTCTTTGCCTCCCTTTGCTTATTGGTTGCCTATACAGGCACTTGTCAAAGCCCCAACTGGCGCGATTCGCTCCGGATCCGGACCAGTTTGCTTCGAGAGCATATCCAAGAGCAAAACTATGAGGCAGCGCAGGTGGAAGCCGACGAATTGAGGGTGTTTCTCCAACAGCGGTACACCCCTTATCCCCCTTCAGCATTGACCCTGCTTTCCGCTGTCTATTTGCATAATCGAGATAAAGAGAGCGCCTTGGCTGCTCTTTCAGAGGCTGCCAAGGTGGTGGAGTCTGACCGGGACCCGGAAACCAAAGCTGCTCTACTGGTAACCCTGCAAAAGGAGTATGAGCGTTGGGGGGCTTTGGCAGAAGCAGCAGCAGCACAACAATTATTAGCTGCTACCCAAGATAGTATTACCGTTCGGAAAATGAATACCCGAACAAGGGAGCTGGAAGACCAAATTGATTCTCTGTCTGCTCTTTTGCAGGTGAAGCAACAAGAAAACCCCGATCAAATCACCCTGGATCGAACTCGATGGTATGTCCTGGTTGGTTCTTTTAGCACCCTATTACTGGCGCTTTTTGGCTGGCAAGCGCACTCCAACAAACGCTGGAGACAACGTTGGGAACGCCGGGAACGGGAATGGGACCTCCAACAGGGTAAGCCGGAAGTGCCCCTGCCCGAAGCGAGTCACGCTGTGCATTCAAGCCCGGTCTTGCAGCCCGTAGTGCAAACAGAGGCAGTATCCGCCTACCACAGCCCGAAGTACGAAGCCTGGCTAAACGGCGACAAAGAAATGCCTATCGCATTGGTGGTAGAAAGCAACCGACAAATTGCCCTTTATATTCGTTCTTTGATCAGCACCCATTACCAAGTAGAAATGGTGGGCTCCAGTGCAGAAGCCATGAAACGGGTTCACGAACTTCTGCCTGATCTGATCGTCTGCGACGCCTTGCTTCAGTCAAACGAAGGGATTGACCTGATTCGGCAGGTGAAATTATCGGATAAAACCAGCCACATTCCAGTATTGCTCTTAAGCAGGCACCACGGCAACGAAGGGCGATTGGACTCGCTGCGGGCAGGAGCAGATGCCTGGTTTACCCGCCCCATCCAAAGCGATGACTTTAATGGAACCATCCAGGAACTCCAGGAGAAGCAAAAGCACCGGCATGAAGACTTTAACCGGTTTATTCAGTTGTGCTTCACCAACCACCGCCCAGTCTTGACCGACCGCTTTCTCACTGAAGTCGTCCAACATATCGAGCAGCAGATGGGAAATCCAGATTTTATGCCCGACGAAATTGCCCGAAAATTACAAATGACTAACCCTCATTTTGTCCGAAAACTCCGCGCACTCACCGGAAAAGAGCCCGCTCAACTGATCCGTGAATTACGTTTAGAAAAGGCCAAATACCTACTCGAACAACGGGTAGGCACCCCTCAAGCCATTTCTGGTATGGTCGGCTTCTCCAATCCCGGCATCTTTTCCATGGCATTCAAAGACTATTTTGGTGAAAACACCAATTTGTTAATGGTTAATTATTAATGGTTAATTGTTAATGGGGGAAGCAATGGTTAATTGTTAATGGGATTGGACCTTCTCAGGAAAATAGACATACAGTTAAGATTGTAAAAAATGGATTTGTTTGGGATTTTGGACTGACACAATCTTAAAAACAGTCTCCAGTCTCGTTTCGAGTCGATTTATCGCTTCTTTCCGAATTCGTCGAAGTTTAAAAAAACGCTGCAGAGGATCCCTTCAATGTTCTTCCAGTTTATGCCCTGCTTAAATGTTTGTTTTTGCCCTGATACCCTAACACACTTTTCTAAACAGTCCCCCCACCATTAACCATTTATCATCCCCCTAATTAACCATTAACCTTTAACAATTAACCATTAACAATTACCCATTTTTTCTGTTCTACTCATTTCCCCGTATCTTTGTATCTATTATGGAAAATACTGTTAAAACATCCGTCATGCTCTACACAGAGCAAACGCCGAATCCTGAAGCCCTCAAATATGTGGCAAACAGAATGCTATACAGGGGCATCGCTGACTTTAAAGAGGCCGATTTGGCATCCGAATGGAGCCCAATGGCCAATAGTCTTATGCAGCTGCCGTATGTAAAAAGTGTTTATTTCAACAATAATTATGTGACCATCACCAAGGAATTTAACTACGAATGGTCAGATATTATGTTGAAAATCAAAGAGTTCATCAAGAGCTATATTGAGCACAACGGTGAAATCGTGAAGGAGGGCTTTGCAGAATATGCCGCCTCTCTTCAAGC
>Ga0315902_10014023_pt1 | contig 10327 bp, 10 predicted proteins | sample LakEriMetagenome_9_FD_203523 | JGI IMG/M metagenome (GOLD analysis project Ga0315902, IMG submission 203523) | Freshwater fungal communities from buoy surface, Lake Erie, Ohio, United States - Buoy 12 MA117 | ecosystem: Environmental > Aquatic > Freshwater > Lake > Lake biofilm | place: USA...
CCGCGACGGACTTCGAACGGACGGACATAAAGCGCTTTAGGCTTTGCCGTCGGCGCGAGGGAAGACACTTCCCTCTCCTGTAGCACACTGACCGAGCTGCACCCGGTCAGAAAGAGAAGCGGCAGAAGGAGAATTCTCATCGCTGCAATTCCAGCTGCGCGTAACGCGCGCGATCGTGAAAGTCGGGTTTTCCCGTCTGCGCGGGGAAACAGGAAAGCACAGGCTTTCCGTCAGGTTTGTCATAGTCGTAGCGCCCGGCCAGAAACTCCCATTGGCCTTCACCGGGCGCGCCACCAAGAGCCGACCAGGGAATGGAGATGACCGCACGCCAACCGTCGCCGGTTTCCGCGCAACGCACCTCGGGTCCGAAGGGCGCCTTGGCCGCCTTGCGGTAAGCGCGGAAGGCGTAGACCGCTTTACGACCCGCCGGGGTGGCATGCACCTCGAGGTAGTCCGGCCGCCCTTCGCGCCCGATGAACACTTCGACCACATCACCCAATTTGAAATGGTCCTGACCGTCTTCGCGTCCGGGCGATACAACCGCTTGGTCGCGGCAGACGAATTCGAAAAAGAGCCACTCGTCGTTCCACCGCGCGCGAACCGATGCCGCTTCCGCCTTGCCGCCGACCCCGGAGAGAAACGCTTCCGGACATTGTTCCCATCCGCCGCGATCCTCCCACGCGTGCCCCGGATCGAGAGAGGACGCGAACACGGCCGCGAGAATGAGAGGGGGCATCTATGCAGACCATACCACCGCGGCGGTGCGGCGGAAAGCGGTCGTTGCGGCGATCAATCGCGCGTGATCTGCAGCGAAGCATTCAGCGCGCCCGGCACCCCGCGGTCGCTGAAATAAAGCCCGGACACGGGAGCGATATCAGCCGGAGAAATTCCCACCGCGGTCGCGAGATAATGATGATCGGCCAGCACACCGTTCGACGGATCCATTCCCACCCAACCGGCGCCGGGCAGATACACCTCGGTCCAAGCGTGCAGGGAATTCTCCGCCTTGTGCTCGGAAGGATTGCCCGCGCTTTCCCACAAATAACCGCTGACCAAACGCGCGGCGAATCCCTGGCCGCGCAGCGCCGCGGCGAGAAGCACGGCGGTATCGCGGCAGGCCCCGCGGCGCAACCGCAGTGTCTCCTCCGGGGTATGCGGCGCACCTTCCTCGCGGCGTTCGTAGGCGATATTGGCATGGATCCACTGGTTCATGGAGACAAGGGCGCCGACCGTTTCACTTCCGGACATCGGACGCAGCGGCGCGGGAAAAACGTCGCCGGAAGGCGCCATGAAGGCAGCGAGCACAGCGCGCTCCCGCGCATCATAGTCGACGGGCCATTGCAGGGCGCGGCTGTCGAGGAGGAAACCGAACGGATTGCGTTCCTCCACGGCGATCCGCGCGTCGAATTCGAAGATCAGCCGGTCTTCCTCCTGCGGATAAAAGCATTGCGCGACCACATTGTCATAAAGGTCATGCCGCCAATTGACCGACCCCGTGGGATTCGTGGCAAAGCGACGCGACACCACGCCGGCCTGCAGGGCATCGCGCGGAAAAAGACGGACGATGTGCGGCGAGAGACTGACCTGTTTTTCGTAGCGGTATTCCGCGCGGTAGGTGACAGCGAGATTCATGGCGTCCGCTTCATCGTGACTTTGACCGACATGTCTTGTCCACCCGCACCTTTGAAGGTCCCGCGCAAAGGCGTGGCATCGGCAAAGTCGCGTCCGAAGGAGACGGCGACATGGCGTTCGCCGCACCATTGGTTGTTGGTCGGGTCGAGGGGGATCCATTCCCCGCCCGGCACCATGGCTTCGATCCATGCGTGCGTGGCCGAAGCCCCGACCAGTCGGCGGCTGTCCTTCGGCGGATCGGTCTCGATGTAGCCGCAAACATAGCGCGCCGGCAGACCCGCGGCGCGCAGGACGCCGAGCATGACGTGCGCGAAGTCCTGGCAAACCCCGGCGCGCGACTTCCAGATGACATCGATCGGCGTCCAGTTATCCGTCGCCCCTTTGGTGTATTTGAATTCCTTGTGCACAGCGCGGTTCAATCCGTCGAAAGCTTCGCGCAGGGACAAATCCGACCGAAGCAAGCGGCGCGCCCAAGCGGCGGATTCCTCGGCCGGTGCCACTGCGGCCGAAGCGCGGGTGTAATCGAAGATATCCGTCTCCATGGAGGCGAAAATCTGGCGCGCCTCGCCGACGGTGAGATCGAGCGGTTCGTCCGGCAGGACGGGCGGCACGGTCTCGACAACAAGCCGGTTTTTCACCGTGAGGCGTTCGTGGCTTTTAACCATGGAGTGAAAGGATACAGTGTTGCCGAAGTAATCCTCATAGGACGACAGCGGGGATGAAGGATCGAAGAGCAATTCGTGGGCCAAGATACGCTGCGTGGCGCGAGGCGGTGGGGTGAGACGCGCCTCGACGTAAGCCTCGCTGGCCGGATGCTCGTAGCGGTAGTCGGTGATGTGCAGAATCTCGAAGCGCATGGCACTCAGTGCAGGGCGAACTGGTGGTTGATGAAGGAGTCGCTCAGCGTTTCGTGGACGGCCAGCGTGCGCTCCATGATTTCGTCCAACCGGACAAGGAGAGCGGGCAACTTTGCGGAATCGGGCATGGCCCCGGCATCGGCGTCGGCCATGAAAGACGTCCAATCGGTGTCGCGGAGGAATTGCAGCACCCCGCCGAGCGCCTCCCGCGCGCGCAGCATGCCGGGTGAATCGTCGCCGTCCGCCCCGAGCAACCGGAGGCACTCGCCGAGGCAGCGGTAAACCGAGCGCGGCACCTCGCCGTTGCGGTAGAGCATCTCGAGGACCGGCGCGGGCTCGGCGCGCATCTGGTAAAGACGGCGGTAAGCATCGCGCGATCCGAGCATGCGGAGGAAAGCGGAGAGTTCGATTTCCACGGCATGGTCGGCGGCGGCCGCGTCCTTTTCGAGACGACGCGCGATGGATTTGAAAATGGTCACGCCCGCGTTGCAGGTGATCGAAGCACGCTCGAGTTGCCGGCCGGTGCGGCAGAAGGCCCATCCGCGATCGTCGAGCATGGTCGCCTCGGCCATGCCGAAAAATTCCGCGACCCCGGCGGTGAGCCCGGCGCAAATTTTCTGCGTGGCCAGCGTCAGGGCTGTCTCGTCCTGCGCGGGACGGAAACGTGCGCGGGCGAAGAGCGTCTCGAGGTTGTTGAGCACGCCGAAGGCCTCGACGCTGAGGCATTCCTGGATTTGCAGCGCGTTCCACGCGGCGCGTTGCAGGGTGTTGACCAGCGAACCCTCCACGCGCGAATCGAGCGCCAGACGGTAACGCTCGGACGCCGTGGTGATGCTGCGCTTTCGGCCCGACTCCGGATTTTCCAGCGGCGGCAGCATGCGGTTCCACACCGGACGGTAGAGCTGCTGCTCGGCGCGGTTGAGTTCTTCCGTCTCGAGACTCTCCACCACCCCGATCATGTAAGCCAGACCTTGGGCGCGTTCCAAATACCGGCCCAGCCAATAGAGGGAGTCGGCCACGCGGCTGGTCACCTTCGAAGGCGGAGCCAGATCGGTCACGCGCGGCGGCGCGGTGGCTCGTTGGTCGACGGACGCTTCGTCCGACAAGATCCACGTGTCCTTGCTCCCGCCGCCCAATTCGGAAGCGGTGAATCCTTCGTTCTCGACCGACACGCGGGTCAGCGCTCCGGGAAAAACGTCATAGTCGCCCGCCACGTCGCGCAGCGCGAAAAGGATGTGGTCCTGCCGCCGCTCGTCGAGGCCGCCGCGTCTGTCGAGCGAGACGGTCAGCGCGCCCGCAGTGCGCGGCTGGGCCACGAAGTTCTGCGGCTCGGAGGCGAGCAAGCGGCGCAATTTTTTGATCTCGGCGGGAGTCGAATGTGCATGGTGCACGATCGGTTCCCCGTAAAGCGGACGCACGTCGAAGTCGTCGAGCCGGTCGAGCACGTGGTCGCGCTGGTCGAGGTCGCCGAGCCACCACGTGCGCAAGGTCGGAAGAAGCTCCTCCTCACCGAGGTAAAAACGGATGATCCGCGCGCTGAAGGGCAGGATGGCCCGGTCGTCGGCCAAACGGCTTCCGATGGCGTTGACCAGTGCGACGTGGCCGCGGCGAACGCATTGCACCAGGCCGGACACACCGAGGAGGGAATCGCGGCGGAAAACCATCGGGTCGAGCCACGCATCGGCCAGACGCACGTAAAGCACGTGGATGCGTTCGAGACCGGCCACGGTTTTGAGAAAAAGTTTGTCGTCGAGCACGAGGAGGTCTCCGCCTTGGACCAACGGGATGCCCATGCGCCGGGCGAGGAAGCTGTGCTCGGAATAGGCCGGGGTGGATGTTCCGCCGGTGAGCAAGGCGACGGCCGGATCGTCGACGCCCTCCGGCGCGAGGGCGCGGAATGTTTCGAGCAATCCGGCCGGTGTGTCGGCGACGCTCCGCACCGGGTGGTCTTGGAAAATTTCCGGATACACGCGGGAGAGCGCGCGGCGGTTCTGCATCATGTAAGAAATGCCCGAGGCTTGGCTGAAATAATGGTGCGTCACCGCCATGCGCCCGTCGGGCAGGCGCGCAACGGCCGCACCGGCCAGATGGAGGAAGGCGCCGCCGGGCAAGGGAAGACCGACTGCGGGGCGTTGGAAATACGGACTGCCCAACACGGGCCGGGCGGGAATCACATGCTGCCGCAGGATTTCTTTCGGACCATGGATGTCCTGCAGGAAAAGTTCGAAGGCGCGCAGGCGCTGGCGCAGGCCGGCAGAGAGTTGCTCCCATTCGGCTGCGCCGAACAATTCCGGCAAGGTATCGCAGAACCACGCGCGCTTGCCCCAATGGTTCTTGCGGTCGACCTCGAAGGTGACGCCCATCTCGCGCATCGTCGCCTCGAGACGCTCGACGATGAGCCGCTTTTCGGTCCCGGGCAGGGTCAGGACCCGGTCCAGCAGTGGCCGGTAGAGTTCGCGCGGCTCCCCGTCGGGGGCGAAAACCTCATGCCACAGGGTAACCGGCCTGTTTTTGCCCCTTTTCTGCACCGCACGACCGTTCCCGCCGCTCCAGAAGGGGTCAAGCAGATACGGAAATGGCTTTGACACCGCCCCGCCGGGCCCATATTCTACGCGGCCAATTTTGCCATGAAGACTTTTTCCGCCAAAGCCGAGGAGATCCAGCGCAACTGGTGGATCGTCGATGCCGAGAACCAGATCCTCGGCCGCCTCGCGACCAAAATTGCCGACGTGCTGCGCGGCAAAAACAAAGCCGTTTTCACCCCGCACTGCGACACGGGCGATTTCGTCGTGGTCATCAATGCCTCGAAAGTCCGCGTCACCGGCAAAAAGCCGACGGCCAAAGTCTACACCAGCTTCTCCGGCTACGTGGGCGGACACAAAAGCGAGACCTTCGAGAAACGCCAGGCCCGCCGTCCCGAACTCCTCGTCGAACGTGCCGTGCGCGGCATGATCCCGCACAACCGCCTCGGCCGCGCCCAGTTCACCAAACTCAAAGTCTACGCGGGCGCCGAGCATCCGCACGCCGCGCAGCAACCCAAAGAACTGAAAGTCTCCTGACCATGTCCGAAGTCCTCACCGCCACAGGCCGCCGCCGCACCTCCGTCGCCAGCGTCCGTCTCAAAGCCGGCTCCGGCAAAATCGAAGTAAACAGCCGCGAGTTCAACGACTATTTCCCTACGACCAGCCTGCAGACCGCGGTGCTGCGCCCGCTCGAACTGAGCGGACGCAAACAAACGATCGACATCTCGCTCAAGACTTCCGGCGGTGGTGTCAACGGACAGGCCGGCGCCTCCAGTCTGGCCATCGCACGCGCCCTGCTCAAACTCGACGCCGACCTGCGTCCCGAGTTGAAGAAAAACGGATTGCTCACCCGCGATCCGCGGATGAAGGAGCGCAAGAAGCCCGGCCGTCCCGGCGCCCGCAAGCGCTTCCAGTTCTCCAAGCGCTAAGCCATGCGCGCTCTGCGCGTTGGTCTTCTGCTCGCCCTCTCCGCCTGCCTCGCGCCGGCGGAAGAAGCTGCGAGCTTCACGGCTGGCGACTTCAAATTCGCCGTGCCTTCCGGATGGAATTCGGTCACACCATCCTCGCCCATGCGCAAGGCCGAGATCTATGTGCCCGGCCCGGAAGGCACGGGCAAAGCGGGTGAAGCGATCATCACGGTCTTCCATTTCGGTCCGGGCCAAGGCGGCACCGTGCAACTGAATGTCGACCGCTGGTTCGGACAGTTCGACGGCGACAACGAAGCCAAAGGCGCGGCCACCGCGAAAGAAACCATCGGCACCGTCCTGGTAACTTTCGCCCGCGCGCGCGGCACTTTCCAAAGCGGCATGCCCGGTCAGCCGACCACCCCGCTCGAAGGACAGGCCCTGCTCGGCGCGATCCTCGAAAGTCCGAACGGCGACGTTTACGTCAAAATGACCGGTCCGGCTCCCACCGTAGAGAAAGCCGAGCCCGCCTTCGTGCAAATGATCCGCGCGGCCTGCGGACAATAACCGACCTCGGCGGTTTACTTCATCACTGCCAGCAGTGTGTCGGCGATCGTGCTCGGTGTTTCGGCCACAGCGATGCCTGCAGCGCGAAGCGCTTCTTTCTTGGCAGAGGCCGTGCCCTTGCCACCGGAAATGATTGCGCCGGCATGACCCATCCGGCGTCCCGGAGGCGCCGTGGCGCCAGCGATGAATCCGGCGACCGGTTTGTCGCAATTGTCTTTGAGCCAAGCCGCGGCCTCTTCTTCGGCACTTCCGCCGATTTCGCCGATGAGAATGATCCCGTGCGTATCCGGATCGCCGGCGAAAAGTTTCACCGCATCGAGCGTGGTCGTGCCGATGATTGGGTCGCCGCCGATACCGATGCAGGTCGATTGACCGACGCCGCGACTGGTCAGTTGCCACACGGCTTCATAGGTTAAGGTGCCCGAGCGGGAAACGACACCGATATGGCCCGGCTTGTGGATGTAACCGGGCATGATGCCGATCTTGCACTGGCCCGGCGTGATGATGCCGGGACAATTCGGACCGATGAGGCGTGATCCGCTGCCCTTAAGCAGTTCTTTCACGCGCATCATGTCCATCACCGGAATTCCCTCGGTAATGCAGACGATCAATTCCACCCCGGCATCGGCTGCTTCGAGGATGGCGTCCGCCGCGAACTCGGGCGGGACAAAAATCATGGTGGCATTGCAGCCGGTCTGCTTGCGCGCCTCATGCACCGTGTCGAAGACTGGAACTTTGTCGTCGAACATCTCGCCGCCGCGGGCGGGAGTGACGCCGGCCACGACATTGGTGCCGTATTCCATGCAGTTGCGCGTGTGGAAGGCGCCGGATTTTCCGGTGATGCCCTGCACGACAAGGCGGGTGTTTTTGCCGACGAGAACGGACATGATCAGGATTTGGCGAGTTTGACGATTTCGCTCGCCGCGCTGTCGAGGTCGGTCGCGGTGACGATGGGGAGACCGGAATCGGCGAGAAGTTTGCGGCCCTGTTCGACATTGGTGCCTTCGAGGCGGACGACGAGCGGGATGCCGAGCTTGACGGATCTCACGGCGTTGAGGATGCCCTGCGCGATGACGTCGCATTTCATGATGCCCCCGAAAATATTGACCAGGATCGCTTTCACGTTGGCGTCGGAGAGCAAAATCTTGAAGGCCTCGGTGACCTGCTCCTCGCTGGCGCCGCCGCCCACGTCGAGGAAGTTGGCCGGTTCGCCGCCGTGGTGCTTGATGATGTCCATCGTGGCCATGGCCAGGCCCGCGCCGTTGACCATACAGCCGATGTTTCCATCCAATCCGATGTAGCTGAGATGGTGCTTCGAAGCCGCCACCTCGCGCGGGTCCTCTTCGGCCACGTCACGCAAGGCGACGATGTCTGGATGACGGAAGAGCGCGTTGTCGTCGAAGGAAAATTTGGCGTCGAGCGCCAGCACCTCGCCGCCTTTCGTCAGGACAAGCGGGTTGATTTCGACCATCGAGCAATCGCAGGCGGTGAAGCAGCGGTAGAGCGCAGCGAACAGTTTGCAGGCACCGCGCATCTGCGCCGGTGCGAAGCCGAGTTCCTTGGCCAGCTTGCGCGTCTGGTAAGGCTGAAGGCCGAATGCCGGGTCGACCGGCTCGCGCAGGATTTTCTCCGGGCTCTTGGCCGCAACTTCCTCGATGTCCATGCCGCCCTCGCGGCTGGCCACGATAACCGGGGCGCCAGTGGCGCGGTCCATGAGGATGGCGAAATAAAACTCTTTCTCGATCTCGACCGACTCGGCGACGAGGACCTGGTTGACCAAACGGCCTTCGGGGCCTGTCTGGTGCGTGACCAGGGTCTGACCGATCATCTTGGCCGCAATGTCGCGCGCCTGGCCGGCGGTTTTGCAGAGGTGCACACCGCCCTTGAATCCGTTGGTGAACGTTCCCTTCCCGCGTCCACCCGCGTGAATCTGCGCTTTAACCACGATAGAGTTGGTCCCGAGATCGCGCGCCACTTTCTCCGCTTCCTCGGCCGTGCGAGCCACCGCCCCGCGCGGATTGTCCGCACCGAACTTGGTGAGGATTTCCTTGGCCTGATATTCGTGGATATTCATGCGTGGTGAGGGTGCGTTCCATCGGCAGGGACACCGACGCTACACATTGCAGCGGCGCCCTTCCCGGCACCGGGCGTTATCCTATGCTGCCTCGACCGCGTTCATCGCGGCAAGCGTGGCTTCCTCGATTTCCTTGTACAATTTTTCGTCGCCCTTCAGCGCTTCCTTGGCCGCGTCGCGACCTTGGGCGAGTTGGTTGCCCTTGAAGCTCAGCCAGCTGCCGCGTTTTTCGAGGACGCCTTTTTCCAACGCGATATCGATGAGCGAACCGACATTGGAAATGCCCTCGTTGTACATGATGTCGAACTCCGCCTCGGTGAAGGGCGGAGCCACTTTGTTCTTCACCACCTTGATACGCGTGCGGTTGCCGGTCACGGCACCGTCGGCCTGCTTGATCGCGCCGATGCGGCGGATGTCCATGCGGACGGACGAGTAGAATTTCAGCGCTTTGCCGCCGGGCGTGGTTTCCGGGTTACCAAACATCACGCCGATCTTCTCGCGGATCTGGTTAGTGAACACGCAGGAAGTGCGGGCTTTGGCAATGAGCGCGGTCAGTTTGCGCATGGCCGCACTCATCAGGCGGGCCTGCGTGCCGACCGTGGAATCGCCGATTTCACCTTCCAGTTCCTGCTTGGTCACAAGCGCGGCGACCGAGTCGACGACGATCACGTCGAGCGCGTTGGAGCGCACCAGCGTTTCGCAAATGCGCAGCGCTTCCTCGCCCGAGCTGGGCTGGGAAACGAGCAGGTCGTCGAGATTAACCCCGAGACGCTGCGCGTATTTCGGATCAAGGGCATGCTCAACGTCGATGAAGGCGGCCAATCCGCCGCGCTTCTGCGCCTGGGCGATAATCGTAAGGGTGAGGGTCGTCTTGCCCGAGGATTCGGGACCGTAGATCTCGATGATACGTCCCCGGGGCACGCCGCCGACACCGAGGGCGCGGTCGATCATGATGTTGCCGGTAGGGATGACATCGATATTGGTCTGCGAATGGTCGCCGAGACGCATGATGGCGCCGTCACCGTAGTCTTTCGCGATTTGTTGCAGCGCAAGGTCGAGGTTCTTGTTGCGCTGGGCGGACGCCTTGTCGGCGGCGGCTTCGGCTTTGGGTTCGGCAGATTTGGCGGGCATGATTGGTCGTCGGGTTAGATGTCGAGGTTGCGGACGTTGAGGGCGTTGTCCTCGATGAAGTGGCGACGCGGTTCAACCACGTCGCCCATGAGGACGGTGAACATTTTGTCGGCCTCGACGGCATTGGTTTCGTCGAGTTTCACGCGGAGGAGCCGGCGTTTCTCCGGATCCATCGTCGTTTGGAAGAGTTCCTTGGCGTTCATTTCACCAAGACCTTTGAATCGTTTAATCTGCACACCGCGACGGCCGATTTCCTTGACCAACTCGAGGATCCGCGGAATGGCGAAGATTTCGTGCTTCGCCTCGCGCTCGCCCTCGCCTTCGACAAGGTGGAAGATCGGCTTGTCCGTCGCTGTGTAGTGGTCGATCTCAAGGCCTTTCTTGGAAAGTTCCTTGATCAGTTTGTCCACCGCGACCGACTCGTGGATTTCGACGAGGCGCGCGCGGCGCCGGCGGCCGGGTGTTTCCTTTTCTTTTTCCTTCGGCGCTGCAGCTTCGCCATTGGCCCCTTCGGCAACCTCCTCTTCGAAAAGGTTCAAGTCGCTGTTCTTCTTGGCAAAGGCCTGCAGGTCGCTTTCGTCGTGGAAGTATTCGACCGACTCCGTGTTGCCGTCGCGGATTTTGATCAAATAGGAAGGC
>Ga0315902_10014025_pt1 | contig 10327 bp, 7 predicted proteins | sample LakEriMetagenome_9_FD_203523 | JGI IMG/M metagenome (GOLD analysis project Ga0315902, IMG submission 203523) | Freshwater fungal communities from buoy surface, Lake Erie, Ohio, United States - Buoy 12 MA117 | ecosystem: Environmental > Aquatic > Freshwater > Lake > Lake biofilm | place: USA...
CTGCCGCTCGCACAGGCCCTGCGGCCAGGTGTAGGCCCCGCAGGCATCGGTACGCACCAGCCGCACCCCCAGCTCGGCGTGGCGCTGCACCACGTCGGGCGCAGGATGACCGTAACGGTTGAGGTAGCCCGCCTGCACCACCGACACCTCAGGCCGCACCGCCTGCAGGAAGCCGGCCGTGGACGAGGTGCGGCTGCCGTGGTGCGGCGTGAGCAGCAGATGGGTGGCCAGGGCTGCCCCTTCGCGCTGCAGCAAAGCCTCTTCCTGCGCCGCCTCGATGTCGCCCGTGAGCAGTGCGCGGCGGCCGTCGGCTCCAGTCACCCTCACCACGCAGCTCACGGCGTTGGGTCGGGCGCGGGGAGCCTCGGCCTGCTGTGCGTCGGCGTCGGTGGGGTGCAGCACGTCGAAGCGCACCCCGTCCCAGTCCCAGCGCTGACCAGCCCGGCAGGGCTGGTGGGCCGGCAGCATCGCCGCCAGCGGGTGCGAGGCGCCCAGGGAGGACAGGCTGGACACCACCTCGATGCCGCGCAGCAGAGAGGCGGCGCCGCCCACGTGGTCGGCGTCCTGGTGGCTGAGGACGAGGCGATCGATGCGCCGCTCGCCGCGCGCGCGCAGCAGCGGCAGAACGACCCGCTGCCCCGCATCGGCCTCGGGCGAGTAGACCGGGCCTGCGTCGTACACCAGCAGATGCCCGGCCGTGCGCACCAGCACTGCCGTGCCCTGCCCCACATCGGCAGCCACCACCTCGTAGGCGCCCTGCGCGGGCCGGGGCACCGCCGGCCACAACAAGGGCAGGACCAGGGGCACGGCGAGCAGGCGCAGGCGCAGCGGCAGGGGCGACACCGCCAGCGCACCGCCGGTCACCCCTGCCGCCACGGCCCAGCCCGGTGCGGCCGCAGCGGTCCACACCGCCCAGGGCCACTGCACGGCGGCCTCCAGCACCCACGACAGCGCCTGCACACCCCAGGCGGCCGGCTGCCACAGCCAGGGAATGACCACTCCCGCCAGCGCCAGCGGGGTGATGACCGCCGTCACCAGCGGGATGGCCACCAGGTTGGCCGCGAACCCCACCACCGACAGCTGCTGGAAGAAGGCCAGCGTGAGCGGGGCCAGGCCCACGGTGGCGACCCACTGCGTACGCAGCGCCGAGCGCAGCGTGGCACGCCAGCCGGCCGCGGGCTGCGCGGGGTCGGAGCCACCGGGCTCGGCGCCGAAGAGCAGCGCCACGGCGAAGAATGACAGCCAGAACCCGGGTTGCAGCAGGGCCCAGGGATCGGCAGCGACCACGGCGGTGGCGGCTGTTCCCAGCACCAGCATGGGCGGCCAGCGCAAGCCGGCGGCACGCAGCGCCACCACCACCGCCAGCATGCCCACGGTGCGCTGCGCCGGCACGCCCCAGCCGGCTAGCAGCGCGTAGGCCAGGGCGCAGCCCAGACCCGCCCACCGCGCGGCCGACACCGCCGGCCAGCGCAAGGCCAGACCGGGCACGCGCCGCCACGCGCGACCCACCCCCAGCGCCGCCAGCCAGGCGAACATGGTCACGTGCAGGCCGCTGATGCTCATCAGGTGGGCAATGCCCGCGGCACGGAACAACTCCCAGCCCGGGGCTGGGATAGCGGCCTGGTCGCCCACCGCCAACGCCGCCAGCACGCCCGCGGCGGCAGGGTCGGCCACATGCAGCAGCACGCGATCGCGCACCTTCTGGCGCGCGCGCTCCACCGGATGCAAAGCGGTCGTTCCAAGCCATTTCGCGCCCGGCCTCACAGAACCCGAACCGCCAATCCCCTCCTCGAACATCCACAGCTCGAAGTCGAAGCCGTGCGGGTTCAGGCTGCCGTGCACGGCCTTCAGTCGCACCGGCAGCTCCCACCAGTCGCCCGCCACCAGCGGCCTCGGCCAGGGCGACAGCGGCGTCGCGCCGTCGAAGCCGGGATACCAGCCCAGCGACAGCCGCGAAGGCACGCGCACCGGCCCAGAGGCATCGCGCGCAGACTCCACTTCCAGCACGAAGCGGACGCCCTGGGCTTGCAGCCGCGGCAGCTCGGCCACGGTGCCGGTGACGACTAGGTCGCGAGTCTCCAGGGCCGGGTCGAGGCGATCAGCCAGTCGCTGACCCGCTCGCAGGTCGGTGCTGGCTGCGGCGGCGACGGCCAGCACCACAGCCAGAGCGAGCGTCAGACCGGAGCCAAAGGCGGTGCGACGGATCGCGATCCACCCCAGGCCTACCAGCACGGCCACAGCCGCCACGCAGCCCACCCAGGCCAGCGCAGGCGGCATCAGCTGCGGCTGCTGCAACTGCCAGGCCGCTCCCGCGAGCCAGGCCGCCATCGCCGCGGCCCACACCCCGCGGCCGTCGAGGATCACCCCCATCGGTGCAGTGTAGGATTCCCTGAACACTTCGCTCCCCACCGGAAGATCCCCATGACCATCGCCTCCCGCCTGCAGACCCTCGGCATCGTCCTGCCTCCCGTGGCCACGCCCGCCGCCGCCTATGTGCCCTGGGTGCGCACCGGCAACCTCGTCTTCATTTCCGGGCACATTGCCAAGCGCGACGGCAAGGCCTGGGTGGGCCAGCTCGGCCTGACCATGACCACCGCCGAAGGCCAGCAGGCCGCGCGCGCCATCGCCATCGACCTGATGGGTACCCTGCAGGCCGCGGTGGGCGACCTGCAGAAGGTGCGCCGAATCGTCAAGCTGCTGTGCCTGGTCAACAGCACGGCCACCTTCACCGAGCACCACCTCGTGGCCAACGGCTGTTCGCAGCTGCTGGGCGAGGTCTTCGGAGCCGACATCGGCGCGCACGCGCGCAGCGCCTTCGGCGTGGCGCAGATTCCCATGGGCGCCTGCGTCGAGATCGAGCTCATCGCCGAGGTGCAGTGACGCGCGCCACCTCGACTGCGAGCGGGTGCCTGTGGGCGGTGACGGCGGGGGCCGTGGCCGCCGTGGCCGCAGCGCTGGTCTCGCAGCACGTCTACGACATGCAACCCTGCCCCTGGTGCGTGCTGCAGCGGGCGATGTTCCTGCTCATCGCGGTGCTGGCGGGCGTGGCGGCTTTGTGGAACTCGCGTCCGGCGCGGCTGGTCCTGAGCGGCGCGGTGGATGCGCTGTGCACCGCCGGCGTGGCCGCGGCGCTGTGGCAGCACCTGGTGGCCGCCTCCAGCAGCTCCTGCAATCTCACCCTGGCCGACCGCATCGTCAGCGGCCTGGGACTGGACGCCCTGGCGCCTGAAGTCTTCGCCCCGCGCGCCTCCTGCGCCGACGCGGCGGTCAACCTGTTGGGCGTGCCCTATGCCTACTGGAGCCTGGCCACCTTCGTGCTGCTGGGCGCGGCCGCGGCCTGGGCGCTGGTGACGACGATCCGCCAGCGCTGAGCCCGCAGGGGCTCACTCCCGCGTGGGTACGTCGCACACCGGATCGGTGGCGTAGCCGCCGCCGCCCACCACCCGGCCCTGCTCGAACTCGGCCTGGAACCACAGGCAGTCGTTGGTGGGGTAGCGCCACGACCAGAGCTCGCCCGGTCGCAGGCCGCGCGCCTTGCGCTGCGCCGGGGGTCCGAAGGCGAAGATCACCTCGGCTTCGGTCATGCCCGGAAGAAGGGTGGTGAACTGCGCCTCGCCCAGAGCCTGATGCCATGTGCGCAGGCGGCCTGCGGCGTCCAGATCGACCATCCAGGTGTGGCGGCCGAAAGGCCCTCGGGCGTAGACCCAGCGTGCGCCGCCGGGTGCGGCGAGGATGAGAGTGGGCTCGCCCATGGCCTGGCGCACCTGCGCCGCAGTAGCACCGGGCTGCAGGCCACCAGGGCCGTAGCTGGCGCAGCCGGACACCGCCAACGCCCAAGCAGACGCCAACGCGGCGATGCCAGTCGCCTTCCAGCGCAAACCGATACGGTCGCCCGTGATCCTCGCTGCCGTCATCGCGGTCATCCTCACGCCGCCGCCACCTTCTGCGGCTTCGGGAATCCCTCGACCTTGCGGCCCTTGCGGGCGCGCTTGCCCGCGTGGTCGGCCAGGGCCGAGCGCAGCACCTCGTCCTTGGGCTTGCCGCCGCGGCCGGCACCCGTCACGCGCAGCGCATCATCGAAGGTGGCCACCGAGACGAGCGGCGCCGAGGCGTCCACGTCCATCAGCGTCAGGCCCTTGCCGCCCGCGCTCTGCAGCTTGAGCTCGTCCAAGGGGAACACCAGCAGACGCCCGTCCTGCGCCAGACAGGCCACCTGACGATGGCCGGCGAGCACGGTGGCCGCCGGCAAGGCGCGTGCGCGCTCCTCCACTGCCAGGAAGGCCTTGCCGGCGCGCTGCCGCGCGTGCAGGTCACCGACCTTGGCGAGCAGCCCAAAGCCGCTGGTGCTGGCCAGCAGCAGCAGCGTGTCAGGCGGCCCGGCGTGGCAGTGCGCCACCTGGGTGCCGGGCTGCAGCTCGATGAAGGTGGTCAGCGGCGCGCCATCGCCACGGCCGCCCGGCAACTGGGCCACAGGCACGCTGTAGGCCCGGCCGTCGCTGCCCAGCACCACGAGCGTGTCCACGCTGCGGCAGGCAAAGCCTGACATGAGCGCATCTCCGGGCTTGAAGGCCTGCGCAGCCAGGTCCACCTCATGGCCCTTGAGGGCGCGCACCCAGCCCTTCTGGCTGACCACCACCGTCACCGGCTCGTCGACCACCCGCACCTCGGCCACCGCGCGGCGCTCCTCCTGCACCAGGGTGCGCCGGTCGTCGCCGTGGGCCTTGGCATCGGCCTCGATCTCGCGGATCACCGTGCGCTTCAGGGCTGCCGGGCTGGACAGGATGTCCTCGAGCTTCTTCTGCTCCTCCCGCAACTGCGCGAGCTCCTGCTCGATGCGGATCGCCTCCAGCCGTGCCAGCTGCCGCAGGCGGATCTCCAGGATGTCCTCGGCCTGGCGGTCGCTCAAGCCGAAGCGATCGATCAGCGCCGGCTTGGGCTCGTCGGCGTTGCGGATGATGCGGATGACCTCGTCGATGTTGAGCAGCACCAGCTGCCGCCCCTCGAGCACGTGGATGCGGTCCAGCACCTTGTCCAGGCGATGGCGCGTGCGCCGCTGCACCGTCGCCAGGCGGAAAGCCACCCACTCCTGCAGGATCTGCCGCAGCCCCTTGAGCACCGGGCGGCCGTCCAGCCCGATCATGGTCAGGTTGACCGGCGCGGTGGTCTCCAGGCTGGTGTGGGCCAGCAGCGTGGTGATGAGCTCCTGCTGCTCTACCGTGCGGCTCTTGGGCTCGAAGACCAGGCGCACCGGCGCGTCCTTGCCCGACTCGTCGCGCACGGCATCCAGCACCGCCAGCACGCTGGCCTTGAGCTGCACCTGCTCGGGCGCCAGCGCCTTCTTGCCCGCCTTGACCTTGGGGTTGGTGAGCTCCTCGATCTCCTCCAGCACCCGCTGCGAGCTGGTGCCCGGCGGCAGCTCGGTCACCACCAGCTGCCACTGTCCGCGCGCCAGGTCCTCGATCTTCCAGCGGGCGCGCACCTTCAGGCTGCCACGGCCGCTGGCATAGGCGGCGCGGATCTCCGCCGGCGGGCTGATGATCTGCCCGCCGCCGGGAAAGTCCGGTGCAGGCAGCAGGGCGAAGAGCTCGTCGTCGGCAAGGCGCTCGTCACGCAGCAGTGCCACGGCGGCGGCGGCCACTTCGCGCAGGTTGTGGCTCGGCACCTCGGTGGCCAGGCCCACGGCGATGCCGCTGGCGCCGTTGAGCAGCACAAAGGGCAGGCGCGCCGGCAGCAGCCGGGGCTCTTCGGTGGAGCCGTCGTAGTTGGGCTGGAAGTCGACCGTGCCCTCGTCGAGCTCGTCCAGCAGCAGCCGGGCGATCGAACTCAACCGCGCCTCGGTGTAGCGCATGGCCGCGGCCCCGTCGCCGTCGCGGCTGCCGAAGTTGCCCTGGCCATCGATCAGCGGGTAGCGCTGGCTGAAGTCCTGCGCCATGCGCACCAGCGCGTCGTAGGCGGCCTGGTCGCCGTGGGGGTGGAAGCGGCCGAGCACGTCGCCCACCACGCGCGCGCTCTTCACCGGCTTGGCACCGGCGTTGCCGCTGTAGCCCAGGCCCATGCGCTGCATGGCGTACAGGATGCGCCGCTGCACGGGCTTGCAGCCGTCGGTGACGTCGGGCAGCGCGCGGCCCTTGACCACACTGAGGGCGTACTCGAGGTAGGCCCGCTCGGCGTAGTCGCCGATGGGCACGGTGTCGGCCGCGTCGGCGGGGGGGAAGTCGAAGAGATCGTTCATCGGGAGAGGAGGATTGGCACCCTCGCGGGCGCCGGGAAGTCGCTACAGCGGCAACTCGAAGCGCTGACCGCCGACGGAGAACACGGCCGCCTTGCGGCCGATGGTCTCGAGCTTGACGCCGGGTGCGGGGGAATCGCCCTCCCGAAGCACCTGGCCGTTGAGGATGAGCATGCGGCTTGCGGGCACCGGCGAGTGCACCGAGCCGCCCACCGTCATGGCAGGCACCTGCGCGCGCAGCTCGGGGGGCAAGGCCTCGAGGCGCGGCAACGGTGCGGCGGAGGCCTCGCGTGCCTCACGCGCAGGAGCCGCAGCAGGCGGCACGGCCTTGGCCACGGGAGGTATCGGTGCGGCCACTGCGGGTGCGGGGACCGGCTTGGCCGGTGGCGCTGTGGGGGTGACGGGGGGCGCCGTGACAGGGGCCGGAGGCACCGTTGGGGCCGCGGCCACAGCAGGCGAAGGGGCTGACAGCGGCGCCGAGCTGACCAGGGGCTGTGCCGGTGCCGCAGTCGTCACCACCGGTGCCGCCGGTGCCACTGCAGGCCCGGCGCCTGCCTGCGCCACAGGCGCCATAGCCGGAGGCACGACCGACGGCGGATTCGCAGAACGAGGCCACAGCGCCCAGGCGGCCACCACGGCGCCGACGGCGGCCAAGACGGCCATCACACCCGCACGGCGCAGGGGCGATGCCGTGGGCACCACGGCGGGCGCGGGCAGGTTCAGGGGCTGCGCATGCAGGTCGGGGACAGTGCCCTGCTGCCGCTCGGCATCGGCCTTTCTCAGCGCGTCCAGGATCAGCGACACCGAGTCATCCTCCCGCCTTGGCCGGCCCGGGCACGGCGGGCGCCGCCGGGGAGGCAGCGCCGGACGAGCGGGCCAGCTGGGTGATCACCAACGCCCCGACGAGCGCACCGCCGGCCGCGGCAGCCACCATCCACACCCAGCCCCGCCAGGCCACCGGCGCACGCGGCACTGGCGGCGCGCGGCCCGAGACCTCGGCCGAGGCGTGGTCCAGCAGGCCGGCGTCCACGGTGGGCCGTCCGGCCGCGAAGGCGCCGAGCATGGCGCGGTCGCACAGCAGATTGATCAGGCGGGGCACGCCGCGGGTGAGCTCGTGCACGCGCACGATGGCCTCATCGGCAAAGGGCACCGGGCCGGTGAGGCCGGCCACGGCCAGCCGGTGGCGGATGTACTGCGCCGTCTCGGGCGCCGACAGAGGCCCCAGGTGGTAGCGCGCGATGACCCGCTGCGCCAGCTGCTCCAGCGGCGCGCTGTCCACCATGTCGCGCAGCTCGGGCTGGCCGATCAGCACGATCTGCAGCAGCTTGCGCTCCTGCGTCTCCAGATTGGTGAGCAGGCGCAGCTGCTCCAGTACGTCGGCCGAGAGGTTCTGCGCCTCGTCGATGATGAGCACATTGTTCTGGCCCACGGCATGCGTGCGCAGCAGGAACTCGTTGATGGCGTCCACCAGGTCCTTCGCGCTGGAGCCCGCCGGGTAGGGAATGCGGAACTCGTCGCAGATCGAGGCCAGCAGCTCGTCGGCTGTCTGCTTGGGGTTGAGGATGTAGGCCACGTTGCAGCGGCGCGGCACCTGCTCGAGGAAACAGCGGCACACGGTGGTCTTGCCCGCGCCGATCTCGCCGGTGAGCAGCACGAAGCCGCCCCCGGTCTGCAAGCCGTACAGCAGGTGGGCCAGCGCCTCGCGGTGGCGCTCGCTCATGAACAGGTAGCGCGGATCGGGGGCGATCGAGAACGGATCGCGCTTGAGCCCGAAGAACTTGCGGTACATGGCGGCAGTATGCGACGGCGCGGCCGCTCAGGCCACGCCCTCCAGTGCCAGGGCGCAGCGGGCCTCGTACTCGCGGTCGAGCAGGCTCATCACGATCAGGCTGTCGTAGCCGTCGGCCCCGCCCACGGTCACACGCACGCTCTCGCGCAAGCGACCCTCCTCGACGAAGCCTTCGGCGGCGTACAGGCGCTGGGCCGGCACGTTCAGGGCCTTCACGTCCAGCCAGAAGCGGTGGGCGCGCAGGTCGCGAAACGCCATGCGCTTGAGCTCGCGCACGCAGGCCCGGCCGATGCCCTGGCCCTTGGTCAGCAAGACGAGGCGCTTGAGCTCCACGCTGCCGTGCGGATTACGGCAGCCCTGCAGGATGACGAAGCCGGCACGCTGCGCAGCGGGCCCTGCCTCGACGACGAAGTGCCGGAAGTCCGGGAACCGCACCGCACCCTCATGCTGGGTGCGCTCCCACGGAGTGATGAAGGGCAGGTTCCCCGGGTCCGACTCGACAGAGGCGACGAAGTCCAGGTCGGACAGCATGGTCGGGCGCAGGCGGGCAAGCGGGGCGGTCATGACGCCGCGATTGTCGGACCGGCCGCGACCAAGGCCTCAGGCCGTGGCGCGGCGGTTTCAGGAGGCCCGTCTGGTCGACCAGGACTCCAGGTAGGCGCGCAGTTCCCCCGCCTTCACCGGCTTGGCGAGGAAACCGTCCATGCCGACCTGACGGCACTGCTCCTGATCCTCCGGGAGGGCGTTCGCGCTCAGGGCCACGATATGGGGCTGGCGGGGCAGCGACAAGGAGCGGATGCGCCGCGTCGCCTCCAGCCCGTCCATCTCGGGCATCAGCAAGTCCATGAGCACCAGGTCGTAGGGCACCAGCTGGACGGCATTGACCGCCTCGATGCCGTTGGCGGCGTGGTCCGCCCTCAGGCCCATCGAGGCGAGCATGTGCTGGACCACCAGCACGTTCACCGGGTTGTCCTCCGCCACAAGCAGGCGCGTGCCGCGCAGCAGATCCGCCCGCGCGGCCGACTCAGGCTTGGGCGACTGCGGCTGCGGGTCGGCATCGGCTGCGGACGGCGTCCTGGCGTGCTGCCAGATCCGGCGCAACGCATCCTCCAGAACCGAACGCCTCGCCGGCTTGGACAGGCTGGCCGCGAACAGCCCGGGCTCGGGCTGCGCCATCGAAGATGACAGCAGCACCATCGGCAGGGCAGGCTGCCGCTGGCGCAGCGCCCGGGCCAGCATGACCCCATCCATCTCCGGCATGTTGAAGTCCAGCACCGCGAGGTCGAAGGCCTGACCGCCATCGGCCCGGTCCAGGGCCTCCTGCGCAGAAGCCACCGCCGTCACCTCCATGCCCCACGCCCCGCACATGCCCTGCAGGATCTCCAGGTTGACGGCGTGGTCGTCGACGACCAGCAGCCGCACGCCGGCCAGGGCAGCAGGCTCCAGCCAAGTGGCCTGCGCCGCAGGCGCCGGCACTGCAGGGGCGGCGAGCGTGAGGGTGAAGACCGAGCCCTCGCCGGGCTTGCTGGACACGCTCACGTCCCCGCCCATCGCCAAGGCCAGGCGGCGGCTGATCGCCAGCCCCAGCCCGGTGCCGCCGTAGCGGCGCGTGGTGGACGAGTCGCCCTGGCGGAAGGCGTCGAAGATGAGGTCCTGCTGCTCGGCAGGGATGCCCACGCCGGTATCCCTCACCTCGTAGGACAACAGTCCTGGCCGAGGCGCGTCCACCGTGACCACCACCTCGCCGCGCGCCGTGAACTTCACCGCATTGCCCACGAGGTTGATGAGCACCTGGCGCACACGCGATGCATCGGCCATCGCCCAGGCAGGCACCTCCGGCCGGGCCTGGCAGGCGATGGCCAGTCCCTTGTCTCCGGCCATCGGGCCCAGCAGCACCACCACATCCTCGGCCAGGGACTCCGGCTCGAAGGGCACGGGTTCCAGTTCGGTGCGGCCGGACTCGACCTTGCTGAATTCCAGGATCTCGTTGATCACGCCCAGCAGCGCATCGCCGCTGTTGCGGATGACGTCCACGTAGTGCCTTTGCGTGGCGTCCAGGGGCGTGGCGTCCAGCAGGCTGGTCATGCCGATCACGCCGTTCATGGGTGTGCGGATCTCGTGGCTCATGGTGGCCAGGAATGCAGCGCGCGCCGCACCCGCCCGCTCTGCCGCCAGGCGCGCCTGAAGCTGACGCTCGAGCGCGCGCATGATCGACGCGAGCGCGAGCCGACTGAACAGCATGTACACGAGCAGGCCCAGCAACAGGCCCGCCAGCGCCATCTGGCCGACGCTGCGCAGCACCGGGGCCA
>Ga0315902_10014029_pt1 | contig 10324 bp, 7 predicted proteins | sample LakEriMetagenome_9_FD_203523 | JGI IMG/M metagenome (GOLD analysis project Ga0315902, IMG submission 203523) | Freshwater fungal communities from buoy surface, Lake Erie, Ohio, United States - Buoy 12 MA117 | ecosystem: Environmental > Aquatic > Freshwater > Lake > Lake biofilm | place: USA...
TGCGCAGAAAGGTCCACCGTCACCAGCGTGTCTGGCTCCGCATCCGGATCGCGACCCAGCAGCACGCGCATCAAAAAGAGATAGCCCTGCGTGGCGGCAAAATTCAGCGGGTAACGATGATGGCGTGAGGTGTACACCGCGGCCGAGGCACCGGAGCGCATCAGCGTCACCGCGCCCTCCACATCGCCGCGAGCGGCGCAGCACATCAGCGGCGTCACACCGCGGTCGTATTCCAGAGAGTTGCGCAGGTCCTTGATGTTGCAGCGTTCGATCAATTCACGTGAAACGGGCGATTTGAAGCGCGTGTTCGCGCCCGCGCCGCAATCCATCAGCGCCTGGAGCACCTGAGGGCCGCGGCGCAGCGCGGCGAGCAGCACGGGCGCTTGGTTTTCACGTCCTGGTGCCTCCATGTCCGCTCCGCACAGGCCCAGCGCGTAGATGCACTCCGGCTGCGCGGTGCGCACGGCCGCGCAGAGCGCCGTGTCGCCGCTGAGCGTCTTGTCGTGCACGGAGATGCCCATCGCAGCCAGTTTCACGATGCGTTCCGAGTCGTGGCAGAGCACCGCGTGAAAAACCGCCGGCAGCGCATCCGTGCGCGGCCACAACGTGCTCCAGAATTCATCCACCGGATCCAAAATCGGCCGCCAGGCCCGGCGCGGGCCTTCCAGATCACGTGCGCGGGCCGCATTCTGTGGTGCGGCGGAGGCGGACTCGACCGTGCGAGCCGTGTTGACGGCCAACGTGGCGGGAGCCTGCGCGAGGATACCGCTTGCAGTCCCCAGTCCGATGATGACGGGGATCCATCCTTGGATGAAGCATTTAAGGAGCTTGGTTCTCATGGATGCGATTCGGGCGGAGTTTTCGTATCAAGAATACTCTGTTTGTCGAGCCGGGTTACAGTCGCCGGAGCAGACAGAACGATTTTTTTAGTTCAGGTTCACGAAGTATTGGCGCGTTTGGAACACGGTGGGACAGTACCGCATGCATCTTCACCGCACAGACCGTTCCAAGTGGCGCGCCGCGTTCTTCGCGTGGTGTGCAGCCGCGGTGAATGCGGGCGCGGTGCTGTTTTACGGCACAGATTCCGCCACGCACAACACCACCGCGCCCGGCGGGCTCTACTCCGGCAGTGGCTGGCAGTATCAGGGGCATTACGGCAGCTACCTCGGCACCATGATTGCGCCGCAGTATTTCATCACGGCACAGCACTTTGGCACGCAGGGCGGCAGCTTTGTGCACGCCGGTGTCTTCAATGGCGCGGCCGATGTCACCTACACCATCGATACCGCGGCCAACGGCGGCGCGGGCTACTGGGACATCGCGGGCACCGATCTGCGCGTCTTTAAAGTGAACGAGATCTTCCCTTACTACGCACCGCTCTACACGGGCAATGCGGAGACCGGCCTCACCCTCGTCACGATGGGCCGCGGCGGCGCGCGTGGCGCGGAGGTCTTCGTTTCCGGCCTGCTGCATGGCTGGCAGCACACCGCAGGGGATGGCACCACGCGCTGGGGCGCAAATATCGCCAGCGGCGTGGTCGATTACTTCGGCGCATCGCTGCTGACCGTCGAGTTTAACCGTCTCGGCCTCGATGAGGAGGCCACACTCTCCGTGGGCGACTCCGGCGGCGGTGTCTTCGTCAATGACGGCGGCATCTGGAAGCTCGCGGGCGTCAATTTCACCATCGACGGCGATTTCGACACGAACAACATCACGGGCGACAACTCGCACTTCAGCGCGTCGCTCTTCGATGCCGGTGGATTGTACAATGGCAGCGATGGCGGCGGCTGGACCTTTGTGAATGACGGCCTGCGCGATTTGCCCACGCAGTTCTACGCCTCGCGCATCTCTGCGAGCAGCACAGCCATTCAAAGCATCATCGCCGTGCCGGAACCCGCCGGCCTTTTACTCGCTGGAGTCGCTGCGATTCACTTCATGCGGCGACGTCGGGAAAAAATCGGAAAACCCGCCGAAGTTGGCCCACAGGCTGCTTAACGAAGAGTTAGTTGAGGCGTGAGCTTCACAACAACATCGAGTCGGTCTGTCACTTCATGGTTGGGGGACAGAGCGATCACCTAAAGGCCCGGTGGAATTTTGGTTGGGTTCCACCGGGCCGAGTTGTTTTTAGGCGGCGCGATTGCTTCACCTCCGCCGCGGCGTAAAGGGCGGCGCACATGCCGCTGAACTTTGTCCGCTTCAAACACGCCCGTTTCTCCGCCCGCTTCCCGGAGGGTTTCCGTTACTCGCGCTCGCACTACTGGATGGCTCCGGTCGAGGGCGAGGAGAATCTCTGGCGCGTCGGCTTCACGAAATTCGCCACTCGCATGCTCGGTGAGCTGGTGGACTGCGAATGGAAGACTGCGGAGGCCGCAGAGGTTCATCCCGGCGATAAAATCGGCTGGGTGGAGGGCTTCAAGGCCGCTTCCGATGTTTACTGCGTGATGGACGGCCATTTTGCCGGTGGGAATGCCGCGCTGAAGGCGGATGCGTGCATCGTGCGCAGCGATCCTTATGAGCAGGGCTGGCTTTACGCCGTGCGCGGAGAGCCAGAGGCCGACAGCATGGACGTTCACGGCTACATCGAGTATGTGGGCGCCAAAATCCAGCGCATGGCCGAGGAAGGCCACGGCGAGGAAGGTGCGGGTGAGGTGGAAGACTGATTTTTTCTCATGAGCACCCACATCTGGATCAATGGACGCGTCCTCCCGCTCGCGGAGGCGCGGATCTCGCCCTTTGACCACGGATTCCTGGTCGGAGACGGCGTTTTCGAAACGCTCATCGCCCGGCACGGCCGTCCCTTCACCGCCACGCGGCACTGGCGTCGGCTGGTGGCCTCGTGCGAGGCCGTGGGGCTCAAAGCGCCGTCGCTGGAGCTCTGCTTGAATGCGATTCAAGAGGCGATGCAGGCCAATGCGATGCTGGACGCGCGTTTGCGCATCACGGTGACGAGTGGCGATGGTCCACTCGGCTCTGATCGCGGGAATTCACCGCCCACGATCACCGTGGCTGCTACGCCGCTGAAACCCTGGCCGCCCGTGGAGACGGCCGTGTGCGTTCCGTGGACGCGCAACGAGCGCGGCGCGCTCACCGGCGTGAAATCGACCTCGTATGGCGAAAACGCCCGCGCGCTGGCCTGGGCGAAAGAGCGAGGCGCGGGCGAGGCGCTGTTTTTCAACACGCGTGACGAACTTTGCGAGGGCACAGGCACGAATTTGTTTCTCATTGAAGACGGCGTCGTCAAAACACCGCCGCTCAGCTCTGGATGCCTCGCCGGAGTCACGCGCGCGCTCGTGATCGAGGCCTGCGCGGCTGCGGGCATTGCTTGCGTGGAAACGGCACTCAGCGCGGCCGATTTGAGCGGCTGCGTGGAGGCTTTCCTCACCTCCAGCACGCGGGATGTGCATCCGCTCGCGCGAGTGGATGCGCGCACGTTGCCTGGAGTCGATGGAGCCGTCACGGCGCGAGTCGCGCAGGCTTTCCGGGACTTCGTGGCAGGTCGGGATGATCCGTGAGCCTGCCGCAGGGCTGCAAGAGCGGCAAAATGCCGCCCGTATGCACCCGCGATGCTTCGTCCTCTAATCACCCTCGCCAGCTCTGCCGCGTTTTGTTCTGCGGCGGTTCCTGTGTTTGAAAAAGAGGTGCGCCCCATTTTGAAGGAGCATTGCTTTCACTGCCACGGTGAGGACGGCGAGAAGAAGGGTGGCTTGGACACGCGTCTCGCCCGTTTTTTGATTCAAGGTGGCAAAACCGGCCCGGCGATTGTTCCGGGCGATGCGGCGGCGAGTCATCTCATGGAGTTGGTGAAGGCCGGCGAGATGCCGAAAGGCAAATCGAAGCTGCCGGAGGCCCAAATCGCGACTTTGGAGGCTTGGATCGCCGCCGGGGCCAAAACAGCCCGTCCGGAGCCCGAAACGCTCGGGCCGGAGCACGCCTTCACGGACGAGGAACGGGCTTGGTGGTCACTGCAGCCGATTGTGCGGCCGAAAGTGCCGCAAAACGCCGAAAAGCATCCGATCGATGCCTTCATCGCGGAAAAGCAGGCGCCGAAAGGACTGACGTTTTCGCCGCAGGCCGATCCGCTGACGCTGATCCGGCGTGTGAGCTACGATCTGGCCGGTTTGCCGCCGGAACTGCCGGATTTAAATGAGAGCACGGATCTGGCCGCTTACATCGAGCGCTTGCTGGCCTCTCCAGCTTACGGGGAGCGCTGGGGCCGTCACTGGCTGGACGCTGCCGGTTATTCGGACAGCGAAGGTTTCGGTGAAAAGGACCTGGAGCGGAAATGGGCGTGGAAATACCGCGATTACGTGATTCGCGCGCTGAACACGGACAAGCCATTCGACCAGTTTGTGCGCGAGCAGCTCGCGGGGGATGAAATGGTGCCGCAGCCGTATCGGAACCTCAGCGCAGATGCGATCGACAAGCTCACCGCGACCGGATTTCTGCGCATGGCGCCGAATGGCACCGGCGAGAAGAACGACGCGGAGACGCAGAACGCGAACATCGCGGACACGATCAAAATGATCGGCACGTCGCTTTACGGACTCACCGTGGGCTGCGCGCAGTGCCATGATCATCGTTACGATCCGATCTCGCAGGCGGACTATTATCGGCTGCGCGCGGTGTTTGAGCCGGGTTTTGATACGAAAGCGTGGCGCACGACGCCGGGGCGGCTCGTTTCACTGCTGACGGACACGCAGGCCGCAGAGGCAGCGAAAATTGAGGCGGAGGCAAAGGTGATCGATGCCGCGCGCTTGGTGAAGCAGGAGGCTTTCATCACGGAAGTGCTAGAGAAGGAACTGCTCAAGGCACCGGAGAAGGATCGGGAGGCCTTGAAGGCTGCGTATCGTGCCGAGGTGAAGAAACGCACGCCCGCGCAATTGGCGCTGCTGAAGGCCTGGCCGCGCATCAACCAACTCAGCGCGGGTTCGCTCTATCTCTACGACACCACTTACAAAACAAAGCACGCGGACACGCTGAAGCAGATGACGGCGGAGGCGACGGCGGTGCGCGCGAAGAAGCCTGTGGAGGAATTCGTGCACGCTTTCACCGAAGTGCCGAAAAAGCCGGAGCTGGTGCCTGCGACCTTCATTTTTCATCGCGGAAACCACGATCAGCCCAAAGCCAAAGTGAGTCCTGGAGAGCTTTCGGTGCTCGCTGCGCATCGCACAGTCGATTTGCCGGAAAAAGACGCGAAACTGCCGACCACGGGCCGCAGGCTGGCGTTTGCGAACGCTTTGACGGATGGCCGTCATCCGCTTCTGGCGCGCGTGATGGTGAATCGCGTGTGGATGCATCATTTTGGCAAGGGATTGGTCGCGAGCGCGGGTGATTTCGGGAAGCTGGGCAGCACGCCGAGCCATCCGGAGCTGCTGGACTGGCTGGCGGACGAATTCATGCGCACGGGCTGGAGTTTGAAGAAGCTGCACCGCCTGATTTTGAGCAGCCGCACGTGGCGGCAGGCCTCCGTGCGCGATGAGACGCGTGACCGCATTGATCCGGACAATGTGCTGCTCAGCCGCATGAATGTGCGCCGCCTAGAGGCGGAGACGCTGCGCGACGCGCTGCTGGCGATCAGCGGTGAGATGAATGCGCGCTCCGGCGGCGCTCCGGTGCCGGTGATGCTGAATGAGGAAGGCCTCGCGGTGATCGGGATCGACACCACCGACACGGCGGGCCGCCCCAGTGGCAAAGTGGTGCCGCTGAATGGCGAGGAGCACCGCCGCAGCATCTACGTGCAGGCGCGGCGCTCCCGCCCGCTGGAAATGTTCGCCACCTTTGACGCGCCGGTGATGGAGCCGTGCTGCGATGTGCGCAATGTGACGACGGTGAGCCCGCAGAGCCTGCTTTTGATGAACAGCACGACGGTGCGGGTGCATGCGCAGGATTTCGCCCGCCGCGTGAGCCGGGAGGCGGGCGCGGATGTGGAGGCGCAGGCGCGGCTGGCCTGGCATCTGGTGCACAGCCGTGCGCCGAGCGAGAGCGATGTGATGCAGAGCGTGGACTTCATCCGCGCGCAGACGGAGTATTACCGGGCGCATCCCACACCACTCGATGTGGTGCTGGGCGCGCCCTCAAAAACACCGGCGCCGCCAGAGTTGCTGGGCCTGACGGCCTTCTGTCATGCGCTGGTGAGTTCGAATGCGCTGCTGTACATTGATTAAACCTCGCCAACTGGGTGATTATCCGGCTGGAGAGTTAGGAATTTTTCGATTCCGGGTTGATCCAAGTCGAAATCGCAGCTTTTGGCTGAAACGCGGCACGCAGGTCGCTCTTCCCGACGCATGCGCACTCTCAAAATCACTCATCAGCACCTCCAACGGCAGATCATCCGAGAGATCCGTCTCGGTCGCTGCACGTCGCGGGGATTGCTGGCGGATGAATTGCACGCGTCGCCTTCCACGATCGGACTTTACGTGGACCGCATGATCGCGAGCGGCTTTTTGGAGGAGTCCGGCCTCCAGCAAAGCGGCGTGGGCCGGCCCAAGCGGCTGCTGCGTGTGGTGCGTGACGCCGGGTGGTTCGCAGGGCTGGAATTTTCCGGCGGCATCCTGCGGGTGACACGTGTGGACTTTGATGGCACCTGCGCGGCCAGTTTCATGCTGGATCTGCCGATGGAAATCAGCCGCGCAGCGATGCTGCAGACGCTGGGGGATGCGCTGAACCGCCTGCGCGCGGAGACGAAGATGCCGCTGCTGGGCGTGGGCGTGGGCGCGCCGGGATTCGTGGATGCGGAGCAGGGGATGGTGCGCGCGGCGCTCTACCCGTCCGATCCCGGGTGGAAAAACGTGCCGCTGGCCGCAGAGCTGTCTGCCCTCGCCGGTGTGCCGGTGCAGGTGTGCAACAACCTCAATGCCATCGCCTACGCGGAGTATTTCAATCCAGCCGCGCAGCAGCCGATGGAGGACTTTGCCGTGGTGCGTGCGCGGAAGGGCTTTGGCTTTGCGATGATGAAGCGCGGGCAATTCCTGCCTGGAGCGCATCAGTCCATCGGTGAAATCGGCAACTGGCCGTGGCCGTTGCCGCACGGCCCCGTCGGCGAGCTGCATCAGCGCCTCTCCGCAGATGCCATCTGGACGCGCCTGGCCGGCACGGAGCCGCCTTCGCAAATGAAGCTGCGCGAGGAGATGACGCGATTCGCCAGCCTGACCGGTCCGGCTTGGGACTCGCTCGTGAGTGACTTCACGCTCGTGTTTGGCATGGCGCAGATGATCATCGACACGGGTGAATTCATCCTGCACGGCCCGCTGAACAGCCTCGGGCAGCGTTTCTGCGAGGACATCGAAAAACGTGCGCTGGAGATGATGCCGCTGCTGGCCAACACGCCGCTGAAGGTGCGTCACACGACGCTGGCCTCGGACGCTGGCTCGCAAGGTGCCGCCATGCTGGCCATGGATGCGTGGGACTGCCCGGAGTGAGGCCTCACTCGTGCCGCAGCGCCTCGACGGGATTCATTTTCGCCGCGCGCTGCGCTGGATAGATGCCAAACGCGATGCCGGTGAGCACGGAGATGGAGAAAGCGAGCGCAGGAGACCACATTTTGATGATCGTGGTCACACCGGCGAAGTGCTGGATGGCGATCGGGATGCTCAGGCCCAGCAGCACGCCCAGCACACCGCCCACACCGGCCAGCAGCACCGTCTCGATGAGGAACTGCACGACGATGTCCACCTGCCGTGCGCCCAGCGCGCGGCGGATGCCGATCTCGCGCGTGCGCTCCGTCACGCTGGCGAGCATGATGTTCATGATGCCGATGCCGCCCACGAGCAGCGAGATCGCGGCGATGCTGCCGAGCACGATGCTGAAGATGCGCTTCGTGCGCTCCGCCTGCTTCAGCAGCTCCACCGGCACGATGATGCGCCAGTCCTCTTTTTTGTGATTCGCACGCATCAGGTGGCGGATGGCCTCCGCGCGGCTTTCCACGGCGTTCACATCCTCCACGCGGATCACCGCCTCGTGAAACTCCACCTTCTCCGCCTCAAAGCTGCCCGTGCGGTAGCGGAACACCGTCTCGCCGAACTGATCCATCAGCGTGTCCGCCGGGATCATCACCTGCGCCGCGGAGCCGCCGCCGCCATCGCCGCCGCCGCTCATCGTGATCTCGTCCTGCACCACGCCGATCACATGATAGTAGTAGCCTTTCACGCGCACGGACTTCCCCACCGGCGCGGACAGCGGAAAGAGCTGGCGGGCCACCGTCTCGTTCAGCACGCACACGGGCACGCGCTCGCGCAGCTCCAGATCCGTGAAAAAGCGCCCGTGCAGCACCGCGCGGTTGCGCATCTGCGGATACACCGGCAGCACACCCATGATCTGCCCGTCCACACTGCGATCCAGGTTCCAGATGTTCTCCGAAACGAAGCGGCTGGGCACCACGATATTGATCCCGGGCACTGTTTGCGTGATCTGCGTCACGTCTTTCCGCGTGATGCCGTATTCACTGATCAGGCTGCGTCCCTGTGAGTTCGATCCCTGGCCGTCCGGTGGCTTCACGCTTTGCAGGATGATGTTCTGGCTGCCGAGGCGGCGGATCTGCTCCTGCGCCTCATGACTGGCGCCCTCGCCGATCGCCAGCATCGCCACCACGGACGCCACGCCGAAGACCACGCCCAGCGCCGTGAGAAACGAGCGCAGCTTGTGCAGCCAGATCGTTTTCAGACCGAGCGAAAGCGTGCGGCGCAGGTGCTGCGGCGATGCCAGCAGTCGCAGGATCGGATGTCGGGCCAGAAAGGTCATTCAGGTTTTTGGGGGGGCGGAAAAAACGCCATCCCGCGCACGGAACTTGCCCTCAAACGCCGCCGCAGGCATCATCGCCGCCGTGATCCGCCTCACCGCCCTCTTGATATGCCTGCTCGCCGTCGCGTGCGAGCGCGCGCCGCGCACGCCCGTGGAGCTCGCGCCGCCGGAGGTGCAGCTCCCCGCGAATGTGCTCGCCACCACGCCCGCGCAGGCGGAGGCTTTGATCGCCAATCCCGCCGTGATCGTCATTGATGCCCGCACGCACGCGGAATGGCAGGAGCGCGGCCATCTGCCCCGCGCCGTGCAGCACGACTGGTTTCATGGCGATGCCATGCTCGCGGAAATCGCCAAGCTCGATCGCACCCAGCCCTGCCTCGTCTATTGCGCCATCGGCGCGCGCTCAAAGCTCCTCGCCGTGAAAATGAACGCGCTCGGCTTTCAGCGTCTGCACTGGCTGCAGGGCGGTATGAACGCCTGGGTGGCCGAAGGCCGCGCGTTGGAGAAATAACCAACCTGTGCCAGAATCCATCCGCATGGCTTCCTTAAACACATCTCGTGCCGGCGGTGCCGCCGCAGGACTCGGCGGCGGTTGTGCCTTCCTCTTCGGCTCCGTCTTCATCCTTGCCGGCCTCGCCGTGGGCTGGTTCCTGTATTTTCCCGCCGTCAGTGACTGGTGGCGCTCGCGCGATTGGCAGGAGACGCCCTGCATCATCGAAAGCGCGGAACTCCGCAGCTCCCACGGCAAAAACGGCCCCACCTACAGCGTCGCGGCCAGCTACCGCTATGAATTCCGCGGCCGCTCGCATCAAACCGACCGCGTCTCGCTCTTTGGCGGCTCCGACAACATGGGAGACTTCCAGCAAAACGCGTATCACGAGCTCGACACCGCCCGCCAGCAGCAGCGCCCGTTTCGTTGCTACGTGAATCCCGATCAGCCCGCCGAGGCCGTGCTCTACCGCGATCTGCGCTGGGGTGTGCTCGTGCTCTTCTCGCTCTTTCCCACGCTTTTCCCGCTCGCTGGCGGCTTTGTGGCCTTCGGCGGCCTTTCCATGTCGCGCACCCTACGGAAGAGCATCCGCCTCCGCGAGATGCATCCCGATCAGCCGTGGAAATGGAAGCCCGAATGGGCTGGCGATGCCATCACGCCCGCCGGTGACGCGCTGATCGCTTTCATCGCCGCCGGTGGCTGGATCCTGCTCGTGCAGGGGCCGCTCGTCGCCGCCATCCTCATCAGCGGCGCGCTTTCGGTGAAATGGCTCGCGTTGCTCGCCTGTTTACCCGCCTTGCTCGGCCTGCTGCCGCTGCGCGCCGCGTGGCGTCGTTATCGCACACGGCAGACCGTCGGCTCCATCGCGCTGAGACCGCAGCAGTGGCCCTTGCAGCCCGGTGGCGTGCTGGAGGGCACGCTGCACTTTGGCCGCGCGCTTTCGCCGCTCATCCCGATCACGCTCACCGCGCGCTGCATTCGCAAAGTCACCACCGGCTCCGGAAAAAGCCGCACCACCAGCCAGCAGACGCTTTGGGAGCACACGCAGAGCCTCCACGGTGCCGAGGCCCAGCGCGATGATCGCGGCTGCTCGCTGCC
>Ga0315902_10014033_pt1 | contig 10324 bp, 19 predicted proteins | sample LakEriMetagenome_9_FD_203523 | JGI IMG/M metagenome (GOLD analysis project Ga0315902, IMG submission 203523) | Freshwater fungal communities from buoy surface, Lake Erie, Ohio, United States - Buoy 12 MA117 | ecosystem: Environmental > Aquatic > Freshwater > Lake > Lake biofilm | place: USA...
CTACAACATTGTAGCTGCTCATGGTTATTTTGGTCGCCTTATTTTTCAATATGCTTCCTTCAATAACTCACGTTCACTACACTTCTTCCTTGCTGCTTGGCCTGTAGTTGGCATCTGGTTTGCTGCTCTCGGTGTTAGCACCATGGCATTCAACCTCAACGGATTCAACTTCAACCAGTCTCTGCTTGATAGTGGCAACCGTGTCATTCCTACTTGGGCTGACATCCTCAACCGTGCTAACCTTGGTTTTGAAGTGATGCATGAACGCAACGCTCACAACTTCCCTCTTGACCTTGCCGCTGCTGATATGACCCCTGTGGCACTTACCGCACCAGCTATCGGTTGACAATCTCACGATAACGTGCTAAGATTAGAGAGCCTAAATGGGCTCTCTTTTTTTATGACTGAAAATGACGAATTGAAAACTAAAATTTGTGTCTATTGCAACCAGGAAAAACCATTATCGGGTTATCCTGGACACCGAGGACATAAAGATAGGTTAGATACAAGATGTAGGCAATGTATTAGTGAGCAAAATAAATTGAGATATAAACTCAAAAAAACTGCTCCACCAAAACCAGAAGTGTGTGATCTGTGTGGAAAGAAACCTCCACATAATAAAAAGATTGTTCTTGATCACTGCCATGAAACTGGAACATTTCGTGGATGGCTATGTGACCCATGCAACGTTGGATTGGGCAACCTGGGAGACAATCTTGAGTCTCTTACCATGGCGGTTCAATATCTTCAGGAGCGATCTAGGGGTTGACAAGCATCTAGAAATGGTGTATGATACTCAAGTGAATTTAAAAAATTATGACAAAATACAACATGTGGGTTAGCTCTGGAGATACTTCATGGGCTAGAACTTACTTCAATGAACTTGGAGCTGTTCAATTAACTCAAGAACAAGTTGATAAGTATTTCACTTTTGATGAAAAAGGCGTAATTCAATTCGATGATGAAGTTCTTTGCGAAGCAACTGACCGAGATTGGGACGATCCAGAAAATGATTTTCCTACTTGGGATACAATTACTGATGGATGTATTTGTTGGGGTCCTGATGTGGACGATCAAAACATCGGTATTTCCCCAGTAGATGATGATGAAAATCCTATTTGGGTACAACCTATCGAACAACTCACTTACTATTCAAAAGAAGATATTGAAGAGTCTGTTCATTATGAAGAAGAACCTGGCAAAGCCGTTGCATGTATTCTACCTGAAATGGAAAATAAAGACGGAGTATGGATTCTTTACAACTCATATGAACGTGGCGGGTACATCGGTGAATTTGAAATTCCCGATGGAGAAGAATTCGATCCTTCTAAACTAATTGTTCACCTCACTGAAGTTGCTGAGTCTTGGACTGTAGTGAGTGGAATCGAATACAACGGGGAAGATATATATTGTGAAGGCGATACCATTGGCAAAGGAATCGACTGGTATGTGTATCACAATGGAAATCTTAAAAGTTTTAAATGAATATGGAAGAACAAATCATTGATGTTGAATCAACTGCAGTAGTTGAAGAAGAAACAGTACTAACTCCAGAACTTAGTCTGAATGAAGATAGGATTAAAACTCCTGCTGAGATTAGAAAAGATCTTGAGCAACTTAAACAATTAAATAAGCAACTTAAAAAAATCAAACGATACATGAGAAGTCCTCTGCACGAAATTCGTCAGATGGACGCTAGAACATCAATCAATTAGTGATATATAATAAGTAACCTTTGGTTACTTTTTTGGAGGGGCAATCCGATTGGCGACGGAACCTGTCTTGAAAACAGTTGAGGTGTTAAAGCCCTTGGGGGTTCGACTCCCCCTCCCTCCGTTGTCCGTTATAATTTTATGGATGAAACTTTTTATAAAGAATTTTGTGAACGGATTCAACACAGCTTACAAATTTCCATAAAGCATGGACACAATGATTACGCATTGGGACTAAAAAAATCTGTAATGATTTTAAATGAACTGAGGAAGAAGTATCAAACTGAGTCTAAATAGTAGCACTCTTTATTGATAAGTCCCATGGAAAAGTGTCCAGCATGTGGAGTAATTATTGAAGATGGAGTTGCTAAGTTTTCATATGGTAAGCCAGGAGATTTAGAGTTTCTAGCTCAAAGAGTTTGCCAATATCGTAAAGTTGATTCTCCATGTATTAATCCTTGTTTTAATGAGGAACATGATTATCCCCCTGGATATGACGAAGCCCCTAATTTTAATGTACCATTATGAATACTGAAAACCAAGAAATTGAAATTGAGTTAGATGATAAAACTGCTGCTTTAGCTCATATAATGGCTGAAGAAAAAGGCATTACAGTCGAAGAGCTTATTAGACAATGTTTGGATGAAGCCATAGAAAGTGGTTATTTTGATAATCCAGAGAATGTCACAACTGATGATCCATTAGACTGATGGAGTATTCGATATACCTATCATTATTTTTAGCAGTATTTGCATACGTTTGCATTACTGATCCAAATGTTCTTGAATGGATCAGTATAAAAATTAATCACTTTATTGTGGATATGCAGTTAAAGTATATCAAACTTAAGTGGATGTTTAAAAAATTCTGACTTTCAAAGGGGGCTTGACAGCCCCCTTCTTTTTTGGTATACTACTGGGGTGACTCAAACGTAACATGCAAATTACAATTTATAGTAAAGACAATTGCCCCTATTGCGAGAAAATCAAGCGAGTATTTGATTTGCTTGAATTGAGTTTTGTCGAATATAAATTGAATGAACATTTTACTCGACAAAACTTTATTGACGAATTTGGAGACGAAGCCACCTTTCCAAGAGTATTCATTGACAATGATATGATTGGTGGTTGCGTAGATACCATTGCTTATCTCAAGGAGAACAAAATTCTATGAGCCAGATCGCAGCTTTCATTGACACTGTTATTGATGATTTTGTTATCACTCGCAAAAAGTCAAAAGCTAACTTTATTCAGTTCCTTCGATCAGAAGATATTGACCGAAGAACTATCAATGATTTTGTAGACAATAAACTGGGTTTTGTTCTAGAACAAATTGATGAATTAACCATTGCACTAGATGGTGAAGATCAAGTAGTAAAAGAAGGGTATGGAAACTTTCGTCGTCCAGAGATACGAGAGTTTAAAGATCTTCTAAATCAGATTGTAGATGATCTTTACACCTACAAAAACTCTAAAAAGATTGTTCGCAAAAGGAGAAAGGTATCCCCAGATAAAATTGTGAAGTATGTCAAACTTTACGATAAAGAACTGGAGCTAGGTGGTAATACATACAAGCCAGGCAAGCCACAAGACATCATTGGAGCCAAGTATGTATTTCTATACAACATCGAAAAGCGAGAGCTTTGTTATTATGTCGGAAGGTCTTTATCAGTTCGTCGCACTATGATTGATGGTTTCGATCCAGAGAAATCATGGGTACGAACTTTACGAAAGCCAGAAGAATTTCTAACTGAAGTTATTTCTTGCACTAAATTTAATGCTGAGAATATCGGCAGTCACTTGACAACTAAACCAAAGTCTCCTTCTGGTAGAATGACACCGAAGCACATTCTAATCAAAGTTATTACATGACATCTATTCAAGAAAAGTTACTAAATAAAAATGTAAGAGCAATGATAAGTGGGAGGAAAAAAGACTTGAAAAAGCCTGACTTCCACTTCGATAAAATAGTTTCCATTTTCAAACGAAACTACAGAGTGGAAGTCAAAATCTTCATCCAAGATCAACAAGACTAACACTCTAAAGGGAAAGAACCATGGCAAATCTATTAATTTTACTTACTGTATTTGCAGTAGGATTTGTTTTAATAGGACTAAGTTTTTTAATTGGAATGGTGTTTGGATGGTTCGCTAATGAATATTTCAATCCGATTTCAAATCATACTAATACTGGTCATCCAGAAATGTATGACGAGAATGGGAATTATATTACCGAGGAATTAATTGCTGTACGTTTTGAAGACGACGAAGACGACGAAGACGAAGAGGATTAATTTATGATACTGGTTGATATGAATCAGTGCATGATTAGTAATTTGATGATGCAAACTAAACTGAGTGACGGATTGGACGAAAGTATGATCCGTCACATGGTATTAACATCTCTCAAAGCTTACAAAAAGAAATTTCATGCAGAGTATGGAAATTTAGTTCTTTGTTACGATAGTAAGCACTATTGGAGAAAAGAATTCTTCCCATACTACAAACAGAATAGAAAGAAGGATAGAGAAAAATCATCCTTCGATTGGAATCAAATCTTTGAAATTCTCAATAAAATCAGAGACGAGATTCGTGACAACTTTCCATACATCGTAATGGAAATCTATGGAGCAGAAGCAGATGATATCATTGCTACTCTCTGCAAACATGTTTCCATTCAGAACATCAAACGACAAAAGGATAATTTAAAAACAGAGAAAGTCTTAATTTTATCAGGAGATAAAGACTTCATTCAATTATCTAAGTATCCTTGTGTCACTCAATACAATCCTGTACAGAAAAAATATGTTACAGATGGTATTGATCCAAAACTTTATATCAGAGAACACGTAATTAAAGGAGATCGTTCTGACGGTATTCCAAACTTTCTATCTGCTTCTGACACGTTTGTTTCTGGAAAGAGACAAAAGCCCATTAGCAAAAAGAACATAGCTAAGTGGGTACTATCAGAACCAGAAAGCTATTGTAATCAGGAACAGCTAGCGAACTATCATCGCAATCTCAAGCTAATTGATCTTGCTTGTATTCCTACTACAATAGAAGAAAAAATTATAGATGAATACAACTTGTTAAATAGTAACAAACCCAAACAGGTATCAATAAATTATTTTATTGAAAACAAATTAGTTTCACTATTAAATGAAATGGAGGATTTTTAACTCATGGCTGAATTACCAGTAGAAAGACTTCTGCTCTCAGAAGTTCTACAAAAAGTATCTAATGCTAAAACGAAAAAGGAAAAGATCGGACTGCTAAACAAATATAAGACTCCTGCACTACAATCAATTCTAATCTGGAACTTTGATGATAGTGTAGTTTCTATGTTGCCTGAAGGAGACGTACCTTATACTCCTAATGAAGCTCCAGTAGATACGGAGCACACTCGACTACTCCATGAGTATCGAATTCTTTATAACTTTGTTAAGGGTGGTAATGATGGTCTCTCTGGAAACAAAAGAGAAACCATGTTCATCCAACTCCTAGAAAGTCTTCATCAAGATGAAGCAAAACTTCTCTGCATGGTAAAAGATAAACTTGTAGGTAAGAAATATAAGATTACCAAAGCCTGTGTAGAAGAAGCTTATCCAGAAATTAAGTGGGGAAATAGGTCGTGATATGTGTAAGATTGTACACCAAGACTGTGATAAAAGTCTAGCTGCTGATAAGACCCTACCTCTAAACTCATATTTGGTCACGTATACACTTGACAATCAGCTCAAATATGATATAGTGGTATGTAACAAGCGGGCTCAGATCTTCGACATGTACTGGGACAAGTACCGAGAGGGTCTAAAGGATATCCGCTGGACTGATGGCAAAGTCAATCCTAAACTCTGGGGAAACCCGCCAAAAGAACCTAAAAAGAAAAAGTAATTATGAGCAATGTTTATTTGATTTCACTCAGTCAAGGGGCAGGCAAACTAGAAGGTAAGTCTGCCCAAGAAGTGATTACATATACTGCCCGTGTAAGTAATCCAGCAAATCAAGAAAATTTTGATACTGCATCTAAGCTTCTTCGTTATTGCATTCGTCAGAATCACTGGTCAATCTTTGAGCAAGCTGATATGACTCTAGAAATCAATACTAGTAGAGGAATTGCAGCTCAAATTCTTCGTCACCGTTCATTTACATTCCAGGAATTTTCACAGCGGTATGCTGATACCAAACTTCTTTCTGATCGCCCTCTGATTCCTGATCTTCGCAGACAGGATGACAAGAATCGTCAAAACTCTATTGATGATTTTGGCGATTATGTAAAGCTAAAGATGCAAGGTGAAATCCAAGACTACTTTGACAGAGGACAGCAACTTTATGATAGTCTTCTTAATCAAGGTGTTGCTAAGGAATGTGCAAGATTTGTACTTCCACTATCAACTCCAACTAGAATTTACATGAAGGGCTCAGCTAGGTCATGGATACATTACATCAATCTTCGCTCTGCTCATGGCACTCAGAAAGAGCACATGGACATTGCCAACGAATGTAAAGAAGTATTTAAAACTGCTTTCCCTGATCTTGCCGAAGCTTTAGAATGGTGATCTGATCTTCCCTCTATATTATGAACATCTTTTATTTGAACTATAACCCAGTTGTGTGTGCTCAAGAGCATTGCGATAAACATGTTGTAAAAATGATTGTTGAGTATGCACAACTTCTATCAACCGCTCATCGAGTTCTTGACGGTATTGGTTATTACGAACTTTCTAGTAAGAATCGACAAGTCAAGAGATTCAAACTCGATGAGCCAAGGGAATCAAATCTCTATAAAGCTTGTCATATTAACCACCCTTCTGCTGTCTGGGCTAGGAGTTCTAAATCACATTACAAGTGGCTCTACGAGTTATTTGAACAATGCTGCATTGAATACACCAGGAGGTATGGCAAATTCCATGCTACTGAATCTCTAAAAGGATATTTACGACATACTCCTAATAATCTTCCAGATCTTGGATGGTCAGAACCTCCTCCAGCAATGCCCGATAAATACAAGCAAGCTGATTCAATTCAGTCGTATCGCAATTATTACATTGGAGAAAAAGTTTCCTTTGCGAAATGGAAATCTCCAGCTACTATTCCTGAATGGTTTAAAACACATGCCTACGTATAAATTCCGAGATAATAACACTGGTGAGATCTTTGAGAAGTGGATGTATATGGCAGAGAGGGAACCTTATCTAAAAGAAAATCCACACATTAATCAGGTTCCCACTGGAATGTCTTCCGTCAGTGAAGTCGGGGATTGGAAAAATACCAAAGTACCTGGCTCATTTAAAGACGTTCTAGGACGCATCAAAAAATCATATCCTAATTCCACATTTGAAGTATGACTAGTTCCCGCAGAAAGAAAAACGAATCCTCCTTTGCAGACCTATCTGCTAAAAAGGTCAGGAGAAAAAAGCCTATTGATCTAGAGCATATGGTTGATATTCAACCTCTGACTCCAGCTCAAGAAAAAGTATTTGAATCATACGCTCAGGATAAGAATTTATTTTTATATGGTGCGGCTGGAACTGGTAAAACATTCGTTAGCCTATACCTAGCACTCAAAGATGTTCTAAACGAAAGAACACCATATGATAAAGTTTATATGGTTCGTTCTCTAGTTTCCACTAGAGAGATTGGCTTCCTTCCAGGAGATCATGAAGATAAATCAAGTCTTTATCAAATTCCATATAAGAATATGGTAAAGTACATGTTTGAAATGCCAGACGATGCATCATTTGAAATGCTATACGGCAATCTAAAGAATCAAGGAACAATTAGTTTCTGGAGTACTTCATTCATTCGTGGTACTACACTTGACAATGCTATCATCATTGTAGATGAAAGTCAGAACCTAAACTTCCACGAACTAGATTCTATTATCACTAGGGTCGGACAAGATACCAAGATTATTTTCTGTGGTGATGTTCAGCAAACAGACCTTATCAAGACTAATGAAAAGAATGGAATTCTAAACTTCATGAGTATTGTTCGTTCTGGTCTAATCAGAAGTTATCTAATTAGTAAACTTAATTTGGGATTCTAATAGTGTTTGTACATCTAAATAATGCTTCTTTGATTGATTTAGTCGCAGAGACTACCGAAAGCGGAAGGGTCTATGTTACTCCAGAGGGTAACAAGTATCCTTCCGTTACTACTGTAATTGGAGCTAAATCAAAACAATCCATTCTAGAATGGAGAAAGCGAGTAGGTGAAGCAGAAGCAAATCGTATTTCTTCTAGAGCAGCTTCTAGAGGAACTTCTCTTCATTCTATGAACGAAGATTACCTAAATAATATATTCGATGAAGAGAAGTACAAAACCAAGGTACTTCCTCTATTCATGTTCAAGCACCTTAAACCGTTTTTAAACAAGATTAACAACATTCATGTTTTAGAAGGTGCTCTATACAGCGACAGACTGCAACTGGCTGGACGAGTTGATTGCATTGCAGAATATGAAAATGAGCTTGCAATCATAGACTTCAAAACTTCTACTGAACCTAAAAAGCGGGAATGGATTGAAAATTACATTGCACAGGAGTGTGCATATGCTATGATGTACTATGAACGCACTGGAATCAAAGTCAAAAAACTAGTGACTCTGATTGCTTGCGAGGATGGAGAGGTTCAAGTTTTTCAAGAGTATGATATTAAAAAGTATATGAGTGTGTTGATGTCATACATCAACCATTGGAAAGAAACCCACTAATTTCAGACTCTAATGGATCAAAGTAAAAAACTAAAAAAGACTGGTAAAGATCCAGTAAAACCCGAAAGTTTTTACAAGAACTCTCCGTGTGTATCTGAATCTTTTGAACAAATTATTGAGGACAAGTTTATGACTACTGCGAAATTTTCTATGGAAGTTGAGGAGATTGTAAAGACAAATCAAGGAGGAATTAATTACATTGAAGCAATATTAATTTATTGTGAAAAGTATGATATTGAATTGGAGAGTGTTTCCAAATTGATTTCAAAACCACTAAAAGAAAAACTTAAAGTTGATGCACAACGCATGAACTTTATGAAGAAAACTTCTAGGGCACGGCTTCCTCTATGAATGGATTTGAAGTTTACAAACTTTACCTCGCTATAAAATTACATTTTACTTCAGATAGTTACAACTATTTTACCTTCAACGGAAAAACAAGAACTACTCTTCAATCTTTTGAAAAACGAAGAGACAAATATTTTTTTAAAAAACTAGCAACAAAATTTAGTCAAGAAGAACTAATACAATACTTTGTTGCTCACTTCGTACAGAATGAGGATACTTGGATTGGAGACATATCCAAGATAGAAAACTCTTCTGTATATTTGGAGTGGACAAAGAAAATACAGAGCATGTCATTTGTATTTTCTAATGATGTAGATCAGCTATTGAAAGATTTAGAATTTGAACAAATATTCAAGGTTACTTCTACTCATCCACCTTTACTGAAGAAATACTTATCAAAGTCTATATCACTAGAGACTCTAGTTATCTTCAACAAATTGCTAAATTTTGTCAAAGATTTTGACAAGACTATTGCAGATCCTGTGGTCTGGCCAGAACTCAAAAGGAAGGTACTGAAATACGAACCTTTCCTTTTGGTAGACAAACCTAAATATAAACAGATACTTTTGTCGAAGGTAACGAACTGATGTCTTTCTTTGAACAAGAATTAATTCGTGATGAATTAGAAGAAATGTCAACACTATATCAAGAGATTGCTTTCTTGATGTATAGTCCACATGAAAAATCTGAAGATGATCGTAGAGAATGTTTAGATAAATTAGAAAGACTCGTAGAACTTCAAGAGCTTCTCTATTTTAGAGCAAAGTATTCTAGCGATACCGAAGCCGAAGAGTTTGTAGAAATGCTTCGTGCCTCAGCAGCTTTTCTCGGGGTGCCCTCGGACATTGATGTGTCACAAATCTTCATCCAGATGAAGGAGGACATTTCCAGAGCCAAGGAAAAGCTTGACAAATCTATCTGAACCTGCTACCATGGTCTCATGGGTTCGGGTTCACAGGCCAAATCCATTTAATCCAATCAATACGGAGAATACACATGTCATTTGCAACACTCAAGCGTAACTCAACCTCTGCTTTCGATAAGCTAACCCAGGAAATCGAAAAGATGTCCACCACTGAAGGTGGTGCTGATGAACGTTTCTGGAAGCCAGAGATGGACAAAGCAGGTAATGGTTATGCAGTAATCCGTTTCCTTCCCGCTCCTGAAGGGGAAGATGTTCCTTGGGCGAAAGTCTGGAGTCATGCTTTCCAAGGTCCTGGCGGATGGTATATTGAGAATTCCCTAACTACCCTCAACAAGAAAGATCCAGTTGGTGAACTGAATCGTCAACTGTGGAACAGCGGTAGTGATAAAGATAAAGAGATTGCTCGTAAGCAAAAGCGTAAACTATCATATTACAGCAACATCTATGTAATCAAAGATCCTGCTCATCCAGAGAACGAAGGTAAAGTATTCCTTTACAAGTTTGGTAAGAAGATCTTCGACAAGATTACTGAAGCAATGCAACCTGCATTTGCAGATGAAACCGCCATCAATCCATTTGACTTCTGGACTGGTGCAGACTTCAAACTCAAGCTTCGTAAGGTTGAAG
>Ga0315902_10014035_pt1 | contig 10322 bp, 7 predicted proteins | sample LakEriMetagenome_9_FD_203523 | JGI IMG/M metagenome (GOLD analysis project Ga0315902, IMG submission 203523) | Freshwater fungal communities from buoy surface, Lake Erie, Ohio, United States - Buoy 12 MA117 | ecosystem: Environmental > Aquatic > Freshwater > Lake > Lake biofilm | place: USA...
ACGAGCCGGAGAACTGATACTCACCACCAACGGTGGGACAAGCTGGACTTCAGTGACCAACGTCCCTCCGGGAACCATCTCCGGAATCGCCTGCAGCAACACCGACCCCAATAAGGTCTGGATCACTTACTCCGGATTCAACAACTCCAATAAGGTTTTCCACTCCAACGACCGGGGTGCCACCTGGAGCAACCTTTCCGGATCCGTTCCCAATGTTCCGGTGAACTGTATCGTACACGTAGACAACTCCAACGACGCCGTGTACATCGGCACCGACATCGGCGCATTCTTCAAGGATGCCAGCCTCAACGTGTGGCAACCTTTCAGCAACGGCTTGCCGAACGTGATCGTCACACAGCTTCACATCCACTACGCGACATCGAAAATCCGCGCATCAACATACGGACGCGGCATGTGGGAATCGGACTTGTACCTGCCGGGTTCCTATCCTCCCGTATCCGCATTCGGTGCCAGTCAGTCCATCACATGCCCCGGAGCTGCGATTCAATTCACGGATTACTCGGCCGGACAACCCAGCGGTTGGTCATGGCAATTCCCGGGAGGCAACCCAACCACTTCCACTGCACAGAACCCGGTTGTGTACTACAACACCCCAGGAAACTATCCGGTCACACTGGTGACGACAAATGTCAACGGTACGGACAGTACAACCAACACCAACTACATCCAGATCTCGCAGAGCACCCAACCGGCCCCACAAACCACGGGTGCTCAATTCTGCACCTCCGGATCGGTCAGTCTGACTGCCTCGGGTTCAGGAACCGGTACTTTGCGCTGGTGGGATGCTCCAGGAGGTGGCAACCTGATCGGCACGGGCTCTACACTCACCACTAACGTCAACGGCACCACTGATTTCTATGTGGATGAAGAGCTCCCCGCAGGTACAGCCGACATCGTTGGAGAGGCAGGTACGAGCATCGGCGCCGGAAGCCTGTTCACGGCCAACGACATCCGTGGTTTGTATTTCGATGTTTTGTCTCCGGTTATTCTCCAAACCGTCGAAGTCTATTCCGGATCCGCCGGCAACCGAACCATCGAAATCATCGATGGCCAGGGCAACACTTATGCCGACACCACAGTATTCATTCCCGCCAGTCCGAACTCGCCCTACACCGTTACCCTGAATTTCACCTTGTACCCCGGCACCGGTTATTTCATCAAATGCCGTGGACTTGTGGATCTGTATCGCAACTCAAGCGGCGCCACCTATCCCTACACCAGTACGGCAGTGAATATCACCGGAAGCAATGCGGGATCACCCGGTTACTACTACTTCTTTTACTTCTGGAACTTCACCGAGATCAGCTGCAACACACCCCGTGCCATCTGCACTGCTGTGGATACCTGTGCCATCACCGGACTGGAAGACCTGTTTGCATCTGAATCATTCAACGTCTACCCGAATCCTGGTAATGGGTTCTTCAACCTTGAGATCAACAGCGAGGAGTCCCGCAACCTCAGTGTCGTTGTAAGCAACGTGCTTGGAGAAAAGGTGTATAGCGAAAACTGGACCTCCGGCATCGGACTGATTCGCAAGCCCATCGACCTGACAAGTATGAGCAAAGGCGTTTATCTGCTGGTGATTTCCGACGGTAAGCGTAGCATCAGCAGGAAACTGCAGATCCAATAACCTAGAAAACAACGCCTAGAAAGAGGATCGTCAAACCGGCGGTCCTCTTTTTGCATTTCACCAATAAGACAAGAGAAAGTGGACAAAAGAATTGACCCGACAGGAAGATAGTCGAAGTTCAGATCGCCCTTTGCTCCCAAGACCTCGGGACTTTGCGCACGTTGCCCATAGCCAAAGGAGATTTGAGTACTTTGCAGTTAGAGGGATTTTTGAAATTCAGAGGAAGAATACAAAGCGCTACTTAGCCGCAATGCCCGACTGATGCGGGCCGCAAAGCTCCGCCTTTGGCGAAGGAGCAATGGACGCAACAAACAAGTTTAAAAACGTGGGGGAAGAGGGAGGCTTGTTGCGATTAAATAACGGGGATCAAAATTAAATTGGCATTAAAAAACAACGAATGGTCCATCGCAAATGATCCGATAGCAATGAAACAAGCACAGACTTCAGTTATCCGAAAACGAGTAATAAAATTGCCTTTCGACAAGCTCAGGGACCAGTTGTCCGACAACTGAACCTCATTCGCCTGAATCAACCAGCCCGATGGTAACTCCATAGGAAAGCTCGGCGGTAAAGCGTTGGTCGAGGGCTCCGATTCGTTGAGCCGCTGCCTGTGTGATCTTGCAAATCAGGTTTTCGTTATCACCGGTATCGGGCAGGATACCCACCACTTTCACATAAACTGAATTGTTATTCATGCGGTTGGTCACCTTAATGATCGCGCCGATGGGCGCCATACGATGCAACGCATAAAATTTCGTCGGATTCATATCGGTATCCGAACCGAACCAGGCCACTAGACCCACCTCTTCAAACTTCTCTACATCGGCTCCCGTTTTCTCGTCTTTCTCGCGCTTGCTGGTCCGGGAAGCACCGGGATTGGTATAGGCCTTGGGCAATCCCGAAGCATCGACCTTGGATGAAGATTTGCTTTTTGTTGCAGCGGAAGGCTCTGTGGTTTGCGAGGGTTTTGATTCTGTCTTTGTAATGGTTTTTATTTCAGCAGGCTTCTCTTTGACCGGAGCAGGGGTGGCCACCGGCTCTGAAGCAGAGGGCAAAGCCACGATCAATTTTCGACCCAGGGCGATGTTGTTGGAGGTTAGCTTGTTCATCTCCTTCAAATCGTTAACGGACAAGTTGTATTTAGTGGCAATACTAAACAACGTTTCGCCACGTTGAACGGTATGGATTTGCATGGCTCCGGTAGCGGATTTTGGCCGGACTTCCGTTTGGGGAGTTTCTTTGGCGGGTGTCTCCACCTGCACGGGAACAGCGTCCTCTTTCACTGGAGAAGGAGAAACCGTAGCATCGGTCGAGACGGGTTGTCCTTTCTCAGACAACGGGATATTGATGATCTGACCGATCTTCAATTCGTTCACTCCGGGATTTGCGCGCTGAAGGGTAGTGATTTCGATACCGTATTGTCTGGATACGCCCGACCAGGTTTCCTTGGGAAGCACTTTATGCAAACGAACTTTTTGACCATTGACTGTGCGTGTACGCAACGAGTCCGGAGCTTCCATGGATCCGGCGAATGCCGAAGAAGCCATGAGACTGAAAACACCGGTAAAAACAAAACACTTCAACGTACGGATGACATTTCCTTTCATAACCTGATTCATATCTTTACGCAATGATAACCAACACCCTGTGCTAATGCCCCACCCTTTCTGTGGTGTTTTGAACACGCTAATGAACAGCGGGAACACCCTTTTTAGAACGGTTTTAGCCCTCTTGATGGTATATTCCGGCGGAATCTCCGGCCAAACCAATACCAAATTTACTGTTTTTCAATTCGATATAAAGGAAGAAATCGCCCCCGGCATTGCCAGGCAGACCTCCAGGGCTCTGGAAAAATCCATCGAATCCAAGGCCGACCTGGTCCTCATCCACATGAACACCTATGGTGGTTTGCTCGACGCTGCCGACAGCATTCGCACGGCCGTACTGAACCACCCCATTCCTGTCGTCGTTTTCATCGACAACAACGCCGCATCAGCCGGGGCCTTGATCTCCATCGCCTGCGACAGCATCTACATGCGTAAGGGCGGGAATATCGGTGCGGCCACTGTGGTCAATCAGGAGGCGGAGGCCCTTCCCGACAAGTACCAGAGCTATATGCGGAGCATGATGCGTTCTACCGCCGAAGCTACGGGGCGCGATCCTCAAATTGCAGAGGCCATGGTCGACCCACGGGTTTACATCGAAGGCGTAAATGACTCCGGCAAGGTACTCACCCTGACTGCCAGCGAAGCCATCCCCCTGGGCTATTGCAATGCGCTTGCGGAAGACATCAATGAGGTCCTCGGGCTTTATGGAGCTAAGGAGTACAATCTGATCCGTTTCGAACCTTCTTGGACCGATCGGCTTATCGGCTGGCTCATTCACCCTGCTGTCAGCGGTGTACTTATTCTGATCATGCTTGGTGGCTTGTATTACGAATTGCAACAACCCGGCATTGGATTCCCCCTTGCGCTGGCGGTAGCGGCGGCTGTGTTGTATTTCGCTCCCTTGTATTTGGAAGGACTCGCTGCCAATTGGGAGATATTGGTCTCCATTTTAGGATTGGCCCTTCTGGCGGTTGAACTTTTCCTGTTGCCCGGATTCGGTGTAGCGGGGATTGCCGGGATCACCTTACTGGTCTTCGGCCTGTTCACCAGTATGCTTCGTAACGACGGACTCGATTTCAGCGGAGTGAGTGGTATCGCCATCGCCTCTTCTCTAGCGATTGTGATGACGGGAATGGCGGGAGCTTTATTGCTGTTCCTCCTGGCCAGCCGGATCTTATCGGACAGTCCCTTATTCAAAAAACTCGTGCTGCAAACGGAAATGTCGTCAACAGAAGGCTATCGGTCGGTATCGACACTCCCTCCTGCCGGAAGCTGCGGTATAACGGCCACGCTACTACGTCCTTCGGGCAAGGTGCGTATCGGGGATGAATTGTACAGTGCCAGCAGTGAGAGTGGATTTCTGGAGAGCGGAACGGAAATCGAAGTGGTTTCAGTCATTGGCGGGACGTTGGTCGTTCGGCCTGTTCAAGGAAACTGAACTGGATTCAATTCTCGATCTTTTAAACACAAGGACGCGTGGAAGGCGCCGGGAACGCGGGGTCTTTACCTGAAATGCGATTCGATGGCTGAACCCAAGCCTTTTAATTATCTTATCGTCTACTGAAGTATTTCTCGTTTTTTCACAAGTGATAGCCCGAGGAAGGTGATGAGTCCGTTCACGAGCAATAGTTCATAACCGAACTTGAAGCCATTGAACAGGATGGGCGCCTGTTCAGCGAGGATCCAAGTGAAAACCGGAGCAAGTAAGCAAACGATCGGCACAAGTTGTTCACGTAGTCTGGCCTTCATCAAAACACCGAAAGCGAATAAGCCCAATAGCGGACCGTAGGTGTAGCCTGCCATTTTGAGGATAAGGTCGACTATGGAACGGTTATCGATCCAATGAAAGACCATCACGCAAAGGAGGAACAAAGCTGCAAAGGCCAGATGCACCTGCCTTCGGATGGTGGTTTGTCGATTATCGTCGATTGAAGGATTGCGACGAATACCCAATACATCGAGACAAAAGGAAGCGGTCAACGCAGTAATGGCTCCATCCGCGCTTGGGAAGAGTGCCGAAATCAAAGCGATGACAAAAACCAGGCCCATCACCGGAGGAAAATGCTGCATGGCGAGTGTCGGGAACAAATCGTCGCCCTTCAACCCCAGCTGCTCCTGCTCACTGAAGAGATACAAGACCCCTCCGAGGAAGAGAAACAGAAAATTGACGAATATGAGGATCACACTCAAGGTGACGACATTCTTCTGGCTGTCACGCAATGTCCTTACTGAGATGTTCTTCTGCATCATCTCCTGGTCTAAGCCGGTCATGGTGAGGGCGATGAATGCACCTCCGAGCAATTGCTTGAGCCAATGACCTGGACTATTGAAATCGCTGACGATCGCCTGAGAGTACCCCATATCCGACATTTGTTGCCATGCCTGAAGAAAGCTCAGGTCAAGTGAATTCAGTACATATACCACGCAGGCGATCAGTCCTCCGAGCATGAACGAGGTTTGGAGGGTATCGGTCCAGACAATGGTCTTCACCCCTCCCTTGTATGTATAAGCCAGGATGAGCAAGAGGATCAACAAAGCGGTGACAAAAAAGGGCACGCCAAGAGCATTCATCACCAGGTCCTGCAACACACGAATAACAAGATACAGCCTGGCCGTAGCTCCAACGGTGCGTGATACAATGAACAAGGTGGCTCCGGTTTTATACGAGCCCATCCCAAATCGTTCCTGAAGGTAGTGGTAAATCGATGTGAGCTGCATCCGGTAGTAAATCGGAAGCAGCACGTACGCCACACCCAGATACCCGATGAAATAACCGAAGACCACCATCAAATAGGAAAAACCGGACGAAGCCACCGTACCCGGTACTGAAACGAAGGTGACTCCGCTCAACGAGGTACCGATCATACCGAAAGCGACTATCGCCCATGGAGAAGACTTGTTGCCGACAAAATAGGCCTGGTTGCCCGCACCCCGGGCGGTATACCAGGAGATCCAAAGCAAGACCAGGAAGTAAACAACGATCAGGAAAACAAACAAGATGGGTGACATAGCGGTGAATTAAATGCCAAAGTAATCGAGTAGCGGATGTTGACACTCAAACAATAACCGTTTTTTTGAACAGGGGGGGATTCGTAATTTTGTCAAAACAACCTCCCCCACTTGGCCCTGCACTCCCGGATACTTGAAGAAGCGGTCGACGCGTTCGCCCAATTGCCCGGCATCGGCCAAAAAAGCGCATTACGGATGGTGTTGCACCTCCTGCGCACCTCGCCTGAAAAAGTGGAGCGTTTCGGCGATATACTGACCCGACTGCGGAAGGAACTTCGATACTGCAAGAATTGCCACAACATTTCCGGATCAGAGATCTGCAGCATCTGCAGCGACCCGCGCAGGGATTCGACGCTGGTCTGTGTGGTCGAAGACATCCGTGACGTGATCGCGATAGAAAATACGTCGTCATACAAAGGGCATTACCATGTGCTTGGCGGACTCATCAGTCCGATGGACGGTATCGGCCCCTCGCAGATCAACATCGAAAGCCTGTGTGAAAAAACAGGACGTGGAGAGGTGCAGGAGGTCATTGCAGCTCTCAGCACGACGATGGAAGGCGACACGACACTTTTCTACCTCTACAAGAAACTCAAGCCCTATGACATCCGCATCAGCACCCTCGCTCGAGGTGTGGCCATCGGTGGTGCATTGGAATACGCAGATGAAGTCACCTTGGGCCGGTCGATCATCAACCGGATTCCCTATGAGAATCACCTCGTGAAATGAGCCTCCCCGCATGAAGCTCAGCATCGTCATTGTCAACTACAACGTACGCTTTTTCCTGCAGCAGTGCCTGCAAAGCGTGCGGGAAGCAGTCAAAGGCATGGATGCCGAAGTGTTCGTGGTGGACAACGCCTCGTCCGACGGAAGCGTAGAGATGGTCAGGCGTTTGTTTCCGGAGGTCATCCTTATCGACAACAAAGACAACAGGGGTTTTTCCAAAGCTAACAACCAGGCTATCCGAAATTCCAAAGGTGAATACGTCCTGTTGCTGAATCCCGACACACTGGTCGAGGCGGATACTTTCCACAAGACCTGCGGCTTCATGGACTCGCATCCCGATGCCGGTGGCCTTGGGGTTCACATGATCGATGGCCGGGGGAATTTCCTTCCGGAATCCAAGCGAGGACTGCCTACGCCTGCAGTGGCCTTTTACAAGATCAGCGGATTATCTGCCCTTTTCCCCAAATCGAGGACCTTCGGAAGATACCATCTCGGATACCTGGACAAGGAAAAAACACACCAAGTGGATGTGCTGAGCGGGGCCTTCATGCTGCTGAGAAAAAGTGCGCTCGACAAGACCGGGCTGCTCGACGAAGACTACTTCATGTACGGCGAAGATATCGACCTCAGTTACCGCGTTATAAAAGCCGGCTACAAGAACTATTATTTCCCCGAGACCCGTATCATTCACTACAAAGGCGAGAGCACCAAGAAGAGCAGCGTCAACTACGTCTTCGTGTTTTACAATGCCATGGTCATCTTCGCCCGAAAGCATTTTGCGCCGGGAGGAGCCGCTGTATTCGCCTTCATGATCCAGATCGCCATCTGGCTTCGTGCTGGTTTGGCCATACTTCATCGCCTGTTCGATAAGACCTGGTTGCCGTTGGTCGATGCAGGAGTCATCTACGCGGGCATGGTCGCCATCAAGGACTACTGGTCGATCAACCAGCAGGTAGCCCAGTATCCTCCATTCTTCATGAATGTGGTTGTGCCGATATACATCGCCGTTTGGATCATCGCCTCCTGGTTCAGCGGAGGGTATGACCGTCCGGTTCGCATTTCACGCATGATCCGGGGACTACTGACCGGCACCGTGGTCATTCTTGTAGGCTATGCCTTGTTGCCCGAAACCCTACGGTTCTCCAGGGCGTTGATCCTTTTCGGAACAGCCTGGGCGAGCTTATCGGTATCGGGTATCCGCATATCGCTTCACTTGCTCAGCAAAGGCAAATACCGGTTTGCCGACAGTATGCAGAAACGGATGTTGATCGTGGGCGATGCGGAGGAGAGCCGACGGATCCTGTCATTGCTCATGCTCAGCGGCATCAAGAGCAATTTCATCGGATTCGTTGCAGACACCAATAGCACCGAGGGCAAAGACGAAGCCTTGTCGAGCCACTACCTGGGCGCACCTGAATCGCTCGCCGACATGATCAGCATGTACGAGGTGAACGAAGTCATCTTCTGCGGCAAGAACCATCCTTCGAACGCCATCATCCACTACATGGAACAGATCGGCCGAGCCGATGTGGAATTCAAGATCGCACCGCCAGAAAGTCTTTTCATTATCGGAAGCAACAGCATCCACGAAAAAGGCGACTTGTATTTTGTCGACGTTCCTTCCATCAACAATCCGGTCAACCGACGCAACAAACGGATTTTCGATTTAACCATGAGCCTGGTCTTTCTGATCACCTCCCCCCTGCTCTGCTGGTTCGTCGAAAACAAGATTGGATTTTTCCAAAACATCTTCTCGGTACTTTCCGGAAAAAAGAGCTGGGTGGGCCGAGACCCCGGTAAAGACAAGCCATTCCATGGCCTGAAGGAAGGGGTGCTTTCTCCTTCCGTAATGGGTGGAGATCACGCCGACGATCCGGCGGTACGCGAGCGCTTGAATATCCTTTACGCTAAGGATTTTAAGGTGTGGAATGATTGGAGGTTGGTTGTATCCAACATAGTTTCATTAGGTTAGTAATTCAGCTGAAGAAATTAAAAATACTCAATCATTAATGCACGTGACATAAAATTTGTCGTGCTTTCCTCTTGGGTTTATGATCAGATAATTGTGATAGTTATCTGCAAAAGAACTGATGGACTTAGGATGCCCATCAATAACCTATTGGTCCGTCTCCAGCACAATGAACAGAAAAACCGTTAGACTTGGGCCATAGTCCCGGTAGCTGCTTGGCTTAGTGCTGGCTAACATACGCCAACATACATCCTGCAAAGTGTATTGAATAAAAAAATCACCTAACGCGGCGGTTACCATCGTCGCAAAACCGGCCATATTCTCCAAAAGATATGGCAGGCACGCTAGTTAAGTCAGTACCACTTGCAGCTAAGGTGTTGGCGGGGCAACCACCAATCACATGGTAAAACTTCAAATCCTCTAAAGCAATCTACCAATCCACCTACAAGCCAATAAACATTACCTCGCGCTCTTCTCCCTCAACCGCAAAGCGGTAAGCACCTGCTTGGTTTCGAGTGGAAAATCTCCACCCATCATCCAGTCGTAGTAGCTGGGTTCGCGCTGAAAGATCTCGCGAACGGTCTTGCCTTTGTGCTTGCCGAAATTGAACACCTCTTCCTTCTTCTCGTTGTACACAATACGGCCGGCAAGGTCCACATTCTTGTTGACCGAGCTAAAGTTGTGCAGGCCATCCACATCCTTTGCAAGTGATTCGTAGCGCTCCAATTGCGCCATCAGCACTTCGTAGGTGGCGGTGATGTCGGCCTCGGCGCTGTGGGCATTCACGATCTCCTTACCGCAGTAAAACTTGTAGGCAGCTGCCAAGGTGCGCTGTTCCATCTTGTGAAAAATGTTCTGCACATCCACCAGGCGGCGACCTTTCATATCGAATTGCACCCCCACCCTTAAGAACTCATCCACGAGCATAGGAACATCGAACTTGTTGGAATTGTATCCTGCCAGGTCAGCATTGCCGATGAATGCGTTGATCTCGGGTGCCAGCTGCCGGAAAGTAGGCTCGTTGGCCACATCCTTGTCGTAAATGCCGTGCACCTGCGACGCAAAATGCGGGATAGGAATCTCGGGATTCATGCGCCGGGTGTAGACCTGCTTCGCGCCGTCGGGCTGAAGCTTCAGGATGGAGATCTCGACAATGCGGTCAGCGCCAACGGTGATGCCTGTTGTTTCAAGGTCGAAGAAGGCCAAAGGCCGGTGGAGCTGTATCATAGCTTGCAGTAGGTTTAATCAGGGGAACACAAGTTCAACAACCGACCTGGATTCGCCGGCGGCAATGGTCACATCGGCCTCGGTCTTTCCGGCCTTTGGGTGCCGTAACACCACTTTATATTCGCCGGGATAG
>Ga0315902_10014037_pt1 | contig 10321 bp, 4 predicted proteins | sample LakEriMetagenome_9_FD_203523 | JGI IMG/M metagenome (GOLD analysis project Ga0315902, IMG submission 203523) | Freshwater fungal communities from buoy surface, Lake Erie, Ohio, United States - Buoy 12 MA117 | ecosystem: Environmental > Aquatic > Freshwater > Lake > Lake biofilm | place: USA...
TTGGGGCTGATCGACGCAGATTCAGGAGAACCGTGTCCTTTTTTGAACCAGAGCATTCCCGTGGTCGACTTTTTCGCATCGAGTCTTTGCTCATTCATGGTGGCAATCATGGCGGCGGCCAAGAGACCGCCTGCCGATCCGCCGGACAATTCGTAGCAAAGGCCAGGATCTTTCAAGGCCAATCGGACTACTTCGCTGGATTCTCTTGCGGAAGAATTCTTTGCGCATCGCGCAGCGAGCCAAATGCTATTCCGCATAGAGCGTCTCAAAGGGGTCACCCCAAAACTCAATGGATCCAAAAAGCAGGGAAGGACATCGGGCTGCCGCTCGAACCGAATTTTGGAAACTTGGAATTCCAGAACGCGTCCCTTGTGATATCCGGTGACCATCAATGCTTTGGGGCTGTTTTCAAAGACGCGGTTTGGCGAAGGTGCTCCCAGGATGTAGTTGATCAAAGCTTGAATGGTCAACCAGGTCGGTCCTGTGGTGCCTGCCGAGCCGAATGCACCTCGTTTTGAGACGCAGTCGAGAATTCTCAGGCCATGGTCTTGGATGGATAGGTCTTCCCCGGCATTTGTAACAGATGGATCGGCCTGGATACCGATGGGGATTCCGGAAAGTCTCCAGACATCTTCATGGTCATAGATGCTAGCCGCGTTTGAGATGTGCCTAGCGACAGATTTGAGTCTGTCGCCATTGGATGACTTGGTTGAAGCTCGGTAAGCGAGGCATGCCAAAGCGCAGTGGCTGATGGCTTGCGCTAGTTGGTAGGAGATACGGAGGTCATGGTGGACACTCTTTCCGAATAGCGATTTGATTTTCAAGACAGCTCGTTCGATAGCCTCATCGGAACCTTGGTTCGACAAAGCCCAGCGGGTGTATTCCACAACCGCGATGCTCCCTCGCCAGTGCTTGGCGATCTCGGGCCAGGATTGGGAATCCCAGCCAGCGATGGCAGCATCGAGGGATTTGGATAAATGGTCTGTGTCCATCGAAGTTACTCCAAGTGAATCATCGGGTGATCCCGATCGTTTGATTTCTTCCAACGTCATTCCTTAGCGATAGCGATCGATAATCCGGCAACCTTCGATAATCGCTCGGGACCAGGGAATCCAATCTCTCCCAGGCCGCATGTATTTCGGCGGCTTGGGGCCTTATCTTTTCCCAGTTTGGGTCAAGACCGTCGATGAGCCACAATTTCGCGATTTTCCGAAGCTCTTGTGTGTTAAGCAAAGGTTCGCGTTTGACGATATCCGCAATCAGTAATTGCGCGTGCACTTTGGTCCCCAGGTTGTGTTTGAGGCTCTCGACATCGTCGAATGGATGATTTTGGCTGAGAGGACTATCCGATAACTCCTTCAACAGCCAATCCTCAAGGAATTTGACTTCGCGGTAATCAATCGATTCATTCGTTCGAAGTTCGAGGATCGCGCAAAGGCAGTCGATCCTACGATCGGATTTACTGCTTGAGAAACGCGTATCCCCGTGAATCCGATCACGAAGGCGTTTTAGTGTTTCATCATCGAGCAAGTGGTTGTGCCGATTTGTGTTTTCGAGTTGCTGTAGGACTTTCCAAAGTCGCCATTGGCGCCCCATCTGCTGCTGCATGCCACGCACGTCAGGCATTTCAGGCGAATGAACACCCAATTTATGGTTGACGCGCAAGTCCATCAACTCCTTGCCAATCTGCTCGCGAGTCGGATCGGGACTCTCTTGATTCAATCTTCTAATTCCGAGGAGTTCAACTTCCGTAACCCCGTCTGGGATGTGCTGACTGCGCAATAAAGCGTAGAGTGACTCACGGCACTTAGGCGAAAACTCACGGTAAAAATCATCCAATTCTTGGGGCTCAAATTTCAATTCGTGCGTGTAGAGTTCCACGCTAAATTCCGGATCAAACCTTGAGCCCTTTCCTCCGTTGCTATCGCCATCCGTTTGATAGTTTACAACCTTCACGACTTGGAAAGCCTTAGTGATTGATGATTTCAAATACTCTACCCACGTTGCATTATATTCCGGCCGAAAGCTGATCCTCTTCTTGCCTACCTCGGCAAGAACACAACCTATTGCGATATAAACTACCTCGGTTTTGCAATAACCGAGGGATTGCATCTCATTTTCGAAGTTGCTCGCAACTGCATTTGCGACAGGCAAGCTAGCGAGGACAACTTGCCGAATGACCTGTTCACGTTCATCTTGAGATTGCTCTCGGCTCTTTAGGGCCTTGATTCGACCTTTAAACCAAGGATCCGTTTCTGCGACCTGACGTCCCGTTGTTAACGAGCCAAGCCCATTTTTCTCTGCAAAATCCTTCCCCGACTTCAGGAGTCTGCGAAATCGCTCTCGTTGGTTCCTGTAACGATTTCCACCGATTGTATCGTTCTGGGAGTGTCGGCGAAATGATCGTTTCGATGCTTGAACGACATATCGAATCACCTCGGTGTCTTGAAGCTTTTTGAGATACTCCAGATTACCGGAGACGAACTCGAAAGCTCGCAAATTCCAACTCTGGTCGTTGGACCAGTCCTTGCAAGCTGCCAGGATCTCGATCACGCGGAGAAAATCCTTTGTGACTTGCATGGTCTCTTCTTCGGATACGCTATTCCCAGACGCAAGAATTTGTGTCCTCGGCTCCAATAGAGAGGTCTGGATGGCAAATCGAATCCCGTCTTTTAAGACTGGCTTGCCTGCCTCCTTAGAGATTATTTGCTTTTCGTAGTTGCGTTCATCTTTGACTGTGAATGAAAGCCACTTTCGTGTATCATCCTTGTCTAGACTTTGATCAATCAGGCGATCGATCGCATCTTGGTTGCGCTCGACGAGAACGCCTGCCGCATCGACAACGAAACGCAACACGAACTGTTCAAACTCACGGGCCTTTTGACCCTGATGGAAAGCACAGGAGCCATACTCCAGCACGCCGATGTCGAGAACACTCGATGAAGTTTCGATGCTCGAGGCGGGGTTCGAGATGATATCCTGCGAATCTCTGGCGCTCAGAATCAGCCTAACTGGCAGGTCTCTTTGATCCTGGTCTCTTGGTCTGTCTACCAGAAAATTCGCTTCGTACGTATACCATCGGACACCTCCTTGCGATGCTTCCGATTGATAAGCCAATTTTCCTTCAATTTCACCAATCGGACTATTCCCAAGATCGGTTATCCCAAGCTTGACCGGAGTTGTGTCTTTGAGCCTGACGGTCGTTCGAAGTTTGACCGCACAGATGTTATGCTCCCAATCGACAGTCGGATGCTCTGAGGAGAATTGGACCGTTCCAGCCGCAAGGCCAAGATCCGACAGCGAAGATTCCTCTTCTTCGGAATCGGCTGCTAAACGGTAACTGTCGTTGTTTTCGTATAAAAGATCCTCAGGTTTAGAAATCCTGAGTGTCTCTGGGACGAATTCGCAACTTGCATCGATCACCGCATCGTCGTCGTAAATGGCATTCCCTGCCGTTAGGCTCAGGGGCCGGATCGAGGGAGGCAGGTCGTAGAGTCGCAGAGTCCCGCTTCGAGACTCCGCCCGCCCCGAGACGGTTTCTTCACATTGCTTCCCTTGCCAACGGAGAGTCCATCGCTCGGGAGCACCCGCGGGGCCTTGGAACGTAAGGATTCCGAGTCGCGATGCGTAGAAATCATCGGCCCGTCGCACGCCGTCGAGCTCATCGGGATTTTCGAGTGTATCGCGCGCGAATTCGGGTTCCAACGCCGAAGCCTTATGGTCTTCGATGCCTTGGACCTTGTTGAGAAAGGCCCTCAAATCTAAGGGATTTGCTGTCTCCAAAAGTTCTTCCAGAAAGCTTTTTCGTTTCTCTATCCTCGACATGGTAAACGCTCCTTACAAATTGGAGATGAAGGTTCTCACGCCCTAGGATTTTGGGCTACTTATTCCATGAAGACCTGTGTAGAGGGCCATTTGTGTCCGTGATGGGAGAAACAGGTAAAAATACCAAAAAAAAATTTCGAGATGTTATTTTTCATAGCAAAAAGTGGCTCACTCGAGACAAAAACGGCAGATTTTTTTGCCAGCGGAGCCTGCTGGACTCGCCACGCTCGATTGCCGGACCTCGGGGATTTCCCCCCGCCATCGGAGCCGAGTCCAGGTCGACGTTCGTATCGAACCGCTGAGCCACGCGACCCAAAGCTCCATAGCCAGAGCAGCGACCATGTGATTGAGGTGGAACAAGCTGCCGGCTCGGGATTCGTTCCAAGGGACTTGTGGACCCCGAGCCAGCGATCCGGGGGGTCTGGACAGGTCGTACAGCACGTCCTCGATCTCGGGCATGGCCGGGACGCAAGCCATACATCCTCGGCCTTGCCCGGGTTCAAACAAACGGATGTCGCCCGACAGGACCCTCGCTTTTTCCTCCCAAACAATCGAGCTCCCTTGATCGATGTGAATCGTTTCGAGTTCGCGCGCAAGGAGCGAGGTAGCCAGTCGGGCTGAATTCGAGTCGACGAAGGAAAACATCACATCCGGTCGATTGCTCCGTAGATGTTCGGCGGCGATGTCGGACTGGATCGAGTAGGGTAATCCTCGAACCAACAGCTCCGGTTGATTCTCCGCGAGCCTACAAGCCAACTCCTTGGTCTTGTGCTCGCCGACGCTCTGCTGGCGCACCCATGGCATGCGATCCAGGTTCTCTGGCCCGAGCCGATCGGAGTCGATCATCGTCAACTTCAAAATCCCGATCGAAACTAGGCTACTAGCTACAGCGATCCCTCCTCCGCCGGCTCCGACCATCGCGACTTGTGCACTGCGAATTTTTTCAAATATACCGCGAGGCAACGCGTCGCGCGTGCGAGAAGCCCGGATCGACTGGTCGCTACTTTTTTCGACCGCGGTGAATCGATCGGACGATTTAAGAGTCAGCATTCCACTGCCGACCAGAGAGACCTCAGAGGGATTCGTCCATCGTCCATCGAACCATCCCGCCAAAGTCAGCTTGGAATGGTCCTTTCGATTCAGTAGCAACACGATCACTCGCTGGGATCGCTTGGGAGACAACCGTTCGATCAGCGAATCGAGCGATGTGGAATCATCGGCGAACATGACAGCCCAAGTGGTCATGGGAGGGCGTTGCCGACCGCTTGGAAATGGCGAAACGATTTCCCAGCGGTCTAGAATGAATTCACGACCTTCGAGGGTATCGCGTTCGCGAACTCGACCTACTGCAGCCAGTCCTGATTCAAGCATTAGCTTAGGGGCTACTTGCAGTAGATCTTGTTGATTGAGGATGACTCGAAAGTCGTCGGTGAACGGATCCATGGTATGGAACAAACGATGAAAAGAGAGTGGTGAATGAAAGAAGAAAAAGCCCCCTATCTAGTAACCCGAACCGTAAGGGAGGGAGCGTCCCTACACGGCACAGGATCACAGTCCACGCTCTGCGTGATAGCCGATTACGTTTGTGCGAATGGCGTTGTGGACGGTGACTCATGCATAGCGGGGTTCACTCCGCTTCTCCCTCGCGTACGCGTCAGGTTACTGCACCGATGGCCTGCGGCCATCTGGCATCTGCTAGTAACCCGAACCGTAAGGGACGGAGCGTCCCTACACGGCACAGGATCACAGCCCACGCTCTGAGTGATAGCACATTACGATTGTACGAATGGCGTTGTGGACGGTGACTCATGCAATGGGGGGTTCACTCCGCTTCTCCCTCGCTTACGCGTCGGGTTACTGCGCCGATGGCCTGCGGCCATCTGGGGCATATCAGTCCTGCGATGCGAGGCGCCCGAGGCGTTCGAGTTCTTGCTGCTTGCGCAGATCGACCTCGATCTCGACGACATGATCGACCAACGCACCAAAATCCCGGCTGTGGATGCTGGGCGTTTCGACATGGGAAACGATCTCTTTCTCAACGGTTCTGCTCGTTGGTTTGGAATCCTCATCAAGGGGCAAGGGAGCCTCTAATAATGGGTTTTTCTTGGTACTCATCTTCACATCCTCCATCAGATTCGATTCGAGAAGTTTGCTCTCCGCACAGCGCGACGAGCACACACTGCTTGAAGTCCTCCGGAATGTTGGAGTTGAGGGATTAGCGTTCGAAAGCCCGAAAAAAGGGGGCAATTTCTTCTTACCGCAGAAACTTTGGTAACGTGTGGTACAATTCGGGCTCTCCGAAGAGCCTCTTTTTCCTACCCCTGAAATGTCCATCGAAACCTGGCTAAAGACGTCAAATCTCTTCGAGCTTGTCCCCGCCTTGCGCGGTGACTGCAGACTGCTCAAGGCTTCACTCCAGGGGGAAGTATTTGACTTTGGGTTCGAACCTACGGATCCAAAATGGACGAGGTTGGTCGCCCATTTGAAGGTCCCTGGAGAGGGCAAGGATCAGGATCTCTTTGACGCGAATGATCTATTCCAAAGCCGACTGCGCCTGATTCAAGGTTATCAGCTCGGTTTCCCCGGGTTGGATCAGACCCTGAAAAACTTTGTTCGGTCGATTGAACAAGCGTGGAGCTACCAGGAAATAGCGATCTCGTCGGGACAGGACAATTACGCTAAGAGCGAACCTGCCTGGATTCGTTCGATCGAAGCCCAGTCCCCCGATATGGCTGTGGCCATTGGGAACTTTGTCGAAAACATGTCCCACTGGAGCCATCCGGGAGTGCTGATGGCTTGCGACCTGCTGATGAAGCTCATGCGGATCGATCGCGAACCGGAACTTGAGGTGCGGACCAAGGTCATGTTTGCCTTTGAGGACCCCAAGGAGCCCAAAGGGCTTCTTGCGAATTTAGTGATCGAGAGACTTCCTAACGGATCTGGGCTACTGATTCCCCATGCAGCCCACTGCGGATTGCTTTGGATGCCGGGAAAAAAAGAGGCGTCTTTTTCCGCTGGGTTGCAGACCGCTTGGCGGGCCACTCGCAGGTACTTGCGATCGAAACAAACCGATTGGCAGGTTCCCCATGACGACTCCGGCGAGCTGCTGTCTTACGATTGGCGTTGGAGACTCGACTTGTCGGGCTTGTCCGAGTTCTTAGGGGGGTTGTGGCGTAATCCGATCGTTCCGATCACCGGGCGTTCGGCGGAAACCGCGATCGCTTGTGCGTTGATCGCCGCAGCCAAGCACAATCCGGACAGCACCGGGTCGGGCGGTTCTAGGGACGTGGATCCGTTGGACCCCAATATCGTCTGCACTGCGACGATCGACCTAACGCGCGACGAGTTGCCGCTTGGCATCGTTGCGGGGATCAAAACCAAGACGTTGCTGAGCGAGGAAATGCTCGCAAAAGAACGCATCTACGAAGTGATCGTTTCGGATCAGCAGCCTTCGGGAACGATCCCGGACAACGATACAGGATTCAAACCTGTTCCAGTCCGCACACTTGCGGACGCTTATGAACAAATGGTGATTTACCCGCGGATCACGCGTGGAGTAAACCGTGCGATTGCTGCGGAGTCCAAGAAGTATTTGGATACTTATTGCACCCCCTACATCACCCCTGATATCGCCGACGTAAACCTTTGGCAGCAGGCAGCTTCCGAGGAACCTGCGAAATTTAGAATTTATCCCCCAACCGAAGCGATTCTCGATGAAGAAACCCTAAGAGAGTTGATGGCTGGCCGTTTGAAATACGAGCCAGTGCCAAGCCGGATCTCAGAGAGAGAACCGAGAGGAAACACGAAGGCTGTCACCTTGCAAGGAAATCGCATATTCATCGAAGGAGAATCGGGGCTAGGCAAGTCGATGTTCTTGCTCCGATGCCAGTACCAGATCGCCTCTACTTGCGATTCGTTATGCTTGCCGGTCCGCTTTGGCAAAACCAGAGGAAATGATAGCTCCCTTTCCCAGATCAACTGGTCCGGGCTTACGACTGATGAGTTACTGACATTGAAACAAGTGAGCTTACCCGTTGAAATGTTCAACCTCTCGCTGAGCGCTCAGAAAAAGCCAATCGTTCCAAGGAAAAGCATAGTTGCCTGGATGAACTGGCTTATGGAACGGGGACGGGTAGTTTTGTTGTTAGATGCATTGGATCAAACGCATTTTCAAGGAGTTCAGCAACTTGGTCCGAAAATCGCTAAAGAAGGATGGCGACAGTGTCCAGTGATCATGTCGGGAAGACAGGAATCGAAGTACGATCGCCGCTCGGCGATAAGCGACAATTTTTGGCACAATCTCCGATTGGTACCATTCGATAAAACCCGCTGGAGCAAGTATCTTGGAGAAGATTACAAAAATACCATAATTGACAGCGCATTGCTCAGCGTACCCCTCTTGCTAGGCTTATCGAAAAAGCACTTCGGGGCTAATAAAAGTCCCGTAAGAGCGGGTAGAAAAGCGGGATCAATAACAAAAACAATGCTATATGACGAAGCCGTTAAAGAAATGATTGAAATTGGCTTTATTAATTTAGAGCAATTCAAGCCAGAATTAAGAAATTGTTTTAAAGGCCATGAGGACCTGACGCGGTCCGTGAGTGAAATCGCATGGTACATGTACAAGGATAGTCAATTACTAAACAACATTGAACGAGAATCATACAAAGAAATAGAAAATTTAATTGGACGCGACAAACTTGAAGCTTTAGACTCTTTTCAAATCACTTCATCTAGTAACTCAGAAGAGGAGAAAGGAAGAAGTCGGCTTTCTTTTCGCCATCAGAGCTTTTTCGAATATTTTTTAGCAACGTACTTAATCCGAAAGCCCTTTAACAATCAATCATCTAGTTCGCTTGAACGAAACTATGTACAGTCTCCCATATCAGATGATCTTTCGGATGAAAAATGGATTGAATTATTCTCAGAGATTCATGACTCGGAAACCCAAGGTGATTCCTCAACATCTCTCAATGAGTGGTCCAATATCATGAGATTTTTACTTTCAAAAGCTGAAAAAAGCAGCGGAAAACCACCATTTAAATCAGTGGAAAAGTCGCTGAGATCCACTGACTGGATCGCACTTCGGCTTATCGAATGTGGCAATCCTTGGATTGTACTAGAGGTCGACGAGCTAGAAAAGGGAACCGCTAATATCACAAAATCGATAATTGATCTCTGCCAGAAACTCAGTGAGCGATTTTGGTTTATCGGATTTGATGGTCAAAAAACAACCTCATTTGGAAATGTTGAACATTCTGGTATTAAGAACCTACTGGAGAATGAAATTGATCTCACGCGTTTGGTCGATAGACGATTTCGAGATGCTGGATATCTATCTTCCCTAAGAGAATTAGTAGACAGCAAATTCCTGCATGTGGCATATAATAAGGACTGCCATTTACTGGAATCGATCAAAACTTTACCAAGCGGTGACGGAAGCAAATGGAATTACTTAGAGAGCTTTACCAGTTTAGAAATACAACGATTAGACACGTTGGAGAAAGCCAAACTTTGGATCAGCGACTTCCCTGTTACAAACTCATTGTTTGAGTTGTTTTGTCCGAGTCACCGACGATATCGCAATCAGTATAGCAGTCTCGATGACGATCCTGTTGTATATGTCTCGTGGTGGATGGCTCTGGAATTCCTAGAATGGTTGACTAGCATCTCTGGAAAAAGATACCGTCTACCGAATGATTTTGAGTGGGAATTAGCAGTAAATGAATTTGGGATTTGGAAACCCACCCAAGAATTCGATACCGATTCTCATTCGTTGTACTGGCATGAATCGAGTAGGAGTAAAGAAGGAACTCGATCTAGAGGTGAATCATACGAGATTTTCAAGAAATGGTTTTGCAGGCATCCAGCCAGAATGCGGGAGCATGATAAGACTATACCAATGGACTTAATCGGCAACGTCTGGGAATGGATGGCCAATTGCGATCCAGGTGAGACACCACCGCTGAACCCGATCGGTGGAGATCATAGATTACTCAAAGGCGGATGCTGGGTCTCAAAGGATGAATTTTGCAATCCGGATAGGTATGAATTAAGTCGTCCACAAATTTGCAATCAGTATTATGGCTTTCGAGCTTTCCATTCTGAGCAATCAAATGATTTTACAAGCGATTTTTAATTCGATAGGTTTATAAACTAGACTGATTGAATTAGCTCCCTAAAATCAAATAACGCCTAAATAGCTCCACATCAATCCAGGTGCGATAGGGGAATGATGTCAGTGAGCGCCTAAAAGGGGCAGTTCGACAGGAAAGGCGTGGGTCATTCTGATAGGTGGATTCTTCGGAGTCCTTCTATTGGAGTTTGCCCATGGTACGTCGGCTGGATATGCACAAAACGCAGGGAATTGAGCATTTGTTTTCGACAGGGATGTCCAAGCGAAAGATCGCTCGGACGCTCGGAATCGACCGTAAATCGGTAGATCGGCATTTGGCCGAAATTCAGTCAAAAGGGGCCATTTCCCAAGAAGCGCCCA
>Ga0315902_10014040_pt1 | contig 10320 bp, 29 predicted proteins | sample LakEriMetagenome_9_FD_203523 | JGI IMG/M metagenome (GOLD analysis project Ga0315902, IMG submission 203523) | Freshwater fungal communities from buoy surface, Lake Erie, Ohio, United States - Buoy 12 MA117 | ecosystem: Environmental > Aquatic > Freshwater > Lake > Lake biofilm | place: USA...
CCAGGTCACCGGCGTCAGGATCCTGTCGCCCAGGCTCGCCGCATGACGGTCCACCTCGGGCAGCTCAGGAAGTGGCACCACCCGGTCGAGGGGCAGTCGGACTTCTTCATCGTGGTCCGGCGGATCGGGAAGTTCGTCCCGAACGGGTCGCGAGCAGGTGCGGCACGGACCGATCACTGGGAGCTCCTCCACGACGGGCAGATCAGCACCGGCTGGCCCGAGGACCTGATCATGGAGGAGAGCGAACCTTGCACGGAAGCCCTGTGAACAACCCGTCCCCGGGCGATATGATACACAAGGAGACAACATGAGCGACAGAGTCGGATTCACCTACCCTCACCCCGATGACATGCCCCGGACAGTCGCCGAGGCCTGCTGGGATGTCTACTGGGGCCGCGAGCCTGATCGGGCGGGCCGTGTGCTGCGGGACAAGTATGGGACGATCGAGTGGGTCTTCAAGATGGCGGAGGAGGTCCACTCCGTCAATGGGATCCCCTTCAACGCCGCGGCCAAGAAGAAGCTCCGGTCTGCTTTCAGCGGGATCCCGATCGAGGAACTGCGCAAGAGGAAGCCCAAATGACCCGAAGCGGGATGCCCTGGAACCAATTGAACAACACGATCGAGTGTCTCCGGCGCGAGGCTGCTGCGATGGAGAGGGCCCCGTCGCCAGCCCTCAAGGAGGCTGCGAAGGACATGCGGCTGCACATCGAGCTGCTCGAAGCCGAGCGGCGGCTCTACGACCCGAGGCCCCACATCCTGTGAGACACACGGACCCGACAATCATTCGACACCCCGTCCCGATCTTCATCGCAGCGGGACTGGTCTCTCCCTTCGTCACCTTTGGGCTCATCAGGCTGATCGAGCAGCTCATGTAGCTCGCGTGCAACGCACTGATACATTGATACAATGATCACAGGAGGCAACATGGTCATCGACATTCTGGCTCTTCTGACCCTCGCTCTCACCTCGGGCTGGATGCTTGGCAACCTGCAGCTCTGGCTTGGGGATCGCCAGTGAGCGGCGCCCAGATCTGGCGGTTCGAGGACTGGGGCGGGCTCCCGCTAGGTCGGATCCAGGGCGCGGCTCTCCACCGCAGTGGGACAGCCCCGGTGCTCGGGGATCTCTCTGTCCGTGACCTGATGGTGCAGGCGCTGGCGGGTGAGCCCCACCCCGTGGGCATCTACATCCTGTTCGAGGGCGAGCAGATCATGTACGCGGGCAAGACCCACGGGCGCTCGCTGGCTGAGAGGCTGATCACCCATCTCGACAGCCGGACCCCGACGGGCACTGGCTGGTCGATGTCCTGTGCTGCTGCAGCCATGGTGCATCAGGGCCTGTGCCCGGATCGGGTCGCGGCTGTGGACCGGCTGATGGGGATGCGGGTGCTCTGGGCCCATGTCCCGCCGCCCACGAATGGCCGTGGTCACCAGCACCAGATCGCCATCATCGAGAACCGGCTCAAGTGGGCTCGAGCGTTGGATCCAGCTCTCGTCTCGCTCGCTGACCGGCAGCGCTCCTACTTCAGCGTGGGCGGCTACCGAGAGGTCAGGCAGGTGACCACGATCGCCGGCAGCTGACCCGTGCACGCTGCGCCAGGGATGGTATGATCTACACACAACGGAGGATAGAATGACCGCTCACCGAATCGCCACCCTCATCCGTCTCGTCGGCACCGCCACCTTCAAGGGAGAGCTCCCGCTCGAGACCGGCTCGGTCATCAACCGCGACCTATGGGACCTCGCCCGGGAGAAGGGCCTCGCTCCCGAGGTCGATGCTCAGCTCCAAGAGTGGTCCGCTGCGGAGGTGGATGCGGCGGTCGCCCGGCTGCACCTCCCCCAGGACGGCTCCGTCGCGATCTGACCCGTGCGACCGACCCGATCGATGGTATGATATCGAGGTCAGGAACCAAGGAGGACAGAATGATGGGTCTCAACTTCTTCATCGAAACGACGGTCGCCCCCAATGGATTCTTCTCCTATCTCAAGGTCCAGGGACTGACTGAGGACGTGTGGAAGACCTGGATGTGCGCGGATGGATCCAAGACTGTGGAGTGTGGAAAGTGGGGTTCGACCCAGGAGGACTCGATCCGACTCCTGAAGGGTGTGATCGAGAAGGACATCAAGAAGTGGTCCAATCACCGGGACCCCCGTCCTTCCCAGGTCCGGAGGATCGAGGTCCTGAAGATGGGACTCGCGTCGATCTGACCCGTGCGGGCGGCAATGAACCTGGTACAATAATCTGGCCAACAACAACAAACAAAGGAAGGACAACATGGCGAAGGACATCAAGGTTTCGGAAGTGGTCGCGGTGGACGGCGGGGACATCGTGGTCCGCGGCACGGTCGGCGAGACGGCCTTCGAGGCGAAGACCCTCCGGTGGGGTTCGAAGATTCTCATGCACGTGACCGGCGGCGACTTCGACCGCGGGACTCGGGTCTCGATCGGCCATCGTGCGAAGGCCGCGGTGAAGGCTGCGGGCATGACCCTCCCGGAGGCGGTCCTCAAGCGGCCCAAGAAGACGGTCGAGGCTGCACCGGTCGCCGTCCCGGTCCTGACGGCCGAGGAGGTGGCCGGTGGTGAGGCCGCGGCGATGATGGCGAAGCTGGACCTCGTCCTCGGTGACGACGGCTTCTTCGGGCTCGAGGCGGCGGTCTAAGCCGCCGGCCCTCCGGGCCTCGTGCGAATCCGGAATCGATTGGTATAATGAATAGGCCAAGGAGGACAAATGGCTCTCAACCTCACCATCATCCGGAACACCAACCCCTCCACCCTCACCATCACCAAGAAAACCTGCATCAACTTCAACCCCCGCATTCCCAACCTTGTTTCCCGGCACCCCGGCCCCTTCAATTCCTACCCCATCAATCCTGATCCCGCCTCCCACCTGAACCCCGGTGATCAAGTCCAGCTCCTGGCCATCCTGACCTCCAAGCAGGCCGGCCTGGCCCATCCCCAGCTCCGCCTCAAGACTCAATCCGGCATTGAGTTCTATATTGATTCCTCTGATATCTCTCGATTCCTTTCCCTCTAGCCACCCCGGCCCCGGCCTCACCGGCCGGGGCCTCGTGCGACCCTGACAGCTGATGGTAGAATGATCTGGCAAGGCGGCGGGGATGGACCCCGCCCTGGAGGCAAACATGGCAGCTCACCACTTCATCGACCAGATCCTCGCGACCAAGGCCCAGGGGCTCGACACCGGTGTGGTCATCTCCCGTGCCCTCTGGTCCGGCCTCGACCTCGACACGATCGAGGCCCTCCTCCAGATGATCGAGGTCGAGGGCTAGACCCGTGCGACCCCGCGGTCGCGTGGTAGAATAAACAGGCAAGGAGGCACAATGGCAGCGATCCTCGGTTTCAGTCTGGTCTTTCTCTACGGCGTCTACCTTCGAAACTTCTCACTGTGAGGATGAAATGATACTTACTCCGCAGCATCTCGCTGAAAACTTGTGGCTCTTGAACGAGCTCGAACCCAATGACCTCTTCTCTCTGGAGGCCGCGCTGCAGGAAGACCCAGATCCCGCGCTCGATGACCTCTGGACGCTGGTGACGGTCAGGACAAGCTCGCTCGAGCATTAACAACCCGCAGCTCTGGACCAGAATATAGCCATGGACCCCTCAGTCGCCCTCATCCTCGTCACGCTCTCTTTCATCAGCGGCGCGATCCTTGGCGCGATCTACGGCCTGCGGACCGGGGATCGGATCATCAAGATGCACCAGGAGACGGTGGCGACCTTCATCGCGATGCTGCTCGCCAACGGGTGGCAGTATGATGACGATGATGAGGATGACCCGACCGACGAGGAGGCCCCGCCTCGACCCAATGTCCTCCCTTTCCGGAATGGTCCGGTGAGCGAGGAGCCAGACGATAAAGACGCATCATAGCAAGGATGTTACCATGAACCAATTTGAGATCCGTTTGACGCCCCGCACCGACAAGAACGGGGATGAGTACCTGATCGGCGGTGCCGATCTTCCAGCGCTCGTTGACCTCCGCGACAGCACCTTCGTGGTCTTCTACCCGAAGGATGAGGGTGAGCTCAAGCCGGGTGAGCGCCCACGGGCCACCCTGGTGATCCGGAAGCGCCAGCCCCAGACAGGCAACACGAAGCGTGGCGAGGATGAGTGATGGACCGCGCCAGGACGCGCCAGATCGTGATCGAGCGGCGGCCTGACCAGCCACCAAGCGAGGCGATGCAGGAGTCACTGGGTGATTCCGGCGCTGAGCAGAGCCTCTTTGATGCGCTGCTCACGGATGCTGAGGAATTTGACTGGGAGCAGGTGATCACCTTCTAGGGAGGAGTGATGGGACAGGATACTGAGATTCCGGGGCTGATCGCCATCAGCGAGATCAAGGACCCCGATGGGCAGACTCGCTTCATCTTCGAGATCGAGGATGACAAGGTGGACCAGTTCTACACTGCCTTCGGGCTCCAGCCCGGTGATGAGGCAGGCTTCAGGCGGGTGCTGCTGGAGTCGATCGAGATGATGCTCGCCCGGAAGCGGGCGAACGATGCGAGCGAGGAGGCGGGAGCATGACTGAGGAGAAGGACAAGGCACTGTGCCAGAAGTACCCAAAGATCTTTTGTGACAGGCGGGGTGATCCCCGACAGACACTGATGTGCTTCGGCTTCGAGCATGACGACGGATGGTATGACATCATCGACACCCTGTGCCACACAATCCAGCACCACCTGGACTGGAAGCGTGGGCTGGACGAATTCAAGTCTCTACCCGATGAGGAATGGGATGAGGGCCACCAGACGGTCGCGGTGCAGGTGAAAGAGAAGTGGGGCGGCCTGCGCTTCTATGTGAGCACTAGCGACGACTACATCGACGGCGCAATCGCTCTCGCGGAATCGCTCAGCTTCAGGACATGTGAGCAGTGCGGCGCGCCGGGAAAGCCTCGCGGCGGGGGCTGGGTCCGCACTCTGTGCGACGGGCATGTGAAGTGATAGGATAGATGCAGGAAGGGAGGCAAGGATGCAGTTCAGGATGTCGTCGATGGCGGAAGGGATCCTGGTGGTCGAGGTGGAAGATCGTGACACCGGGCCCATCGTCGACCGGCTCTCCAGCCAGAACCACGGCTACGCGATCCGAGGCATCGAGTCCCCGGTGGCGGTGATCGACGGCCGGCTCAGCAAGAAGCGGTGGTGCACTCCCGACCACCTGCTGGCGATCGAGGCTCACGAGCTGGGTCACATCCTCGCTGACACGGATGACGAGCCCACCGCCGAGCGGAAGGCGATCGAGATCCTCGAGGAGCACGGCTTCATCGGCGCTGCACAGATCCTGCGAGAGCGCGGCGTCGTGGTAGAATAGAACCACGGAGAGGAAAGATGATCAAGATCATGCTGACGGCCACCGAGATGGGCAGTGTGAATGAGCTCCTCGCTGGCGGCTACACCAACAAGATCAACGCCATCAAGCTGGTCCGCAACGCCTCGAGGCACAGCACCCCCGACCTCTTCGACCCAACGAAGACACGGGCCGGGGTCGGCCTGAAGGAAGCGAAGGAGGCGGTTGAGCTGCTGATGGCACAGCGCGGGATGCTCCACACCGACGGCACCCCCTGCATCACCCCGCCGAATCCCTCCGCCTACATCGTTCCCTTCCAGCCGATCAAGAGCATCGTCGTCAATATGGGCGGGGGCGATGTGACGCTGGACGTGGACGAGCTCTCGCTCAAGTTCAGCGAGGGCCTCACCTCCCTGCCCCTCGCCGATGTGAAGCGGCTCTTCGACCTCTGGCAGCGGATCAAGGACTGGGAGGACGCTGGGTAGAGACCCGTGCAGGATCTTGGTCACGTGTTATAATAGATCCACGGAGGGAAGAATGGACAACGTCATCTCGGGTTTCCGCCAGATCATGAACACGGACATCGCCTGGGCCGACGGTCCCGGTTGGCTCCTCGGACTCGTGATCGGGTGGATCGTGATGCTCGCGATCGCAGCGCGAACCTGATACACAACCGCGGGTCCCGCTGTAGGATTCTGAATGCCATCGATCGGTGCAATTCTCTGGGGCGTCCTGGTGATCTGGGACATGTGGCGCGCGCTGCGAGCGAACGATCCCACCTGGGCGCTGGTGCTCCGCGGGACCTGGTCGATGCTCACTGTGCTCCTGCTTGCCGGCGGCTGGGGAACAGCGTTCCTGCTTGCCAATGTGCTCATGTACTCCGCTGCCCTCGGGGCGGTGGGCTTGTCGCTCCTGGTGATGCCGCCACCGCTGGCGAGAGACCTTGCCCGGGTGGTGATGGAGATCGGATTCGCAATCGCTTTCGCGGCGCTCTGCTGGGCGCTGGGCTAAGGAGGAGAGAATGGTCGGTGAAGTTGTAACTCTCAAGCAGAAGTATGTCACCCGCTTCGGCACTGAGTGGCCCAAGGGGACAGAGCTCGAAATTGAACAGAAGCTGAGGCAGGGATGGCAGATCGGCTACAAGACGAAGGACGGGCGGGTGGGGACCCAGAGCATCCTCCGCGAGGAGCTACCGCCCGAGGTGGTAAAGATGCTCGAATCACACGGCAGGCTGTAGAGCTCTGGGTACTCGATACCCTGTTGAAGGCAACGCTGATCCTGTTCTGGAATGTCGTGTTCACAACGCTGCTAAAGCTCTGCGGCTGGTGATATGTACAGACATCAAGGGGATCACATGAGAATCAAGGGTTCAGATCTGAAGAAGATCATCAAGGAAGAGATAAGCAGGATGAGTGAGTCGAGAGATCGAGGTACGATGTGGGATCCGAATCCACGAGCTCAAACTTATCAGCAGCCCCCGCGGGAAGAGTTCGGAGGAAGTGACACATGGCAGGAGGGAACGAGGGAATCAGAAGATCTCATTAAAGTTCCTCAAGGGCTTGTAAATGACGCAGCAAGAATGTTTATAGAAGTCAAGAAGCAGCAGTATGGCTCTCTTGGCGAAGCGATGAGTGAATACATGGGCGGGAAGATGAATGATGGGACCCCGCTCGGATATGATCAAGTCAATACTGATTCAATCGCTTTTGCAATGGGAGGTATCGCAAAGTCAGAGGGCTGGGGAAAGAGGTATCTCAATCCTGAAGTGCTCGAGGCTGCCGCTGAGGCAGTCGCTAACGCATACTATAGACGCCGTCGTCGTTACTGACAACCGCCGGGCGCCACGGGCCGCAGGAGATGCGGTCTGGAGGCGCCCGATGTGCATCACGGCGCCGAGATCCTGATGTAAGGGGCGCGATCTGGCGCTGCACAACATTGATCCTGCACTGGGTGAGCGGGGCGATATGTAGAATCACAGGAGGCACATCATGAGAATCACTGAGAGCCAGCTTCGCCGGATAGTCCGCGAGGAGCTAAATGAGATGAGGAAGGGCGTTACATTCCGCAAGAACCCAGAGACAGGCGAGTACGAGGAGTCTGGGATGGATGACTTCTCTGGCCCGGGTGCAGAGACCGCCCACAAGATGAGAGAGCCCACAATGTTCAGGCGACCCAAGCTCACTGACCCAGATCTCGGTGACAAGTACAGCAGGATGATGGCGAGCCTCGACCTCGATGAGCCAGAAGAGGATCCCTATGAGGGTGCTGCCTTCTCGAAGGAAGAGATCGAGGACATCCAGCGCGGAATGTACGGCAAGCGTCGCTAACACCACCTCGGGCCCCGTCACTGGGGCCCGACTTGTGTTCGTGCGCTCCCGACCTCAGATGTTATGATGGGGAGACAAGGCGGCGGTGATGGACACCGCCCGGGCAGGAGGAATCAAATGACCACCGACACCGTCATCTGGGGCACCGTCTCGATCGCTGGGTCCCTCTTCGTCGCCAATGTCGCGGCCCTCGTCTACCTCTCCGGGATCTGCCCGCTGATCAACTGCCTCAACTGAGGTCCGTGCGCCCCTGGGACCCGTTGGTAGAATAACAGAGCTAGGCAACCTCAGAGAACGGAGTCAAACATGGCCATCAACACCTCTCAGCTCCCCACCCACGCCCAGGTCGAGGCCTTCTACAACTTCGTCGACGCCTACAAGGCGGTCCACAACATCAAGCCGTGGTGGTACCGCCCGGAGGACGACACGGCGGAGGGCTGGGAGGCGGCGACCCTTCGCCTCGAGGACGAGTGGCGCGAGATGGAGCGGCTCGAGGCGGAGGCCGAGGCCCGGGATGCGGCCTGGGTGGCCGAGGTGACCGCCTGCCGCCCGCTGCGGGTCCCGATGGCCGCCTTCATGGTCGGCTGAGGGCCCGTGCGGGGCAGGGTCGCGGTGATAGAATAGGGAAGCAAGGAGGCAACATGGTCAATCCCCTGATTGGTGAGAGCCTGGTGGTTCGGATCCGAGGTGAGTGGATGGCGGCTGAGGTGATCGAGGTTGCGGGCCGCAACTTCACTGTCCGGACGGTGGGCGGTGAGGTCAAGGACCTGATCGACACGAGCCACCTGACGGTCCAGCAGAAGGGCTGGGACCTCGACCGGACCGCGGCGAACCGGATCGCGAACCACTGAGCCCGTGCGGACGGGTGGTAGGTGTGGTATGATGTTCTTGCAAGGAGGCAATCATGACGAACTGGATCACCGACGAGCACGGCAACCGTACCTTCACCCACGAGGGCTGGACCGTCCGAATCTGGTCCCCTGAGTGGACCTCTGATCGAATCTCCGTGGACGCTCCCCATTCCGGCGAGGAGGTGGATGTCTGGCCCGAGGGCATCTGTGTCCGCGGGGAATCCGGCGGCGGTTGGGAGGGTCCGAGTCCCAGCGCAGTCACCATCCCGTGGCCCGTCATCACTGCCATCATCGAGGCCCGTGCAGGCTGACCGCTGAATGGTATGATGTCTGAGCTAACGGACCCCAAACCAAGGACGACAACATGGCCACCGCAAACCTCCGCTGGACCTTCAAGATCACCTCCGTCACGGTCTCCCCCCTGGGCACCACCGCGGTCAGCGGGATCGCGGTCGGCCCCGAAGGCCAGGAGCACAAGTTCGTGGCCACCGACCGCATGGATCCGCGGTACCCGACCCGGTTCAAGGTGAACTGGAACGGGCTCCTCCCCCGGATGCCGAAGCCCGTCGGCCACGGTGTTCCCGAGGCCACCCTGTCCGTGACTGAGGGGCACGACCCGGACCTGCTGATCGGCCGCGGTGGTCGGGTGGCGATCGCCCGGATGTGCAAGGCCCTGGTCCACGGCTGAGCGGCGGGTGATATGTAGCCTCAACAAGGGGCTACATATGAGAATCACCGAGTCAATACTTCGCCGGATCATTCGAGAGGAAGCACACCGCATGCTGGCTGAGGGGCGCATCATGCGTCCGAACCCTGCGCTCGCGGGACGGCTTCTAAGCCACATGCCGGATGAGGTGCTTCAGATGGGGCTGGAGAACCCGAAGGACCCGTCGCTGCTGACTCCGATCGAGGAGATCCTTCACTTTCATCTAGGTTACGAATTCGCGGAGGACGCCGCGCGCGCCGCCTACCCCCTCTTCGCAGCTCTCAAGCGCTCGGACTACAGTGCCGAGGCCGCTCGCCGTGCTGAGGCGCAGAAGGGGCAGGAATTCAGTGATGAGGATCTCTACGACGGCTACTGATGCTGCATAGGGGACCCTGGGTGTTGACTTCCGCAGCAGTGCCCGCTGCGGCGCCCCTGCCAGGGGCTCGTTGAGCATCAGGGGGCTCCAGGATGGTAGGGGGGCCCCTAGGGCCAGGGCTGGGGGGCGGCCCCCGGGGCGCCCTCCGGGGCTCCCAAGCCCACCGGGGCCCCCTGCAGGGCCTGGGGCCGGCCTAAGTCTCCGCAGACCGCCCGGAAAATTTGGACCCTAACCAAGTCCCTGCCAGTTCCCGGATCGCTGATTTTTCCCTTCTCCCGCGATCTCCCGAAAATTTCCCGGGAATTTTTTGCTCGAAGGGCCCCTCGCCCCCATCGTCTGCCGAGGGCTCCCGCGCGAGCTCAAAAATCTGGGCCGAGAGAATTTTGGGAATCGAAAGTGGGCTCAAAAATTTCCCGGGAACTTTTGATCACTTTTGGGACTCGATATGTAGACCTAACAAGGATTTCACTTGAGAATACTAGAGAGCACGATCAGGCAGATCATTAGAGAAGAGCTTTCTCGAAAGCTAGATGAGATGCCCTATGCTGGAAGGTTGGGCGTTGGTTTTTCAAGAAAGCCTAGCAAAGATTTTGGAGCAGGCGGAACTGGTCAATATTCTCCCAATCCTCGGGCGGCGACAGCTCTTGCGCTTAGCAAGAAGTTTGAAGATACGGCGCTCCGACTTTACGCACATCTTCCATTTCGAGTCTTTGTCGCGCCCTATGTCGGAAATATTGAGGACATTGACGCACGTGGGACAGATTTC
>Ga0315902_10014041_pt1 | contig 10320 bp, 6 predicted proteins | sample LakEriMetagenome_9_FD_203523 | JGI IMG/M metagenome (GOLD analysis project Ga0315902, IMG submission 203523) | Freshwater fungal communities from buoy surface, Lake Erie, Ohio, United States - Buoy 12 MA117 | ecosystem: Environmental > Aquatic > Freshwater > Lake > Lake biofilm | place: USA...
GTCGCGTTCGAGGGCTTCGACGGGGCAGGAGATGTCGAGGCGCTGGATGCGGCCGCATTTGGTGCAGACGAGGTAGTCGTCGTGGTGGCCTTCCTCGATCATCGTGTAGTAGGTGCTGCGGTCATGCAGTCCGAGACGGCGGATGATGCCGCGCTCTTCGAGCTTCACGAGCAGGCGGAAGACCGTGGCACGGTCGGCGCCTGTCTTGAGTTCCTTGGATTCGGCGATGTCGGCGAGGTTCAGCGGCTCGTGGGAGCGGATGAGGATCTCCAGGACGTTCTCGAGGGCACGGGTGCGGCGCAGGCCGCCTTCGCGGGTTTTGGCCAGCGCCGCCTCCAGCATCTTCTGGGCGGTTTTTTTGTCGTGATGCCGGCAGGTGGCGGAATGATGATGGTGAAGCATCGGGAGGAAAATCAGTTGGATGTGGTCGCGGGGCCTTTTTTCACCTGTTTGAAAAGCCACTCGTAAAGGTCCTCGCGAGGGTAAACAACGCCGGTGATGCCGTGGCCTTCCCCCGCCAGCTCGGAGTAGTTCATGAGCTCGCCTCCGGCGGCCTTCACGGCGGCGACCATCGTGCGGGAGCGATCGACGGGGACCATGTCGTCCTTGTCGCCATGGAAGACCCAGAACGGGATGGTTTTGAGAATCTCGGCGTTTTTGGGATCGCCTCCGCCGCAGAGCGGGACGGCGGCGGCAAAGACCTGCGGATACTTCGCGGCGATGTACCAGGTGCCACTGCCGCCCATGCTGCTGCCGGTGAGGTAGAGGCGGGCGTCGTCGATGGGCAGGTTGTCGGTGAGGTCGGCGATGAGGGCGAGGAGCTTCTCGGCGACCTCGTTTTTCCACCCAATGTCCCGCGAGGGGCACTGCGGGGCGAGCATGAAGCAGGCGTTTTTGCCTTGGGCGGCCTCGGCGACCCAGTTTTTGGGTGCGCCGCCCATTTGGGCCTCGTTGTCATCGCCACTCTGGCCGGCTCCGTGCAGCCAGATGACAAGCGGGTAGCGCTTGGTGGCATCGAGCTTCGGATTTCCCCAAAGCTGGTAGTTCATGCCCTGCTTGGAAACGCCCTTCGTGAACTGCCCGGTGATCTTCTCGGCATACGCTCCCTCTTTGAGACTGGCATCGCGGCGCTGCTCGCGGAGCAAACCGCGGATGTAGGCCTGGTCCTCGGCGGAGAGACGGTCGAGCGGAACCTTGAACTGGTTGAAATCGGCCGAGCGGCGGATGCGCACTTCTTTCTCGGAGAACTCGATGAGATTGCCCTCGAACTTCGATTTCCCATCCGCCGAGGTCCATGCACGCGGCGGGTAGGTCGTGGGAGCTGCGTGAAGAGCGGCGGCAAAGAGGAAAGTGGTCAGGAGTAAGCGCATGGCAGCCCATCCTATGCCGAAAAGCTCCGACGCGGCAAGAGGGCAGGCGCAAGAGCGGGTGTCCGCCGCCTCAATCGCCTCCGATGCCCTTCCGGCCGCCCAGCATGATGTGGGTCCGGACGACCTCCCCACAGCTTTGGCAGCGATACCATGCTGGACGCATTCCTTTGAGCCGCATCCGGCCATTCGAGCAGCTCCGACACCTCGGTGGCAGGACGAAAACGAGGATCGCCATGGGAGTGCCAAAGAAGAGAAAGAAGGAAAGCGGGAACATCCACCACTCCCAGTGGCGTGTCAGCCCGAGCCTTGCCGAATAGAAGAAGGTGAAGCCCATCATCACAAACGCCACGAAGCCACTGATCGAGATCCAGCGTGCATGATTGGTGCAAGCATCATCGCCCGACCTGCTCTCCAGCGAGCGTTTATCGGAACTGACAACGAACGACAGCACGGTGATGACGACGAACGCGAGCAGCGATACCCCGCCGATGATGAACACCGTCCGGGCGGCGTGAGAATCACCTTTATGCAGATGCTGCCATCCTCCGAGGAGACACAGGACTCCGAACCCGCCGGGTATGAACGAGAAGGACCGCAGGAACCACTTGAAGGTATTCCGCGGCTGAATCACCGCCACGAACAGCGTGCTGATGAAGGCCAGCCCCATGACTGCTATCGCCATCCATCCTCCCCACTTGGTCAAAAAGTCGTAGAGCATTTGTGACGGCGATTTTGGAAGCAGTAATCGGGCGGGCTGGGACTCACCTTTGGCTGACGTTCTCGATGAAGCTCACAAGGGTTTGCACGAGCGGGTTTTGCAAAAGGTGCTCGCGGGTGTCCTGGCGACGCGAGAACAAGGATGGATAGCTCCAGGTGTCCCATGCATTCGAACCATTGCTCGCCGCTTGGGCGGCTTCGATGCGTGCCTTGGCGGCTGGGAGCGGCATCAGCGGACCGGTTTCGGCATCAGGCAGGGATTTCTCCGCAGCTAGCAATGCGGTCCAAAGGCGGCGCAGATCCCGCAACTCGCGAAGCTCGGGGCTGGAGTGATGCCCGGCGGGGTCGAGGCGGAAGATCTCGAGGGCCGCCTGCTCGCTCTCGGTGCGCGACATCTGGGTGGTGGCGGCGAGCGAGGCGAGTTCTTTCCAGGCGTTGAGGTAGTCGGGATCCGCCTTCACGGCAGCCCGGTAGGCTTCCAAGGCTTCCATGTCACGGTTTTGGGCCTCGCGAAGGTAACCGAGAAGATAATGAACCTGCGGCTTCACCGGGGGAATGGAGGCCAGCCTTGAAAAGACTTTCTCGGCCACGCCCTGAGCTCGACGGCCATCAAAGGCATGCTCGCATCCGAAGCAGTGGCTCTCGACGCGGCCGAAGCTGTCCGGCATCAGCTCAAAAGCCCGCAGATAGTGCTGCTCGGCCTTATCGTGCTGGCCCATTTCACTGTATCGAAGGGCGAGACGCGACTGGATGCAGTAGGCGTCCGCAAAATCGAGCAGCGCAGCTTCGTAACGACGCACGGCTTCGCTCAACAGTCCCGCCGTCCACCAGTCATCGGCATCCTCGGACTTCCGGATCGCACTGACGGCTCCGCGCATGATTTTCGCCGTGGCGGCATCGCCTTTCTTTTCAAGCACCTCGGCGAGGATGGCATAGGCACGCATGCGGTCGCCCTTTCCCTGCTCGCCGTCGCTTGGATCGATGGCGATGGCCGCGCGGATGGTCTTTTCTGCCTCCGCGACCTTTCCAGCATCCAATTGAACGCGGGCCTTCCAAATGAGCGGACGCTCCTCAAAGCGGTCACGTCCGGCGAGGCTGTCCAAAAAGGTCTCCACAGGCTCCTCGGTGCCGAGTTGGACGAGCAAGGCCATGACCGCATCGTCCGAGCTGTAGTCCTGGGCGGCCCGGCGGATGACCCGTTTCGCTTCCGGCTTCCTGCCTGCATCGTTGAGTGCTTTTGCGGTGATCAAAAGAAGCGGCGATTCCCCGGCATTGGTGGATTCAAAGGCGGCCAGATCAGGCGCTCCCCAATGCGGGGACTGCTCGAGGATGGCGAGCGCATCGGCTGAGCGTCCTGCCTTCTGATAAACCTGCATCAGCAGCGCGAGAGATTCTTCGGCGCGGACGCGACCTCCACGCTGGTTTTCATCCGGCGTGACGAGATGCCCCAGGTGGGTGGCAAGAAGGCGTTCCGACTGCGAAGCGCGGCCGTGATCGAGGAGCAGCTTCACGAGCGCATGCAGCGTGGTTTCACGGGATTGGTTAGCGGTATCCATTTTTTCGACCACGGCCACGGCGGCATCGAGCGCCTCCCCCGTTACCTCGGGCTTCGCGAGCAGAAGACCGAGCGTGGCCTGCCGGCGGGCGAGATCGATGAAGTCACGCTCTCCACCATCCTCCCGCGAGGAGCCGGCCTCCCTCTCAAAGCGCTGCAGCATTTCCGGGGTGACATGCACTCCCACCTGCTCCCAGCGCTGCTTCATCTCCAGCGCCCGTGCTTGCGTGTCAGTGGCACCGCTCCGTGGCCCGGCCTTCACCATCTCTCGCAGGATGCGAAGCCCCTCGTCCCGCTCATCAGCCGCCAGCAGAGCGAGGTAATAGTGAGAGCGGATCTCCAGCCGCGCCTTCGGGTCCAGGTCCTGAATGGCGAGCGCCTCCCGCAGCGTTTTCAAAGCGTCTGCCGATTCGTTTTGCCGGGCCGAGAGTTCGATGAACTCCTGCCAGTAGGGCAGCGCGGGATTTTTGAGCAGCAACTGTCGCAGGAAGGTGCGCACCTTGCCGCCCAAGCCTGCACTGCCCATCCTTTCGAGGCCGCCGATATGAATTTGCAGATGGTCGCCCGGTTTCGATTCTTTGTGAACGCCCGTGGTGAGACGCACGGCTTCCTCGACACGGTCCGATGCGATCAAGGCGAGCAGGTAGAGCTGCGCTGCGGAGCCACGGGCACCCTCGCTGTCTTGGGGAAACTTCTTTCTCAGGGCCTCATAAAGAGGCGCGTCCTCCAGCTCCTCGACCAGATCCCAACGCGCCTTTTTCAGAGAGTCGATGTGCCGCAGGGCGAGACGCGCTGCCAGACGGCCGGTGGCGGAGCCTGTGATTTGCAGATACTCGAACTCCATCTTCAAAAGACGGGTGAGGAGCTCTTCAGCCTTCTTTTCTCCGGCGAAGCGCACCAGATCCGGCACCTCGATCTGCCGTCCGTATCGTTCACGCACCTTCGGATCGCCTTTTTCGAGTTCGGCGATCCGTTTCTCCAGGGCAGCTACGCGGACGGCGTCTGAACCGGCCAGGCTATCAAGCGCCTCGGACACCCGCTCCAGCGTTTCCTCATGACTTTCACGCTGGTAGTCGTCGAGCTTCTTGTCCTCTTTGACGATCTTCCGCATTGTTGTGAGCGAGGAGGTGCGCAGTGCCTCATCACCCCGCAAAACCGCCGTCAAAAGCTTGAGAGACTCATCTTGCAGCGGAAGGGAGGTTTTCCTCGTCCTCAGCAGTCGGTCGATCTCGTCCCATGCCTCCGGCGGTGGCAGCGAGCCGACGATGTGTCCCAAGGAAAGCCGGTCCTCATAGGCTCGTTGGGAGTAAAGCTGCTCGGCTGGAATGGTGAGGTAGGCATCCAGCAGTGCCAGCCATCTTGTCGCCGACTCCACGGGCGGCAATGTCGAGGCCTCCGCTCGCAGAGCCTTGATCTTCAGCCGCAGTTCCTCCACCGGATCAGCTTTCTTTTCAGATGGCTTCGCTTTGGACTTATCGGCGAGCATCTTCAAAACCGAATCTGCTCCTTGGAAATCCTGGGCATGAATGCTGCCCGAGAAAAGAACGCTGATCGTCAGAGCGAGGGATGTTTTCATCCCCGAATTCCAGCGGAAGGCCTCTGATTTGGCAAGAAAAGACAGCGAGCACATTCCGTTTGCCCACGAGCCGCTGGCAGCGAAATGAGCGGCCCTACCTGCCATGAAAATGCGCCACCTTTCTGCCTCCCTGCTCGCTCTTTCCCTTTCCACGGCCCATGCCGCCCACGACGTCGTCATCTACGGCGGCACCTGCGCGGCGGTGACGGCGGCGGTGCAGGTCAAAAAAATGGGCAAGAGCGTCATCATCGTGAGCCCGGATAAACATCTGGGCGGCCTGAGCAGCGGCGGGCTGGGTTTTACCGACACGGGCAACAAGGCGGTCATCGGCGGCCTGGCGCGGGATTTTTACCATCGCATCTACCTTCACTACCAGAAGGCGGAGTCGTGGAAGCAGCAGAAGCAGTCCGAATACGGCAACAAAGGCCAGGGCACGCCCGCCATGGACGGCGAGAACCGCACGATGTGGATCTTTGAGCCTAGCGCGGCGGAGAAAGTCTTCGAGGATTACGTCAAAGAGTTCGGCATCGAGGTCGTGCGGGATGAATGGCTCGACCGCGAAAAGGGCGTCAAAAAGGACGGCGAGCGCATCGTGAGCATCACCACGCTCAGCGGCAAGACCTACGAGGGCAGCATGTTCCTCGACACCACCTATGAAGGCGATCTTATGGCCGCCGCGGGCTGCGATTACCATGTGGGCCGTGAGGCGAACAGCGTCTATGGCGAGGAGCACAATGGCATCCAGGTCGGCGTGCTGCATCACCGCCATCACTTCGGCGCGGTGAAGGACAAAATCAGCCCCTACAAGGTGCCGGGCGATCCGAAGAGCGGCGTGCTGCCTCGCGTGAGCACGGAGGACGTGGGCAAATTCGGCGAGGGCGACAAGCGGGTGCAGGCCTATTGCTTCCGCTCCTGCTACACGAACGTGCCGGAGAACCGTATCCCATTTCCGAAGCCGGACGGTTACGATGCCTCGCAATACGAAATCCTCCTCCGCGTGCTCAACACCGGCTGGGGCGAGTTCTTTGAGAAGTTCGATCCCATCCCGAACTTCAAGACGGACACCAACAATCATGGCCCGTTCAGCTTCGACAACATCGGCATGAACTACGACTACCCCGAGGCCAGCTACGAGAAGCGCCGTGAGATCATCGCGGAGCATCGCCGCTATCAGCAGGGCCTGCTGTGGTTCGTGGCGAACGACCCGCGAGTGCCAGCGAAGGTGCAAAACGAACTCCGCGAATGGGGCCTGCCGAAGGATGAGTTCACCGACAACGGCAACTGGAGCCACCAGCTCTACATCCGCGAGGCCCGCCGCCTGATCGGCGACTACGTCATGACCGAGAACGAGCTGCGCAAGAAGAAGCCCACGCCATCCTCCATCGGCATGGGCAGCTACACGATCGACAGCCACAACGTGCAGCGCTACATCACGCCCGAGGGCTATGTGCAAAACGAGGGCGACATCGGCGTGAGCACGAATGGTCCGTATGAGATCGCCTACGGCTCGCTCGTTCCAAAGAAAGGGCAGGGGAGCAATCTCCTCGTGCCCGTGGCCATGTCCGCCAGCCACATCGCGTATGGTTCGATCCGCATGGAGCCCGTCTTCATGATCCTCGGCCAGACAGCGGCCACCGCGGCGGTCTTCGCCATCGAGGACAAGCTGCCCGTGCAGCAAGTGGCCTATCCGAAGCTCCGCGACCGCCTTCTTCAGGACGGCCAGGTGCTGCATTACGACGGCCCCAAGTCCTCTCGTGGCGTCGACCCGAAGAAAATGGACGGCGTGGTCGTCGATGACACCCAGGCGGTCAAAACAGGCGATTGGAGCGAAGGCGGCGCCGCCACGAAATTCATCGGCGATGGCTACGCCCACGATGGCAATGCCGAAAAAGGCAAGAAGAGCATGCTCTTCGTCGCGAAGCTGCCGAAAGCAGGCCAATACAACGTCTTCTTCGCCTACACGCCGAACAACAACCGCGCCTCGAACGTGCCCGTGACCGTCATCCATGCCTCCGGCCGCAAGACCACCGTCGTGAACGAAAAGAAGCCCTCGCCTCCCGGTGCCACCGGCCAGCCGCTGGGCACCTTTGAGTTTGGCACCGATGCCTCCGTGCTCGTCGAGACCACCGGCACGGACGGCCACGTCGTGGCCGATGGCGTCCAGTGGGTGCCGGTGAAGTGAGGAAGACCAGCAGGCTCATTTTCCTCTATCAATCGAGCTGCGCACCGGCTTAAAATTCGAGCCTGAATTCCGTCAATTCGCCATGACACTCCAGTTCCAGTGCCCTTTTTGTCATCAAGTGCTCGCCCTGCCGCCCTCGGGGTCTCAGATGCAGGTGCAGTGTCCGTTTTGTCGGCAAACTTTTCTCGTCGATGCCAGCGTGCATGCCATCCCGGTGGTTCAGGCGCATCCGGTCACCGTGGCACCGCCACAAGCAGCCCAGCCACAAGCAGCCCAGCCGCCCCAGCCAAACCGTGCTCCGCCTCCTGCTGGTCGTCCTGTCGGGCCACCAGCCGGTCCTCAGCGTGCACCACGTCCTCGTAGTCCCACGGCGCCGATTCCGGAAGAGTCGGGAGGCAAGGTCAAACTGGTGATTGGTGTGGCAATTCTCCTTGGATTCGGCGCCGCTTGGTGGGCGCTGGATGTGATGTCCAAGAAAGCCAAGGAGAATGATGCTTACGCGGTCTTTGTCACAGCGAGCAAGCAGACCGCGCCTGCCCAGGAGGCCTGGCGGAAGGAGCAGCAGGCTGAGAAAGACCGGATCCGGAAGGGCAAGGAGGTTTTCCGCGAATACTTCGCCAAGGTGCTCACCCGTGGTGATGAAAAAATGGCTGAGCAATTGGTTCAGCTGATTCTTTCCGTCGATGACGAGCACGAAAAGCTCTGCACCGACGCGGATCGCGACAACGACCCGAAGGATTACGAGGCCTTTTTCAAAGACCGCTTGAGGGTTCTCGCGGCAGAAAACAAGACGGTGCATCACTGGCTCGGTGGAAAGTCGCCGGATATCATTCATGAGGCGGTCTTTGGCAGGCCGCAGGAGCCCCAACGGGGCGAGACAGCGGAGTTTCTCCGCGAGGGAGGCTATCGGGGTAATGGAACCGGGTTCTGTGTTTCTCCAGACGGCTGGATCATTACCAACGAGCACGTGGTCGATGACGCGAGCAGTGTGGACGTGCGAGGCGCCGACGGCCGTATCTTGCAGGCAGAGGTCGTCGAAATTGATGCAGAGAGAGATCTCGCTCTGCTCCGCATCCAGGAAAAACCTGTCGCCTGGCTCGCGGTGGACTCTGCGCCGATGGCGATGGGAGACAGCGTCTTCACCATCGGTTTCCCACGTGCCACCCAGCAGGGCGTGGAGCCAAAATTCATCGATGGTCGCGTCAGCAGCCTCACCGGCTATCGCGATGAAAAAGACCGCTACCAGACCACTGTGCCTGTCGGCCCCGGAAATTCAGGAGGAGCTCTCGTAAACGCAAAGAACGGTTCTGTGGCCGGTGTCATCGTCGCGCGCCTCAATGGCGACAACGTAAGCTATGCGGTGAAAAGCGCCGAACTGACCGCGCTTCTCAAAAAGGTCACCGGCGTCACCGCGCCCCCGCCCGCCAGTGGCGAATCTGCCCTCATCGAGCGCACCCGGCAGGCCACTTACCTCGTTTTGGTGAAGTAAGCAGGAAGCGGCCGTCCTTCGAACTGTGGGCGGTCAGTCGCCAGCATCCTTTTGCCGCCTTCTGATTCACGCGGATGCGCGGGGTGCGGGTTGCCGTGATCCTTGCCGGTTAAGGAACCGGTGCCAAAATAGCCGATGAATGTTTTGCCAGAGTGGGGCAGACCGTATCAACATCGCACATGCTGCCGTGCTTTCCGCTGACGGTGTCCAGTGAGTGCCGGTGAACGGATCCTCGGGCTCGCAGCTTCATTTGCCTCACCACCCTGATGAAAACACTGCTGTTCCGCTACCGCCTTGTCTTGGGCTTTTTCATCGTCGGATTGCTCCTCAGCGGCATCACGGCGTTTCCGCTGCTGCATGAGCTGCGGCTACTCGGTGCCTGGATGGGGATTCAGGACCACGCGAACCTTGCCGGGCACAGCGGCCTCGCGTGGTGGATAGGCCATGTGTGGCACGGGCTCGAGGTCACGGATCAAGCCTTTCCCTTCATCGCCTACGGCACGGACTGGCTGGCCTTTGGGCACATCATGATCGCGTTCTTCTTCATCGGTCCCTGGCGTGATCCCATCGCCAACGCCTGGGTGCTGAGGACGGGCCTGGTTTGCTGCGCGGCGGTGTTTCCGCTGGCCCTCATCTGCGGTGAGATTCGCGGCATCCCGCTCGCCTGGCGGTTCATCGACTGCTGCTTCGGTTTCTTTGGCGCGATCCCGCTCCTTTGCTGCCTGAAACTCGTTCGGCAGATGCAGAAAGCCGAATCGTGATTTTGCCTGCTTTTCCGACCCGTCAGAACAAGGACAAAAAAGGCCCTTTTCGAGTTAAAAAAGCCTTTGCCGCAGGGGGCATCTTGCTAGTCTGAAACCGCCTTCACCGGGCACATTTTCCGAAGGGAATTCTTGGACGGAATTCGGTGAGGGTTTCTCAGACTTTTTTATGCCAGACGACATCATTGATTCCACGGGATCAAACTCCACCGCCGTTGCTGCTGACCAGGCTTACGGTGCCGAACAAATCCAGCACTTGGAAGGCCTCAAGGCCGTGCGCATGCGGCCCGGCATGTACATCGGTGAAACGGATGAACGCGGCCTGCATCACTGCGTGTTCGAGGTGGTGGACAACTCGATAGACGAGCATCTCGCGGGAAATTGCAAAAACGTCTGGATCAACATTCACACGGACGGCTCCATCAGCATCGAGGACGATGGCCGTGGCATTCCGGTGGAGATGCACCCGAAGGGCATGCCGACCGTGGAACTGGTGCTCACCAATCTGCATGCGGGCGGCAAGTTCGGCGATGGAGCGTATGAGTTCTCCGGTGGTCTGCACGGCGTCGGCGCGAAGTGCGTGAATGCCCTTTCCGATTGGTTCAAGTGCGAGGTCTATCGCGATGGCAAGATCTACGCCATCGGCTTTGAGCGTGGCATCACCACGGAA
>Ga0315902_10014042_pt1 | contig 10319 bp, 8 predicted proteins | sample LakEriMetagenome_9_FD_203523 | JGI IMG/M metagenome (GOLD analysis project Ga0315902, IMG submission 203523) | Freshwater fungal communities from buoy surface, Lake Erie, Ohio, United States - Buoy 12 MA117 | ecosystem: Environmental > Aquatic > Freshwater > Lake > Lake biofilm | place: USA...
CTGCCGACGGCCAACAGCAAAGGATTATTGGCGACACGTTTCGAGACTTGCACGTCGATGCCGCGCGCCATGGTCGACGCACCGGACAGGCCGTTGAGCGCGGTAAATGAGATGCCGGTGCCGCCGCGCTGCGTGGAATCGTTCAAGAGCTCGACCGTGTAGCCAGCGCCCGAAGCAAATGTGACCTGGCTCGTGTTCGGATCTTGCGAGAACGTGCCGTAATCACCGAGACCCGCAGCGCCCGCGGCGTTGAGTTCAGAAACCAGATCGTTCCAGCTGGCGCCGGGCGCGGCGAGGCCGCCAGCGATCGCGATCGCGCGCGACCCGACGATACGGCCAAGACTATCGCGGACTTGGTATGTGATTTCGCCGCCGACGTTGAAGCCGTGCGGATCGCCGCCTTGAACGCCGTGTTCAAAGAACATCGGCGTCGGGCGCGAGACGATGTCGTTCATACCGAAGAAGTGCGAGAAGCCGCGGCCTGCGCGGTCGCTCGGATCGGTCGCGTCCTGCTGGATGGCGATGCCGCCATTGTTGGCGACGTTCATCGACAGGATACCGCCAGTGAAGCTGGCCGCGCCCGGTGGGTTGGCCGCGCCAAGGGCGGTGTTCAGCGCTGCGACGAAATCATTGATGCTGCCGCCGGCGAAACTGTAAGCCGCAACGGGATCTTCGCCGGTGATCGTGCCCGTATCGAAATCGATGGTGAGGCGTTGCGAAAGATTCCCGGCGGCGTCGGTGACGCCAATGATCGCGTTGCCGGTAAAACCCAGCGAATCCGACCCGAGCAAGCCGGTCTGGCGACCGGCAAGGCTCGACGGCGCGGGCGATGCGGCGCCGTCATTGTGCGCTTGATTAAGCGCATCGCCAAGCTCCGCAGCGAAGCCGCCAAGCGCTTCGGCGAGCGCCGGCAAATCGATGTCGCGCGCTTGAATGAGACCACGAATCTCACCGCCCAACAACATGGGCTCGAGATTGGTGTTCGCACCCAATTGCGGGTTGATGATGATCACGCCGTGGGTGGCGAAGTTTGAATCGTTCGGCGCATAGGAAAGGTGAGCGGCATCAGCGCCGACGAGAAGTGCGCCACCGCTGGTGCGAATGTGAACCCCGCCCATCGCCTGCTCGCTGACCCGCACGTCCATCAATTGCGACAGGCGATCCACGAGCGCAGCTTGCACGTTCTCCGCCGCTGTGGCGTCAGCGCCGGTGTTCTTGGTGAGCGAGATCTCGACGTTGAGGTCGGATATGCGGTCCATCAAATCTTGCGCTTCATCGACGCCGTCGGCGATGCGCTGGTCTGATTCCGCGATGAGCGATTGTATCGTCTCGCCGATGCGGCTGACCTCGGAATACATCGCTTGCAGCGAGCTGACGGCGTCGCCGCGGCGCAGTGCTGATGAGGAATCGAGGCCGAGGTCTTCGAGCGCAGCCCAGAAATTATCGAGCTGCGCAAACATCGAGGAATCGCCGTTCGGATCGCCCCACGCTTCTTGCGCGCGCGTGAGCAGATCGGCGCGCGCGGCCGCGCTCGCCTGGCTCGCCGATGCGATATAGCTCGCGGTGGAGAGAAACTTGTCGGCCGCGCGCGTGACAGATTCCACGCGCACGCCGCCGCTGTGGCCGGGCAGAACCAGCGGCGAGAGCTTCAACTCGGCGCGGACGTAACCGGGCGTGTTGGCGTTGGCGATGTTTTGCGAAACCACGCCGAGCGCGGTTTGCGACGCGCGAAGGCCCGAGAGACCAGAGAGCATGACCGTTGAAATGCTCATGGCCGCGCTCCCGGCAGAAAGCACCCGGCGCCCGGTCGATTTTGCCGACCGTCAGATAGCTCTACGCACGCCCGCGGCGTCAATTTAAGCGGTTGATATAACACGCTTTTCTCCGTCAAGGCCGTAGCGGCGGCGCGGCCGTCGCAAAGAGAGACCGCAGAACTCATCGCAAGGACGGGGCCAAGGTTAATGGCCGGCAGGACTTGCCGGCTGGTCTGGGCGGATTTTGCCGAGATCGCGCCCGGCTCCATGTCCGGGGTGCAACTCATCACATTGTATTTGCTTGCCTATTTCTTGGTAAACGGCGTGGCCCAAGGATTGCTCTGGGTCTCGAGCCGCATTGCGCGCGGGCTTGGGGGATTTATGGGCTACGCCGCTGAGGCATTTGTGAGCGCTGCGCCGCCGCCGTCGAAATCGATGGCGCTGAGGGGCGCTGCTCAGCCTCAGAGTGCGAACGCGGCAAGTTTCGACGATCACCTCGCGGCCGAGAGCCAAGATGCGGCCGTGCACGCAGCGCCAGCCGCGCGCGACGCCAATGCACGCGACGAGACAGCGCCCGATGAATCAAACGCCGGCGACAAGCTCTTCGCGACGGACGCAAACGCCGAAGCGACGCTGCAACCTGAAGCACAAACGCCCCCGCCGATCGGCGCGCCGGTGCTGGTGCAATTGATCTCGCAGACGAGTGTCGCGTCGGCGACTGACGCGAAAGGCGCACTTTTTACGCCCGGAGCGCCCGTCGAAGCCGCGCCATCGGCGCCGGCGCCAATCGAACCCGCAGCACCTTTGGATGCGATGGCGTCGGAGAGCGCCGCACCAGGCGCCACGCCACCCGCAACCCCGGCGCCCGGCGCTGACGTGGCCTACGCGCCAGTTGAACGCCCCGCAGACGCTCGGCCGCCGCCACAGATTGTTGCGCAAGCCGCGCCTGCGCCGCGCGCGCCACCGGCGCCTATCGTAGCAGAAACGGAGAGCGCAGAGGGAAGCCAAACGTCGCCAACATCGTCTGCCTTCTCTGCATCGCCCGCACAGCGCCTTACGCCCGAGGCGCTTTCAACACCACCCACGCCAGGCAAAGCGCCCGGCGAACCGGAAGCAAAAATCGTCGTGACAAGCGACGACCGCTCCACACAGGAAAAATTTGAAGCCGCGCTCGAGAAATCCGCGTCACGCGGCCAAGCAAAACCAGACGCAGGACGCGCAAGCGCGCCTCCCGCTCCGATCATCGTAGCGGACGCAAGCGGCGCCGCCACGGCTGGCGTAAATGCGGACGCAGGCAGCACGATAGCACCCGCCGCCAGTGCGCTCAGCGCGGCGACGACAAATGCCGCCGCGCAAACGCAAGCGGTGAACGCCGAGCATCTTGCGCGCAGCGCCCCACCCGCCGCGCAGGTAGCACGCGAGATCGTGCGCCGGTTTGACGGTGAGACCACACGCTTTCAGCTGCGTCTTGATCCGCCAGAGCTTGGACGCGTCGAGGTGAAACTTGAAGTTACCCGCGATCACAAGGTAACGGCGGTTATCGCCGCCGATAGCCCGCAAGCGCTAACCGAATTGGCGCGCCACGCCCGCGAGTTGGAGCAAAATCTGCAAGCGGCAGGGCTGGAGCTCAGCGACAACGGCCTTTCCTTTGATCTGCGCCAGAGTCGCGAAGACACGCAAGATGCAAGCGGTCAAGGCGACCGCGGCGGCAATTCCAGCGCCGACATCGATACCATCGAAACACAAGCGCCTTTGGCGCGCCCCATTGGCCTTGAACGTTGGCGCGGTGTCCGCGTCGACGTGATCGCTTAGGAGCAAGCAAATGGCTAGCTTTGATCTAATCAACGCCAGTAACGGCGTTGGCGCGGCGACTGGAAGCACAATGCAGGCCAGTAGCGACACGGCGTCGCTCGCGAACAATTTCGACACGTTCCTCACGCTGCTGACGGCGCAACTGCAAAATCAAGATCCGCTCGCGCCAATGGATTCAACGCAATTCACCCAGCAACTGGTGCAGTTCAGCCAAGTCGAGCAGCAGATCCGCACCAATCAGCAAATGGAAACGCTGGTCGGCCAATATCAAGCGGCGTCGGCGAGTGCAGCTCTCTCCTATTTGGGCAAAGACGCGATCATCGAAGCGGATGAGACCTACCTTGCCGGCGGCGAAGCGAACTGGGCTTACGTATTGCCGGACGGCGGCGCCGACAACGTAACGGTAACGGTTCGCGATAGTTCAGGCCGCGCCGTTTACACCACAGACCAAGTGTCGGGCGCTGGTGGCGAGCATCTATTTACCTGGGATGGTGTGAAAACGAACGGCCAAACCGCGACTGACGGTGTCTACACAGTTCAGATCGAAGCGACGGCCGATGGCGAAAATGTCGACGCCATTGTTCGGGTTCGTGAAACCATCATGGGCGTAGACTTCTCAGGCACGACACCGTCGATCATCACACCATCGGGCATGCGAACGTTCGACAAGATCAGATCCGTGCTCGGGTAATTGAACCACAGCGCTGGCCGAACGCTGGCGCTCAAAACACGCGCAGAAGCGCTCCATTCGAAAACCTTTTGATGCCGCGGCGCGACCAACGCCCGGCGATGGAGCTAGACCATGTCTATTTACACCGCCCTCCGCGCGGGCGTCTCTGGCCTCACCGCCAATTCGAGCGCGCTTGCAACCATCTCCGACAACATCGCCAACGTAAATACTGTTGGCTACAAGCGCTCAGGCGTGGAGTTCAGCGCCCTCGTGAACGCCCAGAACTCAGCCACCACCTACAACGCCGGGGGCGTGCTGCCGCTGACACGCCAACAAATCTCGCTGCAAGGCTCACTCGAGCAATCTCGCTCGACGACCGACTTGGCAATCTCCGGCGACGGCTTTTTCATAGTGTCGCCTAACAGCAACCAACTCTCGAATGGGGGCTCGGTGTTGTTTACGCGCGCGGGCTCGTTCACAATTGACGCTGATGGATACATGGTCAACGCTCAGGGGTTGTTCCTGCAGGGCTGGCCCGTGAACAGCGACGGCACGGTCGTTTCCTCGCCAACCTCGCTGTCCGCGATCGAGCCGATCAACATCGCCGGCGTCGGCGGTTTGGCTGAACCGACATCCGACGTCGAAATCAACGCCAACTTAAACTCCGACCAAGCCAACTACACCGGCGCTTACGTTGCCGGCGACCTCGCACTCGGCAATTTAACCGCGCATTTCGAGAGTTCACTTGAAGTCTATGATTCCCTGGGCGCGCCGCGCACCATCTCATTCGGATTTTTGAAGACCAGCCCCAACACGTGGCAGGTTGAAGTCTATGCGCGCCCAGACAGCAACATTGTTGGCGGCGTCGCCACCGGCGGCTTGTTGGCCAGTGGTACGCTTTCGCACAATACCGACGGCACGGTAGCGACGGCCTCACCCAGCCTTGAGAGTTTTGTCATCGACTGGGCGACGACCACCGGCGCAGCCCCCCAAGACCTCGCGCTGGACCTCACCGGTGTGACGCAAAACGCCAAGAGCTTCGGCATCACCTCGGTCAATGTCGATGGCGTGCCTCCTGGCGACCTCGTTGGCCTCATTCTCGAAGGCGATGGATTCTTGACGGCGCAGTTCTCGAACGGGCGTGCGCGCGCGCTTTATCAAATCCCGTTGGCGACCTTTGTGAATCCGAACGGCTTGGCGCCCGACCAAGGCGGCGCATTCCGCACAACACTCAACTCGGGCCTATACAACATCAACGCTGCAAACGCGGGCGGCGCCGGTCGTGTCGTGTCTGGCGCGCTTGAGGCGTCGAATGTTGATCTCGCAGCTGAATTTACGAACCTCATCACCACGCAACGCGCCTACTCCGCAGCGTCACGCATCATCACCACAGCAGACCAAATGCTCGAGGAACTACTGATGGTGAAACGCTAAAACAAAAGAGTTGAGGTAAGAAACGAGTAAGAGAATCCGTGTACTAGTTTGGGACACGCGCCTTACCAGATTTTAGCCCTGGTCTTAGTCGTTTCTTAGCCCATCCGATCTATGGTGGTGTGGAAGAAACAAGGAGAAAGGCGCCATGCAGAAGCAACGCCGCTATGATGGGATGGTGATGGGTCCTGATGGGAACCCGCTCACTTTGGACGATCTGCCGCCGCCGGGCACCACGCGTTGGGTGATCCGTCGCAAGGCAGAAGTGGTCGCTGCCGTGCGCGGCGGTCTGCTCACGATGGAAGACGCTTGCGCGCGCTACGGCCTCTCTGAAGAAGAGTTCGACGGCTGGCGTAAGTCGATCGAAAAGCACGGTCTGCCGGGTCTGCGCACGACGCGCATCCAGCACTATCGCGGCGCGCCGACTCAATAAGTCGCGCGCCACCGGCGCCGATCCGATCTCCCTTTTAAAAGGCCCTCGCCCTCACCGGCGAGGGCCTTTGCGCGTGAACATCGTGGTTAACGATTGCTTCACGCCCAGATGGGCAATTTCTGCCGACCGGCGAGATTTGCCCACCTGATTTGGGGGCAGTCTTGCGCGTGTTTGCGGCGAGGCTGGGCGTTGAACGGATTCATGGATCTGATTTTGAAGGCGGGGCCGACACGGCTCATCGCTGCGCTCGGCATCACTGCTGTCGCCGCCGCCCTCATCTTCACCCTGGTCGTACGCATGGGCGCTGAAGAAAAGGCGCTGCTCTTCTCGGGCGTCGAGATGCGCGAAGCCGGCGAGATCACCCAGCGTCTGGAAGCGGCAGACATTCCCTACGAATTGCGCGGCGACGGCTCCTCGATCTTCGTGGCGCGCTCGCGCGTGCTGGAAGCGCGGATGATGCTATCGGCCGACGGCCTGCCCTCACAAGGCTCGATCGGCTACGAGATATTCGACGAGCCAGACGCACTCGGCCAAACCCAATTCCAGCAAAACATCAACCGGCTGCGCGCGCTTGAAGGCGAGTTGGCGCGCACTATCGGTTCGCTGGATGGGATCGCTGCGGCGCGGGTGCACTTGGTGCTGCCGGAGCGGCAATTGTTCTCTCGCGAAACAGAGCAGCCCTCAGCTTCCATCGTGCTGCGCCTGCGCCGCGACGAACTCAACGCCAGCCAGGTTCGCGCCATCCGCAACCTTGTCGCCAGCGCCACACCCGGATTGACCACCAGCCGGGTCACCATCGTGGACGAAACCGGTCGCCTCCTCGCGGCGGCGCAGTCTGAAGACGGCGCGATCGCCGAGGGCATCGATTCACGTCAGACGGCGACGGAAGAGCGTGTCCGCCAGACCGTGACGAACATCGTTGAAGGCGTTGTCGGCCAGGGCAATGCGCGCGTTCAAGTCAGCGCGGAGATGGATTTCAACCGCGTCAGCGAAACGTCTGAGCGTTTCGATCCGGAAGGCCGCGTGGTGCGATCGACATCAACGACGGAAGAAACTTCCGCTAGCGGCGACAGCCCGCAAGCCGCCACCGCCGGCGCCAACATGCCCGACCCCACCGGCGCGGGCTCGGGCAATGGTTCGCAAGACACCAACAATTCGAGCCAAGAAACCGTCAACTACGAAATCTCACGCACCACACGCACGGAAGTGAGCGAAGGCGGCCGCATTCGCAGGCTCTCGGTCGCCGTCGCCGTCGATGGCGTAACCACGCCAGGCGCTGATGGCGCCGAACCCACCTACGCGCCGCGTTCAGAAGAAGAGATGCAGCGCTTGCTCGCGCTGGTGCGTTCGGCTGTCGGCTTCAACGCCGAGCGCGGCGATGTAGTTGAGGTCGTCAACGCTCAGTTTGCGCGCATGCCCGTTGGCGAAGAACCGGCAGAGCCCGGCTTCCTCGACAACTTCGATACGATGCGAATTATTGAGCTCGTCGCAGCTCTTGTCGCCTCGCTCGCATTCGTTTTCTTCGTGCTGCGCCCCCTGATCAGCGGCCTGATGCGCGGCGGTCAAAACGCCGGCGCCAATCTGCCGGGCGCGGCGCCGGCGCTGCCCGGCCCCGCGGGCGCCGCCGCTGCTTTGCCGCCGCCAGAACCCGAAGAAGACGCCATCGACTTCGCCCAGATCCAAGGCCGGGTACGCGCCTCTTCCGTCAAGAAGGTTGCAGATGTGGTCGAAAAGCACCCGGATGAATCGGTCCAGATCATCCGCGGCTGGCTCAACAACGCGCTGTAGAGATGAACGCTGTAGCCAAACCCGCCGCGACTGAAGTCGCCAAGCCAGCGGCCGATACTAAGGCCGAAAATGCCCGCTATACCGGCGCTGAGAAGGCGGCGATCATTCTCATGTGCCTCGGCGACAGCGCCAAGGCGCTTTGGTCGACGATGGAGGAAGACGAAATCAAGGAAGTGTCGCAAGCGATGTCGTCGCTCGGCCTGGTGCCAGCGGCGAACGTTGAAGCGCTTGTGATAGAATTCGTAACCAAGCTGTCGGGCTCAGGCTCCCTGATGGGGTCATTCGAACAGACCCAACGCATGCTGTCGGCTTTCCTCCCGAAGGAGAAGGTCGAGTCGCTCTTGGAGGAAATCCGCGGCCCGGCCGGTCGCAACATTTGGGATAAGCTTGCGAACGTCAACGAGACCGTGCTCGCGAGCTATCTGAAGAATGAATACCCCCAGACCGTCGCCGTGGTTTTGGCGAAGGTGCGCCCCGAGCATGCCGCTAAAGTGCTTGCCGAATTGCCGGAAGAATTCGCCGCCGAGTGCGTGCAGCGCATGCTGGCGATGGAGCCGGTACAGCGCGAGATTCTGGAAAAGATCGAACTCACGCTGCGCACGGAATTCATGTCGAACCTGGCGCGCACCTCCAAGCGCGACAGCCATGAGATGATGGCCGAGATTTTCAACAATTTCGACCGCGCCACCGAAGGGCGCTTCATTACCGCGCTGGAAGACAAGAGCCGCGATTCCGCCGATCGCATTCGCGCGCTGATGTTTGTGTTCGAAGATCTGAACAAACTGGATGCCGGCGGCGTGCAAACCTTGCTGCGCTCTGTCGACAAGTCCGATCTCGCCATCGCGCTCAAAGGCGCGTCGGATGCGCTGCGCACCCTCTTCTTCTCCAATATGTCCGAGCGTGGCGGCAAAATTCTGAAGGAAGAAATGGCCGGCATGGGTCCGGTGCGCCTGAAGGATGTCGACGCCGCGCAGACGCGCATGGTGGCGATGGCCAAGGACCTCGCGGCGCGTGGCGAGATCGTCTTGTCCGACGGCAAGGCCGAAGACGAGTTGATCTATTGATGGCCAACATTCGCAAATACGCCTTCGAGACCGAGTTCACACCGGACGGTGGGATTCTCAATACGGCGCCGAAGAAATTCGAGGCCGACGAAGTCGAAGCCGAGCGCAAGCTTGCCTACAAGCGCGGCGCTGACGATGCGCTGGCGACGGCGGAGCGTCAAAGTGCTGCGGCGCTGCAGGCGCTTGCCGACAAGATGACCGTTCTCATCACCAAACTCGAGGCCGAAAGCCGCGCCATGCGCGAAGAAGCCGCGCGTGTAGCACTCAGTGCGTCGCGCAAAATCGCTGGCGCCGCACTTGACGCCTATGGCGCCGAGCGCGCGATCGCAGCGATCGAAGCCGTTATGGACACGCTGCGGCATAACCCGCGCCTCATCGTCAAGCTCGCGCCCGAAGCCTGCGAAACCTTGAAGCCGCGCATCGAGGCGATGGCCGATCAGCATGGCTACGGCGGCGCCATTCTGGTGCGTGCGCAACCTGACATGCGCGCCGGCGAAGTCAGCATCGATTGGTCAGACGGCATCATCACCATGAGCCCCGACGACACCGCCAAGCACATTGAAGACCTGATCGAAGCCGCGCTCGCGGCGCCGACGACGCATTCGTGAGGACGATATGAGTGATCTGAAGCTCGACGAGTTTGCGCCGACCCCAATGGAAACGCCCTTTGGCGAGCATACGGAGCGCTCGGCTGCCGATCTTGCCGCGGTCTTTGACGTTCCGGTGAACATTCAGGCCGTGCTTGGGCGCTCGAGCATGGAAGTCGCCGCCCTGCTCCGACTGGCGCGCGGCTCGGTGATCGAGCTCGACCGCAAGGTCGGCGAAGCGATCGACATTTATGTGAACAACCGCCTCGTGGCGCGCGGCGAAGTCGTTGTGGTCGACGACCGTCTCGGCGTGACCATGACGGAAATTATTAAGGACGGCGACACCGCCTAAGGGCCGGTGCCTCGAGGAGAATGAGTATGCGTTTGTTGATCGTTGGCTCGCTCGGAGGACAAATCTCCGCCGCCACACAGATCGCCATGAGGCATGGCGCCAAGGTCGCGCATGTCGATACAATCGAACAAGCGACGATTGCGTTGCGCGCTGGCAAGGGCGCCGACCTCTTGATGGTGGATGCGCGCCTCGACATCGCGGCGCTGATCGCGGCGAACGAGGCCGAGCACATCGTTGTTCCGGTCGTGGCCGCGGGCGTCGGCGTCGATCCGATGATGGCGGCGCGTGCGATCCGCCAAGGGGCGCGCGAATACATCTCGCTGCCGCCGGACGCGGAACTGATCGCCGCCGTTCTCGCGGCCGTCTGTGACGACGACAAGCCGATGATCGTCGAAGACGCCAGCATGAAGCAGGTAATCACCCTCGCC
>Ga0315902_10014044_pt1 | contig 10319 bp, 3 predicted proteins | sample LakEriMetagenome_9_FD_203523 | JGI IMG/M metagenome (GOLD analysis project Ga0315902, IMG submission 203523) | Freshwater fungal communities from buoy surface, Lake Erie, Ohio, United States - Buoy 12 MA117 | ecosystem: Environmental > Aquatic > Freshwater > Lake > Lake biofilm | place: USA...
AGAAAAGAAAGCCTATCTAAGAACACCTGGCTAGCTATGGTGCTATTAACGGTAACAGCGATAGTAATAGCGGTGGTTTGGTAGTCCGTTAACTCTTAATCGAGATCGGAGTCGCACACCTTTGTGAAATTTGCGTTCATTTGAGCGCAAACTAATTAAGGTAAATACAATAAATTCTATAATAGGAAAGCAGCTTGTCATCATCCCGGCGAGCGAACTTTAAAATACTGTTTTAGAATTTCGCTGTTCGTAAAACCTACGAATACGATTGTGAAGACGAGTAATGGACACACGGACAATCGGCCTAATTCCTTAAGGAGGAATTGTTGTGTCCACCGAAAAAAGTAAACGTACTCGTGCAAATGGCGAGGGCACCATCTTCAAACATCGAAATCGTTGGGTGGTATCTTGTTACGACATTCAAAAAGTCCGACGCACCACTTCATTCAAAAAGAAGGTCGAGGCGGAAGATTGGCTGTCTGCTCAACGTGATGCTCGCAAACGAATGCAAGGAACCTACGTACCGAAACCAAAACAAACCGTAGAGGAATACCTATGGGAATGGCTGCCTTCTAGACGACACCAAATACGTCCCAACAGTTATCGCCACTATGAATCAACCATCAGGAATTTGATTGCACCGTACATCGGAATGTTGCCTGCGGCAACACTCTCAGCTGGAGATATTGAAGCTCTTCTCAATACTCTTGCCGATAAGGGTTACGGCCATGGATCAGTGATTGGTGTTCTTAGGACTTTATCAAAGGCTTACAACGACGGAATTCGTAAGCGCTTTCAACTACACAATCCTGTCAACGGTGTGCAAATGCTTTCTATGAAGCCAAATATTTCAAGGGCTGTTCCTGGAGAAGATCTTGCAAAGCTATATCAAACTGCATCAGAAGTTCCTTATGACCTAGCAAGGCTCATGATTGGTGCAGAGATTGGTTTACGTCCTTCTGAAATAACAGGGCTCAAATGGAGCGATGTTTCAGGCGTTGAGCGATCCATCGAGGTGGTTCGACAAGTCCAACGAGTCAAAGGTCAATCACTTCATCTTGCCCCTACAAAAACAGACCGACTTGGGGCAATTCCAATAACAGATCGCCAGCTTGCGATTCTGACATCCCATCATCGTCACCAACAGCTCAATCGAGCTAAGTGGAAAGTTGATCAAGGAATGATCTTTCCCAACAAGGTAGGTAATTTCATGGACGAAACATGCGACAAGGAGTGGATGCGTAACCTGTGTGATCGAGCAGGCGTTCCTCGCTATACCCGTTACCAATTGAGGAAGTCAGCGTTTACAAACTTCCTCAAGGGCGCAGATGTTGGAACTACTCGAGCTTTCTCTGGTCATGCACAAGCTGACACATTAACTAAGCACTACATAACTCCTGAAAGCGCCGCCGTTCGGGAAGCGACCAATCGAGCAGAAAAAGCTCTACTCGAAGTACAGAAGCGATTGAAAGATCTCGGCTAGAAGAAGGTTATTTGTGAGGCGGGAGAAATAAATCCTTCTGCCTCACAAATTTCAATACTTATTTACCGAGAGGATTAACTTACGTTTCCCTTTACTGCCATCCAAGTAACAAGCTTGACTTGGTTTTCGGAAACAATCTCAAGCGGTGTAGGAGGTTCTGGTTTTTGAATTCCAGCGGCTTCAATCTCGTCCTTTACGGCAAGTATTCGTTCTTTCTCGGTTCCTACAAGAGATAGAGCTGTACGAACCGCTCTCTCAACTTTCTTGGAAGGCACGGCATTCAACTTTCCAATAAGTTCTCGGCGATCTTCAGCACTCAAGAATTCACCGGATTGAAAAACTAAAGCTGATGCATCTCGGAAAGATTTTGGAGAGTCTGGTTTCAGATTAATTGGATCAGTTAAGAAAGACCAGTCTGTGAACACGCTTCCCCTGGCGACAGACCAGGCGTCAAAGGCATGATCGTAAACTTCAGGAGTCATCCATCGAGGCGTAGATTGTGAGACTGGATCAGCTGCTACCAACGAAGCAAGCATGTCGTCATTAACAATTGCCTTGCCATCTTCAACATAGACATCCCAATTTTCATCAACAGGAACAAATCTAAACCAAGGTTTTTCATGGGTTCCAATTTTTACGCAGAAAACATACCCATTGGTTCTGATCCTAGGATTTTCAAAACCACTTCCTGAACCATATGGAAGATTCTCCACATCGTGTCGAGTGAAAGGATCTTTCATTTCAAGAGAAAGTCGCCTTCTGTACTCTTCACCCGATAGTGCGGCGCTACTTCCACGAGATTCCAATAAATCAGGATTCTCGTTGTAAAGCTGATCGATTTGTTCTTTCGTGTCTGCAAAAATTACTTGCTTGCCCGGTTCTCTTCCAGGAAGTACTACTCCAGCTCCAACCGCAGCCTCTGCTTGGGCAAGTTTTCTTTCCAAAGTTTCTTCAAGACGAAGAAGTTCGTCCAAGTGTGCACTTGGGAAAAAGAGTCCCATTTGTACAGTGTCATGCTTACTGCCGATACGGTCAACACGACCATGTCGCTGCACAATACGCATCGGATTCCATGGAAGGTCATAATTAATGATTCGCCCTGCTTGTTGGAGATTTACACCTTCGGACAAAACATCTGTAGTTAGCAATATGTCAAAGTTATCAGGACTCAACGGTGTTCCATCAACCTTTAGCGAGCCAGCTGTCTCTGGAGCAAATTCAGAAATCATTCGTGTGCGTCGATCTTGATCAACACCACCTGAGGTTCCATGCATTTTGGTGGATAGACCAACACCCATTACAGGCTCAGCCAAGCGACCTTTATAATCCGCAAGAGGATTCTTTCCTGCTTTTTCAATTGCCGCAGAAACTTTGGTATGAATGTCAACGATCGTGTCAGCAAAAGATGAAAAGACAATTACTTTTCTTCGATCCCCCGAAGGCACTCCTCTTGCATCCGCTTTGCGTGCACTTGTTGCAATATTTGTCAGTTCATCAATTAAGGATTTCACCTTGAGATCGCTGAACTTGGCTGCTTTTATCGCAAGTTCTTGCAATTCAGTAAGAAGCTGAAGATCCGATGCAACATCTTCCTTCAGTACTTCAGTCTCATACAAGGAGGCAAGCTCAACGTCTTCTTGGCCAGTCTCACTCAAACCTTCCAAGAACTCATCAAGAGTTTCAGCTTCCGAAGAAGTCCACTCTCGCAGCGCTTCACCCGTTAAAACTTTTCCTTGATTAAGCGCATCCAAAAATCCTTTATGAGCGTTTACAAGTTTGGTTAATGTCGCACTGAGTGCCTGCGGACTACTCTCTAGTCTCTTTAAGAGTGCAGACCTAAGAAGTCCGGCGTTAGAAACCTGAAACTTTTCAATTTGCCCACTCAATAAATACGCACTTGATGTATATCGAGCAAGAATCAAGCGACCCGGGTCATTCCGCTTCTCGGTGTATCTAGCGACTAAAGGCGTGTCCTCTGGCAAATCCAACGCATAGACAACACGAGAAATGAGCTCATCACCAATTTCCTCGTGTGCATAGTCAATTCGGTAAACCTTTGGAGTCGGAAACTCAACTGTCATCTTTTGACCGTTTGGTCCGTCAATTTCTTGACCAGGATAATTATCCTTTACAAACTTTCGAGTGCGTCTTACCGCTACTTGATCCATCAAAGTAAAAAGGTGCTCAGGGGTTAGTCTTTCAGGGTCTAAGTCTTGAGCTTTCTTTATGTAATTTTTGATACTGGGTATGTTTTCGCCAGCAAATTGAGCATCATCACGCACAAAGTACTTAATAAGTGTTTCTAAGTCTGAAAGACTGTTGTTAACAGGAGTGGCAGTCAATAAGACAACTTTTTTTGGCGTACTTCCCGCAAGAATTGCACGATCAATTGCTGAACTTCTTTGTGCTCCCGCATTTCTTAGGTTATGCGCCTCATCAATTACAACCAGAGCAAAATCATCCATACGTCTTGTAAATTCTTCATGCCCCTCACGCTCAACATCCATTCGGTTGCGAATCTCCTCATATGAAAAGACTTCCACTCTTCGAGAAAAATCATGATTCTTTAAGAATGGTTCCCACATACCTGTCTTTAGTGATGCTGGGCAAACGATCAAAACGCCTTGTCTATTCTCTTTAGCTGCACGAGCAATAAGCTCACCAGCTAAATATGTCTTTCCTAAACCAACTTCATCGGCGATTAGAACCCCACCTAATGTATCTAACAGGCGAATAGCTCGAGCTACTCCATCGCTCTGGAACTGAGTTAACGCTAATTGTAATTTACGTGGAGCTAGATCATCCAGATCACTGCCGTAAAGTTCGTGAAGCATTCGCATAAACACTGTCCAAGGGGAATGCTCACTCCATTGCTCTTCGTAAATTTCAACTAAATCGAATTCTTCACTTTGTTCCCAGTAGTGTTCGAACCACTCTCTAACCAAGTTGCCGTGAACCTGATCCCCTGCTCCATATCCCAAATTCAACTCAGCATTCAAACTGAGTCCCGCTAAAGTTAAATTACTTGATCCAGCGAGAACTGCGGGGAGCGCTGAATCCTCGGAAATGAATGCTTTTCCATGCAAGAAACCTTTGGTAAATCTACGAACTTCCACACGTGGTTTGGCGTTGCTATCTATCTGCTTTAGCCATTCAACTAAACGAAGGGCCTGGGTTGATGCTTCCCGTGTGAAACCCAGAGCATCCCGTTCTGCAATCATCCACTCTGAGTGCCTCTTCAGTGCATCGGCCAAGCGAATATTCCGATCTGCATCAGAATCGCTAATTGCCCGAATCACTTCTTGTTCAGGTTCCGCTCCAAGTAATAGGCGAACATTGGGCGCTTTCTCAAGTTCATCAGCAATTAAATTGAACCCCGCAGGATTTAAAAAGGCAGTTGCAATCGCAATGTTTGGTGTGTCCCGCAATTTACTCCGCATGACGCCAAATAACTTCTTCAACTCATTAGCAACAGACTCACCCCTCTCGGGACGGTTACTTGCAAACATTGGTAATGAATCTTCAGCCATTATTCTTCACTTCCGTTAAGTCCTTGAAGATTTTTAGTGTTTCTTGCTTTCTCGTTTCTACATCCCACCCTCGGTGAAATGTATCGAAAATGTAGGCTAATTCAGTTGTATTTAAACCGTACATAGCTGCCACAAGAGCATCATTCTCGAAGATCAGTTCTTCTGTCGATCCTGTCAGTTTTGGTATCTTCGGGTTTTCTTCAACATTCTCTTTCCATTCCTTAAATGATTGATCTCCGGGAATCAGATTTAACGTATTTGAAATTAGTTTTTTCCCAAAAGGAGTATCGATTCCTTGAGGTACAGGAAATGCCTTCATAAAATGGATATCGACGGCAGTTTCTATAAACTTACGAGCATAAAAATCAAAAGGGACAGAGCAGAGAACACCAAGTAAAAAAGCCTCATTAGTCTCGTTACCTGGTAGCGTAAAAACATAAGGGCTTATATGCGTTAAGACAACATTAGGGGGGACCAGTGAAGCAATTATGGTTCTCGCATCGGTCGCACGGGCAATACTTCTATATGCAATGCGTGCTCGTTCATATGGGAATTGAGAATTTAGATCTTTGGAAAAATTCAGTCCCGAAAAAGCTGAACTTGAAATTCGAATCTGATTTGCAAATTTTTCTTCAATTCTTTTACGTAAAATTGCAGGGTCGGCATAAGCAAAGATATTCCCCGTTCGGCTTTTCCAATTGTTGAATGAATCACCGGCATAAACTTCAATTGAGTCTTGAGCCTTTGGGTGATCGAAATACTTTCTTTCCAGCGATGCATCGAGTTCTCTAACTAACTTAAATACGCCACCACCCCAATCTTCCATTCTTGGTTGAAGTCGCATTTGATTTAAGATATCTACGTCAACTTGTGAATTCACAGCTGGAATTGATAAATTATTGGTATAGCTCAATAGAGAAGCTTTAGGGATCGTTACACCATTGTTTCTACCAGCCATGAATTCGAGTTCGGAATGGAATGAGCCCGAGAATCTCAGATCAGAATCGATTCCATGGCCCAATACAGCTAGAGAGACTGAGTATCGCGGCTCGATATCAAATGCCCAGCGACCTGTATTCACGATATAGACCAAATCAACTATCGAGCCAGATGTCATAACATTTTTTCGCCAGTCCGCCAGACCTGCGGCAGAAAACGCAGTCTTAGGAAGAACAATTCCGATTCGTCCATTCTTCCTGATCAACGACCAGAATTTGAAGCAAAAAGCTTTATATAGATCAGTGTTACCACTTCCTAGATCAAAAAATGAATGTAACACTTTTCTTAAATCATCAAACGACTTCTTCTGTTGTTCTAATTCACTCACAAGCATCGGATGTTCAGCTCGAAGGCTATCAATGGCTAATCGACGTTCCTGTATGTTCAAAGTCATCAAGCCGGGACTGTGCTTTGCCCAAAATCTTGGCTCGTCCAAAATGATGTCTTTCCATGGAGGGTTTCCCAGAATTACGTCGAACCCAGGATTCTCTCTGAGAAAAACTTCCGGAAATAAATATGGTAAATGAGCGGGCATTATTGTGTTCAAGACACTCTGTACTTCACGACTCTTTGCAGATTCTATTAAGTCCAATTCACTAAAGAATGTACGGCTATCCAAAATTCCAAGCTGAACGGCGATAGCTGCATCGAATATTAATTTTGTTGGAGCTGCTGCACTTTTAGCTTCCGCTGAGATTTTTTCAGATTTCTTCACCTCGGACTTTACTGCTTCATCCGAGTTGGCAACTTCCGTTAAAAGCTCGGCCGCATACTTAAGATTTTCCGCAATTGTTGATTCGAACATGGAGATTTGCCCTGTTCCATCAGAACCAACAAGAATCGAAATCGCTTGATCCACGCTACTTATGCCGGTCAGACTATTAGCATTAATCAATCCATGGTTTAGATTAGACATTGGTAATCCAGGAACAAATGTGTGAATCCAAATTGCAAGTCGTGAAAGTTCTACTGCCATTTCATTGATATCCAGCCCGTATACACATCTTCTTGCGATTTGTCGTCGCAATAGCGAAGCGGGTTCGATCTCACCAAATGCAGCTGCATCGCTACCTAAAGCCTGCTGTGCTGCAACTTGAAGTCTGTGTAATTGTGCGTTTATACCTGGCAGTGCAGTTTCTTTTTCAGATAAGAAAGTTCGCATTTTTGACTCAATGCGATCAATTGCAGCTACCAGAAAATGCCCCGAACCCATGGCAAGATCCACGACCCTAAAATCAAAAAAGAGTCTCGTAGCCTCAGAAAAATCATTCCTCTTGATTAAATCTCGAATTCTCGTAAGATGTTCATCCAGTGAAGGCTCTAGAGCTTTCTCAATTAAATGGTCAACCAACAAAGCTTTTGTAAAATATGATCCAGTTGCACGCCTTTCACCGGAAGAAGAATGGAAATAAATCTCACCTTTTTTACAGAGCACCAAATCGTTTCCCAAGGCTGGAATCCAGATCCCTGAAGAATCGACTGAAAGATTCACAGGTGCAACAGATAAGCTGGATTCAAGTAGGCCTTCGTAAATCGTTCCAAATTCCCTGACGCTTAGAGACCTAAAATCCACCGGTCCAAGTACGTTCTCTTCAGACACGTCAAGCAACATATGCTGAAGTACGGGACCTAAAATGTCATCTTGTATTCCTAGTTTCTCGATTAAGGCACCTTCGGGATGTACTAACGGGTCTGTCCCAAAAAGCCCACCATTGTATGCTGGCACATTCCAAGTTTCATTGCCTTCATCAATGGCATCCCAAACTTGAACAAGGTCGAACCAAAGTGTTTTTGATTTTCCGAATTGTTCTGGAGGAGTGCTAATAATTCGTTTGGCAATCGTCTTTAAACTATTGGCGTCATACCCTTCATTTCTTCCGGCAGGTAGTAGTCCTCGGTCTTCTGCGTATGCTTGGAAAAGAAGCCTGAAAAGTATTCTCAAAGTTAGTCGATAAGCAAGCGAAAGACCCTCTGAATCTAGATTCGTACCTTGCTCTCGTAAGTGTTCTGCCACTGATTTAGATAGCTGTGGCACAACGTGATCGTAGATGCGCTCACGAAGTCGAGAACCAAGTTGAGATGCGAATAATTGTGATCCTTGAAGTAAATCATTAGCAGTTCCATTTGGTTCTAAAGCATCGGCAGAAAAAATGAGAGTAAGTAATCCTGCACGCTCTGAATCAATCGCAGCAAGATCGATTTCTAAATATGTTTCAACTTGTCCTTTTTGACCGACACCAACACCATCTTTCGCTGGATAAATTCTTATCTGATCTTTTCTGAGTACGAATAACCATGGGACACCTTGGCGTGCTGCGACATTCAAACCGAAAGCGACTGGAGAGATTCCCGTATGTCGTGCACTCGTCGCATCAAACTGTTCGGTTTCATCTAAGAGAATTGCGACTGCCTTTGATTGAGGCGTTCCTGTCGTCAGTAGGAGTGCGTTACCTGCTGTTTTCTCAGATTTAAAGCCGAGGGCTTTGATTAGATGTTCATTGCGAAGGGCTAAAAGTGGTTTTGCCTTTTCGCAGGATTCTTTCCAATCATTTCTCTTTGGTACGTTTTCACGAATGTGATAGCTGGCGAATAGGCCACTGTTTGTGACTCCAACCAAAGAAGTTGTATCGAGCGATCTGCGAAATTGGCCAAGACGGGTATATGCAGCGATTGCATCTGGTTCATCCAAAGCGGACTGAAGTTGTCGGCAACCCTGATCGAGGGCAAGAGGTTCAGTCACTTCGGTTTTCTCGTCTGGCCCAAAAATCCAAACCTGGTTTCCTAGAACTGCGCCAACAACTAATTGAATGTTGGATTTTCCTTTATAAGCAGTGTGAAGAGCTCGCATAGTTTCTCGAGAAGGGGGTGCTGAAATAGAAGCAAGTGCGACATATATCGGTCCGAGTCCGGATTCGTCACGACCTGTATAGACCCACTGTGGCGAGGCTCCGGTTGGGGGCTTGGCTACAACCCACTCTCGAGATTGGGATCCTTTAAGGAGTCCTTGGTCTAGTGGCATGCGCTAAACATACTTAGTGAGGCTGACATTTCCTGAAAAATCCTGGAACAAATGATGGTCATTCTTATTCACCCTCACTTTTTCTAACCTTTGAGATGAATTCCTTAAGGGTGAGCCCCTTGATTCTCAAGAAGCCCTCTACATCTCTCTTAATTTCATTAAATTCTGAAGCGGGTTCAACCTCTTCTGTTAAGTATCCATACTCCTCAATTAATGCATCAAGATCGAATGATTCTTCGAGAAGTTGAATAGGTAGTTCACCTGTCGAATAAATTGAAAGGCCCCGAAGGGATCTAGTTACAGCTACGTATAGTTGTCGTAAACCAATCTCTTCAATATCAATGATGTTCTGCGGTTCGACAAGAATCACATCATCGAACTCAAGCCCTTTTTGGCGACTTACAGGAACAATATTTAATCCCTCAACAGGGCTGTTATTTTCTAAAACGGTAAATGCGATTGCGGAATCTTTTAACTCCTCGATCAGAGTTTCAGCTTGGTCATCACCAATAATCAAACCAGTGTGGGAAGAAATACTTCCAAGTTTTTTAAGGTCTTTGACAAGACTTCCAAAGAGTTCTTTGTAGTCGTCAAAGTTTTTTACGATTGGAATTTCTTTAACATCTCTAACAAGGCGAGGAGATTTCAGCTGCGGATTAATGTGGGACAAAACCCTTGAGGCGTATTCAAATACTTGCTTAGGAACACGGTAGCCAAATTCAAGTTCATCGAGTCTTTCGATTGGCTTATTCACATAATCAGCAATTGAATTCCAGCTAGTGTGAACCCACGGGCCAGTCGCTTGAGCTAGGTCACCCATCAGCAAAATATCCCCGCTACCACTTCGTCGCCTGATGGACTCAAGCTGCATAGGGGTCATATCCTGCGCTTCATCGACGATTATGTAATCGAATTGCTCTGAAGGGTCTGTGCCTTGAATGTGGTTCTCCAGAAAATCAAGGAGTGCCACATCAGAAAGAGTCCATGACTCTTTAGAAATCTGTGGTGAAGGTTTTCTATCTAAAAGCATTAATTCTTTTACTTGAAAATCTAACTCTTTAGCCGCCGTAATTACACGGCCTTGACTTGAGTAGAAATCTCGTAAGAAAGAAGCTGGGCTCAATGAGGGCCAGATACGTTCGGTGAGCGCTTCGATGTCATTTTCTTTCAAGAACGGCGTACTGCGTGAAGACTTACTTTCACTTTCAAAACTCTCTTTAAGAATTGCATTAACACCGTTAAGAAGCCACGTTCTGAAACTAGCTCGGGATCCGCTATATGCAGTTCT
>Ga0315902_10014047_pt1 | contig 10318 bp, 9 predicted proteins | sample LakEriMetagenome_9_FD_203523 | JGI IMG/M metagenome (GOLD analysis project Ga0315902, IMG submission 203523) | Freshwater fungal communities from buoy surface, Lake Erie, Ohio, United States - Buoy 12 MA117 | ecosystem: Environmental > Aquatic > Freshwater > Lake > Lake biofilm | place: USA...
GGAGATTTTAACCGATCCGAGCTATCGCGGTCAGATTGTGGCTTTGACCTGCCCTGAAATTGGGAATACGGGAATCAACCCAGAAGATGAGGAGTCCGAGGGGCCTCAGGTTTCGGGTTTGTTAGTGAGAAGATTATCCCGACGTACGAGCAACTGGAGGGGTAGGGAGTCGCTTGATGTGTATCTCAAGAGACACAAGATTCCTGCTTGTGAGGGAATTGATACAAGGTGTTTGACTCGGAAACTTCGTACCAAGGGTGCGATGAAGGGCGTGTTAGCGAATCAAGGAATGAGTGGTGAGGAGGCTGTGAAACGGGCCAAGGAGTGGCCTGGGCTAGGGGCAAGGGATTATGTGGCTGAGGTCACGTGCAAACAGTCTTTTGAGTGGGATCCCGAGGGGGTGGACTTTCCTGGAAAGTTAGGTACGGAGAAGGTCAAGATGTCCAAAGTGCGCCATCGAGTGGCTGCGATCGATTGTGGAATGAAGCGAAATATTTTGCGCCAACTTCGGGCGGAGGGAATTCAACCCATTGTTTTTCCTGCCCAGGCGACTGCAGCGGAGATATTAAGCGCAAAGGTGGACGGCGTATTTTTATCCAACGGGCCAGGTGATCCTGCTGTACCGACGTACGTTCATCAAACTGTTCGGGATTTGGTCGGGAAGAAACCGATTTTTGGAATCTGTCTCGGGCATCAGATGTTGGCGCATGCCTTGGGAGGAAAGACGTTCAAGCTTAAGTTTGGCCATCGAGGGGGAAATCAGCCTGTGAAGGATCTGCGGTCGGGCAAAGTATCGATTACGAGCCAAAATCATGGGTACGCGGTGGATCCGGATTCGCTCCCGAAAGGGAAAGTGGAGGTGACTCACATTAATTTAAATGATGGGACGTGCGAAGGAATTCAGGTGACAGCCGGCGGTGCATTTTCGGTTCAGTATCATCCTGAGGCCGCGCCGGGACCGCATGACGCGGGTTACTTTTTTCGTCAATTTGCCGAGGTGCTCGACGCGGCCAAAGGGAAGGGTTAAATACACCTAATGCCTAGAATCGTTTCTGAGAGTAAAGAGGTCCCCCTGATGACCATTGAGTTGGTGGGGCCTCGGATGGCGGTGGGGCGAATTGACGGCAACGAAATCCAGATCGTTCACGGGAGCATTTCCTCCCGGCACGCAGAACTTGTCGCTGAGGGTGCGGAGTACCGAGTGCGTGATTTGGAATCCACGAACGGGACGCGAGTGAATGATGAAAAAGTCACAGAAGTTTTGTTGCAAGATCGGGATCGCCTGCAGTTTGGGCAGATTCCATTTCGTTATGAAGGGGCTGTTCCGCGGGCTGCTTTGGCACTACCACAAGCGGGAAGCGGTTTTCAAATGGAGTTAGGGGTAGAGGAGGGGATACCAGAAAACTTTCGTAACTTGTCTCCTATCAAGGGGAAGGGCGAAAGTGGAAGCCCGATATGGATTTTAGCTTTAGGTGGTTTGGTGGCGGTCTTGGGTTTGGGCTTCTATGTTTTTCGCATGTTATTCACAACTTGAAAAAAAACTGATTTTTTTTGTAAGAGGGTGTTGACAGGGGGGTTGGGAAGTAGGCATGCTTATCGTTTCCCCTTGGTCTGATTTTTTGTTTTAAGCCGATAGGCTCTGAAGCAGATTTCGTGCCGAAGGGAAAACGCCGGGCGAATTCCGGAATTCGTAAACGAATTCCATCTCGCCCATGTAGCTCAGTTGGTAGAGCACGTCCTTGGTAAGGACGAGGTCACCGGTTCAAACCCGGTCATGGGCTCGGTCGCTGTGAAACCCCGAGTGGGGACACTGTCGGCGGAGTTCCGATCCGGCGAACTAGGAGATCTGAAACCGCAAGGCAAGGAGATTAGAATTTATGGCGAAAGAGGCATTCAACCGTTCGAAACCCCACGTCAACATCGGCACTATTGGGCACGTTGATCACGGGAAAACCACACTAACCGCGGCCATCACCACGATCCTTTCCAAGAGCGGTTTGGCCGAAGCTCGCGCGTATGACCAGATCGATAACGCGCCCGAGGAAAAAGAGCGCGGAATTACGATCAATACTTCTCACGTAGAGTATGCAACGGCAACACGGCACTACGCGCACGTGGATTGTCCTGGACACGCTGACTATGTAAAAAACATGATCACCGGAGCCGCCCAGATGGACGGAGCGATTCTTGTTGTGAGCGCGGCAGACGGTCCGATGCCTCAGACCCGCGAGCATATTTTGTTGGCCCGTCAGGTCGGTGTGCCTGCACTGGTTGTCTTTCTGAACAAAGTGGACATGGTGGACGACAAAGACCTGTTAGAACTCGTCGAGGTTGAAGTGCGTGAACTCCTGACGAAGTATGAATTCCCAGGGGACAAGATTCCGATCATCAAAGGCAGTGCTTTGAAAGCCTTGGAGTCTGGCGATCCCAAGAGCGATGCGGCTAAGTGCATCATGGAGCTCATGGATGCAGTTGATAAATTTATCCCCATCCCTGAGCGTCCGAAGGATCAGCCCTTCCTGATGCCTGTGGAAGACGTGTTCAACATCGAAGGTCGTGGAACCGTCGTAACAGGTCGTGTGGAACGAGGAATTCTCAAGAAGATGGAAGAAGTTGAGATCGTTGGCATCAAGCCGACGGCCAAGACCGTCGTTACGGACGTTGAAATGTTCCGCAAGCTCCTCGACACAGCGGAGGCGGGCGACAACGTCGGTCTCCTACTGCGTGGAACGAAAAAAGAGGATGTGGAGCGTGGGCAGGTCATCGCCAAGCCAGGGACGATCAAGCCTCACACCAAGTTTAAGGCAACAGTCTACGTTCTGAGTAAGGACGAAGGCGGTCGTCACACACCTTTCTTTAATGGATATCGTCCTCAGTTTTACTTCCGCACAACGGACGTGACGGGGGTCGTGACCTTGAAGGCCGGGGTGGAAATGGTTATGCCCGGAGACAATGTCGACATCGAAGTCGAGCTGATTACCCCCATCGCGATGGAGAAGCAGATCCGCTTCGCCATCCGTGAAGGTGGAAAAACGGTAGGCGCCGGGCGCGTCACCGAAATCGTGGCCTAACCCCCACGAATCATACCGGAGGGAAGCGCCCACTCTTTGAGTGGGATCTGCCCAACCGGACGGAAAAGGAGGGCAGTAGCTCAATTGGTAGAGTAGCGGTCTCCAAAACCGTCGGTTGGGGGTTCGAGTCCCTCCTGCCCTGCACCTTACAAGGGAGAAAGATTACGAAATGGAAGCATTGAAAATCGGTGGAAGCTGGTTGATCACGATCGTTGTGGGAGTTATCTCCTTCGGCGCCGTGGCAGCTATTTTTCTTAATCGGTCTCAAATTTCCAAGTTCGTGGTCGAGGTAAAAGGAGAGTTAGTAAAGTGCTCATGGCCTTGGGACCCGAGTGAGTCGGGAATGAAGAAATATCGCGAATTGATCGATAGCACCACGGTTGTGGCGCTGACTACCTTGGTGTTGGCTGCATACACCTCGGGATTTGATTTTTTAATCAGCCGAGTTGTTGGCTGGTTGGTGAGGTTTTAATCCATGAGCGAGATCGCAACCCCTGCAGCTGAAGCCCGCTGGTTCGCGGTGCACGTTCTCTCTGGTCAAGAGACCAATGTAAAGCGTCACATGTTGAGCCGGATCAAGACCGAGGAGTTGGGGGAGGTGGTGCAGGAGGTGATTATTCCAACCGAGCGGATTTCTGAGATCAAGAGGGGAAAGAAGGTCGAAACCGAGCGGAAACTTTACCCTGGATATATTTTCGTAAAGATGGAGTTGTACGATTCTGAGAAAAAGTTGCACGAAGTCCCCTGGTACTTCGTGAAGGAAACTCCCGGCGTTTTGGGTTTCGCAGACGGAGATAGGCCGACTCCGATGAAACAGGATGAAGTCGACGGAATGTTGAGTCAGATTCGCGAGAAAGAAGAGAAAATTACCCCGAAGATTATTTTTGCCGTCGGGGATCGGGTCAAGGTGGGGGATGGTCCGTTCCAGAGCCAAGAGGGCGTGGTGGAAGAGGTGGATACAGAGCGAGGACGGGTTCGCGTGGCGGTTTCTATTTTCGGAAGGTCCACTCCCGTGGAGTTGGAATATTGGCAGGTGGAAAGGAACTAAGTTTTTATGGCTAAAGAGATCACAGGAATTATCAGGCTTCAGATCCCCGCTGGCGCGGCAAATCCAGCTCCTCCCGTAGGCCCGGCACTGGGTCAGCAGGGAGTGAACATCATGGCTTTTTGTAAGGAATTTAATGCTCGGACGGCAAAGGAAGCCGGAAATATTTTTCCTGTCGTCATCACCGTTTATAAGGACAAGACATTCACGTTTATCACTAAAAGTCCGCCCGCATCCGTACTTCTCAAAAAAGCTGCTAACTTGGCATCCGGATCAAAGGAGCCGAATCGTTTGAAGGTGGGCAAGGTAACAAAAAAGCAGGTGATGGATATTGTGAAAATTAAAAGGAACGATCTGAATGCGGCTTCGGATGAGGCCGCCTTTCGCACCATTGCAGGGACGGCCCGACAAATGGGCCTCGAGATTGCAGACTAAGGAGATTGATCATGCCTAAGAAACCTAGTCGCCGTTACGCAGAAGCCATCAAATTGCTGGAGCCTAAAAAGCGCTACAGCATTCCTGATGCAGTATCCATTTTAAAGAAGATGCCTGCAGGCAAGAGCAAGGGAAATCCGAGCGTGGATCTTTCGTTTCATTTAGGTGTAGATCCGAAGCAAAGCGATCAAGTGGTTCGTGGCACTGTGAGTTTGCCTCATGGTTCGGGCAAAACAGTCCGTGTAATCGTTTTTGCCCAAGGGGCTGCAGCAGAGGCAGGCAAAGCGGCTGGGGCTGTTGCCGTGGGTTTCGCCGATTTGATCAAGAAAGTTCAGGAGGGTTGGGCCGACTTCGACGTGGCTGTGGCGACTCCGGATGCGATGATCGAAGTTCGTAAGCTAGGAAAGGTGCTCGGACCTCGAGGCTTGATGCCGAACCCGAAAACGGGAACGGTGACTGAAGATACTGCAAAAGCTGTGAAGGAGTGTCAGGCGGGCCGTGTCGAATTTAAGATCGATAAGGGCTCCAACCTTCACGTGAGCTGTGGAAAACTGAGTTTTGAAGGCAAGGCGTTGGGAGAAAATGTAAATGCCGTCATTGAATCCGTTTCTCGTGCACGCCCTGCGGGAGCCAAAGGCAAGTATCTGAAGAATTGCGTTCTCTCAGCCACATTTTCACCTGGAATTCCGTTGGCCGTGGCGGATGCAGCTGCGGGTTCAGAGGATTAAACGAGGAGATTTATGAAAGAAGAAAAAGCTTTAGTCATTGATACAATTCGGGAGTGGGTCAAATCCTCTCCGTATTTGATCGTTTTGGATTATACGGGGATGAAGGTCTCTGAATTTTCCGAGTTAAGGGGTCGTCTACGCAAGGTAGGAGCAGCGGTGAAGGTCGTGAAGAACACCTTGTTCAAGCGTGCGATCGGCGAGGAAGTGTTGGCTGGTTTAGGTAAAGATCTGACAGGCCAGACTGCGATTGTTTCTGGCGGAAAAGATGCTCCGGCCGCAGCGAAGGTGATCAAGACTTTTAAGGCGGAATTTACTCGACCAAGCCTGCGATCGGGATTGATGGACGGAAAAGTTTTAGGCGTAAGCGAAATTGTGATGTTGGCCGATCTGCCTTCTGCAGAGGTTCTGCGGGCAAGGCTTTTGGGTGCAATTTCCGCTCCAGCCTCGACCTTGGCACGCCTCTTGGCGGAGCCTGGTGCACGGTTGGCTCGGGTCATGAAGAGCAAAGCGGAGGCGGCCCCGACGGCTGCATCGTAACGATGTACATGAAAGGCAATAACCTTGTGTTAGCCCGGGAGCCTTTCCGGGATAATTCGGTCACGGGTGTGATCGTCTAACCTAGGACAAACATTAACACCTCGGTCCTTTCATCGAAAGGGCAGGGGAAGGAGAAATAAAATGGCAATCAATCTGGAAGAAGTAGTAACGACGTTGAGCGGGCTAACCGTTCTCGAAGCGTCTGAACTGGTCAAGAAACTTGAAGACAAGTGGGGCGTCAGCGCTGCGGCTCCTGTCGCTGTTGCTGCAGCAGGCGGAGCGGCTGCTGGGGGTGCTGCACCTGCTGAAGAGAAAACAACTTTTGAAGTCGTTTTGAAAGATGCAGGCGGCAACAAGATCGGCGTGATTAAGGAAGTTCGCACCGTGGTGCCTGGATTGGGCCTTGCGGATGCGAAAGCGCTTGTCGAAGGGGCACCCAAAACCATCAAGGAAGGTGCCACGAAGGACGAAGCTGCTGAGATCAAGAAGAAGCTTGAAGCTGCTGGTGCCAAGGTAGAGATCAAATAACCAATCCCCGGGAAACCGGGATAAGGAGTACGTAGCATGTCGAAATCGACCAAAGTCGAGCGGGTCAATTTCGGGCGGTTGCCCGAGACGGTGGAGATGCCGAACCTCATGGAGGTTCAGTTGGACTCCTACCGTGCCTTCCTCCAAGAGGGCATCAACCCGAAGCAACGGAAGAGTGATGTAGGCTTGCAGGCTGTCTTTCGTGAAGTCTTCCCGATCGAGTCTTACGACGAGAAGATCAAACTCGACTTTAGTCATTACGAATTAGGTAAGGCCAAGAACGGACCGATCGAATGTCTCCGTGAAGGTGCTACCTATGCGGCGCCTCTTTATGTGACCTTCGTTTTGCATAACGATGGTTCTACAATTGAGGAACGCGTGTACATGGGGGAACTCCCTTTGATGACCAAGCAGGGAACCTTTGTGGTGAATGGTGCAGAGCGGGTGATTGTGAGCCAGCTCCATCGTTCTCCTGGGATCTGTTTTGAGTCGAGCGTGCATGCGAATGGCAAGTTGCTGCACAGCTACCGGATTATTCCGGATCGGGGTTCTTGGCTGGAAGTTTCCTACGATACTTCTGACCTCCTCTACGTTCATTTAGATCGACGGAAACGTCGCAGGAAGTTCCTGCTCACTACTCTTCTTCGCGCCCTGGATTACAGTACGGATGAGGAGATTATCTCGCTCTTCTACCGAATCGAGAATCTCAAGCTGGCGGAAGATCTTGAGGAGAATGAGTTGAGTCAAAAGGTTCTCATCAAAGAGGTGCGGGATACGGCCAATGCGGATTTGGTTGTAGCTCGGGCTTTTGAGCCTTTGACCAAGGGTGTCGTGCGTCAGTTGCTCGATTTAGGAATGAAAAGCGCTGAAGTCGTCGATATTCGTGTGGACGACACGATCCTGAAGTGTTTGAAGAAGGATCCGACCAAAGACACCGAGGGAGCTCTCAAGGAAATCTATCGGCGTTTGCGCCCTGGCGATCCACCCACGGTAACAAACGCTAAGGCTTTGCTGAAGCGGCTCTTTTTTGATCCGAAACGCTACGACATCGGTCGTGTCGGTCGGCATAAATTAAATCAGAAATTAGGTCTACAGACCGACCTTTTGACCCGAATTCTGACCCGTGAGGACGTGGTGGCTGCAACCAGCTATCTCATTAACCTTCGGTTGGGTGAGGGGACTACCGATGATATTGATCATTTGGGAAGTCGCCGTGTGCGAACCGTGGGCGAACTCCTGTCGAACCAGTGTCGCACAGGTTTGAGCCGAACAGAGCGTCTCGTCAAAGAGCGGATGACCCTGTTCGATGTAAACACGGAAGGCATGACCCCTCAGAAGTTGATCAATCCGAAGGCGCTGTCCGCCATGATTCGGGATTTCTTCGGTCGGAGTCAGCTGTCTCAGTTGATGGATCAGACAAATCCTTTGAGCGAAATGACGCACAAACGACGTTTGTCCGCGCTTGGACCCGGCGGTTTGAGTCGGGAACGTGCAGGCTTCGAAGTTCGTGACGTGCATCCGTCCCATTACGGCCGGATCTGTCCGATCGAGACGCCTGAAGGTCCAAACATCGGATTGATCTCCAGTCTTTCAACCTTTGGAAAAATCAATGAGTTCGGCTTCATCGAAACTCCCTACCGCAAGGTGGAGAATGGTCGTGTGAAGGATGAGCATGATTTTCTTACGGCTGACCAAGAGGAGAATTTCATTGTGGCCCAAGCGAATTCAGCTGTGGACGGTCACGGCAAGTTCACTTCTCCACGAGTCTCCGTCCGTTATCGGGGAGAATTCTTGGAAGTAGAACCCGACAAGGTTCACTACATGGATGTTTCGCCCAAACAGCTGGTATCGGTTGCAGCGGCTTTGATTCCATTTTTGGAGCATGACGATGCGAACCGGGCCTTGATGGGCTCGAACATGCAACGGCAAGGCGTTCCGCTTCTTATTTCGGAATCTCCCGTGGTCGGAACGGGAATGGAGGCGAAAGTCGCCCGTGATTCTCATGCCATGATTTTGAGTGAGGGATCGGGCAAGGTTGCCTCGGTCACAGCTCGTCAAGTCATCGTGACGGAAGATGGGGAAGCCCCTGAAAACCGTAAACGAATGAAGACGGACCCTGAAAAAGGTATTTATGTGTATGACCTCTTGAAGTTCATGCGCTCCAACAACGGCACCTGTGTGAATCAGCGACCTGTGGTGAAGGTAGGTCAGCGTGTTACCAAGGGAATGGTCATCGCGGACGGACCTTGTACCGACCAGGGCGAGTTAGCTCTGGGCAGGAACGTGGTTGTGGCCTTCATGCCGTGGCATGGGTACAACTTCGAAGACGCGATCTTGTTGAGCCAACGACTGGTCAAAGAGGACGTTTATACAAGTATCCACATCGAAGAGTTCGAGATTTCAGCTCGAGACACCAAGCTTGGACCAGAGGAAATTACTCGAGACATCCCTAATGTCGGAGATGAGGCTTTAAAGAACCTCGGACCTGATGGGGTTGTTCGAATCGGAGCTGAGGTGAAAGCAGGGGATATTCTCGTTGGTAAAATTACCCCGAAGAGTGAAACGGAGTTGGCGCCTGAAGAACGCCTCCTGCGCGCCATCTTCGGTGAAAAAGCAGCCGATGTAAAAGACAGCTCGCTGGTCGTATCCTCGGGTTCCGCAGGAATCGTGATGGACGTAAAGACCACGGGTGGGGCCATCAAGAAAGACGTGATCAAGTTAGCTCCCGGGGAAGCCAAACGGCATGCCAAAGGAGTTGACGACAAGTACATTAAGAAACATGCAGAGATGAAGGAGGAGTTGACCCAAGCTCTTTCTAATATTCTGTTGAATGAAAAGATTCCTCTTGATGTAGTCAATGCGGAGACGGGTGAGATCATCATTCCCGCCAACCGTAAAATCACCAAGACTCTGCTCCGAAAGATTGCCGATGTGTACAATCACATTGAAATCGACCCGAGTCCGATCCGGATCAAAATCCGTGAGATCATCTCGAGTTATGAGCAAAAGTTTAACCAACTCTCCAATGAAAAAGACATGGAGATGGAGAGATTGGAGTCGGGTGAGGATATTGACCCTGGAATCATCAAGCAGGTGAAGGTGTATGTTGCCGCCAAACGGAAGATATCCGTGGGTGACAAAATGGCCGGACGGCACGGAAATAAGGGTGTTGTAGCCCGTATTGTGCCGGAAGAGGACATGCCTTTCCTTCCCGATGGAACTCCTGTTGACATTATTCTTAATCCGCTGGGTGTACCTTCCCGAATGAATGTAGGACAGGTTTTGGAAACACACTTGGGAATCGCAGCGAAAGCGCTGGGATTCAATGTGGCAACCCCTGTATTTGACGGAATCAGTGAAACCAAGATCCGTGAGTTCCTGAAAAAAGCGCACTTGGATGAGGACGGTAAGTCCGTCCTGATCGACGGTCGTACGGGCGATCCTTTTGATCAGCGCGTAGTTGTGGGCTTGATCTATATGCTCAAGTTACATCACTTGGTCGCAGACAAGATTCACGCTCGAGCGGTCGGACCGTACTCTTTGGTCACCCAGCAGCCCTTGGGTGGTAAAGCGCAGTATGGTGGTCAACGGTATGGAGAAATGGAAGTTTGGGCGATGGAGGCCTATGGCGCCGCTTATACCCTTCAGGAACTCCTTACCGTCAAGTCAGACGACGTGGCGGGACGTACCCGGATTTACGAGAGTATTGTCAAAGGTGACAATTCTCTTGAAGCTGGAACGCCTGAGTCCTTCAACGTGTTGATCAAAGAAATGCAGAGCTTGTGTCTGGATATCAAAGTCGGTGAGCGGAGTCGTGTTGTGGATGAAGATCTACAGAAACCCGATATCCTCGTCGCATCGGCCTAAACCTTATAACCCAGAAATAAACTATCCCATGAACCAACAGACCCAATCGGCCCGCGAAATCCTCGGAATGGAGAGAAGTGTAGGTTTTGACGAAGTCAGTATAACTG
>Ga0315902_10014048_pt1 | contig 10317 bp, 7 predicted proteins | sample LakEriMetagenome_9_FD_203523 | JGI IMG/M metagenome (GOLD analysis project Ga0315902, IMG submission 203523) | Freshwater fungal communities from buoy surface, Lake Erie, Ohio, United States - Buoy 12 MA117 | ecosystem: Environmental > Aquatic > Freshwater > Lake > Lake biofilm | place: USA...
TATTATTGTTTGAAATTAGTTAAGTTTTACCCAAGTAGCTCCATCGTATCCCCACCATCCTTTACTTGTGATAGTAACTCCGGTTCCTGCTGTTGCATATATCATTAAACCTTCTGCTGGGGAGGAGATTAATTCTGCTTGGGCTCCGGTCATGCGTGGGGGTAGGAAGCCTTTTGTGGTGGATACTACTTCGAGTTGTGCCGAAGCAACGGGGTCTGATGAAGTGCCAACAGATATTGCTTGATAAAATTTAGCGGCTCCTGTTGAGTTATTAGTTTCAAATATTGTAAAATTATTCGCATAACTATTAAAATAAGTTGCTCTACAAACTCCTGTTTGAACTGTTCCTGTTCCCGAACCTGCACCTACTAAAATACTTGTTACTACCCTCGCAGTACCATTAACGTCAAGTAAATATCCTGCGTCTGTGGTGGTACCTATTAGGATATTGCCTGAAGATGCAATGCGCATACGTTCAGTATTGTTCCCTGATGAGAAAACTAGGTAATGTCCACCTCCATTAAATCCAGCACCAATTCTAAACTCTCCAGTATTAGCGTTTGAAGTTAAACCATGATATACTGTACTACCATTAACAGCAAATCCAATTGTTTGGGTTGAACTAACATTACCTCCAACATACAAACTATTTGCACCATTAGTTCCATCTCCTACTTGTAAATTTACCACAGGTGTTCCTGTTCCAATTCCTACTCTACTTCCACTTACATAAAGTGTATTGTCTACATTAAGTGAACCTAAAGTACCTGAGCCAGATATTAAAAGTTTATGGCCTGTGTCTGTGGTGGTGTTTATGCCTACGTTACCACCTGCAAAGATAGTCATTCGTGTTATTCCATTCGTACCAAACTGTGTTGGATAGTTTGCGCCATTACCAAAAAACGAAGCATAAGGAAGTCCGTTTGTAAATAAGAATCCACCTGCTGAACTATCCACTCCTAAATAGGTAGTACCACTACTATTAGATACTTGTTGAGCTATACCCGATGTTCCACTTCTTGTAATAGTTATACCATAATTACCTGTTGACGGAATAGTCAGCGTCCCCTGCACCCTCGCAGTCCCGTTAACGTCAAGTCTAAAGCCTGCGTCTGTGGTTGTACCAATTAATACATTTTGTGTTGTAGCAATTCGCATTGCTTCTACTCCATTTGAATATATAGTAGGGAAATAACTACCTGCTGGGCTATCCCATCTAAATTCTCCTGATGAAGCATTAACACCAAATCTACCATATACTACACCATTTCTCATGAATGCGATATGATTTGTTGTATTTGTAGTGGCGTCAATATTAATACCTGCTGAAGTAGCAGGGTTAAATACAACATGTAGAGGAGCAGAAGGTGTGCTTGTCCCAATACCAACATTACTTCCACTTACATAAAGTGTATTGTCTAGGTTGGCGGAACCGGAAGCACCGGAACCGGATACTAAAAGTTCGTGTCCTGTGTCAGCGGATGTTCCAATTGCTACCCGACCACTTGTTGTACCTAATAGTACATCACCTGATGTAGTTTCTATAGCACGATGAGTAGTTCCTGTAAGTGACGTAAGTGTTGGATTGTAATAAAGACCTCGAACAGTACCTGAATATGTTCCTGTATTGTTGATGATTGGGGAGATATTAAGAGTATTCCTGGAAGTTGTTCCAGATGAATCTGTAAATCTTGGTAATATATCAACATCTCCAAGTCCATTTACTCCAAATAGTGTATTTGTACCTTGATTAGGGTTTTGTCTGATTTGAAAAACAACACTTGTTTGACCGTTAGAAGGTCTTAATTGATAAAATCTTGCTCCACTTCCATTGCTATTCCATAGAAAATTTCCACTCGTCCCTAATTCCATTAGTATACCCGATGCCATTGCAAATTGCATTGTTCTTGAATCAGGTAATCCTATTGAGGTTGCAGATTGAATCCAATCAGAAGTAGTATTAGTAAAAAGTCTATATCCTGAAAGGGTTAGGTTACCATTTATATTTGCAGTCCCGTTAACGTCAAGTTTATAGCCTGCGTCTGTAGATGTTCCTATTAATATATTCCCTGTAGTTGGTGCAACTCTAAAATAATATGTAGAAAATGCCGTATCAGTAATATTAAAATGGCGACCACCTGCTACATCAACTCCAATGAATCCGTTTTGTATTAAGGTTACTGTATTGGATGAAAATTGCCAACCCGATGCTCCTGCAGTTCCTATCGTTACACCGTTAGAAAATCTTGTATCTCCACTAACTACTTCTAATTTAAAGGCAGGACTACTTGTTCCAATTCCAACTCTACTTCCACTTACATAAAGTGTATTATTTACATTAAGTGAGCCTGAAGAGTTTGAACCTGATATGGTTAGTTTATGGCCTGTGTCTGTGGTAGTTCCAATTAATAAACTTCCTAAACTATTTATTCTACCATATTCAACAGAAGCGGTATTGTTGTAAGTACCATATTTAAATACAATTGATCCTGGGGTTCCTCCTTTTCCTTGGGAGTTATCAGTAGCTAATCCATTTTCAAGAATTAAGTTAGCCCCATTACCTCCAGTGTATGAGGGACTTGTTCCTGAGTTTCCTCCTTTAATAAGAAGATCATTTCCTGCTGTTCCTCCACCACCGTCCCAACCACTTACAGTAACCTGAGAGTTGCTAGTAGCGGAAAATCCTGTTTTTGCTCTTACAAAACCGGTATTGATTGATGCTTGAACACTACCGTTATTAGCTGTAATGAAGCTCCAAGGTTGGTTATCTTGATAAACTCTAAAATTTAAAGAAGTACCAGTATGTTGGATAGATGAATTTATATCTCCCCAATAAACGTATGCTGAAGTAGGGAGACCGAAGTTACTTCCTACTGTTACAACATTATCATCTCTTACCGTTAATGAAGCACTAGCATTTGCATTTTGAACTAGTAAAGCAGTTGTAGCAGATGTTGTACCTGCACCTTTAATCAATGCTTGACCTTCGACCTGGATTACTTGGATTCCTTGATTAGCATTTACTCGAGTAAATCTTGTATAGTAATATGCTTTTACATCTAAAGGGTTTCCGCCTACTGAATATAAAGCATCTGAACCATAGTCACTTCCTCCTAAGCTAATTCTTTGACCAGCGTTAACTACTACTCCTGAGGTGAACCTACCATATCCAGATGTATCTAATGTATAAGAGGGTGTACTTGTTCCAATCCCTACTCTACTTCCAGTTACATAAAGTGTATTATCTAAGTTGACGGAACCGGAAATAGATTGTGAACCACTATTGGTTAATACTTTATGCCATCCAACAGCAGAACCACTATTGTAATAGTATAGGCCTTCTGTTGCACTTGAAGTGACATAGGTCATCAAACCTTGTGCAGGTGTGGATATGTTGGATGTTAAATCGGTACGTGTTGGAAGAAAACCTTTTGTGGGAGATGCTAATTCCATTAATGATGAAGCATTAGCAGTAGCATTTCCACCAAAATAAAATCCGAAACTGGATATGGTATCTCCTGTAAATTTTGCTTTATAATTATTTGATGATGCAATAAATGATATTGTATTACCTAAAACATCTGCAGTAGTAGGTCCTAAACGGAATTGTGCCCAACCTGCTTGTCCAATAGTAACTCCAGCACCATTGGTTGCCATTGTTACAAATCCATCATTTGTAATTTTTAATAATTCGGTTGTAGCACTATTTTGTACTATTAGAGCGGTCGTTGCAGAGGTTGATCCTGCTCCTTTTACACCTAATCTAGCACTTAAAGTGGAGGTACCGTTTCCTATGGTAGTATTTCCTGTTACTAGTAATCCACTTCCACCAAAGTATAGCAAATCACCACTTTGGTTTTCAAGTTTTAAAGTTGAATCATGTCCCGTTCTACCATTGAAAACATATAATGATGGACTTGTTCCAAATACTTGTGATAAACCAGTAGTTCCTGTATTATGTAAATTATAGATTGGTGTAGTTATCCCAAATCCAACATTTCCAGAACTAGATACAAACATAAATGTACTAGAGCCAGATGTTACAGTAAATGAACCAGTACCAGTTGAAACAGAAGCAGTAACATTTCCACTTGCTATTTGAGTGGAACTCAATCCTACAATAGCGCTTGAAGGAATATTGTTCAATCCAGCACCACTTCCTTGAAATGAGCCACTAAACGATCCTGAAATAGTATATGATCCTGATGCTAACTGTCCTGGTTTAAGTATTGCCATTATCTACCTTGTGCTGTGTATGTTTTAACGTAGTTTTTGCTGTTTTTGCTTTTGCTTGTTTTGCTTTTTGCATGAACTCCTGGTCTTTTTTTGCGGGGTTTCTTCAAAAACGAAACCGATGCTTGTGCTTTTGCTTTTGCCATTTTCTAATAAATATTAAACGTTAACTACTAAATTTTCCAATTGCGATTACCTCGTCAGTTGGATCAAAGCTATAACCTAGTGCACTAGGGTTGATTACCAATGTGGTTACGCCACCTGCTTGTGTAAATGAGGAGATGGCAGTACCTTCAATTAAGTTTCCATTACAGAATATTGTAAAATTAGCTGCAGATGTATCTGGGAGTCCTAGAGGAGCACCTAACCATCCGCTTGCAAAGGTCATTGTGGTTGAATTCACATATGTACCGGTTTTTTGTATATTTGTGTTCAAGTATATTATAGTTGCTTGGCTTAATGAGCCACCACCCCCACCCCCACTTATTATAGTGGCAGAAGATAAAGATGGTACTTTTTTATTGGTAGTTGAAACAAATTCAGATACACCATTTACAGTTTCTAAACCAATAATTACTTGAGCTTTACTATTGTATTTTTTAATTGCAGTTACATCTTTTTGTACTGTATCTGGTACAATATAGCCAAATAATTTGATAGTAAAAGTGCCTTTTATGATGCGATTTGTTGTGTCAGATATCTCAATTGCGGTACTATATGAATCAATAGAGGCTTTAAATTTAAAGCGCTCAGGATCACCCCAATATGAATCAGATGCATAATTGATTGCCTCAATTATTTTGTTCATTTGTTCAACATAGTACGTTTGAATGGCACATGTATACGTTAAATTAACATAGTCAGGCACTACATTAACAATGAATTGCTCTACAGGAATTCGATTTGTTAATACGTTAAAGTTTGAATATGCATTTTTTGGGTTGTATGCTTTTGCCCAAGATGTATATAAATTTGGATGGTTAGCATCTAATTTGTTTGTAAGAGAACGGTTTTTATCCATTGTATCTCTTTTAAACATAATTAGTGGAGCCATTATAGCACCATTTTTGTCTTTGTAGTATCCGTCTTTTTGTACAGATTTCCACTTTTCAGGAGAACCATAAATTATAGGCACTTCAATTCGTACACCATTTTGGTAGACAAATGGACGTATAACATTTTGAAAGTAAAACATTATCGCCTCATCAATGTCTTGCAAACCTACAACAAATGGTTTAACAGTATCTCCTTTAAAGGACATCTGCTCAGAACGATTAAATTCTATACCACTTTGTTTTGTTGGAGTAAATTGTTGAAATTCCGATGGTATGTTAGGATTACCTAAAGACTGATCTGTTTCAGGGAAAACATAAGGATCCACCTGATCGTTTGAGATCTGTTGTTGGCTTTTTGGATTTGGTTTTCTTGCTGAAGGCATGTCTTATAGTCTTTCTTGGTATTTAAAAATGTATCCTTTACATGTTTTATACTTACCACCTAAATGAAGTCTCATATTTACTTCATGTACTCCTATAGCTTCTGCTGCTGCTTTAGATGATTCGTATATGTTTATAAGTATACCTTCTTTATTGTATTGTTCAGTAACTTTATTTCTAGCTTTAATTCCAGCATCTATTTGGTGTTGGGGAATAACCCAATTACCCTTTCTTTGTTGGCTTATAATTTTACCAAACCCCTCAGGTTTTGGTTTTTTCATGTTTTGTTTGGTTTCTTCGGAGCGTTTAATTCCTTTAAGTGCCTGACTTATTTTTTGGTTTCTTTGGGGGTCTTGATAGCAAGAATGCCCAGTTTGTCTTTGGCTAATCTGTGATTTGAATTCTTTAGATCTAGTTTTACCGGTGTTTGATTTTGATATTTTTTGCTTTGTTTCAGTAGATATGAATCTTCCTGTAAGTGCATTACTTAATTTTTCTTTAGTTGATTCACTCATAGTATATCCACCCCATCCGTTTTCTGTTCTGATATTGCATAGATTTTCATATCCTATTTGGGTGCAAAAATATGATTCTAGTTCAAAGGCCTTTTGTTCAGATATGTTGTTTATAAGAATTTCAGTTTCAAAGTCATGTTTATTTACTATGTTCCACCAATGCTGGTTTCTACTTGATTTTGATTGGTATCTATCTCTAGTTCCTTTTCCTATATAAAAACATTTACCATCTGTTTTTTTTCTATGGCAGTATACATAAAAAATATTATATTTCATTTTATTATACATATTAGATCCTTTCGGGACTAATCTGAACACGATCTGCAGGAACATAATGTGCGGTACAAATAATTGAAATATTTGAACCATAATTGTCTAATCCTGGGTTTAATGGGTTTTGGCTGTATGGATATGCAGGGTCTTTTCCAACAAATAATTGGTTGTCGTTGACGTTGTCAACTTCCCAATATGATTCGTTCCACATGATTATATCACCTACTTCAGGTAATATATCTGCTCCATAAGGTGAATCAGTATAGTTACCTACATCGGGACCACCACCAGAATTAACAGGATTTTTACCGCGTAGATCATCACGTAAAAATCTAAATGTCATAGGACGATCAAAGTTTACACCAAAATCATCTACTGGGGAAGCATTGTCTCCTCTTTCAATTAAAACATTAAGTAAAACAGGGCCATTGTAATATTTGGCACCAGCTGCTTCACCATAAATGTTTACTTTTGTTTGTTCCGAAATTAATTGATAATAGGCACACTGTTGGGAAATAATATCCCACATCAGCTCACGGCTAAGGTGTCTAAAAAGGGATACGTCGCGTTGTGTTCCAAAAAGTGCCATATTATCCTATAAAAATTGTCATTGGTACGTCGTTCAAAATATTCTTTTGGTTTTCTGCTTCAGCTGCTTTCTTTTCAAGTAAAGCTTTACGTGAAGTAGAATCTAAATATGCTCGTAAACGTTCAATTAATGCATTTCTTTCGTTTGTAGCAGCAGTAATTAAATCGCTTTGGTTTAATGTAATTTCAGATCCAGGAATAGGAACTGTGGTGTATTTTCCACGAACATATCCTAGCATTTCTTTTGCTAAAGCTAAAGCATATTCAAATATCCAAGAACGTCCAATTGAATTAATATTGGAATATGTTGGGTTTTCATATGGTACATCTCCAGGAGTAACAATTACACTACCGCTAATATCAGCATATGGTTGTCTTGTTTCATCTAGCTTTACATATTGAAACCATAATGTTTGGTAATGTACAATTGGAATAGGGAATATTTTGAGTTGGTTGTTTACCAATTCAAATGTGTATTGTGATTTACGAATTTGATCATTGAATTCAATTGCTTGAATTTTCTGCAAGTCATAGTTGATAGGCATCAACATAAAGTTGATTGCAGGAGAGTATGAACCCCAACCAAAACTATCTAACATTTGCATCATACCAGTACCTGTACCTGCGTACGGGTCAAAGTATCGCATAATTGCAGGAGGTGCTTCATAGTAAATGCGTTTGATTTCAATACCACCTGAAATACTTTGGGAAATTGCCCATTCATTCATGTTGTATTCTTGCTTGCCTGCTTCTAATTGAATAGATCCACTATGGTAAGTTACTTTACCTCCAACACCTGCCTCTGTTCCATATTGGTTTGATAAGAGCACAACATTAGCTAATGTTTCTTGAACAGGCTTGTTATTTGCAGGGGCAATAGTTAATGGATTTCCTTGGAAAGTCAATAAATTATCTGCTATTTGATATGCATATAATTCGTTTCCGTAAGTTGTTACGGCATCTTCAAGGGCAGTGTAGAAGTTGATGTCTTGTAGTTCAACTTCAACTAACGGGTATCCTAAACGTTGAGCAGCGAATTTTGCAAATTTGTCTGCATCCTGTTGGAATTGATAGTCATTATCATAAAACCCGAAAGGTGTATCGCCTGGAAAGAAGCTACTTGAACCTGGCCAGATTGGAATGTTCATATTACTATTTTGTTATAAATATGATTAAATTCCAAAACGTGCTCTTGTGGCGTTGAAATTTTGTTGTACTTCGGAAGCTGATAGGGAACGGTTGTAGATTTGTACCTGGGATATATTACCTCCCCATTGGGTAGTAGATGCTGGGGATGAGTTTCCTCTATCAGCATTTAATGCATAAGTAGTACCTGTTGTAGTATTATCAGTGATACTACTTTTAAAGGTTCCATTTAAATATGAAGATATAGTAGTACCCGATTTAGTAAATGAGATATTTACCCATGTATTTAAAGCAATATCACTCAAAGGGAAAAATGTTAATACCCCATTTGGAAAACTTAACCCGGCCTGGTAGTAGGAAACTGTATCATTATTGTTGAATTCTAAATAGAATCCAGGTTGATAAGCATCAAAAGCAATTAATGTAGGATATACGTCACTTTGAACTCCTGTTCGTTTAAACCAAACATTTATAGTATATGTACTTAAAGCTGTAAAGCTACCTTGCATGTAATCATTCACTCCATCAAATACAATTGAACCTAATGATCCAGTATTAAACGTTGGTCCATTTGTCAATGTACCATTACGTGCATTTCCACTTTTATCAAACCACGTTGTTCCTGTTGTAGGATAAGATTTGATATTTCCTGCATCTAGTTCTAAAACTAGACCCGATGTTACTGTAGCTGGTCCTCCTATTGCACTCATATTCCGTATCGGCCTCTTAGGGCGTTGAAGTTTTGTAATACCTCTGCTGCGGAGAGGGCTCTGTTGTATACTTTGGATACACCAATATTGGCTGTTGTATAACCACCATAATTTACAACTGTACCTATATTTAATTGAACTAAATTTATTGGTACTGATGTTAATTGTGGATTAGTGGTTAGGGTTTGTTGGATTCCATTTACATAGATCTTATTTTTAGTAGCATCTGTTGGTTGGGAACCATCAAAAACTCCTACAATATTAAACCATTGGTTTTGATAAGATAAAGAAACATAATTATAGTTAAGACTTCCTCCGTTTCGAATCCCAAAATAAATGTTACTATCAGTAAACCATTGTAAAAACCACCCTGTAGTGGTTGATTGGTTATGTGCCCCTAGAAGTAGATCTTTATTTGATGCGGATTTTTTTGCCCAAAGTTCTACAGTAAATTGGGTATTACCTGCTTGGGTTATAGATGAATTATTACCACAGTTAACATAATCATCCACTCCATCAAACGTAATTGCTCCGTTTGCATAAACGGGTCCATTTACTAATGTTCCCGAAATACTGCTACTTATTGCAACTGTATTTGTCCATGTTGTTCCGGAAGATCCGGATAAATATGAAAATGGGTTTCCGGCATCTAGGTTTAATACTAAACCATTGGTTACGATATCGGGAATACCGTAGCGACCTTTAAATGCGTTGAAATTTTGCCAAATTTCGAATTGGGATATGCTACGATTATATACTTTTACGTTCCCTTGTTGCCCTGTAAAACTTCCAGCAGCCTGGCCGGTATAGTTTCTTCCTAATACTGTATTATATGATGTTCCTCCATACCATGTTGATCCAGAAACTGTAACACTAGCTACTGGTGAACCATTTTGGTATATAGACATTTTTGTTGAATCCCATACCCCTTGGGCGGATTGCCAAGATCCAGTATTAGCTGAAACTGAGGAGGTTAGATTAGTGACATTGCCTAATCTGAACATTAATTTACTTGAGGATGGTGAGAATCCAAAAGCGTTATCGGGGGAGGATGGTTTTCCTATTAAAATATTAGATACACCACTATAAGAGGAACCTGAGGTAGTGGATAAATTAAACCAAATATCAAAAGTTCCAGCAGGAGCATCAGCCATAAATGTATTAGACAATAAAACATAATCATCAGTTCCATCAAATACAATTGCTGCTTGTTTTCCAATTCCCGTAAACGTAGGCCCATTTGTTAATGTTCCATTATTTCCATTTCCCGATATATCAAACCATGTAGTACCTGTTCCAGGGTAAGAGGCTACTTTAGCTGCATCTAGGTCTAAAACTAAACCCGATGTGACTAAATTTCCAAAATAGTTGTAATTTGTTGCCATAGTTTAGATTCCGTAGCGGCCTCGAAGCGCG
>Ga0315902_10014049_pt1 | contig 10317 bp, 8 predicted proteins | sample LakEriMetagenome_9_FD_203523 | JGI IMG/M metagenome (GOLD analysis project Ga0315902, IMG submission 203523) | Freshwater fungal communities from buoy surface, Lake Erie, Ohio, United States - Buoy 12 MA117 | ecosystem: Environmental > Aquatic > Freshwater > Lake > Lake biofilm | place: USA...
ATTCCGCTACCGGCGCCGGTAATTACCGCGACGCGACCTGCTAATCGTTCTGCCATGGTTGCCTTCCTATCTCTTAATCAGTGTTTATGAAAACGTTCTTAACTTCGGTAAATGAATCAAGTGCATCGGGGCCAAGTTCGCGGCCGAGGCCGGATTGTTTGTAACCGCCGAATGGGGTCCAGTATCTAACTGAGGAGTTTGAATTAACTGAGAGGTTTCCACTTTCAATAGCGCGAGATACTCGAATTGCTTTCGCAGAATCTCTCGTCCAGATTGAACCAGAGAGACCGAAATCGGTGTCGTTGGCTTTGGCAATGGCATCTGCTTCATCTTCAAATGGCATCACGCTAACAACTGGGCCGAAGATCTCTTCGCGCCAAGATTTACTATCAGTTGATTTTGGTTGAAGAACTGTGGGAGCCATCCAGAAACCTTTTCCGGAAGGAGCGCTACCTTTAAAAGCGACCGGTTCGTTTAGATAATTCTGGACACTTTCGAATTGTTTCTTGCTGATTAGTGGGCCCATCTCCGCGGTAGCAAGGGATGGATCTTCGACGCGGAATTTCTTAACCGCGCTCTCGAAGAGCTCCATAAATTTATCGAAGGCCTTCTTCTCGACCAGAATGCGTGAGCGAGCGCAGCAATCTTGGCCGGCATTATCAAATACGGCTCCAGGCGCTGCGGCAGCAGCTTTCTCAAGATCGCTATCTGCAAAAATAACATTGGCGCTCTTGCCGCCAAGTTCAAGAGTTACGCGTTTAACTTGTTCGGCGCAACCAACCATAATTGATTTACCAACTTCAGTTGAACCAGTAAAGACAATCTTTCTTACCTTCGGATGGGTAACAAAACGATTTCCAACGATGGAACCTTTGCCTGGGATAACAGTAAATACGCCTTCTGGGATTCCGGCTTTAAGTGCGATTTCACCGAGTTTGATTGCGGTAAGTGGTGTGTATTCGGCTGGCTTTAGTACAACGGTATTTCCAGCAGCAAGAGCTGGTGCAAATCCCCAGCCAGCAATCGGCATCGGGAAGTTCCAGGGAACGATAACGCCAACTACACCGAGCGGTTCTTTAAAAGTTATATCGATGCCATTTGGAACTGGAATCTGGCGACCGAAGAGTCTCTCTGGAGCCGCAGAATAATAATTAAGAACATTGGCGACATTGTCGGCCTCCCAGAGCGCATTAGAAATGGTGTGGCCGGAATTTGTTACTTCCAGCATCGCCAATTCTTGGCGATGGTTAGTTACTTCTTGAGCGAATGCTCTTAATAACTTAGCGCGCTCACCAGGTGCAATTGTGCGCCAGGTTTTAAAGGCGCGATCTGCTTTCTCAATCGCAGCATCTACTGCGGCGAGATCAGCGAGATCGACATCAGTAACAATCGATTCGGTGGCAGGGTTAATTACTTGATAAATACCGGACACTTATTAAAACCTTTCGAAGTTACGGAATAGCTCCCAATCCGTAACCGCTTTACCGAAGGCGGCGATTTCAACATCAGCAAAGTTGGTGTAGTGATCTTGAACTTCTTTACCGAATGTTTCCCGGACCCAGGCGCTCTCGGCCCAGAGATTGCGCGCTTCTAGCATCGAGCTTGGAACGCGTGGTGAATCTGAGACATAAGCATTTCCCTCAAATATTGGTTCTAACTTCATCTTCTTATTGATTCCATCAAGTCCGGCAGCCATGATTCCGGCGACTGCTAGATATGGATTTACATCGCCACCCGGGATGCGATTTTCCAGGCGGAGGCTCTTGCCGTGGCCGACTAATCGGAAGGCGCAGGTTCGATTATCGCGGCCCCAACGGATCGCAGTTGGTGCAAATGAGCCAGGAACGAACCTCTTATAAGAATTTATATTTGGCGCAAAAAGCAGAGTTAGTTCGCGGGCATGTGCGAGTTGGCCAGCGATAAATTGTTTACCAATCTCACTTAAACCTTGTGGGTCTTTATCATCGGCCATAACTAATTCATCTTTTAGGCCACGGAATGAGAGATGGATATGTGAAGAGTTTCCTTCACGCTCATTGAACTTCGCCATAAAGGTAAGTGCATAACCCATATCTGAGGCGATCTCTTTAGCGCCATTCTTATAAACAACCGTGTTATCGCAGGTAGTTAACGCTTCGTCATATTTAAAGGCGATCTCATGTTGACCGAGGTTACATTCACCTTTTACTGATTCAACTTTCATTCCAGCGCCTGCCATATGGAGACGGATGGAACGAAGCAACGGCTCTAAGCGAGAGCCGCCGAGAATTGAGTAATCGACGTTATAAAGATTAGAAGGATTTAAATTCTTGTAGCCCTTCTGCCAAGCCTCTTCATATGTGTCATTAAAAACTATGAATTCAAGTTCGGTACCAACTAGAGCTTTGAAACCCTGTTTCTCAAGAGCAGCGACTTGTTTCTTCAGAATCTGGCGCGGAGATGCGACAACATCAGTTCCATCTAGCCACTGCACATCTGCGGTAACCATAACTGCACCTGGTTGCCAAGTGATTCGTCGAAGAGTGTTGAAATCAGGTATTAACGCGAAGTCGGCATAGCCCTTATCCCAGGAAGACATTGAATATCCCGGAACGGTATTCATATCGACATCGACCGCAAGTAAGTAATTGCAACCTTCAGTTCCATGATGCGCAATTTCATCGATAAAGAAATCGCCATGAATTCGCTTTCCAACAAGGCGACCTTGCATATCGGTCATTACGACAACAACGGTGTCGATCTCACCGGACTTAACTAGCTTCTTTAACTCATCAAGGGAAAGTGGGGCTGTCATCGCGACATCCTCCCAAAGAAGATGGGTTTATGGCAATTGGCTAGGAGCGAACTCGCTCATTCTGGGGGTCGAATAGGACATGTTGCGAAATCTTGGCTGGAATCCATTGACCAAAGAACTCAACATCAACGGTATCGCCATCTTTTGCATCTTGAATCGGAAGATATGCATATCCAATTGCCTTATTTATTGTGAAGCCCTGGCCACCACTTTTTATCTGGCCGATTATCTTCTCGCCTTTTCTAATCGGTTCTTTTCCAAATGGGACTTGTGTGATGTCATCAAAGGTAAGAGCAACTAGAGTTCGTTTTGGTTCAGATTTCTCAAGTAGCGATTTCTTCCCAAGAAAATCTGGTTTCGTTAAAGAAACGGCAAAACCTAACCCAGCTTCAAACGGAGTTGTCTCAGTTGAAATCTCAACTCCCCATGCTCGATAACCTTTTTCAAGACGGAGTGATTCGATGGCTCGATAGCCACAAGGAATCGCGCCTAGTGGAGCACCTGCGTTAACCATCGCCTCCCAGACTTTTAGTGGAGCACCTGGAATTTTCGTTGGAACATAAACCTCCCAGCCCAATTCACCAACATAAGTAATTCGCGTCATTCGAAGATCAATTCCGGCAATCTTTGCGGGTAAAGATCGGGCGAATGGGAATGCTTTATGCGAAAGATCGATATCAACAATCTTGCTCATGATCTCTCGTGCTTTCGGCCCCCAGATTCCGAAGACTGAGTAATCTTCGGTGACATCTTCGATATTTAAATCAGTGAACTTCTTTTCAGCCGCAATTTTTCTCAGCCAAGTTAGATCATGGCGCCCCGAAGCAGTTCCGGTAATAAGTAAATATTTATTCGGAGCAATTGCGGTAATAGTGACATCGGCTTCTATGCCACCGCGAGAATTAAGTAGTTGGGTATAAACCGCACGATTTTCACCTCGTACGACATCATTGGCAGCGACATAATTTAAAAATTCGCCGGCACGTGCGCCGCTTATTTCAATCTTCGCAAAACTGGATTCATCAAAGAGCCCAGCGCTAGTTCTCGTTGTTTGATGCTCTAAAACCACGTTTGGGTTCCAGTGGTGGCCGGCCCACTCTTTCGGCCGGAGCGATTCATTTTCACTACCTCGTTGATAGTAATTAACGCGTTCCCATGCGAACTTCTCGCCAAAGACGGCGCCATTTGCTTTATGCCATTGATAAATCGGCGAAGTGTTATGCGGACGCATCGTGGTTCGCTCTTCGCCTGGGTAGTGAATGTCGTAATAGGCCTCGTAATTCTCTTTTATTCGAGCAAGAGTGAACTTCGGTGATTCATAAGCTTTAGCAAAGCGACGGATATCCATATGCCACAAATCCATAGTTGGTTCACCAGCAACAATCCATTCGGCAACAACTTTGCCGATGCCGCCGGCGCCGGCAATTCCGTGAGCGCAGAAACCAGCTGCAACATAAAAACCGCCAACTTCAGTCTCGCCAAGACAGAACTCGTTATCGGGAGTGAATCCTTCTGGGCCATTAATAAAGTTTTTAAATCCAAGGTCTGCCATCGCGGGGATTCGTTTGCTGGCATTCTCAGCGATTTCTTCGAATCGATCCCAATCTTCCGAGAGTAATTTGCCGTTGAAATCAGCGGGAATTGCATCAAATGATGATTCGCTAGCGCTCCATGCTTTTGAATTGCGTTCGTAGCCACCCATAACTAGGCCCGCTACTTCTTGGCGGAAATAGATGAGATTGTCGGGATCACGAAGCGAAGGGAGCATCGGTTGGTTCTGGTCGAGGAAATTTTCGGTGATGAGATATTGATGGCTCATCGGAACAATTGGGACTCGCACGCCAACCATTCTTGCGATTTCAGCAGCGAACATTCCGCCACAATTAACAACAATCTCGCACTCAATCTCACCTTTATCAGTGACAACTTTCGATACGCGGTTATCTTTAGTTGCGATTGAAAGTACTCGAGTATGGGTGTGAATCTGGACGCCTAATTTTCGAGCACCGGAGGCGAGTGCAAGAGCAAGTTGGGATGGATCGACCTGGCCATCTGATTTCATAATGCAAGCACCGACGATTCCATCCATATTAAGGAGCGGAAACTTCTCTTTTAATTCGCTCAAGGTTATTTCATGTAGATCAAGTCCAAAATTCTTAGCCCAACCAATTTGGCGACGAATCTCTTGCATCCGCTCTTTGGTGGAAGCGATTTTTATACTGCCGCACTCTTTCCATCCCGGGGGCGTATCGCTCTTTTCTAGTTTGCGATAGAGATCTACCGAATGCATATTCATCTTGGTTAATGTCGGATCTGCGCGCAGCTGTCCAACAAGCCCCGCAGAGTGGAATGTAGAACCGCTCGTTAAATCGCTTCGGTCAAGAAGTATTACATCGCGCTCGCCAAGTTCAGCAAGATGATAAGCAACTGAAGTTCCACCAACGCCACCGCCGATAATCACGATTTTTGCGCGATTGGGGAGGCTGTTATCAGACATAAGTGAAATGTATCCTAGAGACATGTCCTCCGAAAGTGCTGAGTTAGAGCGCAACTACGGAGATCTCTTAAATCAAGTATCGCTATTAACCAAACGTTCATCGCTACGTGAACTTTCGGGGGGCTTAACGAATAAGAATCTTCTAGTTGAAACTGATAGTGGAAGGTATGTAGCGAGAATCTCGAGTAATTCCTCATCGCTCCTTTCTATTGACCGAGACTCAGAATTCAACAACACCAAATTAGCGGCGGAAGCTGGAATCGGCGCCCCGGTCTTTGATTACTTAAAAGGTAAAGGGCTTTTAGTAATTGGTTATATCGATGGTAAAACTTTTGGGCCGAGTGATGTTGGAGCAAATCTTGGTCGCATCGCCACGAGCCTACGTAAATTACATAGCGCAAAGCCGTTTGATCGAGATTTCAATATGTTTGAAATCCAGCCAAACTATTTGAAAATTGTCCAAGAGAGAGGCTTTCGCCTTCCTGATGGCTACCTCGAATTACGCGAAACTTTCAGCGAAATCGAGAAGAGATTTGCAGCAACTTTTGATGGCAAGGTGCCATGTAATAATGATTTATTACCAGCGAATTTCATCGATGATGGTAAACAGATCTGGCTAATCGATTATGAATACTCTGGAAATAACGATGCGTGTTTTGAAATAGGAAATATCTGGTCTGAAGCTGAACTTCCTTTTGAAGCGCTATCTGAATTGGTAACGGCTTATTACAGTGGTATGCGAGCGGATAAGTTGGCGCGTGCTTGGTTGTTCTGTCAGGTTGCTAAATATGGATGGACGTTATGGGCCTCAATACAAGATTCGGTTTCGGAATTAGATTTCGATTTCTGGGAGTGGGGAATGCTTAAGTATGACTCGATGCGAGAGGCTATTTCTTCAAAACGATTTACCGAGATGATGGAGCTACTTTAAATATTACTGAGCAGTCATTCCACCATCTGCTGAGATAACCGAGCCTGTTATAAATGAGCTTTCGTCTGAGGCGAGAAATAAAACTAGGTGCGCAATCTCTCGTGGCTCTCCCGGTCTTCCAATTGGTTGGAAAGATGAGATGGTTTTGTAAACATGATCTAGCCCGCCAAGCATGTCGGCGTGCGCATAATTGATTGGGGTATCTACCCAACCAGGACAGATCGCGTTACAACGAATTCCTGTTTTGGCGTAATCAAGTGCAATTCCGCGAGTTAACATAACAATGGCGCCTTTTGATGCGGAATAAACACTTAAAAAAGGCTCTGAGACTAGGCCATTCACGCTAGACATATTCACGATTGAACCGCGTTTGTTGCGCAACATGTGAGGGATTGCGGCCCGAGAGAGATACATCGCTCCTGCAACGTTGACGCTTAAGGTTTTAGCAATAGTTTCATCAGTAACTTCGTGAAAAACTCCTGGGATATTTACACCTGCATTATTAACCAAGATATCAACGGAACCGTAGGTCTTATTGGTTTCTTCGACGAGCGTAGTGCATTCTTTAGAGGATGAGATATCAATCTTTCTTCCGATTGCTACGCCACCGGAAGCGGTAATTTCTTTTGCGGTCTGGGAAGCTCCGGCTTCATTTAAGTCAGCGCAGATTACTTTTGCGCCCTCTTCGGCTAATCGGATTGCGCTAGCTTTGCCAATTCCACTAGCCGCGCCGGTAACAATTGCTACCCGATCTTGAACTCTTCCCATTTCCGCTCTTTTCTACTTGTAAATCAAATTCTTAAATAAAGACTCTTAATCGAAAGTGGGGCGGCCCGAAGTTTTCTCGAGCCACCCCAATTTTGTTTATGAGGAGATTACATGTGGTTAACTTTTGGACCAGTGAACCACTTGCGTGCGCTCAACTGCCACCAGAGCATTGCGCCGCCGATAACAATCAAGATTGCAATCGGAGCGTATTGAACAGATAACCAGGAGAAGTTTTCATTTCCTGGTACGCCTGCTGGAGTTGTTGGAAGGCAGAGCACGATTGAGATGAAAATAATCTCAACAATGGCAATAGGTGCCATCCAGCGCCACTTGTTTCCAAGATTCCATTCGCCCTGCTTGAACTTATCTCCCATGCGCCAACGTAGATATATTGGAATTAGGAATGACAAGAAGAGGCCGATAACAGTCACTGAGGTGACTGCGAAGAATGCGATTGGAACAACCGTGCCTTCTGGCGCCCATAGAGCTGGAAGTGTGAGGATTACAGCAAGAAGTCCGATACCGAAAGCCGCATTAGAAGGGTTTCGGTTCTTATCTAGCTTGGTCCAGACTCGGCTAAATGGAACTGCCTTATCTCTTGAGAATGCGAAGAGCATTCGTGAGCCTGCAGTAATACATGACATTCCGCAGAGGAATTGTCCGACGCAGGTAATGACAAGCAGAACCTTAACCCAACCAATTGGAAGTGAGCTTAAGAAAATCGATGGAGAGAATCCACCAGCCGCATTGATTGCTTCAACATCAGTTGCTGCATATAGGAACGAGAGAAGCAATAACCAGCCACCAATTGCGGAGAAGAAGATGGACTGCCAGATTCCTTTAGCTGCTGCCTTTGATGCGCCACCAGTCTCTTCAGCAACGTGAGCCGATGCATCAAATCCAGTAATTGTGTACTGGGTTAACAAGAAGCCAAGTGGTAGGACGTAGAACCAGAACATGCTGGTTGGGAAACCAGAGTTATTGTTCTGAGTTGTGAACATCCACTCCAATGTCTGGTGCTCTGTAGGAATCAAAACGAGAATGAGAACGACCGCTGCCACGCCAAAGACGTGCCAGTAAACGTTCACGTTCTGAAGCAAGTTGATGATCTTCGCTCCGTATACGTTAAGACTGATGCAGAGAAAAATAGATACTAGGAAGACCATAAAGACTTGGCTTAAGTTGGTCGGATCCCAGAAGTCGCTAAATAGGTTAGCTGTTGTGACAAAGAAGGTGGAGAATCCGTAGACCACACCTGCGGTTACGGCGAACTGACCAACAAGATTTAGCCAACCGGTAATCCATCCGTGAACTGGTTTTCCAAGTCGGAAAGCCCAGTAATAGATACCGCCAGCCGTTGGCATCGCAGATACCAACTCGGCCATACAAAAGCCGATAATCAGAATGAAGATCGAGATAACTGGCCATCCGATTGAGATTGCTATCGGACCACCGTTATTCCAGGCTTGTCCGAATGTAGTGAAACATCCTGAAAGCACCGAGATGATTGAGAATGAAACCGCGAAGTTGGAGAAACCACTCCAGCGACGATTGAACTCTTGCTTGTATCCGAGTGATTCAAGGAGTTTTGCATCTTGATCATTACTCAGACTCATATAACGCTCCCCTCATAGAGTAATCCGCCCCTTTTGGAGCGAGCATTGAGGATGAATATGCTCCAGCAGAGATGGATAATCAAGGACATTTCTTAAGATTTATCCATATAGACGGTAAATTGTCCGATTATCCGGCTGGTTAGAGCGTCTATTGAGCCTCTTCTGTAGACCTGAATTCGGGAGATTTAAATGTGTCGATTACTTGGATACACATCCAACAAGGCGATCTCATTCGATCAAGCAATTGGTCCTGATTTTCAAGAATTTGTAAAGCTCGCTGATGATCACTGTGATGGCTGGGGAATTGCTTCTTCTGAAAAAGATCTTTATAGAGAGCCGATTGCTGCAACTAAGAGTTCACATTTCAAAGATGAGATTGCAAAACATAAATCCCCCGGCGCACTTTTACATTTACGTTGGGCTACACCGGGACTTCCCGTTGCCGAAAAAAATACCCATCCATTTACCTATGGCGATATCTCATTTATCCATAACGGTGCGCTCTTGCCAGGAGACCAATTAGATTCCAAAATTCCCGATCATCTAAAGGCAAAAATCACCGGAGATACTGACTCAGAGAGATATTTCTGGTTTGTTATTAGTGAGATTGAGAAAAATGGATTTGTAGAGGGTGTTAAGTCCGCACTTAGTTACATCAAAAAGAATATTACCTATTCATCGGTAAATTGCATGATTATGAATAAAGAAACCTTTATCGCTGCCTGTATCTACAACCAAGATCGCATCCCTGATCGATTTAAAGATCAGGTTGATTACTACCGCCTTAAATACACCGAGCGCGATGGCAATGTAATAGTGGGTTCTAGCGGTTGGAATCAGAGTGGCTGGCAGGAACTACCAAATGGTTCACTACTTGTTGTTGAACGAAATACTCAGAATTGCGAACTAATTAATCTTGAAAGTCCCCGCCCCGGCCAGTAATTTTTTGATTGCGCTTACTTGGTCGCTCGAATCTATAGAGAACGATTCCAACCAAAGCGGCAAAGCCGAGGACTATCAAGAAGCCAACTTCCACAATTAACCCAATACGCTCCACACGACGAGTGCAAATATCGCTATTCCTAATCCGACTACTGCAATTGCAGTAAGTGAGAGGAAGCCGCGCGAGCTAGCAATCTTGGATGAGAGAGCTGATGAGCCACTTACCTTTGAGAGATCTTGGATAAGCGCTTCTGCCTCTCGAATTGCGGCATATTGAGAGATGATTGCTAAGAATCCAGTTACTGCAGCGACTCCGATTGCTAGGTACTTGGCAGCATCAGTTGCAGTTGCGAAAGTGCCTTGAGCAGCAAGAACGAAGATTGCGATTAGAACAAGTGCGGGAGAAATCTGTGCTGTGATGATCTGTGAACGTTTTTCATTCCAGAGTTTGAGAAGTGCCTTCTCATCCATGATTACTCGTTTCTTTTTAGGTTAATTAAGCGGAGGGTGCTTCAGCGAGATCTTCCGGTGAATCTGGAAGCGTTTCGCGTGGCATTCCTTTGAAGGTGAAGGTTTCTTTACCTTCTTCTCCTTCAATATCGATCAGTACGATCTGGCCGGCTTTAATGTCACCAAAAAGAATCTTCTCAGATAGCGCATCTTCAATCTCGCGTTGAATTGTTCTACGAAGAGGACGTGCGCCTAGAGCTGGGTCATAACCGCGCTTTGCAAGGACTGCTTTCGCGGAAGCGGTTAACTCGATACCCAT
>Ga0315902_10014051_pt1 | contig 10316 bp, 10 predicted proteins | sample LakEriMetagenome_9_FD_203523 | JGI IMG/M metagenome (GOLD analysis project Ga0315902, IMG submission 203523) | Freshwater fungal communities from buoy surface, Lake Erie, Ohio, United States - Buoy 12 MA117 | ecosystem: Environmental > Aquatic > Freshwater > Lake > Lake biofilm | place: USA...
CATGCTCGCGCTCTTCTCGTGTTGAAGCCAATCCACTAGATTTTCTCAAAGCTTCAGTTAAAATAACTTGAACATCAAATCCATCAGGGTACGTTGAAACTATATTGTTACTAACATAATCCAAATCATTGTCTTTGAGAATTTCTATGTACTGATCAACCATAAGTGGATCCACAAATGGACAATCTCCAGTGACTTCTACGATTATCTCCGCCGATAACATGTCAGCTGCGCCCAATACTCTGGAAAGGACATCGTTTTCAGAGCCTCTATAGATTGGAAGACCTCGTATGCTTGCCCAATTCTCGATAATATCGTCCGACTGATTCTCTGTTGTAGCAATACAGATCTCTGAAATTTCAAGAACCTTGCTAAGACGGTCATAAATGTGCTCCAGGCTGTTTTTTGACCCGATAGGCATAAGAACTTTACCTGCCAAGCGACTCGAACTCATACGTGCTTCAACAATCGCAGCTACTTTCATTGCTACTTAACCATTTTCCTCAAGTTACGAATGAAAGTAAAAGAAAATATATAACGATGTAAATTTCCCCATAATAGCCCCAACGAAATCTTGAATAAAAGGACTCTTACACTCAGTCTTTGCCCCCTTGTCAACTTAATTATTTTTGCTACTAAGTTACTGTAAGGAAAGATTGTCTTGAAGTAACTAGTACCGACTGGGGAAAGATGATTTCTCTCCCTACTCACTCCCTTTACTCCAAAAACACACTCACTGCTCCTCGCTCTTAAAACCTCACCTTCTAAAGCCAGTTTCAAATCAAATAGCCAGTCGCCGCCAATAAATGAATATTCTTTGGAAAAATCTCGATAAAGATCAGTTGCTACATTATGTCGAATAAGTGAATAAAAAATGCCATGTGAAACTCTTATATTATGGAAGAGATTCCTCACTCTCTCTTCAGTATTTCCCAATAATTCAAAACCAATAGGTTTATTACCATGGGAATTATCGTCAAATCGACTCATTGGAGAAACTGCACATACAGTCTCTTTCTCATTTAGAATCTTAGCTGCCTCACGATAAAATTTCTTGTCGCAAATGTCATCTACTGCACTCACAAAAATGAAATGTCCCCGCGCTGCTTTTACTCCACTCTGAAAGTTTTTACCCCCTTCCATGTATGAGGAATGCTTTATGACACATAGGTTTTGTATATTTCTACTGTGCCGATCGATTAGCTCTTCACTCTTATCCGTACTCTTGTTGAGCGCAATAATTACCTCGTGATTGACTCCCTCAATCCCTTTTAAACTCTCTAGTTTCGCTGCAATGTATTCTTCGCCATTGTAAATAGGCACAACAATAGATACTTCGTAAACTAGTTCATTTGCCTGAGCCTTGCTCACTCAAGCAATTATAGTCGTGATAGTCTTTTCAGTGTGAAAGCTGTAATTCTTGCAGGCGGGCTTGGCTCTAGAATTTCAGAGGAAACATATCTTCGCCCAAAACCCATGGTTACGGTAGGTGAGAAACCAATTCTTTGGCACATTATGAAAAAATTTGCGAAACATGGAATCAATGATTTTATAATCTGCCTCGGATATAAGGGTGATGTAATAAAAGAATACTTCTTGAATTTCAAGAGCTACAACTCAAGCGTGATAACAAACACTGCTTCTGGAGAAGTGATTATTTTGGATGAGGGCCACGAGGATTGGAGGGTGAGCCTTATCGATACTGGAGCCTCAGCCAATACCGGAGAGAGGCTTAGGCAGGTACAAAAGTACGTAGGTAAGGAGAGTTTCTTTTTTACCTATGGTGATGGACTAACTGACCAAGATCTTCTTGCAACCGCATCGTTTCATAAAGAAAAAGGAAAGCTCGTTACTTTGACAGCAGTGAATCCTCCAGCGAGATATGGAGCTGTTTCCGTGAACTCTGGGATTGTGACTAGCTTTTCAGAGAGAACGAGTTCTCCAGATTCTCTAATAAATGGAGGATACTTTCTAGTAAATCCCAATATTTTTGAAACCTTAAACAGACTTTCAAATCCAAGTTGGGAGGTGGATGTCTTACCCAAACTTGCCATGGAAGGAAATCTTGCAGCATTTGAGCACACTGGATTTTGGTTTGCGATGGATACCCTAAGAGATAAAGAGCACTTGGAAAATCTCTTAGAGAGTGGATCTGCTCCGTGGTTGAGATAGATAAAAACAAGTCAAGCCTGCGCGCAGAAAATCAAGATAAGACTATGAGGCTTGAAGGTTGTCGCCTAATTGATAACTTAAATTATGTAGACCATCGAGGCTCCTTCAAAAAGATACTACCGGTAGTAGATGAAATAGAGCTCAGTAATTTTCCTATTTGCCAAGTTAATTTAAGTACCAATACCTTGGCAGGGACAATTAGAGGCCTTCATTACCAAGTCGAACCGTTTTTGGAAGCAAAGCTCATCTCTTGTATCAAGGGAAGCGTTATGGACGTTCTCTTGGATATGCGTCCTAACTCAGAGACATATGGCAAATGTGCTTCCTACCGTCTAACTCCTGGCTCAGGGAGTCTCTTGGTTCCACCTTTAGTGGCCCACGGGTTTCAGACTCTGGAAGATGAAACTACTCTTCTTTACCTACATTCAAATGGCTATAGCCCCGATTACTCTCAAGGTGTGAATCCACTAGATCCTGGCATTGGGATAAGTTGGCCTTTGCCCATCAGTTCTATTTCAGAATCAGATAGAAATTTACCCTCATTCTCAGAGGTAAAGAATTGACACACCAAAATTGTAGAAGTTGTGGCGATAAAGAGCTTGTTGAAATACTTGATTTGGGGTTTGCTCCTCCATCAAACGCTCTCTTAAGCAAAGAGGATCTCTCAAAGGGCGAAATTCACTACCCCTTAGTCTTACTTTTCTGCCAAGAGTGCAAATTAGTCCAGACTAGGGATTTTCATTCTGGAGAAGCGTTATTTACCCCTGATTACCCATATCTATCAAGCACCTCTACCACCTGGATTAAACATTCACATGAGCTAGTTGATAGCGTAATTAAAGAATTTAGCTTAGATAGAAATAGCCTTGTCGCAGAAATTGCATCTAATGATGGTTATCTCCTCGAGAGGCTATCCCAAAGAGGAATTGCTGCCTATGGAATCGAACCAACGAAGTTAGCAGCAGATATCTCTATCGGTAAAGGACATCACGTCTATAACTGCTTCCTAAATCTTGATACTGCCTCTCAAATAAAAAGCGAAAAAGGAGCTGCTGATATAGTTATTGCAAATAATGTGTTTGCACATGTCCCTGAGCTACAAACTTTTACAGAGGCAGCAAAAATGCTGTTATCCGAGAATGGAATTCTTATTATTGAAGTGCAATATTTTGGTCAATTATTAGAATACACTCTTTTTGACACTATTTATCATGAGCACTATTCATATTTCTCAGCTACATCTATTCGTAATTTACTAGACAGATACCAATTAGGTATTATTAAAATCGAACTTGTTCCAACTCACGGTGGAAGTATCCGTGTTTACGCAAAGAATAATTCAACAACTTCTAATTTTGAATATCAAATAACTCCAATAGTTGATTTGGAAGTAAAAGCAACTGATCTTAATACCCTATCAAGGTTTCAAGAATCAGTAAATAACTTAGAAAGACAATTAGAGAAGTTCTTCTTTACTCAAAAAAGCGCTGGAAATATAGTCGCTGGTCTTGGCGCAGCAGCAAAGGGCAATACTTTAATCAATTTTCTTCGATTAGGAAGAGGTGATATTCAATATGTCTTCGATTCGGCTCCATCTAAACAAGAAAAGTTCCTTCCTGGAAGCCATATCCCAGTTCTTCCATTCAGTGATATTATCAAATTCGGTGAAATAGATTTATTCATTGCTCTTCCGTGGAATATATCTCAAGAACTTGCCTATTTGACACGATCGCTGGTTTCCCACAAAACAGTCATTTACCAGCTTCTACCAGAGATTAAATCTGTTGATTAAAGGCACTTGTAAAATTCCCTTTTAGACTAATTCGCTTATCTTGAGATACCGCAAGAGTTCTTAGTATGCTTTGGGAATGCAGCATGTCGTAAAGTTTGTACTAATTGGTTTTGCTGAAACAGCGTCATCAAGTAAGAGACTGTATGAGATACCGAGTGCCAGTTTTGTAAATAAATTTCGTGAGACTATTGAATTTCTTTTGTGCTCATGCAGCGAAACGAGCGTAGAGTCGTGAACAAAAAAATCTTTTACACCAAACCGTCAATAACTGAGCTTGAAATAAAATATGCAGCAGATGCTGCAACGAATGGTTGGGGTGAAAATTGTTATGACTACATAATTCGATTTGAAAATGCATTTAGGGAGCACTTAGATGTTAAGTATGCCATCGCAACATCTAGCTGTACTGGAGCTCTACATATGGGTCTGGCCGCCTTAGGAATTGGTCCGGGAGACGAAGTTGTACTCGCTGACACGAACTGGATCGCTACAGCTGCGCCAATTGTTCATCTTGGAGCAAAACCTATTTTTGTTGATATCTTGAGTGACACTTGGTGTATAGACCCCAAAAGAGTCGAGGAGGCCATTACTCCAAATACGAAGGCCATCATTGTGACTCATCTTTATGGAAACCTTTGTGAAATGACCCAATTAATGAGTATTGGTGAAAAATACAACATCCCTATTATTGAAGATGCGGCCGAAGCAATTGGGTCTTCGTATCACGGCCAGCGAGCTGGTTCAATGGGAAAGTTTGGGACTTTTTCCTTTCATGGAAGTAAGACTATAACAACTGGAGAGGGAGGAATGTTTGTCACAAATGACTCAGGACTGTTCGAGAAGGTCCTAACACTTAGTAATCATGGCCGGAGGCGCGGACAGGCTAAGCAGTTTTGGGCTGAAGATATTGGTTTCAAATTTAAGATCTCAAATCTACAGGCGGCAATTGGTTGTGCACAATTAGAGCGGGTTGAAGAATTAGTTAGAAGAAAGAGAGAAATTCTTGATTTCTACAAAACAAAGCTTGAAAAGTCAGGCCTTGTGGCACTGAATCCGGTTCAGAAATATACACAGAATGGAGCTTGGATGCCGACCGCCGTGTTTCACCATTCGCTAAATATAAATATTGAACGAATTTTTAGAGTTTTCAAGTCTAAAGGCGTAGACGCCAGACCGTTTTTTCATCCTTTGAGCTCCACAAAGATATTCAGTTCACCAAGATTTGAAAACTTGATTGCTTACGATATTCCACAAAGATCCATTAATCTCCCTTCATATCATGACATTCAGGATGCTGAGCTAAATCTCGTTTCAGATTTGATTTCAAATTTATTATAATCCCAAGTCAATTTTTTTTGGATTATTGAGGAATTTATGGATAGTCTCAATATTTCCAAAATTTAAAAGACATTATGCGGAAATCCAAAATATATGAAATACGTCATAAGGTGTCACCGGTCTGATTCCCTATAAAAGTGAAGAATTGTAATTCAATTATTCTAGAGATTGTGCCGTCTTTGTAAAAATCCATTCCGCATTGATGAAATCAAAGCTTTGTCTGAAACATCTTCGCGGATTGAGAATTCTATATTTCTCTCTAGAAACTTAGTGATCGCTGTCATGGGGTTATTGCCTGGACCCCATTCCCGCTTATTCATCCATAAACTCTTACTATCCCATTCAATTGATGTATCGCAAACAACTAAAAAGCAGTCTTTCGTTACAAACTTGGAATAGTAAATCAATTCTGATAAAACATGAACCTCTGTGTGATTTGAATCCAGCACGACCATGACACGGTTGAAATCTTTGCTGATTTTGTCGACTTCCTTTAGCACGTTCTCCGAAATGCTACTCCCTTCGATTGTGGAGGCGTACATTTTCAGTATTGGGTGTTGCTTTAAAAGAGATTTGGTTTCTTGCCTAATATCTATATCAATACCGAGATACTTTCTCCTAACCTTTGGGGGCCCACCCTCTTCACACTCCATCAAATCCAATAGTGCCAAGATGGAAGAAAAAAAAGATGCCGAACCCCCCCGTGCAATTCCCGTTTCTATAATTAATTGTGGCTTACTTTCGTAAAGAACCTCTTGCAAAACAACTAAATCGTTTGGAAATTGAATAACTGGAATTCCTAACCAATCAAAGTTATAAACATAGTCATACTCTCTTACAGACGAAATCCAACTATCTGTCGCATGACGAACATTTGAATCCCTTTTCATTTTTGACTGTTTTACTGCTCTTTCATCGTTGAATTTACTCAATTAAACACCAAGTTTCTTTGTTAGTTTCTCTAATCCTGTCTTAATTCTGTCTAATGGCTCCGCCGCGAAAGAAATTCTAATGAAAGTGGAAGTTGAATTTCCATATGCAACTCCAGGAATAACTGAGACATAATCTTCCATGAGTAAATCATAGCAGAATTTTTTTACATCCATTACATATCTTCCAATGTCGATGAAGAAATAGAATGTTGAGTTACCTTCTAAAGGAAATAACTCATATTCGACAAGTAATTTACGAACTAATTCACGCTTGCTCATTAATTCTGCTATGTTCTTTTTTGCGTTTACTCTGATTTCTTTGTAATTATCCGCAAGGGCTAACTGCAAGACAGTTGGGGCACAGGTGATTAAATGTTGGTTTAGCGGTACAATTGCATTAATTACGTCCTTGTCCGCAATGATATAACCGATTCTCCATCCAGATAATCCTAAATCCTTAGAAATGCTTTGAAGCACCAACACGTGCGAAAAATTCTCAATAAGTTTCGTGCATGAGAAGAAAGGTTCATTCACTAGATACTCACTGTAACTTTCATCAATCATAACAAGGATATTTTCCTGTCCACAGTATTCAATCACTTTCCGTAATTCATTTTCCGTATAGACTTTACCGCGAGGATTGTTGGGATTATTTATTACCAAAATGCGAGGTTTTACTTCCTTTTCGATACGAATCAGGCCAGTGAGAAGATCTTCGTGATAGCTAATAAATCTAGTTTCTGCACCTATAAGTCTTGCGTGTTCACGATAACTTACCCAAGCCGGCTCATGAAGGACGACCACGTCACCAGGATCTACTAGAGCAAGAAAAGCAAGATATGAACCCATCTTGGAACCAGCAGTCAATAAAATATTGTCCTCACTGGAAAGTTTAGCGTCTATATTAGAGTTTAGTTCCTCAACTATTATCCTACGTAATTTAGGAACTCCTTTACTTTCTGAGTAGTGAGCACCCGCCTTTTGAATTTCGAACTTAAAGTCTATTTCTATTGGATCAAATGGTGCTTCACCATAGGACAAAATAATTGGTTGCTTTCCTCTTCGTAAAAGATCATAGATCATTTCATTAAATTCTATCGAGGTTGCACTTCCCACATTCATTGCCAATTTTGAGGGTTTAAATGACATTACATTCCTTTCTTAATTTGGTGAAAATAGCATTAATTCTTTCACAGTTCATTGTGAGAGACAATTGACCTATTCTTTTATTTGCGTCATATGTGTCTAAGGATGAATTGGCAAGATCTGTTACATTATTTTGATACAACTCATAGTAGATACCTGATTCACTCTTGACCAAATTAGATGCAAGTTCGTACTCATGAAAGTCGTCAGGAAAAAAGACAATTGAGCTCATGCCATCATTTAACACCACATTTTCTAGATTTTCCCCTTGTGCGAGCTTTAATCGGAAACTAATTATGTCAGTATCGGACATTGCATTAAAAAGTCTACTGGAGACCCCAGATCCACAACCCCTAGGGCTCCATTCGATTAGATGAATTCCTGAGTTATTCTTAACAAGTTCAATATGAAAAAACACATTGTTAACTTTGAATCCTCGTAGAATTTCCACAGCAAACTTTTGTAATTCGTCCTGTATGCGTTCCTCAAATTTACTTATTAATAGGAGTTTATCAATACAAGGATTCCTGGGACTTTTGAATTTTTCTGCAAGAGCCAGAATCTTTATTTGGCCGTTTGATACATAACCATCTAACGCGAAGTGTTTTCCTTCTATTTCCTCTTCAAGTAGATACATGGTGGGAAACTTGTTTTGATTTGGTTTTCTTTCAAGAGACTGGAGCCTTTCGAAGAACATTTGATAGTTCAATATATTAACACCAGAGATAACCTGATGGCTTCCTTGACCAAATCGAGGTTTAATAACACCATTCAAGCCCAACTCATTTAATCTAATGACCGCCTGCTCTAACTGCGAAAAAGTCTCCCATGAGAAGTACTTCGGTTGTCGGATTGTAGATATATTCTGATGCACATGGTCTCGTTGATTTAACTTATCTCTTATGATGGCTGCGTTCTTGGAATGCACTCCGTGCAACCCAAAATAAGAATTAACTATACCCACGGTTTCCAAACCGCTATCGGTTTGTTCGGAAATGCAAGCAACGGGACTGATAGCGTGAGAGACAAGATCGTCAATTATCGAATCGGCATCTGATATATCCCGAAAGAAAACCCTGTCGCATAACCCAATTGCCTCAAAAGATTGACGTTTTTCAAAGATCAGCGTCCGAAATCCATGTCTTTTTGCAGCAAGCACATAATCTATTTGATTTATGCCACCGCCAAGAAATACAATGTACTGGTCCTCTCTCATTTGAATAAGTGTATTGTGAACTCACCTGGCAATGAATGGCCATCGATGATGAAACTGTCTGAGAATTCTCGGTTTATTATTCGATGCACTTTATCAAGCGTTGCGTAGTAGTTTTTTTCATATTTCTCAAGCGCAAATTCAGATAAGACATTGAATGAAAAACCTATTTTCGAGATTTTAAGCAAGTGCGTCGTTGTTTTAAGCAAAAAATCGGTTGAGTCAGAAAATTGGCGATTGAAGATCCCCGAAGCTATTACTAGGTCCGACTTGGGCAACTCAGGAATTTCGGATAGCGAATAAAATCGGGCATTCGGATAATAAGTTCTAGCTGAGTAAATCAGTTTTTCGTTTAAATCAATACCAACATATTTCTCTTGATTATGCAATTTTTCAATATGTGGGATTAAATGCCCTAAACCACACCCATAATCAAGAATACTCATATTACGGAAGTTCGGAAAATCTAGCCACGGAGATAACAATGCCCTGAATCTTGCTGAACTGTCTTTGGACCACCCCACAGATCGGTGGTCATCGCCAAACATTTGATGCCATCCATTATACTCTTGAATCATTGACTCAATTTCCTCTTTTTTTGGCATTAGGCTCCTAACGTCTAAGAATACTTTAAAAATTTCTGTAAATTTCTAAAAGTATAGTTTTCAAAACGTTTTTTACTTAAACCTCTCTGTAAGCTCTGTAATATCTCACTATAATCTTGCAACGTATAGTCGGGCCAATCTGTCCCGAAGCTCAGATTCCCGTCGTTCTTAATTTCTCTTAATACCCATTGAGGTGCATTTCTATCACCTCGAATTAATCGGAAAGAAGTGTCTAGAAGAATATTCCTCCTTCGCCGGGAGAGATACGAAAGCTCGTCAAATGAATCGCCGACTGCGTGAGCTAATAATAATCTACCTTGATTGCCTTTCTTTATCATTGCTGAAGCTTCGAGTAGAAAACTGCTAACTGCTTCATACCGCTCGATTTCCCATGTACATATCATCAGAAACAGTTTATGTTCTTCACAATCTTGAAATAGTCTCATTAGGTCAAAAGCAGAGTGATCTAATTCGCTATGTTTGGGATGAAATTTTATTCCCGAATAGCCAAGATTTTTAATTTTGGAAAGCCATTCGCTTCGATATTCTAAGTAGTCGGCATTTACCGGCGCTACTTTGGAAACTACCCGGGGTTCATTTCTTAACAGCTTAGAATACTTCGCAAAGTCAAATCCTCCGATATTTAAAAAGCCTACCGCAACTATACCCTCTACTTCAAAGCTTATGCTTTGCTTGAAGGGATAGTTGCAAATTAAAGCAGGTACATTTCTGGAGTAATCAAGGAAAGTTCCATCAATTGTTGGGTGGCAATTTGAATCCCAGACTTTAGCCTTTTGATTCACTGACATTAGCTTTGCCTTGAGCTTTGTCGAGAGCGTTTACCGCAACAATAGCCATAAGTCGACCTGAATCAGATATACCAGAATATTTCTTCCCAGGATCTACCAAGTCGACTCCATGTGGTATTCGAGGATGAAACAGGAACAAATCACCAAAACTCAATTCTTTGTCAATCATAAATTTATTTCCGTTTGAATCTTGTGCCCACACGCCTCCATCAGAAAAATCCAATCCTGGGGTGGAAAGCAAGATTGTTGGAATTGCTGATTGATGACTTTGTAATGGGTCTTGATGGCCCGCCATAAATCCTCGACCAG
>Ga0315902_10014052_pt1 | contig 10316 bp, 5 predicted proteins | sample LakEriMetagenome_9_FD_203523 | JGI IMG/M metagenome (GOLD analysis project Ga0315902, IMG submission 203523) | Freshwater fungal communities from buoy surface, Lake Erie, Ohio, United States - Buoy 12 MA117 | ecosystem: Environmental > Aquatic > Freshwater > Lake > Lake biofilm | place: USA...
AGGGCGATTATGGTCCAGTTCCACCCAGGGTCACCACGCCCAATGCCGCGGTCGTACCAGTCGAGGCATAACCAACCAGCACGACAGCTGATACATCCGTACCGGCACCGGCCAGTCCATCTGCGTCCCAAACCAACAGAGAATCCGCACCTGCAGCATCAGCAGTGAACACCGAACTGGTAGTGTTAAAGCTGCCACGTACCACCGCAATTGTGTTACCCGTTGCGGACGCAATAGTCGTCCCAGCCGCCCCAGTGTAGGTGCCGACGATGCCGGAAAGATTAATCACATCGTTACCGGCGGTAGCCGAAACACCAGTGATGCGGTCGATACCAGTCAGCACAGTCGTTCCGGAAACGATAGACGCTCCAGTGAATGTGTGGGTGTTGTTCGAGATCATAACAGTATCTGCCACCTGAGTGGACTCAGACAAAGCGATCACGTCAGCACCAGCACCCCCGGTGATCGTATCGGCACCTTCACCACCAGTCAGTGCATCGTTACCGGATCCACCGACGATGGAATCTGCACCGCCACCACCAGAGAGGGTGTCGTTACCATTTCCGCCTGTGAGGGTATCTGCGCCAAGACCGCCCGTCACGTTATTCGACGTAGCGATGTTAGAACCATCCCATGCCACAGTAGCCGCGGTTGTGGAGCCGTTGTTGGTGAGCACAGCTTTGGTCACTGTACCGAAGTCAATCGCCTGCACACCACCAATCGACAACACGTTCGCATTGGTCAAAGCAATGGTCGCGGTTCCTGTGTTGGCCGTCAGGTTCAACGTGGTGGCGTTACCAGTGGTGAAAGAGTCGGTATACGTGACATTCCGCCCCAGATCGACGTTCAGAGTCGTGAAGTTCTGATTCAGATCGATGGTAGCGTTCGTGCCTACGCCAGCGACCCCGTTGTCCACAATGGCTCGCTCGCCCACCGTCAGACTACCGGCCGTCACCGTTCCTGAAGTGACATCCCCCATCGCGAAGGTCGAGTTGGCTTCCACTTTGTAGGTGGCTGCCGCTACGGTCTTCGTGCCGAGGTTGATCGCACCAGTCGTCACCGTCGAATTTGCGCCCAGCGCTTGAACACTCATCGAGGTGACAGCGTCCGTGTTGCCATTGGAAGTGATGGCGCCGATCGTGGTCGTAGAGCTTGTGTCAGCGGATATCGCAAGTGAGGTCAATACCGCAGGTGCTGAACCAACACCTGCAGCCGCGCCAACCGAAGTCACGGAAGCTGTAGACGACGCTCCTGCAGACTTAACCGTGAGTGAAGTAAGAGCCGTAGCGTCATCAACCGTGCCGACCGTGCTCGCTGCACCAACACCAGTGACCACCGACAGCGTCTGCAATCCAGTGCTGTTGCTGACGTTACCGGTGTTCAAACCGGCATTGTCAGACGCGCTGATATCAAGCGTCGTCGTATTGCTGGTGTCCAGTGTCAGAGATCCCAGAGCGTGTGTGAACTGGTTCGACGAATTACCACCGGACGTCTTGAGATTCAACGTACCCACCGCGGTCACGGTCATGCCGGTCAACGTAGTAGCCGCGTCGTTCACTCCATCCGTATTGGCTGCGACCGTCACAGTCAGCGTGCCAGCTGGCGTGGTGGACACAGTCAATGTGGAAATATTGCCGTTATCGTCCGCCACGCCCGTGGTTCCGTCCCTGGTGTTGTCATCAGAGATGGTGATGCTCGTGCCGGAGAAGACCTTGGTCAGGCTAATGGCATCTGCAGTACCGCTGTCGGTGCTGGAGATGGTGTAAGACTTCAGAGAGGTCTTATCGGTCGCGTCCGTCAGGTCAAGATTGAAGTTGGTGGACGTACGCACCGTCATGGACTCGATGCTGGTGAGGTTCGGCGAAGCGGTCTGCGCCGAGGAATTGGTCACCGTGATGCTGTCAGTGCCAGCACCACCATCGATCGTGTCTCCAGCACTCAAGCCGGTGATGTTGATCGTATCGTTGCCGTCACCGCCGGATACCGAGTCGTTACCCGTCGAGATGGTGAAGGTGTCATTACCGGCACCGCCGATGGCCACGTCGTTGCCCGCGCCATCAGTGATGCTGTCGTTGCCGTCGCCGCCGTCCAAGCTGTCGTCACCCGTGCCACCGCTCAACACATCGTTGCCGGCCCCGCCAAGCACCGTATCGTTATCGGCACCTGCTGTGATGTTGTCATTACCCGCGCCACCCGTGACGGAGTCAGCACCAGCACCAGCGTCGGTCACGGTGTCGTCACCATCACCCAGGTCGATCACGTCAGCGCCAGCACCAGATGCCGTCACCGTGTCATTACCATCACCGGCGTTAATGGTGTCTGCACCGTCGGTTCCAGAAGCAGCGGTTGGACCAGAGGTATCAAAGAGGTCGGCTCCAGCTGTACCCGTGACCGAGTCTGCGCCAACACCCGTCGTGACATTCAGTCGCCCGGCACCTGGCGTGACCGTCACTGCCTTGGTGCTGGCACCCACGTTGATGGTCACACCATAGGCGCCTGTCGGATTTGCAGTCACACCCGAGGCGTTCACCGTGGCGATTGCCGTACCGCCGCTGTAGCTGACAGCGTTGGCACCGGCCAAAGTGACACTGGCCACCGTGGCGTTGGAGTCAGCAACAGTGGCGCTGGTGTTCAACGTCAGCGAGTTGTTAGCAGCCGCCTTGTTGGCGCTGTTCACGACCAGGCTGGTTGCCGCCGTACGCAGCGTACCCGCGATGTCACCGGTGGCCTTGACCTCACCGAGGTTCACAGTTTGTGTGCCAGCCGAAGCAATCGACACAGTGTTACCGGTGGCAATGTACGAGACCGTAGCAATGGTGGAGTCGTTGCTCAAAAAGACGCTTCCGCCATCTGCCTCAACTGTCGCCCAAGCATTCCCGGTCGCCACGCCCCTCGCGTCCATGGGCGTGGTTGAAGAACCGATAGCAGCCCCAGACCGAAGCACTTCAAAACCGGTGATCGCCGTACCCGGCTGAACATCCGTCGAAGTAGCACTGAATGAAATTGCACCCGACAAACGCAACGTGTCAGTACCTTCTCCACCGGAAATGGAATCGGCTCTCGTCACGTCACTGTTCGTGACCACCACAGTATCGTCACCGGCACCACCGTTGACGACGTCGTTACCAGCGCCACCCAAAGTGAGCGTGTCATTGCCCGCACCACCTGCCAGCGTGTCGTTACCGGCCGCACCAGTGAAAGAGTCGTTACCGGCACCGCCAGTCACGTTCAAGCCGGTTGCAGGCGCAGTCACAGAGACAGCACCAGTTGCGGCTGAGGCATCCAACGTCTTGAGAGCCGAAGAGGTATTGCTCAACGTCAGCGCAGCAGCACCGGCGCCAGCAACCGTGACAGCCGTCAACCCTGCGCCGTTCACGTCGAGCGTGACGGTGGAATCAGAGGTGGAGGTAATGGCAATCGTCTCGAGGGAATTGGTGGTGGACGTAGCACCCGTCACCGCCACGGTACCCTGCGCAGAATTCAGCTTGACAGCCAATACATCTGACGCTCCAGCCAACGCCGTCGCGCCATAGTTCAGTGTCGTGGTGGTTGCACCAGCGGTGGCGGTCATTTCCAGCGTGGTAGCCGCATTCGTGACGGTGTTGACAGTGACACTCTGGGAAGAACCAGAGTTCTCAATGGCGCTCACACTCTTGTCTGAGGGCAGAGTCACAGTGGCAAGAGCCGTCGAAGCATTGATTCGAACCTTCTCGACACTGGTGACCAAGCTCAGATTGGCATTACCACTGTTGGTTTCGACATACAGCGTATCGGTACCAAGACCGCCGCCGATTTGGTCGGCGGCAGAGTAGGTCATCGTGGCGCCACCCGCACCGGCCAAGGGAGCATTGATGACGTCATTGCCCGTACCGCCGGACACAGTGTCCGTGCCAGTGGTCAGTGTGTACGTTTGACCCGGAACGATCACAGGCGGGTTCAACACGGCAGCAATATCAGCTGCAGCGGTGCTGCTGGTGGGCGTGACATTGGCGATCACGGCACGCAGGTCAGCCAGCACAGGCTTGTCTTCTGCGCCCTTGAGCAGCTCTTCGGTGTAGTACTGGGCGTAAGCCACCTGGTTGGCCAGCAGGTCAGCGGTACCACCCCACTTGGCGTCGCCGGTCAACTTGGCCAGGTTGTTGAACACCTGATAGATCACCTTGCCACGGGTGTAGCCGGCGGCCAGAGCAGCCTCGATGTCAGCCACTGCCTCAGCCTTGGCTGCCGTGGTGGCGGCGGTGCCGACCACGGTCTCCACCAACTTGGTGGCGAATTGCTTTTGCGTGAAGAAATTGGGGTAAACCGAGGTGAACTCCGTCTTGGAGGTGAACACCTCGACGATCTGCTCGACCGTCATGCCCGAATCAACGGCCGCGGCCAGTTGGTTCATGTAGGTGACGCCAGGGGCGGCGTCGAACGCGATGGCGAAGAAACGGTACAGATCGGTCTTGGTTTCAGCTGTCAAAGCCATTGAAGCTCTCCTGTGTGGAAAAGGGACCCCGGGTTTGGGGCTGGTTGGATTCTAAGGATGGTTCAGCCGGCGTTCATGTGATGGGGATCACATGGGCCTTCATGTGGAAAGGCGCTGTTGGCGCCACACCACAGTTCAGGCGGTCCACGGGCTGCACGACCCCGCCATCGCGGAGCTTACCACTGCCGAGCCAGTGCCAGCTGGGCGCCGGTGTCTCGGAAGGCAAAGATCGCCAGGTTGCTACCGCGCTGGGTGTTGAAGAGCCTGAACACCAGGGCATGCGAGCCACCCCAGGGGATGTGTTGCTCAAAACCCACATAGCGCGTCCACAGGCGCCGGTGGCTGTTGTTTTCCAGCAAAGGGCTGTACGGGTGGGTGTCTTCTTGCGCGGTGGCCTGGGCCTGCAGGCGCCGGCCCGGGCCCAGCGGCGCTTCCAGCGCCAGGTTGAGCCGCCAGTAGCCCTGCGCCCGCGTGGTGCTGGCGCTGCGCTCGGCACTGGCTTGCCACGTCCAGCCCGCCGGCCCACTCGCGCGGTGCTCGGCGCGCAGGAGCCAGCCGCGGTCTTCTTGCGTGGGGTCTGCATAGGCACCCAGCACCAGGCGCTGGGCGCCACCCGGCGCAGGCACGGCCAGGCTGGCGGCGTGGCGGCGCAGGTTGTCAAACCCGCGCAGCGTCTGCAGTTGCCACTGCAAGGCGGGCAGGCCGGCCATTTGGCCCACCGCTGGCACCTCGCCCCAGGCGGCGGCGCGGTAGGCGGTGGCGGTGCCAGAACTGTCCATCTCTTGAATGGACAGGTCCACGCCGCTGCTGCCGCGCAGCCCCAGCAGGCTGAAGCCAGCCACCGTGCTGGCCTGCGGCCGGGTGCTCAGGGGCAGGGTGATGGGGCCATCTGGCAGGGTGAGGGTGACACCTTCAGCGGCCGTGCGGGAGAGAGGGTTGGTGGAGCCGGCCAGCGAGGCTTCAGCACGCCAGCGTGCAGGGGGCGAGGTGTGCAAACCGTTACCGACGGCCGGTGCGGAGGCGCCGGCGCCGGCGTTGGGCGTGCCAGGGCTGGCGGGCGCGCCGTTCTGCGCCAACGCGGCTGGCGATGAAAGCTGGGGCGGCCGCGGCGCCAGGAGTTGGTCTGCCAGGGCCTGCAGGCGCTGGCGGTGCTCGCCGGGCGTGCGCGGGTCTTGGGCCAGGCCGAGGATCAAAGCGCGGGCGGCTTCGGGCTGGCCGCGGCGGGCCAGGAGAAGGGCAAATTCGAGACGGGCCTCAGCGTGCTCGGGCATGAGCATGAGCACGCGCTCCAGCAGCAGCTCGGCCTCGTCCAGCCGGCCGGCCGCCAGGGCCTGGCGGGCTTCTTCATAGGTTTGCAGGGCCTCTTGCTCGGGCTGCAGGGGCGCACCGGCCTGCGCAGCGCTGCTCAGCACGCCCAGCAAGGCGCCCACCAGGGCACCCACCAGAACCGGGGCCCGCACACGGGCCTGCAGCCCCCTCACGGTTCTACGCGGCACACGGTTTGAGGCTGTGCGCTGTCGGGCAACAAGAAGCTGCCCATGGGGTGCAGGCGCAGGCGCGGCTGCGTGGCCGCGGCCCGCTGGCCCAGCAGCAAGGGGCTGGCCAGCTCTTCACACAAAGGCAGCAGGGCCAGGGCCACGTCCATGGCCGGGCCCAGCATGAGCGAGCGCCGGGTGTTGCTGGAGCCCGCCACGGCCAGAAGGTAGGGGCCGGTTTCCACCGCCGCGCACAGGCTCAAGGGGTAACGCTCGGTTTCCGTGGTGCCCAGCAGCTCACCCAGCTCTACCAGAAGCCCGCGTGCGGCCAGCACCGCCTGCTGAACCGCCTGCTGCAGGGCGGGGCCGCCTTGCTCGACCGGCACGGGCCAGGCCAACAGCAGGGTGTCACCCTGCAACTGCTCCAGGGTGCCGCCGTGCAGGCGGGAATGCTTTTCAGCCAGCGAACTGATGGCGTGCACCAGGCCCAGCGCCTTCAGGCTGTCCACCGCAGCGCTCCAGCGCTCCAGGCCCACCACCCGCAGCGCCAGCACCACCCCCGTCTCGGGGCGGCCCAGGCTCTCGCCGCTGGGGTTCTGGCGGGCGATTTCGCGGGCCAGGTCGCGCGGCAGAAAGCTCTCCAGGTGGCGGGCCAGGGTGCGCGCCTGGTGGCGCGCTGCGGCCACCTGCAAAGCGCCCAGCGTGAAGGCGAAGATCACCACGCCCAGCGTGGGCGCGGCCATGGGCAGCTGCGCACCTTGCAAGCGGGCGGCCACGGCCACGCCTGCAGGCATGAGGGCGGCCAGCACGCCGGCCGCGGCCAGCACCACGGGCCGCTGCAGCAGCGGCAGCGCGGCCACCAGCAGCAAGGCGAGCGCAGCCAAGAGCAGGCCGGCGTAGATGCCCGGGCGGGCAGGCGAGACGACCCACTGGCCGTCCAGCGCCGCGGCCAGCAGCTCGGCATGCACCGAGACCCCCGGCGCCGTGGCGTGGAAGGGTGTGCTGACGGTATCGGCCAGGCCCAGCGCGGTGGCGCCCACCACCACCACCTTGCCCTGCAGCGAGGGGACGGGCGCGCCATTGCGCGACGCGGCGCCTGCGGGCGCGGCCCCCGCGCCCTCCAGCACCTGCAGCGCGCTCAGCGCCGGCCACTGGGTGTGCGGCCGGCGGAAGGGCACTTGCAGCTGCTGGCGGTCGTCCAGCGCAAAGCGCAGCGGGCCTTTGACCAGCCATTGGGCGGGGCCCAGCACCCAGCCCCCCGGTTGCAGCTGCCAGGGGGCCTGCGGTTGCATCAGCTCAGCCGCCGCCAGCGTCAGCTGCGGGTGGCGCCCACTGCCGTGGCAGATGACGGCCGGCAGGCGGCGCAGCCCACCGTCCAGGTCTGGCGTGGCGGTGATGTGGCCCAGCCTGGCGGCGGGCAAGGTGTCGGCGGTGCCGAAGTGGCCCGAAAGTTCCGGGCCGGGGGTGCAGAACTCCGGCGCTCCGGCAGAAGGGCGCAAGCTGCCCTGGTGCGGGGGGGCCTGCACCTGCGGGTCCAGGATGAGCACCTGGCCCAGCACCACGTCTGTGCTGGAGGCTGCACCTAAGCCTGCACCAGGCGCTGCACTAGAGCGGTTGGGGCCGGTTGTACTGCCCGGCTGGGCTGGCGCGCTTGCGGCGGCAGGGGCCAGGGCTGCGTTGAGCAGCTCGTCACCCGGCGCCGGCTCGGGCAGGTAAAGGTCCCACACTTGCACCAAGGCGCCACGTTCACGCAGGCGATTGGCCAGTTCAGCCAGCACGGGCCGCGGCCAGGGCCAGGGCCCCAGCTGGGCGAGGCTGGCCTCGTCGATGTCCACCATCACCACCTGGGCGGGCGCCGGCTCGGGCGGCAACGCGCGGGTGATCTGGTCGTGGAGTTGGGCGTCCAGCAGGCGGGCCATGGGGCCGGCCGCCGCCCACAACACCCACACCAAGACCGGCAGCAGCAGGAGCAGGGCGTGCAGCCGGCTCGGCCGCACGTCTGCTCCCCCTACTTGCGGCCCCAAAGCGTGATACCCCGGAAGGTGCCGGCGCTAACGTCTTTGGAAAAGAGGTAGCCCGCCTCCTTGCCGTCACGTGTGAGCGCACCGGCCACACGGTCTGTGGGGGTGGTGCCGACGAACACGCCCTCGTTGTTGACCTTGCCGTTCACAGCCAACTGGGCGTCACCCGTGGCGGCGTGATTCAGCGCCACGCTGGCGGCAAAGGTGGAGCGGTCGAAGTTGACGCTCAAGGTGGCGTCTTTGACCTGCGCGCTGCTCACACCGCTGGGCTGGTACAGCCAGGCCTCGCTGGCAGCCAGTGCGAATTCAGCTTGGCCCTTGAGTGAAGCATCCAGACGGCCGGAGGGGCTGGTGCGCCACAGGGCGTACTCACCCAGCTCGCCCACGGTCACGTGGCGGCCGGTGCTGGCCTCGACGTAGGGCTGCATGAGCAAAGAGTTCACGGCCTTGGCGCTGCTGAACCGGCCCCAGACCAGATCTTTGGGCAGCGGCACGGCGGCGGCAGTGGTGGTGGTGGCAGCATCCGTTACGGGGGGTGCCACCACGGTGGGGGCCGCTACGGCGGGGGCCGCTACGGCGGGGGCCGCTACGGCGGGCGCAGCCACCACGGCTTCAGCCACCGGCGTGGCAGGGGCAGTGGATGAGCCGCCGGCCACTGCGGGTGGCACCACCGGCACCGCAGGCAAAGCGGGGGCATCTGCAGGTGCCGCTGCCGTGGGCGATGTGGATGCTGCGCTTGAGCCACCGGTAGCGCCCAAGCGCGCCACGAAGATGGTGTCGGTGACGAACTGCGTGCCCATGGGGAGCTGGAACTCAGCCCCGGAGCCGCCGCGTGCCAGGGGCGACGTACCGCGCGAGCGTGCCAACTCGATACCGAAGACCTTTTCCAGCTCACCCGGACGGAACTCGCGCTGCTCCACCTGGCCGGCGGCGCTGAGGCGCACATAGCGCAGGTTGGTGGCTGATGAGGCCATGACCAGGGGGTCGCACGCGGCGGTAGAGCCTTCGGCACAGCGGTCGTTGCGGGACAGCAACACAATGTTGCCTTCGTGGACAAAGGCCTCGACTGTGTCAGCCGCCGTCTTGGCGATGAAATCCGTGCCGCGCACGCCAATCACCGCAATGGGGGTGTTCAGGCGGTAGCGGTCAGGCTGGGTGCGAGATGCGTTGCCGGAAATCTGCCGGACCGTGCCCTTGATGAGCTCGAGCTCGATGCGGGTCTTCACGCCCGCGGGGTCGATCTCGTAGTGGCGAATGAGCAATTCAGAGTCGGCACGCAAGGAGATGCGGCCCTCGTCTGCAAAGACGAGAATGGCCACCGCGTCGGGCCCGGTGCGCACGCGGTCCCCTGGGGCGAGTGACGAGCCTACCTGCAAGGCCTGAGCCTGGCCCCCCGGCCCGACCTTGACGGTGTCGCCCACCGCCACGGCCACGCGCGCCACGGGCGCAGGCTGCGCCCAGGCCGTACCCAGAGCACAGCCCATCCACAAGCAAAATGAGAAAAGTAAACCCTGACGCAACATGATGCACCCCCATTGGGCTTATATCATGCGCAACTTTCTGGGCCTGGGCTAGGCCTTCTACATGCCTGTACTGGACTTGGCGCTGCGAGGCTGTCGCCTTTTTGCAACGGCGCCTGACGACGTTGTGCAACAGGCCGCACAGGGCATGGACATCGTGAACCTGAAACGGCGCGAAGTCTTGATGCGCGGGGGGCGCGGCTTTAACGGCCTGGGCGTGGTGCTGCAGGGCCGGCTGCAAGCGATGGACCGCACCCTGGACGGTCGCGAGGTGGCGCTGCAAACCATTGAAGAGCGAGAGGCGTTTGGTCAGGCCGGGCTGCTGGCAAGGCGGCCGGTGGAACTGACTTGGGTGGCCGCCGCACCCTCGGCCGTGGCGGTGATGAGTGCCGAGCAGGCGCGCCGGCTGCTGGAAAGCACGGCCCTGGGGTTGCTGACAGCGCGCGACCTGGCCGACCAGGTGAGCGACCAACTGGGCTGGCAGAAGCTATTGGCCGTGACACCCATCAGCGCCCGGGTGTGCGCCTGGGCCTGCTGGGCGGCGGCGGGCCGCCAGACGCTGGAGATTCCCAAGCATGCGGAGTTGGCTTGGCGGCTGAACACCACGCGCGAGTCCATCACCCGTACCTTTCAAAAGTTGTTGGCCGACGGTTTGCTGGCGCGCGACGGCGAGACCTGGCTGATTGCAGATGCGCCCGCGCTGGCACAAATGGCCATGGGTGATGCGGGAGACAGCCTTTGACCTTGATGAAGCACGAGGCAGACGGTCAGAGCGTGGCCATTGAAGCCTGGCGCGGCGTGGCCGCCTGGATGGTGGTGTACACGCACT
>Ga0315902_10014058_pt1 | contig 10312 bp, 5 predicted proteins | sample LakEriMetagenome_9_FD_203523 | JGI IMG/M metagenome (GOLD analysis project Ga0315902, IMG submission 203523) | Freshwater fungal communities from buoy surface, Lake Erie, Ohio, United States - Buoy 12 MA117 | ecosystem: Environmental > Aquatic > Freshwater > Lake > Lake biofilm | place: USA...
CGCCATCTTTATCCTCATGTCTTCCATGATCTGATCTGTTTCCTGAGTGGTTACAAACACTCCATGGGTATTTGAATTGGAAGTCTCGTAATAGCCTGAAATAGCCTTAATCACCTCTTCGGGCACCTGTGTTCCGCCCGGCCCATCCATGAAGATCAAAGGTTTGCCATTGTGCAGGCGGCGCAGCGAAGGGAAGTGATTTCTGAATGAATCAGCGTTGAACATAGTCTTATCCAATTTTCTGCAAATATTCCTGAATCTGAATGAATGGCAAATTTTTCTTACTGCTGATTAACTGCAATTTTGATTTATTTCAGATTTTAACTTCCGGCCTGCAGCAGATAAATGACCTTCGGTGGCATTAAAATCGGAAATCATCTGTAATTTGAGACCGGCTTCAAATGCCGTTTATGACAGCACTCAGGAATATTTTTTCAATCATCCTGTATTCTTTTCCTGTTCAGCTGGTGCTTACCCATTTAAAGCGCAATCAGCTTATGATTGTGGCATGGCTGGTTATGACGGCTATGGTTACCGGAAACTTCGGCAAGTATCTTGGAATACCCTATTTATTTCTGGACCCGGAGTACAGGGACAAAGTTGATTTTTTAAGTTTCTTTATTCTTGGTGTGTCCACAGCAGGTTTTGCAGCGGCCTTTAATATCACAACATATATAACAGAGGGACACAGGTTTTCATTCATCGGTGCACTGCCGCGCCCTTTTACAAAGTTTGCGCTCAACAACAGCATCCTCCCGTTACTGTTTATTTTGATTTATGTATTTCAGCTTACGGCTTTTCATATTAACAATGATCAGGCCGATAGTATTTTGTTGTTTTTGAAGCTTGCAGGATATTTTTCAGGTTTGTTTGTTTTCACGGTTTTACTGTATACCTATTTTTATTTCACACAGAAAGATATATTCCGGTATGTGGTATGCAAGCTTGATGAAAAGCTGAAGCACACTGTTCCTATGGCAAGGTCAAGTGCACTCAAAAAACTTGATATAGCACGGAAAAAGCAGGAACGGGTAGACTATTATTTTGATTATGATTTCAAATTCCGGAAGGTGGGGCCGGAACGTGATTTTTATGACCGACAGACCATCATTCGTGTTTTTGATCAGAACCATTTCAATCTTGTTGTTATTGAGCTGGCATTATTTGCGCTGATTATTGTGCTTGGCATTTTTAAGGATGTACCCGCTCTTCAACTTCCTGCGGCAGCGAGTTTTGTGCTTTTCCTGACTGCCTTCATGATGATTGCGGGTGCATTCGGGTATTGGTTCGGGGGCTGGTCGGGCACTGCTGCCCTGATTCTTTTTCTGACAATAAACTTTCTGTACGGCAAGGATTTTTTCTCCAAACGCTACAAGGCCTTTGGTCTTGACTACAGCAAGCCTCCTGCCGAATATTCAGTCAGGAATCTTCAGGAAATCCATAAACCTGAAGCCATTCAGCAGGACTTGTCCGAGACCATGATTCAGTTGAAGAACTGGCGAAATAAATTTCCGGCCGGTGAAAAGCCAAAAATGATTTTTATTGGTGTCAGCGGAGGCGGAAAGCGTTCTGCATTGTGGGCATTATCTGCGTTGCAGACTGCCGACAGCGTTACGGGGGGCAGACTGACCGATCATGCTGTGCTTATAACCGGTGCTTCAGGCGGATTGATCGGGGCAAGTTATTTCAGAGAGTTAAAGTATCGCGATCTGACGGGCGAAAAGACCGACCCCTGGTCTGAAAGACACCGCAGGCAGATTGCAGCTGACAATCTGAATCCTCTGATTTTCAGTTTGCTGGCGAATGATCTGTTTGTCGGATATACAAAATTCGAATACTCCGGTAAATCATATAATCGTGACCGGGCCTATACATTTGAAGATCAGTTGAATCTGATCACTGAATCCATGATAGACAGGCCACTCAGGGATTTCCGCCAGATGGAACTTTCCGGTAAAGTGCCCATGGTGGTGCTTTCTCCGACCATTGTTAATGATGGCCGTAAGCTGTATATCGCTTCCAGACCGGTGTCATTCATGAATATTGAAACGGAGGCCCTGCCGGGATATAACCGAACTAAAATCGGTGGAGTTGATTACCATCGTCTTTTCAGCAATCATACTCCCGGTGATTTAAGGTTTCTTTCCGCATTGAGAATGAGTGCAACCTTCCCTTACATTACTCCGAACACAACTCTTCCGACAAGTCCTCCGCTGTTGATTATGGATGCAGGCATTTCTGACAACTTCGGATTGTCGGATGCTGTACGGTTTTTATTTGCCTTTAAAGAATGGATTGCTGAAAACACTTCCGGTGTGATATTTTTATCTGTCAGGGATTCACCCAAAATCAGAGAAACACCCTCCTTCAGAGGAAGAACAATTGTAGATGAACTGACACAGCCAATCAGCAGTGTGTATAATAATTTTGAAAATTTTCAGGACATCAACAGCGATCTTCAGATCAGCCATGCAGCTTCCTGGTTTAAGGGGACGATTGACCGCATTGATATTCAATATCAGGCTACAGAATACCTTAACATTCTTAAAAAAATGGACAGCATTCGTCAGAACAGTGCAAGGGCCTCTCTGAGCTGGAGGCTTACCGACCGGGAAAAGGCAGGTATTGTTTCAAATCTTGGAACGGAATCCAACATTCGGGAGATTAATAAGCTTCGTCAGTTACTTGAAAAGTGACGCAGACTTCTTCCGTATCTTTTTTCTGACGGCTTACCATCCCGGGCCGCAATTTCTCCGTTTACGATCACAAGCTTTATACCTGAGGCAAATTGGTGAGGTTGGCTGAATGTTGCCTCATCAGAGATGGCCTTATCGTCGAATACAACCAGATCGGCGGCCATTCCTTCCAGAATCATTCCACGGTCTTTAAGTCCGAATTTTCTGGCCGGCAATGAAGTCATCCGACGGATGGCTTCTTCAAGGGTAATGATACTTTTTTCCCTGACATATTTTCCAAGCACTCTGCTGTTTGTACCGTAGGCTCTCGGATGAGGTACGCCTGAGCCAACCACGGCGATGCCGGCATCGGAGGCAATCATATTGTTCGGATATTTCATAATGCGTTCAAGGTCGGCCTCGGCCATGCTGAAGAATACCATTTGCGTGCGGTCTGCTGCGGTAACGAGTTCCATGATGGTTTCAGCTTCATTTTCCATATTTGCTTTTCTTCCTTTTTTCAGATTTACTTCTGAAATATTCAATCCGTTCAGTGCAGAATCCGGCGGAAACCTTGCGATGACAGCATAGCTGAAGTTATTCAGCAGTTTGCGTTTCAGCTGGCTGATCATATCTTTCTTAATCCTGCTGCGAATGGCAGGATTACTCAACCGCCATTTGAGCGAATCGCGACCTCCGCTGAATGCCCAGGAAGGCATAGTCTGGTCAAGTGTTGTACTGCTGGCGATGTATGGATACTGATCGATGGTGACATCAAGTCCGGATTTACGCGCTTCCTCCACCAGAGCAAGTGTTTCAACTGATCTGCCGTGGTTGGGTTTATAAGTCACCTTGAAATGAGAAATCTGCACGGGCAGACCGGCTTCTTTTCCAATTCCGATGGCTTCATTTACTGCCTCCTTCACATGGTCTCCTTCATCCCGGATGTGGGAAGCATAAACACCTCCGGCTGCAGCGGCTTGTGACGCCAGTCTGATAATTTCACCGGTTTTTGCAAATGTACCGGGCACATAAATCAAACCTGTACTAAGATCTGCAGCGCCGTCTTTCATTGCTGTGCTGACCAGTGCTTCCATTTTTCTTAATTCCTCTTCAGAGGGATCGCGCATGGCATCTCCAATGACCGCGCGCCTGATGGAATTATGTCCTACCAGAGATGCCACATTGATGCCCATGCCAATGCTGTCAAGTCGGTTGAAATATTTCCGAAGATCAAGCTCTGAGCCTCCGCAGTTCCCGGTAACAACTGTTGTTACACCGCCAAGCAGGAAGTTTGTGGCTGCAGGATTCCGGAATTCGCCCCCTTCAATATGGGCATGCACATCAATGAAACCAGGGCTGATAAAAAACCCGCTTGCATCTTTCTTTTGTCCGGCGTCTTTATCTGACAGATTACCTATTGCCGTGATTTTGCCGTTTTTTATTCCGATGTCTGATTTGTACCACCCGTTCCCTGTCCCATCCAGGATTTTTCCGTTTGTTATGATCAGGTCCCATGTCTGGGCGGATGCTGCGGCTGCCATAGAGAGGAGGCAACAGGTAATGAGTTTTTTCATGCAGGAGGTTTAAACTGTAACAAAATAAAAAAACCCGGAACAAGTTCCGGGTTTTTATGGAGGCGCTGAGCGGATTCGAACCGCTGTAGGAGCTTTTGCAGAGCTCAGCCTAGCCTCTCGGCCACAGCGCCGGTCCGGTAACGGGGGTTAACCCGTTACCGCGGGGCAATGCCCCGCATTTTTTATTCTGCCTTAGGTTCGGCAGGAGCGCTTTCAGATCCTGCTGCAGACATTTTCTGCTTCAGGGCAGTGAGCGCTTCAAGGTCACCAAGCGTTGATTTCTCAGACTCCTGGTTGATCTTGTCAATGGTCTTTCCTTTTGTAGCAGCCGGTGCCTTTTTCTTGGCAGGTGCAGCTGTTTTCTCCTCTTCGGTTGACCAGGTAGCCTTATGGCTTAACAGGATCTTGCGGTCATCTTTTGAGAACTCAAGAACTTTATAGTCAAGAGCTTCGCCGGATTCAATCTTGGCTCCGTCTTCACGGACCAGATTTTTCGCAGAGCAGAAACCTTCAATTCCGTAGGGGAGTTCAAGTACTGCGCCCTTATCATTTTTAGATGTAATGGTGCAGCGGTGTACAGATCCGACGGTAAAGATGTTTTCAAAAGTATCCCAGGGGTTCTGTTCAAGATGCTTGTGGCTGAGTGCAAGCCTTCTGTTGGAGGCGTCCATCTCAAGCACTTTCACCTCAAGTTTTTCACCCACTTTGATGAATTCAGAAGGGTGTTTCACCTTCTTGGTCCAGCTCAGGTCGGAAACGTGCACCAGTCCGTCAATTCCTTCCTCAAGTTCAAGGAAGAGACCGAAGTTGGTAAGGTTACGCACAACACCGGTGTGAACGGTACCTGCAGCATACTTCTCCAGTGTTTCCTGACGGGTCCATGGATCTTCAGTAAGTTGCTTAATACCCAGTGACATCTTCCGCTCGTCGCGGTCAATGGTGAGTACAACTGCTTCGATTTCATCTCCGATTTTGATAAAGTCCTGAGGATTGCGCAGGTGCTGTGACCAGCTCATTTCACTTACGTGAATGAGACCTTCAACGCCGGGCATGATTTCAAGGAATGCTCCGTAATCAGCAACGTTAACGATCTTGCCTTTCACTTTGGATTTCACCTGAATGTCTTCAGCCAATCCTGCCCAAGGGTGAGGAGTAAGCTGCTTCATTCCGAGGGAAATACGCTTCTTGTCCCCGTCGAAGTCAAGAACAACAACCTTGATGGTCTGATCAAGTTTGAGCACCTCTTCAGGGTGGTTGATCCGACCCCATGAGATGTCTGTGATATGCAGAAGACCATCAACACCACCAAGATCAATGAATACACCGAAGTTGGTCATGTTCTTGATAACACCTTCCAGAACCTGTCCTTTCTCAAGGTTGGTCAGGATGGCTGCCTTTTGCTGTTCAATATCCTTTTCAATGAGGACTTTATGAGAAACAACTACGTTATCGTTGGTGTAGTTAATCTTCACAACCTTAACCTCAATGTTCTTGTTTACATAGATGTCAAAGTCACGGATAGGCTTCACATCAATCTGTGAACCCGGCAGGAAGGCCTCAATACCGAACACATCCACGATAAGACCGCCTTTTGTGCGGCGCTTCACGAAGCCTTCAATTACTTCATCCTTATCAAGGGCATTCTGTACATATTCCCATCCTTTAACCAGTTTCGCTTTGCGACGGCTTACAACCAACTGACCAAGTGCGTTCTCTCTTTCTTCAATGAAAACATCAACTTCATCTCCAATCTTGAGGTTAGCATGATCTTTAAATTCGGCAAGAGGTACAAGTCCGTCAGATTTAAAGCCGATGTTAAGGATGACATCGCGTTCGTTGATTCCTACAACAATTCCTTTTACAACCTCAGCATTGCTGATTGTTGTAACAGTTCCGGAATAAAGATTCTTGAGGTCTTCACGGTCCTTTTTTGAATAGCCTTCACCGAAACCTTTTTGATCATAGGCATCCCAGTCAAAATTTTCAAGTGAAATACTGTTAAGTACAGGCTTTTTAGGTCCGGTTACATCGCGGATTACGCGGCCGATGCCTTCTTCTTCAGCTGCCTTTTTTTCAAGACGGATTCTAACCAGTTCGTCTTGTTCAAGTTCTGCAGCGGCGGCATTTACATTGAGCACGGGCTCTTCTTCTGAACCGGCTGCTTTTTTGGAGATTTCTGATTTACCTTCTTCTCCCTTTAAATTTTTTGCCATAAAGCGGGATTCCCCTTTTCCTGCATTCCCGGCCGGGGTTTCCGGGGTGCCTTTAGTTAAACAATCCGTTTTTTGAATAAAACGGCCCTTTCATTTTGAAAGGGTTGCAAATCTAATAAAAGATTGGAAAGGGTCAGGGGGTAAAACCTCCCCATGGCATCAAAAACGTGATTTTTTAGCCGGAAGATTTTAAATAGACCTGATTTCGGCCTTTTCAAGGTAATCGGCGACCCTCCTTACAAAACTGCCGCCCAGTGCTCCATCCACCACCCTGTGGTCGTAGGAGTGGGATAAAAACATTTTGTGCCTTATGGCGATCACATCCCCATTAGGGGTTTCAAGAACAGCAGGTTTTTTCTGAATGGCACCGATGGCAAGAATAGCTACCTGTGGCTGCATAATAATAGGCGTGCCCATCACATTGCCGAATGATCCGACATTGGAAACAGTGTAGGTGCCTCCGGAAAGGTCATCCGGTTTTAATTTGTTTTCACGTGCGCGTTTCGCCAGGTCATTAATGGCAAGTGCCAGTCCTCCAAGATCCAGGCGGTCTGCATTTTTAATAACGGGAACGATCAGATTACCGCTGGGGAGAGCCACAGCTACACCGATGTTGATTTCCTTCTTTTTGATGATCCTGTCTCCATCGACCTGGATGTTGATCATCGGAAAATCTTTAATGGCGCGTGCAACGGCCTCAACAAAAAATGGAGTGAACGTCAGTGCCTCGTTATGTTTCTTTCTGAATGACTCTTTTTCCTGTTCGCGCCACTGAACGATGCCGGTAACATCTGCTTCAACAAACGAGGTTACATGCGGAGAAACCCGCTTGCTGTCCACCATTCGCTCTGCGATCATCTTACGCATGCGATCCATTTGCATGATTTCATCATCGGCACTGATGGATGCCGGTACAAGTGGTGTATGATTTGCAGGTGCGACACCTGCGGGGCGCCGAAACTGCAGGAATGAAAGAATATCTTTTTTAGTTACGCGGCCACCTGCTCCGGTTCCGGGAACCGTTTCAAGTTCAGAAGTGGAAATTTTTTCTGATTTAGCGATGGTTCTGACCAGTGGAGAAAAAAAACGATTTGTTTGTCTCACCACACCCGAAGCAACTGCGGCAGGTGCTCTTCGTTCAACCAAAGGCACGGTTGCCACCTGCTCAACAGGGGCAGCTGTAACAGCGGGTGTTGATTTAATTTTGACGGCAACGGCTGCATCAGATTCAATGATGGCAATTGCTTTTCCGACCTGCACCACCTCACCTTCCTGAGCAAGAATTTGCACGAGGGTCCCTGCATACATGGATGGAACTTCCGTATCCACCTTGTCTGTAGCCACCTCCAGCACGGATTCGTCCTGACCAACCAGGTCCCCGGGTTTTTTCAACCACTTCAGGACTGTTGCTTCCATAATGCTTTCGCCCATTTTGGGCATGATCAGTTCTACAGCGGCCATTCAGTGAAAATTTGGGCAAAGTTAAACAAAACAGGTTTGGATTCGGGAGTCGTACATTCTATGTTTAAATCCGCATTTACCGCTATGAAAAAAGTTATTTCCTGGACCCTGGCATGTTTGGTTTTTGTTGCCTGCCGGACGGACCGACCCGAATTTTACAGGTCCGGAAGGACGATTTTGAGGTCTTCCGGAGCAATTGAACTAATCAGTTCAGGTTCTTCTGTTGAGTTTTTGTTTTCAGGAGATTCCGCAATTGTTTCGCTTTCAGGTCTGGCAGGCGCGGCTGACCATAATTATGTGGTGGCGGAGCTGGACGGGGCGTATTACGGACGATTTAAAATCTCTACCTCTGATCCGGCGTCATTTGTTTTCAAAGCTGCCTCAGACAAGGAGCGCCATGAACTAAAAATCATCCGTGCAACGGAGGCGTCCAATGGTGTTGTTGTATTCCACGCAGCGCGCGCTGAAAAAATTTTTGTGCCGGACGCGAAGTCAGGACCCCGGATAGAATTTATCGGAAACAGCATTACTGCTGCCATGGGTGCAGACACTACTGAAATTTCCTGCGGAGGCGGCAGCAAATGGTATGACCAGCACAATGCTTATTACAGTTATGCCGCGCTGACTGCCCGTGCATTAAATGCTGAATACATGCTCAGCGCAATCAGCGGGGCAGGAGTTTACCGCAACTGGAACAGCGACGGACCAGCTGTTCCTCAGCAGTATGAATCTGCCTACTTACGTGCGGATAGTATTCAGCGTTGGAATTTTGATTCATGGAAACCAAATATTGTCACCATTGCGCTGGGTACAAACGACATGAGTCCCGGTGATGGCAAAAAGACCAGAGCTGCTTTTGATTCTGCACGATTTATTTCAGCTTATACCGATTTCATTCGTACAATAAGTGCGTATTATCCTGAATCACAGATTGTGCTGCTTACCAGTCCGATGATGTCAGGGAAGCGCGGGCAGACTTTGCTGAGTTGTCTTCAGCAGATTCGTTTGAAATGTATGAATGAAAGGATAACCGCTGATCCCTTGCTGATATTTGAATTCAGGGAGATGAAAGCAACAGGTTGTACGGGGCATCCGCTTACAGCGGAGCACCGTTTGATGGCTGATCAGTTGATTTCGTTTTTACGGCTGGTGATAGATGGTAAAATATGAACCTGATCAGTTGATCCGTTCAATATCTGCACCAAGTTTTTTCAGTCGGTTTTCAATGTCCTGATATCCGCGGTCAATTTGATCAATATTGGATATTTCGCTAACACCCTGGGCCGAGAGTGCAGCGATGAGCAATGCAACGCCGGCTCTGATATCAGGGGAAGACATTTTTATGCCACGCAGCGGCTGACTCTTGTTTAGTCCGATTACATTGGCACGGTGCGGGTCGCAGAGGATAATCTGGGCACCCATTTCAATCAGCTTGTCGGTAAAGAACAATCTGCTTTCAAACATTTTCTGATGAATGAGCACGCTGCCTTTTGCCTGTGTGGCCACAACAAGTACTACGCTGATAAGGTCCGGGGTAAAGCCCGGCCATGGTGCATCAGCGATTGTCATAATGGAACCATCCATGAATGATTCAATTTCATAATGGTCTTGTGCGGGGATGTAAATATCATCGCCTTTCAATTCCATTTTGATTCCGAGTCTTCTGAAGATTTCCGGAATGATACCGAGATTCGGGATGGAGCAATTTTTTATGGTGATTTCCGATCCGGTCATGGCAGCCATGCCAATGAAGCTCCCGATCTCAATCATATCAGGAAGCAGCGTGTGCTCTGTTCCCTGCAGTTCAGAAACCCCTTCAATGGTGAGCAGGTTGGAACCAATTCCGGAGATTTTGGCCCCCATGCGGTTCAGCATTTTACACAATTGCTGCAGATAGGGCTCGCAGGCTGCGTTATAAATGGTGGTGGTTCCCTTTGCGAGGACTGCGGCCATTACTATGTTGGCTGTGCCTGTTACCGATGCTTCATCCAGCAACATATCAGCCCCCTTCAGCTCATGAGCATCAATCCTGAAAAGATTTGACTCTGTATTGTAATGAAACTTTGCTCCGAGACTCTGGAATCCAAGAAAGTGCGTGTCAAGTCTGCGCCGTCCGATTTTATCGCCTCCCGGTTTCGGTATATTAGCTTCACCGAAGCGTGCGAGAATCGGTCCGAGCAGCATAACAGATCCGCGAAGTGCTGCTGCCTTGGAGCGGTAATCTTCAGTACCGAGGTAATTCAGATTTACGGAAGATGCAGTAAACCGGAACGAACCTTTTTCAAGTGGTTCAACCTTGCAGCCAAGTTCACCTATCAGTTCAATCAGTTTGTTGACATCCCGGATATCGGGCAGATTGTGGATGGTTACCGGCTGATCTGTCAGC
>Ga0315902_10014061_pt1 | contig 10310 bp, 9 predicted proteins | sample LakEriMetagenome_9_FD_203523 | JGI IMG/M metagenome (GOLD analysis project Ga0315902, IMG submission 203523) | Freshwater fungal communities from buoy surface, Lake Erie, Ohio, United States - Buoy 12 MA117 | ecosystem: Environmental > Aquatic > Freshwater > Lake > Lake biofilm | place: USA...
GCATCGCCTGGCGCATGAAGCCCCCCTGGGGCAGCGCGGCCCTCGATGTTCAGCTCCCCGGCCTCCGGGTCCGCGCCTTTGGCGCCGGGCTTGCGGTTTCGCCGGGGGACAGCCCTTCCTTCTCGCCGGCGCGGCCCGAGGCGCGCGAAAGTCCGGCCCTTATGGCCATGGCCCCCGTCGCGCCCGCCGTCCCGCCTGCGCCTGTGACCTTCGTGGTCCAAGGGTTCCCGGGGCAGGATCCAGGTGCGCCCACCCTGGGGCCGCTGCGCCACCCCGGCGCCGGTCCCACCGAAGAAGGTCTTCGCCGTCGCATGCCACAGCACGCCACGCCGCATTGTGATCCTTGTTCGGGCCTTGCCACAGATTTGCGCCGCCGGCTCAGCCCCGGCGCGGAGACTTCACCCCATGACCAAGCGTATGCTGATCGATGCCTCCCACCCCGAGGAAACCCGGGTTGTGGTGATGGATGGCAATCGCCTCGATGAATTTGACCTTGAAACGGCGCAACGCCGCGCCCTGAAGGGCAATATCTACCTCGCCAAAGTGGTGCGGGTAGAACCCAGCCTGCAAGCGGCCTTTGTGGAGTATGGCGGCAATCGCCATGGCTTCCTGGCCTTTGGCGAAATCCACCCGGATTACTACCAGATCCCCGTTGCGGACCGGCAGCGCCTGCTTGAAATGCAGGAAGAAGAAGCCCGCGCGGAGGATGATGCCGACCTGCCGCCGGAAAGTGCCATGGACCGCGCCGCCTGGAATGGCGAAAGCAATGAAGCCTGGCAGCCGGGGGAAGATGCGGGTGGCGAGGCCCCTGCTTCAGAACCCAATGGCGAAGCCGCGCCTGACGCTGAAGCGGTTGCGCAAGATACGCCGGAGCCCGAAGCCCCTGCCGCCGCGCAGCCACTCGCGATTGAAAGCGAAAGCCTGAGCGCCGCGCCAGAAGCGCCAGGCGAGGAAGCGGCCGAAGCCGCCGATCTTGGCCGCGTTGAGGAATTGCCCGCCGAGGACCAAGCCCCGCCCGAGACCATTGGTGGCGAAGGCCCGGCCGAGACGGAAGAAGAACGCCGCGAACGCCGCATCCCGCCGCGCTTCATGCGCCATTACAAAATCCAGGAAGTGATCCGTCGCCGCCAGATCATACTGGTGCAGGTTGTGAAGGAAGAACGCGGCGGCAAGGGCGCGGCACTGACAACCTATATGTCGCTCGCCGGGCGCTTTTCTGTCCTGATGCCGAATTCCCCGCGCGGTGGCGGGGTTTCGCGCAAGATCACTTCGGCCGCGGATCGCAAGCGGCTCCGTGAAGTGATGGATGATCTGCAATTGCCCCAGGGCATGTCCTTGATTGTACGCACCGCCGGCGCGCAACGGCCAAAGCCTGAGATTCAGCGCGATTGCGAATATCTGCTGCGGCTTTGGGACAATATCCGCGAAAGGACGCTGGCGTCCACCGCGCCTGCGTTGATTTATGAGGAAGCGGATCTGATCAAGCGATCCATCCGCGATGTTTATGGCCGCGATATTGATGAGGTGATGGTGGAAGGCGATGGTGCCTTCCAGCAGGCGCGCGAATTCATGCGCATGCTGATGCCATCGCACGCGAATAAGGTGCGGCTGCACCGCGAAGCTGTACCGCTTTTCGCGCGCCATCACGTGGACCAGCAATTGGATGCGATGCATTCGCCGGTGGTGCAGCTGCGGTCTGGTGGTTACATCGTGATCAATCAGACCGAAGCCTTGGTTGCGATTGACGTGAATTCGGGCCGCGCCACGCGCGACCGCCATATCGAAGGCACGGCCTTGCGCACCAATATGGAAGCCGCCGAGGAAATCGCGCGCCAATTGCGGCTGCGCGATCTGGCCGGGCTGATTGTGATTGATTTCATTGATATGGAATCAAACCGCAACAACGCCATGGTGGAAAGGCGGCTCAAGGAATCGCTCCGCCACGACCGTGCGCGCATCCAGGTAGGCCGCATCAGCCATTTCGGCCTGCTGGAAATGAGCCGCCAGCGCCTGCGCCCTTCCATTGCGGAACAGACCTTCATCACCTGCCCGCATTGCCTGGGCCGCGGTACGATCCGTGGCGTGGAAAGCAGCGCGTTGCAGGTATTGCGCGCGATTGAAGAAGAAGGGGCGAAGCGCCGCGCCGCCGAAATCAATGTGCATGTCGCGACCGATGTTGCGCTTTGGCTACTGAACCGCAAGCGCGACCGGCTGTCTGAGATTGAAGCGCGTTTCGGCATGAGTGTTTTCCTCCAGCCCGATGAAAAGCTGATGGGGCCGGCGCTGCGCATTGAACGCCTGCGCGCGGCTGAACCTATGGCGATTGCCTCTGCGCCTTCTGCCTTGCGCATGGATTACGCGCCCGAGGTTGAGGATATTGCGCCCGAGGCCGAGGAAGAGGAAGCCGATAGCCCGCGCGCAGAGGCGCGTGAGGAAACCGCCGAGGAAGGTGAGCGCCGCCGCCGCCGCCGCCGTCGCCGCCGTGGTGGCCGGCGTGAGGGTGGGCCGCAGGGTGGTGAAGCGGGTGCCGAGGGTGATGGCGAGGGCGAAGAAGGTGCTGAGGCCGCAGCAGAAGCGGGCGAAGCGCCGGAAGGCGAAGCCCAAGCCTCCGAGGGTGAGGGCCAGGCCGCTGAAGGCGCCGCCGAGGGTGAGGATCGTCCGCGTCGTCGTGGCCGCCGTGGTGGTCGTCGGCGCCGTGAGGATGGCCCGCGTGAGCGCCGCGCTGAGGATGCTGCGCCGGAAATGGCGGAAGAAGCCCCCGCGCCGCGCTATGTCGGCCCGACCCCGGCGGACCCCTTTGCCGGGCAAATTGATGATGTGTTCGCTGCCATGGCCGCAGCCGAGGAAGCGGCAGAACGCGCTGCCGCAACCGCACGGCGCATTGCGCCCGCAGCGCCAGCGCCGGAGCCTGTGGCTGAGGCGGCACCTGTGGTGACAGAAGCCGCACCGGTTGCGGAAGCGCCGGCGCCCGTTGAACCGCCAGCGCCGGAACCTGTGCCCGCACCGGTAGCTGCTGAACCTGCCCCACCGCCGCAGCCGGAAAAGGCAGAGCCGGTGATTGGGCCAGCGATTCAGCCGGTGGTGCTGGGTGATGGTGCCGAAGTGGCGCGGCCCAAGCGGCAGGGCTGGTGGAAGCGGCCGGGGTAGGGTGCGTTGGGCCAAGCGGCGACGCTTGGCCCTTTTAGTGCGTGTTGGGGTTGAGGTGGTTTGCCGCGCGGTGGGCGCGTCAGATGCCCTGGATTTCGTGAATGAGAATCTGCCCTTCTTGATGCCATGCAAGGCGACCGGTGCGTGGGCAGAAGCAAGGGCCGCTAATGATAACGCGATTCGAAGCAAAATGCTGGAGTAATGGCGTGCCGCCATCCGCAGGCAAAAGCTGTAGTAATGAACCCCGTGCGCCCGTACCTTTGGCGGATTCTGAGAGAAAGAACCTTCCGCTTGGATGCCATGCGACATCACCAACAGGTTCAAATTCGCCAACAAATCCGGCTAAACGCGCACCAGATGCCGCATCCCAAACCCGGATGGATTCTTCCTCTCGCGGGTGAGTGAGGCCGTTCGCCCCAGTTGCCAAGCGATCACCAGCAGGCGACCAAGCCAAGGATTTGGTGCCGGGGATATGGGCGGGGAACCCGAGTAACTTATTCAGTGTTGGAAGACTAAAAATAGTAAGCTCTTCCCAAAAATTGTCTGGCGCGCGGAGATATTCGTCGAGGTTTCGAATCAAGCTCGTTTTCACAACCATACGATTATCATGCGCTATCGTAGGGCGCGACCAGGACCCTTGCTGTCCTGATCCAAGCAGTTGTCCTGTGAAACCATCAAAGACATAGGCAAATTTGCGGTATGTTCCGGAGACCCTGGCCCCCAAACTCATGAAAACAAAGCGCCCATCCGGCGAAACAGCCAAATCCTGGTCATTCCGGTGCTGCTGGAGCATTAGGTCGTTGGGCTTGCCTTGCAATTCCGGAATCGAAATGGGCAAAAGCTGTGAGTCGCGAACTATTCTTCCGGTGTCCATTTCAAAAACCGAAAAGGCTGGCGGGTTTTCGCTGCTGCCCGGATTAACACGTTTTGAGGCGATTAATTCCCGCCCACTCGCGGAAAAGCCAAAGGCTCGGTCCCCAATCGCGCTCATGATTCTAAAGCGCACCAGCAAACGCCACGTCGCTGTGTCAATCACGTTCAGGAAGTTACCAAGCCCATTTACCGCCACCAAGCGGCTGCCGTCCGGGCTCCATGCCATGGTCGAAACAAACCAGGAAAACCCATCACCCTGACCGCGCAAATCAACGCTGGCAATTTGCTTCAGCCTTACGCCACCAGACTCAGTCATGCCGCGGCCACCCGGCAACAAATTGCCAAGCCAGGAAGCGCCCGCCGGCCGAACCGCGCCCGCACTTGCCAGCGCCCCCATGCCAGCCAAACCAAATCCGCGCCGGGTCAGGCTTGCCATATCGCTCTCCCCTGCAAGGCCCTGCACCGATAGCGTGGCATTATTCCAGCCCCAGGCGCCAGAGTCTTTCGATGGCGCCGATCATGCGCCTCACCCGCGCCACACAAACAGCAATAACAGGCTCCGCTGCAAGACGCTTTCATTGTCATCGGATATCAGCGCCACCAGCGTCTGATCGCCAAAGCGCGTCACCGCCACGGCTTCCCAATTCTCGGCAGGCAAGGGCGCATCATCCAAGGTCAGGATCGTCTCGCCACCCAGTACCGTGCCTTCGCGTGCTGAGCTCAGCGCATTGGGCACAGCGCGCACCAGCCGCGCGGCAAAACCACCCAAAAGGCTGAACCGCCGTTCCAAAACCAGAGCGCTGCCATCGGGAAGGATCGCTGCATCGGTCGGGTGAAAGCCAGGCATGGCGCAATTCAGGCCGGTCGGGCGGCGCGAAGGTCTCGGCAATGGCGAAAAGCCGGCCATCTGGCAGCACGGCCAGGCTCTCCAGCCCGCCATTGGCTGGCGCATTGTCCAAGCCCGGCGGCGGCGCGACATAGGCGCCCGGCCCATCCAGCCGGCGATAGGCGCGAATGCGATGCCGCCGTTCAAAGGCCACCAGCCAGGTACCATCGGGCAGTCGCGCCAGCGCCTCGGCATCGGCGTTGAAGCCGCGCGGCAGGGGCCGCCCAGCCTCATCGCGCAAGGGGCCGTGGCGGAGCGGTTGTAGGCCGATCGGCGTCAGGCCTTCCAGCAGCAGCCGCGCTTCGGCCCAATGGCCGCGATCACTGATCAGGGTCAGGGTCAAGTCCGGCGCCAGATGCGCCCCGGAAAAACCGCCACCGCCCAAAGCCTTGGCATCAATTACCAGCCCGCCAAGCGGGCGCAAAGGTCCGGGGATATCGGGCAGCGCAAAAGGCTGCGCGGCACTTTGTGCAAAGGCTGGTCGCGCGCTTGCAGCGACACATGCGGCAAGCAGGGCGCGGCGCGACAGCAAAGGCGCCGACCCCATGGGTGCCTTCAGCGCGTCACGCCACCATGGCGGAACGCTCAGCCGCGCTCCGCTGCCAGGCTTCCGCCGCATCCTCGTCAAATAATTCCGCGAGCTTCTTCATCATGGTGCCGCCCAATTCCTCGGCATCCACAATCGTCACCGCGCGGCGGTAATAGCGCGTCACATCATGGCCGATGCCAATCGCGACCAGTTCCACCGCGCCGCGGCCTTCAATCTCGCCAATCACTTTGCGCAAATGGCGTTCCAGGTAATTGCCGGGATTGACGGAAAGCGTGCTGTCATCCACCGGCGCGCCATCGGAAATCACCATCAGGATACGGCGATGCTCGGGCCGCGCGAGGATGCGCTTATAGGCCCATTCCAAAGCCTCACCATCAATGTTTTCCTTAAGCAAGCCTTCGCGCAACATAAGGCCGAGATTCTTGCGCGCACGCCGCCAGGGCGCATCGGCGGGCTTGTAGATGACATGGCGCAGATCATTCAGCCGGCCCGGATTGCGTGCCTTGCCTTCCGCCACCCAGCGTTCGCGACTTTGCCCGCCCTTCCAGGCGCGCGTGGTGAAGCCAAGGATTTCCGTTTTGACCGCGCAGCGTTCCAGTGTGCGCGCCAGGATATCGCTGCACATGGCGGCAACGGTGATCGGGCGCCCGCGCATGGATCCTGAATTATCAATCAGCAGCGTGACTACCGTGTCGCGGAAATCCGTTTCACGTTCTCGCTTATAGGACAGCGAATGGGTCGGATTGGCGACAATGCGCGCTAGCCGCGCAACATCCAGAATGCCTTCTTCCAAATCGAAATCCCAGGCGCGCTGCTGTTGCGCAAGCAAGCGCCGTTGCAGGCGGTTGGCGAGTTTGGAAACCACGCCCTGTAAATGGGAAAGCTGTTGATCAAGCTGTTGGCGCAGCCGCGTCAGTTCATCCGGATCGCAAAGATCATCCGCGGCCACCACTTCATCGAATTGCGTGGTGAAGGCGTGGTAGCGCGTGGTGTCATCCACCTGCGGCACTTCGCGGCGCTGCTGCGGGCCACCTGGCTTGTCATCGCCATCGGCTGCGGCGCCATCTTCTTCGGATTCCTCTGCCTCTTCGTCCGAAGCTTCGCCTTGCATCTGCTCAGGCTGGGCGCCGAGCATTTCATCTTCCTGGTCGGATTGGCTTTGCCCTTCGCCGGATTGATCCTGCTGGGGCGTGCTTTCGCCGCCTTCTTCGCCTTCTTCGTCCTGCTGTTCGCTTTCTGCTTCCATCTCGGCCTCGGCGAGGTCGAGTGCGGTCAACAGCTTGCGCGCAGCGCGGGCGAAGGCGCCTTGGTCTTCAGCGGTGGTCGCCATTTCTGTGAGCGCCTTTTCGGCGTCTTCACCAATCGTGTCGCGCCACAAATCAAGCACGCGATGCGCGGCTTCCGGCGCGGCTTGGCCGGTCAGGCGTTCACGCGCAATCAGGCCCAAGGCTGCCGGTAGCGGCATCTGGTCCTTGCGCGTCATGCGATCATAGCCTTCGGCTTCGCATTCTTCGATCAGCTTGGCGCGCAGATTGGCGGCGACGCCGGCCATGTGTTGGGACCCCACGGCTTCCACGCGCACTTGTTCAAGCGCGTCGAACACTTCCTTGGCCTCACGCCGCGTTGGGATGCGGCTGGCATGCAGCGCTTCATCATGGTGACGAAGCTTGAGCGCGGCAGCATCCGCCGCACCACGCAGCTTCGCCATTTCATTGGCCGGCAAAGCGCGGGTTGGCAGTGGCAGGCGCACGCGCTTGCCGGCAACGCCGGAAGGGCCGGGCTGGAAAGCCACCTGCACTTCCGCATCGGCATGCGCCATGGCGCGCAAAACGCCCGCGGTGGCGCGCTTGAATTCTTCCTGCCGGGTCAGATCCTGCTTGCCGCTCATGTACTTCTCTCTGGCATGCAATGGCGGCGCCAGGGGCTGACGCCGCCGTTACTGGGTTCAGCCCGCCTTGCGGAGCAAGGAGCCTGAGGGCAATTCCTCATTGAAGCAGCGCTGGTAGTATTCAGCCACCGTGCTGCGTTCCGCCTCATCGCATTTGTTCAGGAAGGAAAGGCGGAAGGCGAAGCCGACATCGCCAAAAATCTTGGCGTTATCTGCCCAGGTGATGACGGTGCGCGGCGACATGACGGTGCTGATATCGCCCGCAATGAAGCCGGCGCGCGTCAGATCCGCCAAGGCCACCATGGCTTCGACCTGCTTCTTCATCTTGGCATCGCCTTCGGCGCCAAGCTTGGCCAGCACGATTTCGGTTTCCTGCTTATGCGGCAGGTAATTCAGGGTGGCGACGATGTTCCAACGGTCCATCTGGCCCTGATTGATCTGCTGCGTGCCGTGATAAAGCCCGGTGGTATCGCCAAGCCCGACGGTATTCGCGGTGGCGAAAAGCCGGAAATAGGGGTTGGGGCGAATGACGCGGCTTTGATCGAGCAGTGTCAGCTTGCCTTCCACTTCCAGCACGCGCTGGATGACGAACATCACATCCGGCCGGCCGGCATCATATTCGTCGAACACCAGGGCGCAGGGGTGTTGCAGCGCCCAGGGCAGAATGCCTTCGCGGAATTCGGTGACCTGCTGGCCATCCTTCAGCACGATGGCGTCCTTGCCGATCAGGTCAATACGGCTGATGTGGCTGTCCAGATTGACGCGAATGCAGGGCCAATTCAGCCGCGCCGCCACCTGTTCGATATGGGTGGACTTCCCGGTACCGTGATAGCCCTGGATCATCACGCGGCGATTAAAGGCAAAGCCCGCAATAATGGCCAGCGTCGTTTCCTTGTCGAAGCGGTAGCTGGTGTCAATTTCCGGCACATGTTCTGTGCGCACCGAAAAGGCGGGCACATCCATGTCGATATCGACGCCGAAGGCATCGCGCGCCTTGACGGTGGTATCCGGGGCAGAAATCGCCGAAGTCGGTTTGATATCGGCAATGGGGGCGATTTTGTTCATCGCGGCTCAGGTTCCGTGCAAAGAGAAAGGGGGAGTTTAGGCGCGTAATACCAATCCGGCTACCCAGCCGTGGCAGGTTGTTTGGCCAGGCGGTGGCGCAGCAGGCTATAGGCGCGGTTGATATCCTTCAAACGCTCCTCTGCCTGTTTATCCCCGCCGGTGGCATCCGGGTGGTGCTGCTTCGCCAAATCCTTGTAGCGGGCACGCAATTCGGCTGAACCCAGCGGCCATTTCAGGCCCAAAAGGTCCAAAGCGGCGCGGAGTTCTGGCGGTACGGCGCTTTCGGGCGGCTGGCGGCGCGGCGTTGGGGCTTCCGCGCCCAGCACGCCCAAGGGGTCGCGCAGGATTTCGGGGTCAAAGCGGCCAGACCCGCCCACCCGCCCGAGCGGCCAGGTCGGGCGCTGCCAGGACGTATCGGCGCGCAGACATGCTTCGATCTCGTCCGGGCCCATGCCCTTATAGAAATCCCAACTGGCATTATAGGCGCGCACATGATCCAGGCAGAACCAATGAAATTCGCGCAGGGACCGGTCGCGGGGGGCGCGATATTGGCCCGGTTCGGCGCAATCCGGCGCATCGCAAAGCCGCCCAGGGGGCGCTGCGTCATCTGGGGCATAGGCCTTTCGTCGTTTGCGCGCGAACATCAGTCGGTTATGGGGGCGGTGGCGCGAAGCCGCAAGACAGAACAGGGCTTGGCAAAAAAGTCACAAGCGCGGAAAAACACATCATGACCCAACGCGCGGACCGTATTCGGCTGACACTGGAAGCGCGCTTCCAGCCGGCCTTGCTCGACATCACCGATGACAGTGCCCGCCATGCGGGCCATGCCGGCGCCAGCCCGGGGGGGGAGACGCATTATTCGGTGCATATGGTCTCGGCTGCCTTTGCCGGGGTTTCGCGCGTGGCGCGGTCCCGTGCGGTGCATGAGGCTTTGGCGGGGGAATTCGCCACAGGGTTACATGCTCTGGCGCTCAGGCTGCAAAGCCCGGAGGAGGTCGCGGGGCCCTAAAAAGGGACGTTCAAACGCGCGCCTGGCATTGGTTTTTGTAGCAGCCGGTCTTCCTGCGCCTGCATGGCGAAGCCTGAACCGCCAAGGTGCGGCTGGGCAGGCGCGGGGTCTATCACCGTTGGGCTGAGCCGGGCGCGCGGCGCTTCATTGAAGCCACGCGGGGCTTCGATATCGCGATTGGGAATGGGCGCCGGCTGACCGGCTGGCTCCTGAGAGGTGACGGTTTTCTCTGCAACACGGCGCTGGCGGCGCTGCTCGGGCGAAGGGCGGCGCGGTGGCGCGGCGGGGCGGGGTGCCGCCGGCGCGGCATTCTGCGCCAAAGCCGACCCAGCGCCGAGAGTGAGCAACAGGCCCGTAAGCAGCGCGCGTCGGCCCAACATCAGCCAGCCACCGGAAGGCGATGCACGCCGCGCGGGTCTTCCGCGGGGTTCAGGACTGCGGCGGGCAGCGTAACATGGGCGGTTCTGCGCCATGCCTTCAGCGCCCAATGGACAGACGGGAAGGCAAGCTCATCCCAGGGAATCTCGGACCAATGGAAGCGGGCCACTTCCAGGCTTTCAGGCCCGGCGGCGAAACCGGGCTCGGCGAAGCGGGCGCGAAAAATCACCTGCACCTGACCGATCCGCGCGATGGAATAGACCGCGAGCACCCCATCAAGCGTGATGCGCACCCGGGCTTCTTCCCAGGCTTCGCGCGCGGCACCTTCTTCGACTGTCTCACCCAATTCCATATAGCCAGCCGGGATGGTCCAGAAGCCCAAGCGCGGTTCAATGGCGCGGCGGCAGAGCAGGATGTGGTCGCCCTCAGCGACCACGCTGCCCACCACCACTTTCGGGTTTTCATAGGCCACATGCCCGCAATCCGGGCACATCAAGCGCTCTCGGTCGTCGCC
>Ga0315902_10014065_pt1 | contig 10309 bp, 10 predicted proteins | sample LakEriMetagenome_9_FD_203523 | JGI IMG/M metagenome (GOLD analysis project Ga0315902, IMG submission 203523) | Freshwater fungal communities from buoy surface, Lake Erie, Ohio, United States - Buoy 12 MA117 | ecosystem: Environmental > Aquatic > Freshwater > Lake > Lake biofilm | place: USA...
CACCCGATGTCATCGGGAGCACCTGGGACGACGTGGATGCCCTGCTCACCTCGTGCGAGCCCGTCGGCCGACGTGAGGACCTCGTCGACCATGCGGAGGCAAGCGCCGTCGCCCGCATCGGCGACATCGAGTTCCTCATCTCTACCGCGGTCGAGCGACTTCCCGTCCGCGACGGGGGAGTGGGCGTGACCGGAGCGAGCTTCGGGGGCTACTCCTCGCTCGTGGCGCCGACCTCGGATGGCCGAGTCGCTGCGATCGCCGCCATGTGCCCCGCCAACGACGATGGCATGGTCATGTCCGGCGGCTCCGTCTTCAACTCTCGTATCCGGGCTCCGTGGAAGTCCGATCCCGCCACGCTCATGCTGGTCGGCGACCGCGACTCCCTCCTGCCGCTCTACGGCCAGTTGACGCTGCTCAAGGAGGTCCCCGCCACGCGCAAACAGGTGGTCGCGATGGCACGTGCCGATCACAACCACTTCGTCGATGACGTAGAGCTCGGCCAGGCCTGGCTCGGGGAGTTCGCCGAGCGCGTGGGGCGGATCTTCCCCGACGGTCCGGGCAACTGGTCGCTCATCGCCCAGTGCGTGCAGCCGATGGAGGCGCTCGTGCCCGGTGAGAAGGCCAAAGTGGCCTGGCAGGGGATCATCGCAGCCCACTTTGATGCCCATCTCCGCGATAATCCGCAGGCGATGGCAGCAGTCGCTGATATCGAGGGGCTCGCTGAGCAGGTCGGTGTCGAGGTGACGACGATCGGTTCGGGCGGTGAGTGACGACGACGCGATCGCTGGCGTGGTCGAGCGGGCCTACGCCGCTTTGGAGTTCGAGCCCGGGGCGGAGCCTGACTGGGACCTCTTCGACTCCGCCTTCGCTCCCGAGGCGATCCTGGCACTGCGGGTCTTTCCTGAGGATCCAGAGATTTCGGTCATGGGCCTGCGCGCCTACGCGGAGTCCCAGATGCGCAACGACCTGGGGGAGCAGGGGTACTCGGAGACACCGGGAGCTGGATCGATAGAGGTGATCGGCGATATCGCTGTGGTGCGACAGCCCTTCACCATGAACTTCGCGGATCGCAGCGTCGACGCGGTGGACGTCTTCAGCCTCGTCCGGATAAGTGGAGTCTGGAAGGTGGCTGCCGTGGTCAGCGACACCGCTGTTCCCGTGTAGCCGACCTCAGGTGCGTCGGTAGTCAAGCCTGCGGGGATCGACGTATAGCGGATCGGTGATCCCCTGCCGCTTGTTCTCCCTCGTGTGAATGGTGGGGCGCGCATGGGCCTCAGCGCTGGGGCCAGTCCTGGCCCTGGCCGCCATCGATGGCCACGTCGGCGAAGTAGTAGGGGTCGGTGATGCCCTTCTTGCGCATCGCGATGCCGGTGAGCACCTCGCGGATCACGCGGTTGGCCACGAGCGCCGTCGCGTATGTCGAATCAGCAAAGGGATTGAGCTCCACGAGCTCGATGCCCACGACGTTCTTCTCCGCCCCGAGTCGCCGGAGGATCGGGAAGAGCTCGCGTGGCGTCAGACCGTTGGGCTCCGGTGTGCCGGTGCCCGGAGCGTACGCGGGATCGAAGACGTCCATGTCGATGGAGATGTAGAGATACTCCGTACCATCGCCCGCTTCCTCGATGGATCGCTCCATGACCCAGTCCCAGCCGAACTTATCCACCTGCGCCATGTTGTGATAGCGGAAGCCCTGGTCGCGCATCCAGCCCAGATCCTTGTCGTTGGGCGCCCAACCGCGCGTGCCGACCTGGATGAAGTTGTGACCGGAGGCGTGACCCTGCTCGATGAGCCGGCGCACGGGCGTGCCGTGGGTGAGGTTGAGGCCGAGCCCGGCGTCGGTCGCGTCGTAGTGGGCGTCGAAGTGGATGACGCCGACATTGCCCTTGCCGTAGACGTCGGCGATCGCGGCGACGTTGGGATACATGAGCGAGTGGTCGCCGCCCACGATGAAAGGAATCGCACCCGTCTCGGCGACTTCGCGCACCAGGGCGCGGATCGGCTCGATTGAGGCGTAGAGCGACATGTTGTTGACGGGCGCGTCGCCGTAGTCGGCGAGCACGAGCTCGGTGATGGGATCGACGCGCGTGTGCTGATGGGGAGTGCCGTATCCGGGTGGCATGTAGATCTCGCCGTTGCGCACCATCTTGGGGCCGAACGCCGAGCCCCTCATGCCGTAAGAGAAGTCCAGTCCGGCGCCGATCATGGCCACCTCGACGCCGGCTGCCGTGAGGTCGGCGGGGGTCAGGGCGATCGGCGCGCCCACGAAGGTCTGGAAGCCGGACATGCCGAGCTGGAACATGTAGCGGCGCAGGTCGATCAGTCCCGGTGGGCGATCTCCCTGCAGGTCGGGGCGCTTGGTGAAGACGCCCATGCCTGACAGGTCCTCGGGGTTGTACTCGGGGAAGTCGGTGGGCGGCGGGAACTGAGGCGCGGTCATGGGGGCATCTAAGTGAAGAAAAAGCGCTTTGGCAAGCGGTCGCGGCAGGGTGGCAGCGACTCCCGTCCGCCCATCCGGGTGGGCTAGCCTCGGCCCGCGGCGCACGATCCCCTGCCATGCGACATTCACCGCCACGACGAGCCAGCCATAGAGGGTGTAGGGAGCGTGACGATGCTGACGGAGCCTCAGCGGGCCACGCTGCGCGCGCTGATCGACCGGCTCATCCCGGCCGACGATTTCCCGGGAGGTTGGGACGCCGGGGTCGGCGACTACCTCGAGCGACAGTTCGCAGGGGACCTGTGCCACCTGCTGGACGTTTACCGCGCTGGGCTCGACGCTCTCGACGTCGAGGCCCGCGTCACAGCCGGGATCAGTTTCGCTGCTCTCCCTCCCGATGTGCAGGATGAGTTGTTGCGCCGGGTCGAATTGGGCGAGGTGGTCACCGATTGGCCGGTCGACGCGGCCGCGTTCTTCCGCGCAGCGACCGAGCATGCTGCTGAGGGCTTCTACGGCGACCCGGGCAACGGCGGCAACCGCGGCGAGGTGTCTTGGCGCATGATCGGCTTCGAGGTCACCGGATGAGCACGTACGACGTCATCGTCGTGGGCGCCGGCGCCGGTGGCGGTGTCGCGGCCGGTGTGCTGGCCGAGGCGGGCAAGACCGTGCTGCTCATCGAGCGTGGGCGCGAGCTCGCCTTTGATGACGTCCCGCGCGACCACCTGCGCAATCACCGCTACTCGCGCTACGGGCACAACACCGGCCCGAGCCTGGAGGGCAATCCGCGCGTGCTGGTGGACCTGGATGGCCACGAGCACACACTGCGCCCGCACGAGGATGCGTACCAGAACAACGCCACCGGCGTGGGCGGCGGTGCCCGGGTTTACGGCGCGCAGGCCTGGCGCTACCTGCCGGCCGACTTCGAGATGGCCAGCATCTACGGCGTGCCGGCCGGGAGCTCGCTGGCCGACTGGCCGATCGGATACGCCGACGTTGCGCCGTACTACGAGCGCGCCGAGTGGGAGATTGGTGTCTCGGGCGACAGCGCCGAAAGCGCGGAGCGCTGGCCGCGCGACAGGGACTACCCGATGCCACCGGTCCAACTCAATCGCCAGGGTGCGCTGATGCGGCGCGGCGCGGACGCGCTCGGCTGGCCGACCCTGGCGGTGCCGCTGCTGATCAACAGCACGCCGTACGGCGGCCGGCCCGCCTGCATCCACTGCCAGCACTGCATCGGCTTCGCCTGCCCGGTCGACGCGAAGAACGACAGCCAGAACACCCTGCTGGCCCGAGCGCGCGCGACCGGCCGGGTCGAGGTGGTGACTGAAGCCATGGTGGAGCAGGTCGACACGGTCGGCGGCCGGGTGGTCGGCGTGACGTACTTCGATCGCGATGACGAGCGCCAGAGCGCGCGCGCAGAGGTGGTGGTGCTGGCCGCCGGCGCGATCGAGACCGCTCGACTCATGCTGAACTCTGTCTCGTCGGAGCACCCGCACGGGCTGGGCAATGCGCACGACCAGGTGGGGCGCAACCTGCAGGGCCACTACTACCCCGGCGCGGTCGGCCTGATGTCCGAGCCGGTCCACGACGGCATCGGGCCGGGCGTGACCACCGCGATCACGCAGTTCAACCACGGCAACGCGGACCTGATCGGCGGTGGCATGATCGCGGATGAGTTCGTGGTGCTGCCAATCATCTTCTGGGCGCGCAATCTGCCACCGGATCTGCCGCGCTGGGGTGCGGAAGCCAAGCGCTTCATGCGCGACAACTACACCCGGGTGGCGCGCGTGATGGGCCCGGTGCAGGAGATCCCCAGCCCGGACGCGCGCGTGACGCTCGATCCGAAGGTGCGCGATCGCTGGGGCATCCCGGCCGTGCGACTCTCGGGCGCGACCCATCCCGAGACCGTGCGCACGGCCGAGTTCATGTACGCGCGCGCAGGGGAGTGGCTGGCCGCCTCCGGTGCGCAGCGGATCTGGGGGTCACCGCCGAGGCTGAAGCTCAGCGGCGGCCAGCACCAAGCGGGCACCGCCCGCATGGGAGACGACCCAGCGAACTCGGTGACTGACCGCTGGAGTCGGGTCCACGGCCACGACAACCTCTACGTGGCCGATGGCTCGGTGCACGTGACCAACGGCGGCTTCAACCCGGTGCTGACGATCATGGCGCTGGCATTTCGCGCCGCCGCGCATGTCGCCCGGGCGTGGTAGCGAGGGTCTCGCCCAGGAACGACGCCGACGTGCGCGGCTCAGGCCACAGCGGCTGAGTGCCATGGGTCAGTATCAGGCGGACCGAGCGCGTAGTTGATGGTGACCGCGCTGGCGATTTCAACGACGATGGCGCCGAAGGTGAACCAGTCGCGGTCGTCGCGCCGGGGCTCGCAAAGTGGCTCGGTGCTGAGTAGATCCATGAGGCGGTCTGCGGTCGCGACTGAGGGGACGGCAGCTTCCAGCACTGATTGGCGAAGTGGGCTTGAACTTTCAGCGCCGGTGCTGCCCCGTGAGTCGATGTCTGTGCTCGCCAGCGGATGGTTGGCATGGCCGAAATTGCTATTGGCCTCCGCTGAGGTGGTCGCCCCACGCGCTGAACATTCGATGCTGGCCGTCATTATCTGGCCGTGGGGCCCACGCCCCACGATGGCGTAGTGCTGGCCGGAGGCATGTGGCACGGAGCGAAGGAAGTCGAGTGCGCGTTGGGCATCGGGTTGCGCTAGCGCGCCTCGGAAGGCAAATGCGACCGGCAGGCCAGAACCACTGTGCGTGAGCATCGTGAGCGCATTGACGCACAGGCCGAAGCCCATGCTGGACGCTCCGCACAGTCCGACCATCCCCGCTGAGGTCAATACGGCAAGTGTCACGCCTTCGTCGTGATGTGAGACGAGGCACTGACTGCCATCGAGGAGTCGGTCGAGGTCCATGGTCTGACCCACCAGAGCCGGTGGGCCCACGCTCGCGACGCTGCTGCACGCCTCTCCATGGCGCTGATCCTGTGACCACCACCAGTATTCATCCATCAGGTTGTGGGCCAGGAGATCAGCGAATCGCGCATCCGCTCCGACGGCAATGCCCTCGAGTTCCGCGAGGAGTTGGGGGGTGTGCTTGGTGATTGCCGGCAGGAAGTTTGTGCTGGCCAGGAACCTGTCAACTGCGTCTGGTCCCCCCATCGAGTCAGTAACTCGATGCACAACGTCGTGAATGTCGGCGCGTAGGTGCTCACCCTGCGACAGCCCCCGTGTCCGGGAGTCGCCGTACACGGAGAGGGACTGTGGCATGTCGCTCAGGCTAGTGGACCGTCCTACGTCAGCCCCTTGACGCGACGTACTCGTCGTCGCCGAGCGGGCCAGGGCGGGTGCACCATCGCGGGTGCTCAAGTCATAGGAAAGGCCCCCGACCCGCAACGGCGGATCAGGGGCCTTCCGTGAAACCTAGGCCTTCTTGGTCTCCCAGAAGATCTCGGAGATCTCGTCGATCTTGCCGAGCAGCTGGTCGGCCACCGCGACATCGACGGTGCCCTTGGTGCCACCAGCACCGGCGAGCTTGGTCGCCTCGTTGAAGAGCTGGTTGAGGTTGGGGTACTTCTCGAAGTGCGGGGGCTTGAAGTAGTCGGTCCACAGCACCCAGAGGTGCTCCTTGACCATGTGTGAGCGCTCCTCCTTGATGGAGATCGCACGCTCCTTGAAGATCGGGTCGTCAGAGGCGTGGTACTTCTCCATGCACGCCTTGACCGACTCAGCCTCCAGGCGAGCCTGTGCAGGATCGTAAACACCGCAGGGCAGGTCGCAGTGGGCATGGACCGTGGTGCGCGGCGTGAGCCACGCGGTGAGCCGATTAAGCATTGTTTCCTCCATCCGGGGCGCTACGCGCTGTGGCACCACCCTAGTCCGGCCGCCTCTGCCCGGCATCCGGTGCTGGGGGATGATCCGGTCATGGGGCGCCTGCCGTGGTTTCCGGTCGTCATTGCCGGCGACTCGATGGAGCCGAGCCTCTGCTCGGGTGAGTGGTGGCTCGCGCGCCGCACCGGGAGGGTGAGCGTCGGGGACATCGTCGTCGTGCGTCCTCCCGATCAGGCGGATCTGCTCACGGTCAAGCGGGTCGCACGTCGTGTGGGGCGCGGCTGGTGGGTCGAGGGGGACAACGCGGCGCACAGCCGAGACAGTCGTCACTTCGGACCGGTCACCGACGAGGCGGTGCTCGCTCGCCTCGTGATCAGGTACCGGCCCTTGCCCCTCAGGCGCATCCGACGGGTCGATGGTTGACTACCTCCTCATGAGCGACGGTGCGAACTCCATCGACCCTGCCTTCCCGCTGCACCAGGGCGGCAAGATCGAGGTACGCCCGACGGTGCGCATCCGTGATCGCGAGGGACTCGCGCTGGCCTACACCCCCGGCGTCGCGCGCGTGTCGACGGCGATCGCTGAGAACCCTGAGCTCGCTCGCGAGTACACCTGGAAGTCCAACACCGTGCTCGTGGTCACCGACGGCACAGCAGTGCTCGGCCTCGGCGACATCGGGCCCGAGGCAGCCCTGCCGGTCATGGAGGGGAAGGCGCTGCTCTTCAAGGAGTTCGGCGGCGTCGACGCCGTGCCCATCTGCCTGGCCACCAAGGATGTCGACGAGATCATCGAGACGGTTATCCGCATCTCCCCGGCGTACGGCGGAGTCAACCTCGAGGACATCAGCGCGCCGCGCTGCTTCGAGATCGAGGAGCGCCTGGACGCCGCACTCGACATCCCTGTCTTCCACGATGACCAGCACGGCACCGCGGTCGTCGTGCTCGCAGCTCTCCTCAACGCGGCCCGAGTCGTCGGCCGACCCATCTCTGACCTGCGCGCGGTCGTCTCGGGCGCGGGGGCGGCAGGAGTCGCGGTGACCGACATCTTGCTCGAGGCTGGCATCGGCGACATCGCCGTCGGAGACTCGGTGGGCATCATCTCGAGCTCCCGCGAGGACCTCACGCCGGTCAAGGCTGCGCTGGCCGCGCGCACGAATCGGCTCGACATCGAAGGATCGATCGAGGAGGCCATGTCGGGGGCCGATGTCTTCATTGGGCTATCGGCAGGCAAGGTCTCCGATGCCGCTGTCGCGTCCATGGCACCCGGATCGATCGTCTTCGCACTCGCCAACCCCGATCCTGAGATCCATCCCGAGGTCGCGATGCGCACTGCCGCGGTCGTCGCGACGGGGCGCAGCGACTTCCCCAATCAGATCAACAACGTGCTCGCCTTCCCGGGCATCTTCCGGGGTGCACTCGATGTGCGCGCCTCGACCATCACCAAGGGGATGAAGCTCGCGGCGGCTCAGGCGATCGCGGACGTGGTGGGCGATGAGCTCGCACCCGATCTGATCGTGCCGAGCGTCTTCGACCCGCGGGTTGGCGTGGCCGTGCCGCTTGCCGTCGCGGCAGCAGCGCGAGCTGACGGCGTCGCTCGGATCTAGGACGGAGCTGCAGCAGGCTCCCGGCCATCCTCGGCGGGCGTGAGCATGGGGCGCAGTGTCTGGGCGAACACCGCCGCACCGATGCAGCCCAGTCCGACGATCACGGCCCACACGACTCCGCGCCCGGCGCCGATCAGCAGGCCCGAGAGCACCGGGGCCAGGCTCGCGCCGAGGCTCCAGGTGAGCGACTGCGCGGCGTTGTAGCGACCGCGCAGGTGGTCGGGGGCGATTGCGTTGACGAGCGCCGGTGCAGTGGGGCTCCACAGCGTCTCGCCGAGGGCGAAGACAACAGTGGAGACCATGAGAATCGCGATCGCCGGGGCGACCGGGACTCCGGGGACGACGGAAAGCATGAGCCAGGAGGCGCCCCACAGTAGGCCGACGACGCCGATCACCCTCGTCCTCGAGCGGCCCTGAAGCATGCGCAGGACGAGCAACTGGCCGATAACGATGGTGATGGTGTTGGCCAGCCACACGATGCCGATGATGCGCTCAGGCAATTGCGCGGTATCCGTGATGAAGATCGCCAGGCCCGCCTCAAGCGAGCCGTATCCGCAGGTGAGCAGCAGCAGCGAGACCGCGACCTGCCTGCGCAGGCGGGCATCGCGTAGGACCGTGGTCCACCCCTGGCGGTGCATCGTCACCGTCGCTTCGTCCGCTCCCGAATCCGTGCGGTGTGCCGGGCGCCCACCCCGCCCGCGAAGGCTCGCGACTGTCACCCAGGCGAAGAGGTAGGTCGCTGCATCGGCGAGGTAGAGCAGGACAAAGGTCTCGGGGCGATCGATGTCGACGATGGTCGCACCGATCAGCCCGCCCATGCCGAGACCGAGGTTGAGCAGCATGAAGCCGACAGCGAAGGCCGTAGGCCGCTGCTCCTCCGTGACGAGTTGTGCGGTGAATGTGGTGACCGGACCCCAGATGCCCGCGGCGCCCACAGCCATCAGGGTGGCGACGGCGAACGCCGCAGGCACGGTTGTCACCTGCGACAGCAGCGCGACGCCGCTGGCCTCCAGGAGGATCGCGACGAGAATGACGGGGCGCGGGCCGAAGCGATCCGTGAGTGTGCCCGCGGTCGGTGCGGCTGCAAGCCCCACCACTGCCATCCAGGTGAGAACGAGCGAGGCGGTGAGGATCGCAAAGCCGCGTACCTCGGCAAGGTAGACGACGAGCAGCGACATCGTCAGGCCGCTGCCGATCGCGTCGAGGAATCGGCCCAGAGCGAGCGTGCGGAAGGGGCCGTGTAGGACGGCGCGCACCTCGGCGATCGTGCTCACCCGGCGCCCCTTCCCTTGACGAAGGGGCCAGTCTGGCCGATCAGTCCTCGGGATCGTCGAGGCGGGCGAGCCAGGTGGCGAGCCGCTCGAGGGGGATTTCGAACTCGGGATTGAGGTCGACGAACTCGCGCATGCGCTCCGCGAGCCAATCCAGGGTGACCTCCTCCTCGCCGCGGCGGCGCTGGAGTTCCTCGATGCCCCTGTCGGTGAAGTACATGGCTCAGGCGAACGCCGCTTCGACGACGGCGCGCTGCTCTTCCTCGTGACGGTGATGGCTGCCCACGGCGGGTGAGGAGGACGACGGGCGAGAGATGCCCTCGATAGGTCGACCACCGAGGATGCCCGGGAGGTTGAGCGCCATGAAGGACCAGGCCCCCTGGTTGGCCGGCTCCTCCTGGACCCAGCGGATGCTCGCATCCTGCGGGTAGGACTCGACCATGGCCGGGAGCGTGCGCCAGGGAAGGGGGTAGAGGCGCTCCACGCGGAGAATCGCCGTGCGGGTGTCTCCGCGACGCTCTCGCTCTGCGGCGAGGTCGTAGTAGACCTTGCCGCTGCACAGCAGGACCCGCTCGACGTGCGCGGGATCCACGCTGTCATCACCTATGGCAGGCCGGAAGTGGCCATCGAGGAAATCGGAGAGGGGCGAGGTAGCCGCCTTGGCGCGCAGGAGCGACTTGGGCGTGAAAACCACCAGCGGTCGCACGAGCGGTGAGTGCACCTGCCAGCGCAGCAGGTGGAAGAACGATGCGGGTGTGGAGGGCATGGCCACCGTCATGTTGTCCTGCGCGCAGAGCTGGAGGAAGCGCTCGACCCTCGCGGAGGAGTGATCCGGACCTTGGCCTTCGTAGCCGTGCGGGAGAAGCATGACCAGCGATGAACGCTGATTCCACTTCTGCTCGCCGGAGGAAATGAACTCGTCGATGATGGTCTGGGCGCCATCGACGAAGTCGCCGAACTGGGCTTCCCACATGACGAGTGCGTCGGGACGGGCGACGGAGTAGCCATACTCGAAGCCCAGAGCCGCGAACTCGCTCAGGAGCGAGTCGTAGACCCAGAGCTTGGCGCCATCGCGATAGCAGCGCTTGAGCGGCTTGTACTGCCAGCCGGTCGACTTGTCGACGATGACGGCGTGGCGGTGGCCAAAGGTGCCGCGTCGGGAGTCCTGG
>Ga0315902_10014066_pt1 | contig 10308 bp, 8 predicted proteins | sample LakEriMetagenome_9_FD_203523 | JGI IMG/M metagenome (GOLD analysis project Ga0315902, IMG submission 203523) | Freshwater fungal communities from buoy surface, Lake Erie, Ohio, United States - Buoy 12 MA117 | ecosystem: Environmental > Aquatic > Freshwater > Lake > Lake biofilm | place: USA...
AGTCACGCCATATGTCTCAGCTTTCAAAATACGCATAAAGAAAATCCGTACGGAACGTCAGCCTTCAATAGCGGCTATAAATTCGAAGAGTCGCGCTCGTTGAGCGGACGAGCTACGATTGATTACGACCGGACATGGAAAGACCTAAACCTGCGCGCCACTGCGGGCAGTGAATGGCAAACAGAAGAATATTCGATAGTAGAGAAAACGATCGATTTTTCGGAACCGAAAGATTTTAAATACTCGTATGACATTGGCTATCTTCAATCGATGTCGTTCATTCAAAGTGTGATTAAGTGGCGCGATGCTGTGACCCTTCAGGCGGGCCTCAGCACCTCGAACAACGAACAATATGTGCGCGGCAAGAATGCAGTGGGTTTTGAATTTGATACTACATCCACGTGGGGCACTAGTGTGTTGCCGCGTGTTGCCGCATCCATTCGTCTGTTGAAAGGGTTGTTTCTCTACCGCAGCTTCTCGGCAGGTGCTGCCAACCCGACGGTTTTCGAAATGATTGATCAGGAGAACAACACATACAACCTACAACTCACATCGGAACGAGGTAGACTGAATGAACTTGGCATTCGGCATCAAATCGAAGGTATAGGTATCGCGTATTCGCTTACAGCGTATGATTTTCATATCGACAGGGCTATTCTCCCCTATTCGGTTATCAATGCAGAAGGCGAAGCCGTCCAACGCTATCACAACGATGGCTCAACACTTCAACAAGGTATTGAATGGACTTTTGAGTGGAAAATCATTCGCAACAACCACGATTTCGAGTTAAAATATTGGAACAATGGAACACTCAATAGGCATCGTTTCGACAAATACGCTGTAGACGGAACGATATTGAATGGCAAGTCGCTTCCGGGTGTTCCCGAGGCACAAATGAGTACCGGCATTCAATCGAGCTACAAGGGGATATCCTTCGCTGTTTTTGATTACTGGATGGACCGCACACCACTGAACAATGACAATAGCGCACAGACCGCAGCATATCATATGGTAAATGTTGCGGCGAGCTATCAGTTCAGTCCCCTGAAAAATTTTGACTGCACATTACAAGGCGGCATCAACAACCTGCTCAACGTCCAATACTCATCCTTCTTAAATCTGAATGGTATCGCTGGTAAATATTATAATCCTGCGCCTACCATCAACTATTTCGTTGGTCTGCATCTCAATTATACAATCCCCATGAGATGATTCTAGTCGTCGCCTCGTGTGATGCCCCTCATAGCGATCGCTTTTTGGAAATCGAATATTTGCTTTCCAAACAAAAACAATCATCGTTATGACACAAGAAACAGTTGCACCATCAGCCAATCTCACTTCTGAGAAAAGTTCCTGGATTCGTGGTATTGAGTTCTACCAGGATGAAATTAAAATTATGCGTAATCGGCTCAACGAGATTTCACAAAAGAATACAGCACGTGAAATCAAGAAAAAAGTTGAGCAGTTTCAAAATCAATTTGATGTGCATGAAGAACAACTGCGAAAACTGCGCAATTCAGTAAAAAATCATGCAACCCACATAGCGGCAGACTTAAACGCACATCATGGTCAATTAGAAAAAAGCACGATTCATGAGCACGATACCATGCGAGATGACTATGTGAACACGGAAAAACTATTCAACGAGATGCGTCATGACTTCAACCGCTTTGTAAGCAAATACCTGTAAGCGATGGGCAATCAAATCACACGCAAGCGATACCCCGAAGCCTTTTATCAAAAGTTGGGATATTTGTTTTATTCGGTAGCTAAATCCGATAAGAAAATCAGTCCGGCTGAGCTTGTTGCCCTGCAGCAAATTATACGGGAAGATTGGTTATCGCTCGATGACACAATTGACGCTTATGGAAGTGATACGGCCTACCAGATACACATCATATTTGACTTTCTATATGAGAAAGACTTTTATTCGGAAAGTGCATACACCATTTTCAGCCGATACTTCAAAGAGCACCTCGCCTTGTTTTCAGAAGATGTAATAGATCGAATTATTCATTCGGCAACACGCATCGCCGATTCACTTAACGGACATAACAAATCTGAACTTCAAGCCTTAACCAGATTACACATGCTAATTGGAAAAGAAAACCATATTGTTTAACTACTTCTAGAAAGGGAAAAGGCCCGAATTCTTTGCGAATTCGGGCCTTTCTTTTACATAATAATTAGTTGGCCTCGTACTTCAGATTCACCGTAATACTGGCTGTCTTATTTTTCGAAGAAGTATTAAATGAACCACCCCACGAATAATCTTCAGCTGAGTTTTGACCTACAATTTGAAATACGCCCATATCTGCACTTTTCAATGATCCCAAGCCACCGCCTGCATTTTCAGCTATCTTCTGCGCCCTTAGCTGCGCGTCTTGTGTAGCTTGCGCAATCATCTCAATTTTCAACTCTGCCAACTTCGTGTAGTAATAATTCGGACTATTCGAATAAAATTCTATTCCCGAATTGATGAGCTCAGTCACGTTGCGAGAAATCTCTTCAACCTTTTCAACTTCGTTTGACTCTATTTGAACGCTCTGCTGCAGACGAAAACCGTTAAATACAGAACTAATCTGATTACCATTATCGTCATAGCGTGTGTCGAATTGTTGCTCTATGTCGATAGCGGAAAATATCAGTTGATCATTGCTGATGCCCTTGCCTACCAGGTAGCTCTTTACGACTTCGCGCGCTGCATCCAGTTCGGCATAAGCTTGTTTCAGATCTAAATTCTTTTTGTGAAAGGAACCGCTCCAAACAATTAAGTCGGAAGTAAAATCTTTGCTACCCAACCCGGTAACGGAAATGGTGTCGTTGCCCCTGTTTCGGTTTCGATATGCATCCGCCAGTATAAAGGAAGAACCCAATACAGCGAGGGCGATAATTATAGTGGAGTAATTCGCTTTGTTCATTCTAAAAAAATATCAGGACAACTTAACTTGCTAGCAGCCCCACTTATTGCTGAGTATCCAATTTAAATTGTCCTGATAAATAGTAAGCGCAATCTTACTGCTTCATGATAGGCAGAGATTCAATTCCTTCCGATGTAACTACCTGGATGGTATAGAGCCCTGCGGCCCATGCTTGGCTATCAATCGACCATACATTCGAGCCCGAAGCGACATTCACTGTGCGTTCTTCCACCAAACTGCCGGTCGAATTCATTACGCGAATCGATGCGCGCGTTGCCTGCACACTATTCATTCGAACGCTTACGACATCGGTGAAAGGAACCGGGTATGCCGAGAGCATGTAGGCATTTCGAACGGTATTCGCAACAGAGACATTCGATGCCGCCGGTAAAACGATATTATCAACCCAGCAGGCATCGGAACCAGAAGATACCGTGAAGTCCTTAGCGTAACGCCAACGTACGTTGTGGCTGCCTGCAGAAACGGGATAGCTTACCTCAGTCCATTCGTTGTCACCGCTCCATGCACCCTGTTCTACGTTGTCGACCAGGAAGGACAAGAAGTCGTAACCATCCTCTGTGCTAGTCTTGAGGCTAAACGACAAGTCGAAGGCCGATGGACTATTGATGATAAGATACATCGTCGACAAATCATTGTCGTTGATATTTCCACTCTGCATGCTGAAATTCCCTTCATAGGCCTGCGCGCTAGTCACAAACCAATCGGCGTCGCCAGAGTATGCCCAGTTGTAAGAATTGTCGTCGCCGGTTTCCCAGTCTTCCATCGATTGGTTGGCGCTTATTGTTTGATTACAGTCGTTTCCAAAGAAATCACTAGCAATGTCGAGCAACATGTCAATGGCAACAGTCGATGTCACGTCCGCCGCGAGCGACAGCGTAAACTGCGCGTTCACCGTTTGTCCGGGCTGAATTACTCCCAGGTTATCGGGCGATCCAGCAATGGTAACTCCCGCGGCATTAGTAGAAAGCGTGGAGTTGACCGCCACAGCTGTTGCGGCATGTCCACTATTGGTTACAGGGAAGGTGATGGTGATGGTCTCACCGGCATCGAATCGACCATTGTTATTGCCTTGTGAATCGTTAATTGAATACGTATTGACACAGTCGAACTCGGGAGATTGGATGGTTACAAGAAGATTATTCGACCAGCTGTTGCCCAAGCCGTCGGTGTATGTGACTAAGAAAGTTACCACTGTTTGGTCGGCGATGTATCCGTTGACATGAAACAAAAATGCGCTGCTCACTTCCAAGGAACTACCCGCATTGAGCGTACCGAAATTGTGTGTGTTGTCATCGATGATGATGGCACTGTTGGCGCACGTTACAACGGCAGTAACGTTTTCCGCCACTTCAACACCGATGTTTTCAGCATTGATATTGAGGCCGATTTGCTCATTGTAATCAGCTAAGCCATTGCCATTGCCGGATGCGTCATTAATACCCGTGGCATTGCCTACCACATAAGGACCATCGGCAGGTGTAACCGGAATCAGTGCCTGGTAAGGAATCGTATTGAATGAAGTAGCCGTAATGAGAATGTTTCCAGGCTCAACTACAGGGCTGAAGTTGAGTATGACCTGCCCGCCGCTCACCACTTGAGCATCGAGAATTTCTCCGTTGAAGGTTGCGCAAATCATGGCGTCATCCGTAGCACACTGCACATTCATAGAACTTACTCCCAACACGGCACCGGCGGGATGTGTTGCAACCAGATTGGTAGGCATGGCAGTGCGCAACTGTACGGTTGGGTCGGCCATCAGAATCCAGGTATCCGTCATTTCATCGCCATCTGTTCCATAGGCATCGCTCATGCTGGAGCAGCCGTGGTAATGAATACTTCCGATGGTATGGCGAGTTTCAATACCGGCCGTTTCCGCAATAATTTTATTCATCTCGTCTTGCGCTTCCATAGGAGGTGCCCAGCTCTGGTATACTGAACTGAAGGCACCACCAATACCGCCCGTAAGATTCGAAGCTGAAGGACTCTTGATCCACGCCTCTCCAAACGTATCACCAGTATCATCATCATCGTCGTAGTCGCCGGTGCAACAGCCTACCACAATGAAGTAAGGATAGCGTTTGTTGTTTTGGAGTTGATTTATTTGGGTGTTGGTGTAACTACCCGTTACAATAAGTGTATGCGCACCGTGACCTGTGTAGTTAATCAGTGAGCAGCCCGACTCGATTACGTCGGTGAGAGAAGCAGCCGAAGGGCTTCCACTGCCATCGGCCGTGATGCCGCCGGAAGGCGAACTTGATGCATGACCGCCGTCGTATTTTTCCCAAACCTCTGTATAAGTAAACCCAAGCAAATCTTCTTTGATTCCGTTCTGATGCGCCCAGTCGGCCTCGTTATCATCGCCAATACCATCGCCCTCATTGGATCCGATGCCCATGGCAACAGAGAACCAATCGACCGCTGTGTTCGGATTGCGCTCGTATTCTAATGTCTTTTCAATGACTGCCGGCAATTCGCTTGCGTTGTGCACCAGCAAATGGCCTACAAATAAGTCAGCATAACTATCGTTGCCTGCCGTGTATCCATAGCAAACATCACAGTAGCCCTGACCGCTTGGGTAATTCACCAGTTGAACAGGAACCTGGTCTTCATCGCCCACTAACACCAAATAGGTAAGACCATTGGCTTCATAGTAATTCTGAACAAAATCACCAATAGCAGATACCGAATTGATAGTTGCAACGTCGACCACTTCAACAGGTATTCCCTTCTCCTTCTTCCACTGAATCCATGGCTCGAGTGCATCGATGTATTGAGCATGGGTTATCACCAGCATATTGCCCAATTCTCCCACCTGCTCATAACGTGAGCTGTTTTCGGCGTAGTTCAGGAAATGCGCTTTGTAAACCTCTTGCATGGGTAATTGCGTGCGCTCAGTAACGTTTGCAGGTAATGGATTTTCGCCTGGCTGCCCGGTTGAACTCACCGTTACGTCGATAGAGCTGTATATGCGAAGCACATGGCTTACCGGATTATATTGAGCCGGGAAGAAATGAATGCTCTGCCCACGGAACTGATGCTGCACGTAAGGATTTCCCAATGAAGCCAGCTTGCCTGGATAGAATTCATTTTGCTCGTACGCCAAGCCCTCCTGGTAAGGAACCGTTGCAGGATCAATGGTTCGTAATAAATTTCCCTTTGATGGTCTCATATACACATCTTGAAACTCTTCATATACCGCATGAGTAACAGTGACCATCATTTCTTCGGAATCATCAACAATCAGGGCACCTGTGAGCTGTTCCACTTGCGGAGCTCCCGCCTTTAAAACAGGGGTTCCCCCCTCGAATTGAATATCCGTGTAAATACCATCGTGCGTTACTACGTAATTCTGAACGGTACAACTAAGCTGTACTTGACTACCATTCTGGCTTACAACTTCCAGATTGGATTGAGACCATGCTGCATGCATAAAACAAGCACAGCACAGAAGAGCGTAAAGTGATTTCATTCGGTTTTTGGTTGATTTATCAATGAGGTTTCGAAATTCGGAACGTGTGTCCTGTTGGAGCCTTCAGCAGGTAAACACCGGCCGGTAGCGACTCCATTGAGATGGAGTGCATGTCTGTTTTCATAGCGCCGGCCGAGAGGCATTTTCCTGAAAGGTCGTAGAGGTAAAGTTGACCGGGTGTCGGGCCGGTGTAGATAATTTCATTGGCAAGAACAACGGCCGATTCCTGCGAAGCTCGTGTGCTTTCCGTGTTTAACACCGTGGTTTGAAAGTAATAATATGCATCGGTGTAATTCAAGGGCTCGCCCGTCGGGTAAATTAGAAAATGGAGCATACCCATACCCGGGGTTGTAAAGGGGTTTACAATCATCCGCAGATACCCTTGCCCGCCAATAGGCACTGCGTTCATATCGCCGTAGTTGGGTAATCCGGTATAACAATGCTGATAGTCACAGGCCTGAATATCCCATTCTTCAGGACAGGTATTTTCAATGAGACGCCAAGTGATGTAAGCGCTATCCTGCAAGTCATGTCCAATGTACATGTAATGCTCTGTGTACATTTCCATTTCAAGCGTACCAAAATATTCGCTACCTGGGCTGAACGTGTAGTTCTGAGCGAATGAATTGCCCAAAGCCACGCAGAAAATAATGATTACAATAGGAAAACGCATACGCCAAAGTACTACAAATTGGCATTCACAAGCCCTACCACAAATTAAGCTGAAAAAGGTCACTGCTCACTGCACATCCTTCAAGGCCAATAGCCCGCCTAACCTTATACCTTTTTCGGTTTGAATGAGTGTTGAACACTCATTTACCGGGTCGTGCTCATAGACCAGAATCCAGTCTTCGGATACTGCTTGCTGAAGAATTCGCGCCTTTTCCTCCATTGTTATCAAAGGGCGCGTATCATAGCCCATGATATACGGCAGTTGAATGTGCCCGACGGTGGGAATCAAATCGGCCATATAACAGTACTTCCTTCCATTGACTGTTACAAGAGGCAGCATCATGCTATCGGTGTGCCCATCGACAAACAGCACGTCAAAGCCCAAAGAGGAAGAGGAGTGCTCGGCGTCACGATCGATAAAATTCAGCTGTCCGCTTTCTTCTATTGGAAGGATATTTTCAGAAAGAAAGCTAGCCTTCTCTCGCAGATTGGGAGTCGTGGCCCATTGCCAATGTCGCTCATTGGACCAATAGCGCGCGTTGGGGAATGCCGGTCTGAACTGTCCGCTTGACTTCTCCAATTCAATCGCACCGCCACAATGATCAAAATGGAGATGGGTCAGAAACACATCGGTAATATCACTTCTGTGAAAGCCCAATTTCTGCAAGGAGCTGTCGAGCGAATGTTCTCCGTGCAAGAAATAATGGGAAAGAAACTTCTCGCTTTGCTTATTTCCGATGCCCGTGTCGATAAGTGTAAGGCGCTTGCCATCCTCGACCAGCAAGCATCGCATAGCCAAGTCTATCATATTGTTGCTGTCAGCCGGATTGGTTTTCTGCCAGATACTTTTAGGAACGACGCCAAACATAGCACCGCCGTCAAGTTTGAAATGCCCTGTTTCGATGGAGTGAAGTTTCATTGGCCGAAAATAAAACGGGTAATACCAATTCTACACGCTATTCGCAAAACCCACCAATCATTGATTCTAAAGGAAAACGAAAGTTAGATTGGCACACTTAGATTCAGAAATTAATCCATCCCTGACCCCTGCCATCTTTCAAATCTACTCACTATGAAAGAACCTTATCGCTCAGATGCTCCGTAATAGGCACCCAAAAATCTTTCTTCCAAGTTTCAGTGAGCCAACCGGAAGCTTCTTCGGGAACTCCCGTATGATTGAAGCTCACCCGAGAACCGGTTTCTGTGGCTTCGAAGTCGAACGTAACAATGCTATACATTCCTTCCGGGAAATCGATATGTCGCCATGCCTGCACAACGCGCGAATTTTCCTTTAGGTGCAGCATGTATCCGTGACAACGGTTGTCCCAAGCGTGAAAAGTAGTTCCTTCTTGCTTTTCCATCTGAGCCGACATACCGGTTAAGCGAGAAAGCAATTGGGCGTCGGTGAGTGCCTTGTACACTTCAGCCACACCGCATTCAAATTCAATTACCTGAAAGATATTATCGGTCTTGATTTTCATTTTCTGAGAGGTTTAATACTCAAAGCTAAACAGAATAAACACTCAAAAATTTCAACTGCCACTTAAGTTATACGCACCGTTGCGAATAATCATGCATAGTGCTGACGAAGCAGTTGTTGCAACTTACGCGTATACTCATCGCGCATCCACTGCAGGTAATTTTCGGTACTACGACTAATACAATAACTGTAATGCTTTACGCGGCTTTTTATATCGGGCTCCAGCATTTTGAGCAGCTCCAGCGCCTTCAGGTGATCTTCTGCATTCTCAGTTATAATCGAAGCATGTTGCTGAATGGATTTATCCAACACATCCTTGGTGCGAGCGCCAATTCTCATAAGACGCGAATATTCCTCACGGATATCATAGTCGATCACGGCCGAGTTCTTAAAAAATTCTCGAACCTCACTGGGCATTTCATAGACCATTTCCTTTTCCATCTGCTCATCGCTCACAATCGCTTCAATGTAAGCATCCGGATTGCGGAAGATATCCTGCCAATCAATCTCCGATTCCCACAATCCAAATCGACGGGCATTGTTCCCCAAATCTATCACAGTGAAATCCGTTTTTCCGGGTATCACACGCGACCCCCGACCAATCATTTGATGATAAAGGGTCAATGATTTTGTGGCGCGATTTAGAATAATAGTCTCAACTGTTGGTTCATCAAATCCGGTTGTCAAGATTGAAACTGAACTAAGTACAGCGTTGGGCTTCGTTCTGAACCATTCGAGTATCTCCCGGCGTTCAACCTCACTATGCGTATTGTCGAGGTGGCGCACCTCATAGCCCGCCTCCTTGAACATTTGATAAACAATTTTACTGGTGTTAATGCCATTATTGAATATCAGTGTTTTTGTTCCCTTGGCTTTTTGCTCGTAGGCGTACAATAGTTTTTCCTGCATGAAAAAATTACCATACAATTTTTCCGAACTGCTTACTGTATAATCGCCGTTGATACCGATTTTCAGTGAGTGCAGGCTTACGTCGTAGCTGTAGGTTGTAGCCTTCGACAGAAAGCCTTTCCCGATAAGGCTCGAAATGCTTTCACCAACAATCAACTCGCTGTAATTCTCATGCAATGGCAATTCCACGTTGCTGGAAAGCGGCGTAGCTGTAACACCGAGAATGACCTGATTTTCGAACCACTTGAAGAGTTTTCGAAACGAATTATAGTGCGCCTCGTCAACAATCACCAATCCCAGGTTATCGAAATCCATTTTATCGTCGCGAAGGCGATTGTTCAACGTTTCGACCATCGCCACAAAGCACATGTACTGTTGCTCATCGGGCAAATCCTTCACCTTGCTCACAATGATCTTATTCTTGACATTGATATCCGACAAATGCCTGGAGGTTTGTCCGAGCAACTCGATGCGGTGTGTGAGAATCAGTACCTTCTTGCCGGTTTCTTTGATGTAGCGTCGAGCTATCTCTGAAAAGATGACCGTTTTACCACCTCCTGTAGGAAGCTGAAAACACAGGTTATATTTTTCCGGATGTTCCTTGAGACGACTGAAAATTTTTTCCAGCGCATCTGCTTGATAATCATAAAGTTTTTTTCCTTCTTTGATATCAAGTATCTCCAGGGGCTCTAAGGTCATAGTGTGGTCGTTAGCAAAAAAAATCGGGCAAAGATAGTCAGCTATGTAGGGTCTAACGTCATTTCGAATACCTATTGTTTCCACATTGTGTTAAAAAAAAGCTTGTTGCAGGCATTCACAAATTCGTTAAACACTCT
>Ga0315902_10014070_pt1 | contig 10307 bp, 14 predicted proteins | sample LakEriMetagenome_9_FD_203523 | JGI IMG/M metagenome (GOLD analysis project Ga0315902, IMG submission 203523) | Freshwater fungal communities from buoy surface, Lake Erie, Ohio, United States - Buoy 12 MA117 | ecosystem: Environmental > Aquatic > Freshwater > Lake > Lake biofilm | place: USA...
CCCCGATCCTCCCCTCCCAGAAAACTGCACGGTTGTGCGCCGCCATTTTGGACCGCCGCGACACGGCCCCCGCGCCGCCGTTTTCGACCGCCGTCAACAGGTATGGGCGGCGGGCTTAGGCTTCGGTTCGGCTACTGAGCCGCACGCCCGCCTTTCACCGCCTGCTCCTATGAGGTCCGCTGCGAACACCCTCCCCCCGTTCTACACCTCTGTTTGTCGCGATCACGGCTGGGATGTCGCTCGGCGGCGGTGCGGGCTATAGTCGCCTCGGAAAGGCCAGAGCAGGCAAGGAGAGCCGCCCGCACGCAGCGGCGAGAATCCGAGGCACTGCCGCCAATCAGTGAGGTGGTGTCATGGCGATGTTTCTCACGCTGGCCGCATGGTTCGCGGGCCTCTCCGTGGTGATGTCGCTGATCGAACATCAAGTACACGCGAGACTGATGCACCGCCGGCCAAAGTTGTTGTTTCTACGGAATCTGGCCTCTCGGAAGAAGATTTTCAGCAGCCACGCCGGTGAGCATCACCGCCAATACCGTCAGTCGTTTCATGACGATCCGGTGCCGCACGGCGAGGACCGGGGAATTCGGCTGAACATCCTTGAGGGCCTGGTGGAGTCGCTGCCGGTGAGTCTCCTTCTGGCATTCTTTTCCACGACTGGCGCGGTCGTGTTTCCTATCGTCGTGTGCCTGCATCACCTGCTGTGGAATCTGATCCACATGGAAATGCACAAGCCCGAGGGCAGGTTCTTTTCCAAATGGCCGATCTACAAGTCGCTCGCCCGGCACCACTACCTGCACCACCGCTATCCGGACAAAAACTTCAACGTCGCTCTGCTCGCCGGTGATTTCCTGTTTGGCACCATGGCTAAGGCGTCCGACGCCGATTGGCAGGCCATGAAGGCGGAAGGTCTCGCCTGACCCTCCCTGTCTGCTACGCTGGGCATCGACAAACCTCATTCGCCCCGTTCCACAGCGGATGGCGAACAGGGGGTCGGCGTCGTCACGGACCGCCGCTCTTACCCACCCTCGATGTGGAGCGGACCAGATGAGCAGCAACGAGCGAAGCGAAGCCCGAAGCGTGATCCTGAGATTGCGGCGCTATCGCGACCGAATTGAGGACATTGCCAGAGTCGATGGCGGCAGTGTCGCTGCCGGTGCCACCACTCAACGCCGACTGGCCTCGCTGAAAAACGACCTTGACCACGACTCCCACGAATGTGAGATCGGCAGAAAACGGGCGGTACAGTCGGACTGCGAACAGATGTTTCTGTGGCCCGCACTCCGAGAGGCAGCCGGAGCGATGATGCATCGCCCCGGCCCCCGTCTGCTGGATGCTGATGCAAAAGCGGAACTGCGAGCGGCCCGTGCCCACATTCTCAACTACCTTGAACAGTTGGAGGGTCGCTATCCAACCCTGTAGTCCCGAAATAGCGTTGCTATTCCAAAGATTCTGATCTATCGTACGAGAGTTGGTTCTGGACGACGCTAGTTGCGCGGTGGCCGATCGGCCGCAAATGCCGCTTCTTTCCCTCGCCTTTACCCTCTGGCGGGCTGCCACTCTCTGGCCCTTTCGATGTGACCCCGAAAGTTCATTTGGGTCATCGGTAGGAGTGTTTTGTTCATGGGTAAGAAATTGTACGTCGGCAATCTGGCCTATAGCGTCACGAGCGAATCGCTTGAGCAGATGTTTCTTGAGTTTGGCACCGTCACGAGCGCGCAAGTGATTCAGGATCGTGAGACGGGCCGCAGCAAGGGCTTCGGATTCGTCGAGATGCAGACAGACGATGCGGCGCAGCGGGCGATCAGCGGCATGCACGAGAAGGAGTTGGACGGACGGTCCCTGACCGTAAATGAGGCCAAGCCCCGTGAGAGCGGTGGTGGTGGTGGTGGCGGCCGAGGTGGTTACGGCGGTGGCGGACGCCGCTACTAAGCCGGCTCACCCCGAAGCGGAACATGTTGCCAGGGCCGGAGCGCGTCGTTAAGGCGCCCTCCGGCCCTCTTCTTTGCCACGGCTGGCAACGGCGGAACGCCGTGGGGCCTCAGTGTGGCCGGCGTCGCCTCCGCGCGGGAAACCCTGTGACCGCGGCGACCATGGGCGGACCGGCAGGTGGACGGCGGACGTACACGGCCGCACTCTATGACTCGGCTGGTTGCCGGCCGCCACCATCGGCAGCACCCGGCCGCTGAGGAGCCCGCTCGACGTAGGGCTTTGCCGGTCCCACACGAGCGTTTTTGCTGATCCAGGATGGCAATAAGGCCGAGGGCTTCGTTTTTTTGCGAGGGCCTCGAAATCTTCGGTCGTCATGCCTGCGGCACGAATAAGGCTGCGGAGAGTCCCTCGGGCGAGTTCCTTGTGATCGGGAACGGAGGGAGTCGCGATGTGGCCATCCTTCACGAGGATGACATGGCTGCCACGCTGGCGATCGACCGTCCAGCCAGCCTTTCCAAAAATCCGCACCGCGTCCGCTCCGCTCAAGACGGGGAGCCGGCCCATCAGATCATGACCTCAACCTGCTGCGTCTCCACGGTCAGGGGCATGCCCCGATCAGCTCGTACTTCGAGGCAGGCCGCAATCGCTTCGCGCACGTTCTCGATCGCTTCATTGCGGGACTGGCCCTGGGACACACAGCCGGGAATGCTCGGGCATTCCGCGACCCACATGCGGTCTTCGTCCTGCGTCAGCGTGATGAGGAACTTCATGCCAGAAAGGGTATCTCACCTCGAATCCGGCGGCAAAAAGCGGGCACTTCACCCGCCGGCGGCGTGCCGCATGAGGCTCACGAGCGTCTGGCGTTGCCCCTGCGGGAGATCCGCGAGGAGTCGAACCCGGCCTCCGAGATCGGGGGCCACCCAAAGTGGTCCGGAATTTTCCTCGACTGCGGTATCTCCCGAGGAGTCTGCAATCATTCGACTCCCCGTGTGGGCAATTGGCTGAAGTCGGCAACGGCCGTGCCTTCCGCGAAAGCGAGTGATCTCGGGTTTTGCAGTTTACGCCGCCAATTGGACCGCGTTTTCCAGGATGCGGAGGAGTTTCTGCGGCCCCAGCGTGTCGAGTGGCAGTGACAAAACATACCTGCCGACGCTCCGTCGTTTCAGCTCAGCGAGCATGCCGGCGAACGACGGATCCCGCTTCGTCGCGTACCACGCGTGATCACAAGGCTGCCAGTGTCGATGACCCTCGCGGGCGAACCAGACGATGACGAGGCTGTCGATCAGCATCGCCATTGGCGCGGTCCGCTCGACCGTCTTACGGCACCAGCCTTGCGGCTGCTCGAACCCGGGGCTCTGCTTCACGTCCCGGTAGGCGACCTCGATGCTCCACAGCGATGCATACTGCCCGATCACCTGCTCGGCCGTTGCATCAGCGCAGGTCGAGCAGAACACCTCAACGCCGCGGCCGCCCCCGAAGCCGGTGCTACACCAAAGTCAGATGCGCTAGCGAGTGGCTCGCATGAGTTCATGCTGGCCTCATGGCCGCCCACCCATAAACGACGACGAACACCATGAACATCACTGTCAAACCGTGGTAGCCCAGGCGAAGCCACCATTTCGTGAGATGCTGCTTCACATCAAAAACCCACTGCAGGCACAACCGGATACCCCAGAACACCGCCACGTAGCAGCAGAATCCCCGCGCCAACCTGCCGCCGGCGGCCAGCTCACGAGCGTTCGACAGGCTCAGTATCCCGAAGGCCACGATCGCCAGAACCACGTATCCGCCATACACCCAATACATCTGCCGGTGGAGTCTCGACAGGCCCGCCAATTCCTTGCGCCAATCCAGTTGGAACGGGACAAGGGCCGACGCCAGGAGTATTCCGAAGTGTGCCACGCCGGCCGCCATCAGCAGGCCGGCCAAAGTCTGCTCTGTCATCACCAGGCCCCCATACGCTCAAGAAACGGAACGACAACTCGTCGCACGAACGGCGGATGAAACAGCAGGCACGCCGGAGCGATGAGCAGTGCCATGGTCGCGAACCACCCTCGCCAACCGTTCCCAAGGCCGATCGCTCGCGCGACTTTGCTCCGCTCTGCCAGCATGCCGCACCCCTGAATCAAGAAGAACGCAGTCGGGCCGCCGTAGCCGCCTGCTGCCGGCCACGAAATGACTGCATCGTGGACCAATCCGCTGAACACGAATCCGGCGAAGACCGCTCCCCTCGGTCCCAGCCGCGGCGTCAATGGGCGGAACAGAAAGCGGTGGGTCAGGTCGCGGAACGCGGTGTTCCAGCGCCGACCCCAGAAATCACCGAGACTCGTGCTGAGAAGCGGCCAGTTCATCAAGGGCTTTGCCGCGACCCCCGCGCTGCGCCACGCACACGACAGCAGATGGAAGAATCCGAAGTGCAGCATCAACACGACACCGATCATGCCAACCCAACCGACCAGGTAGGCGTCGTTGCCACGAATCAGCGGCACGGCTCCGAAAAGAACCGCAAGCCCGCAAACACACTTGCCAAGTGCGAACAACCACTCGGCTTTCGAGGGGTAAGGAACGCGTACGCGATGATCCGAGTCCAGAAAACTGTCCGCATCCAGCCCAGGCCACGCCACAAAATATCCCACCTTGCGGAAAAGAGACGCCCCGCCGACTCGCGTATTTCGCCACGTCAGCCACTTGTACCCGGAGAAGATGGCAACGGCGAGAAGCCACATGACGGCCCACCTCGGCCAGTCATCACGGGCGAGCAGTGGCACAAGCGACGGGAACAGCAGCAGCGGCAACACGCCATGCCACCAGCGGGTTCGCTTATCGTGGGAATTCTTCATGGATGAACTGGCACCGTCTCCAGCCACACGACGGCTCCTCACCGTTCACGAGCCATGTGCCGTCCGTGTTGCCACACGTTCGCGATCAGCGGCTCGTGACATTGGACTTTTCATCGGGACCGATTTTATTGCGAGCCCGCTGCATCGCTTTGCGGTTGAAGATCGCGATACTGAGATGGACCCCGATTTTCGGGTGCTCTGATAAGGTGGAGTTTCCCTCGCGGGAGGCATTTTATCAGGAGCACGATGATCGCCGGGAAGCGAGGGGTAGGCGGCGTCCGCACCACGGTGCGCCTGCGGCACGTGACGGAGCCAGATGCCGAGCAGAAAACGCTGCTGCGCAGGCTCGGGCTGACGCTTGCCCGGCGGCCCAAGTGACTCGACAGCCGCGAGCACGTGGAGTGAAGACTTTGACCGCGGATTCGCGTGAATCCCAGGCTTTACGCTCCCAGGTGCGTAACCTGGGCTGAGGCCGTCCCCGAACCGGCCGCCATCGGCTATTCTGCCAGCCACGGCGCAGGCCGCCGACGAACACCGCATCATCGACCCCTGGAGAGACCGATGGCCGCCGATCTGAAGTTCGCGAAAACCCACGAATGGATCCGCCCCGAGGACGGCGGCCTGGCGACCGTCGGCATCTCGGCCTACGCCGTCGCCGCACTCACCGACCTCGTCTTCATGCAGCTCCCGCAGGTGGGGCGGAAGGTGAAGGCCGGCGAGTCGATCGGCGAGATCGAGAGCGTGAAGGCGGTGAGCGACTTCTACGCGCCGGTCTCGGGCGAGATCGTGGCGGTCAATGCCGCCGTGCCGAACGCGCTCGAGTCCCTCGGACAGGATCCCTACGGCGCCGGGTGGCTGGTGAAGATCCGGCCCGACGACCCCGCCGAGATGGCGGGTCTGCTCGACCAGTCCGGCTACAACGCCCTGGTGAAGGCCGGGCACTGACAAAACCCGCATCGCCGCTACTCGCAAGCACCTGCTCCTGCTGAGTCGTCAGCGGCTCGTTGGCGGCATGATTTGCGTCGCTGGCGAGGTCCGCCACGCTCCGCATCCCCACGCCGATCCCCTCACCTCCCGCATGATCGCTCTCATGGACTGCACCCCTCGATGAGCGGGCCCGAAGTTCCGATCTGGTGGGACGAGCCGGCCGACGCGTTCACCAACATGGCGGCCGACGAAATCCTCGCCGCCGAGGCCGACCGCCGCGGCGGCCTCGTGGTGCGGCTCTACGGCTGGAGCCCGACGAGCGTCTCGCTCGGAGCGTTCCAGGAGATCGCAGCGGCCCGCGGCCTGGAGGCCATCGCCGATGTGCCCCTGGTGCGTCGCCCCAGCGGCGGCGGTGCGCTCGTGCACGGCACCGACCTGACCTACGCGGCGGCCGTGCCCCGCCGGCATCCGTGGGGCCAGTCGGCGCAGGCGTTCTACGACGCGTTCCACGCGGCGCTCGTCGCGGAGCTCCGCGACCGGGGCGTGGCGGCGCGGCAGCACCAGGCCACCAGTGAGGCCGCCGTGCCTCCGGAGCCGTTGCTGTGCTTCGATCGGCGTGCCGTGGGAGACGTCGTCGTGGCGCGGCCGGGTGCCGCGGCCGCGGCGGACGACCCGAAGATCATGGGCAGCGCCCAGCGGCGGTTGGCCGGCGTGATCCTCCAGCACGGCAGCCTGCTGCTGCGGGCCAACGCCGCAGTCGGACCCGCCGCCCGGCACGTCGGGCTCCTCGACCTGCACCCGGCGGCGGGTCGGGAAGAAAGTCGGCTCGTCGAAGCCTGGCTGGGGCGGGTCGCGGGTGCCTGCGGAGCCGTGGCTGTCCGCCAGGCCACAGGCTTCCGCGCGGGCCGCGGGTCGGAGATCGCGGCCCACGCCGCTCGCTTTCAAGATGCAGGGTGGATCGCCCGCCGCTGACCACCCCCTCCGCTGGCCTCGGAGGGGCGGCGGTTGCTAGGATAAAGAGCTCTCTCCGCCCGACCGCTCCCCGACCGCTCCCCCCGATCACCGCCATGGTCACGAAATTGATCGTCGCTTCCGGCAAGAGCGCCGGCCGCTCCATCGCGATCAAGCGCAGCAAGCTCCTCATCGGCCGGTCGGAGGAATGTGACGTCCGGCCGTTGAGCGAGGAGGTGAGCCGGCGCCACTGCGCCGTTCACGTCGGGCCGGCCGAGACGTGGGTCGAAGACCTCGGCAGCCGCAACGGCACGTTCGTCAACGGCGCGAAAATTACGGAAAAGATGCGGGTCAAGGACGGCGACATCATCCGCGTCGGGGCGCTCGAACTGAAAGTCTCCTGCGTCGATCCGGCCGCCAAGGCGGGCACGGAGGACGACGTGTCGCGCTGGCTGATGGCCGACGAAAAGCCGGCGGGGATGTTCGACACGACCCAGCCGGTCGGATCCGCCCGGACGCGGCCCGCGACCGACGACTCGTCGCCGGGATCATTTATTTCGGGCATCGGCAGTCCGCTGCCGACCGCCGATTCCAGCAACACCACCCAAACGTCCGCGAGCCCTTCGGCGATCGACGTGCTGAAGGCTGCGCACAAGGCCGCCCCAGGGAGCCTGCCGACGCCGGCGAAGAAGGGGGCCGACTCATCGCGCGACGCGGCCGCCGAGGCGCTCAAGAAGTTCTTCGAGAAGCGTTGACGGGGAGCGGGCCCGGGCGGCACGACGGTCAGAGACCGCCGCTACAAGGGTGGTCCGGTCGTGCGGCGCGTGACGGTCGTGCGGCCCGCAGGGTTTCTCCCGCCCCGACAGCCAGCAAGGCCGCGTTTTTTTTCGTAGCCGGCAGCCTCTGCGCCACCGGCAGCGGGCATGCTTCTCATGCCGGCCCCACCGCCAGGAGCACGCCATGACCGTCGCCACTCTTCCTGCCCCGCGCACCGCCCGTCGCCAGCCCAAACCGCAGCCCAAGCCGCGGCCCGCCACGCGTCCGCGTGCCGTCCGTCGGCGGCTGATCGATCCGACCACCTGCGAACGGGAATACGCCGCCGACGAGCTCGAGTTCATGCAGGCCCTCGATCGCTACAAGCACACCAGCGGCCGCCTGTTCCCGACCTGCAGCGAGATCCTGCAGGTCGTCCGGTCGCTGGGCTACGCAAAATAGGGGAGCCCGGGCAGTCTTGCCCCGCCGCCGGGGCGTCGGGTACCGTCCTCCGCCCCACGTTGCCGGGGGCTGGAGAATGCCCGTGCCGCCGCGTGCCACGCCTGCGAGTCCGCATCCTGTCCGCCGAGCCGCCGTGCTCGTGGCCATGGCCTGCGCCGGCTGCGGAGGCATCGGGAAGAACGACAACGCCCGGGGAGTGGCCCTCTACCAACAGGGCAACTACCTCGGCGCAGCCAGCCACTTTCAGCAGGCGCTCGCCCGCCAGCCGGGCAATCCCGACTGCTTCTACAACCTCGGGGCGACCTACCACCAGCAGGCGAAGGTCTTCGGCCGGCCGGCCGACCTCCAGACCGCCGAGCAGTATTACCACCTCTGCCTGGCCCGCAATCCGAACCACGAGGCCTGCCAGCGGGCGCTGGCGGTGCTGCTGGTCGAGGAGAAACGCCGCGACGACGCCGTCGCCCAGTTGCGGGCCTGGTCGCAGCGGCAGCCCTCCGATCCCGATCCGCACATCGAACTCGCCCGCTTGAGCCAGGAGCAGGGCGACCTGCGGCAGGCCGAGGCCGAACTCAACGCCGCCTTGGCGGTCGCGCCCAACGACGCCCGGGCGCTCGTCGCCCTCGCGGCACTGCGCGAGGCGAGCGGCGATCGATCCCAGGCACTCGCCGTCTACTCCCGGGCGCTGGCCGCGAACCCGAGCCAGCCCGTCGTCGCGGCGAAGGTCGCCTCGCTCCAGCAGGCCCAGGCGGCCTTCCCCCCCGTGGCCGGCGGACCGCCCCAGCCCTTCGGCATGCCGCCGCCGCCACCCCCCGGCGCGATGGGCGCGACGCCCGGCCCGTTCGGCACCGTGGCCCGTTGACCGCGCCGCGGGAGGCCCCTATTCTGCCGGCGAATCGCGGAAGATCCGCGTCGCCGCCCGGGAGTCAGCCGTGATGGATCGCAGTTCGGCCGCAGTGGAACGCGTCTTCAATTTCTCACCCGGGCCGGCCGTGCTGCCGCTGGAGGTGCTGGAGCGGGCCCAGGCCGAGCTCGTGGCGCTGCCGGGCGTGGGGATGTCGGTGCTGGAGATCAGCCACCGCAGCCCACCCTTCGACCGCATCCTCGAGGAAACGCTCCAAGGTCTTCGCGACCTGCTCAAGGTGGGCCCGGACCATGAGATCGTGCTCCTCCAGGGAGGCGCGAGCCTGCAGTTCTCGATGGTCCCGATGAACCTGCTCCGCGGCCAGTCCGGCGCCGCGGATTACATTCTCACCGGCACCTGGGGCACCACCGGCGCCAAGGAGGCCCGCCGCGAGGGCAAGGTCCACGTGGCGTGGGATGGCGCCGCCACGAAGTACGACCGGCTGCCGGTCGCCGGCGAGATCGCCCTCTCCCCGAATCCGGCCTATGTGCACATCACGAGCAACGAGACCATCCAGGGCGTGCAGTGGAAGCGAGACCCGCAGGTCGGCTCGGCGCCGCTGGTATGCGACTGCTCGAGCGACTTTCTCTCCCGGCCGATCGACGTCGCGAAGCACGGCCTGATCTACGCCTGCGCCCAGAAGAACGCCGGCATCGCGGGCGTGACCGTGGTCATCATCCGCAAAGACCTCCTCGCGCGGTCGCGGGACGACCTGCCGACGATGCTCGACTACCGGACGTACGTCAGCAACGGATCGCGGCCGAACACGCCGCCGGTGTTCGCCATCTACATTCTCGGCCTCGTCTGCAACTGGATCCGCGACACGATGGGCGGCCTCGCCGGCATGCACGCGCACAACGTCGCCAAGGCGAAGCTGCTGTACGACGTCCTCGACGGCTCGGGCGGCTTCTACGCCGGCCACGCCCGCCCCGACTGCCGCTCCGACATGAACGTCACCTTCCGGCTGCCCGACGAGCTGCTGGAGAAGGAGTTCGTGAAGGCGGCCGCCGGCCACGGACTGATGGACCTCAAGGGGCATCGGTCCGTCGGCGGCATCCGCGCCAGCATCTACAACGCCATGCCCGTCGAAGGCGTCACCGCCCTCCGCGACTTCATGGTCGACTTCCAGCAGGCCAGGCGGGCCTGACCGACCGCCTTCATTTCCCCCTCCGGATTCCCGCCGCATGCCCTCGATCATCGTCCTCGACACTCTCAGTCCCGACGGTCTGGCCCTGCTCGACGCCGCCGCCGCGGCCGGCATCAGCTACGAGGTCGTCACCGGCCTCTCCGGCGACCCGCTCCGCGAGGCCCTGGCGCGGCACGACGGCGCCATCTGCCGCAGCGGCGTGAAGATCACCGCCGCCGCCCTGGCCGGCAACCATCGGCTGAAGGCGATCGTCCGCGCCGGCGTGGGCACTGACAACATCGACAAGGAGGCGGCCACGCGGCAGGGCATCGTGGTCATGAACACGCCCGCCGGCAACACCGTGAGCACGGCCGAGCACGCCTTCGCGCTCCTCCTCGGGCTGTCCCGCAACATCGCC
>Ga0315902_10014076_pt1 | contig 10306 bp, 9 predicted proteins | sample LakEriMetagenome_9_FD_203523 | JGI IMG/M metagenome (GOLD analysis project Ga0315902, IMG submission 203523) | Freshwater fungal communities from buoy surface, Lake Erie, Ohio, United States - Buoy 12 MA117 | ecosystem: Environmental > Aquatic > Freshwater > Lake > Lake biofilm | place: USA...
CAACAAAGTCGTCAAATCCGATGACCCACCACCTGTACCACAACCACCGGTAATCAAAGGTGATGCCTCAGGTCTGTCATTAAGTGACGAGGATGAGTTACTCCTCGCCGGACTCCCAAGTACCACACTCCATATTCGCGAGTCATCAGACACCGAGACACTCGGCGCACGGCTACGGGCATCACGCAACCGGCGTAGCATCCCATTGACACAAGCAGAGCTCAACACCGGCGTCCGATTGACGTATCTCCAAGCCATGGAGGAAGATCGTTTTAGTCATTTACCACGCGGAGCCATGGCCGAGGAGATGATTTCAAAGTATGCACGCTATTTGGGTGTGAGTGTCGATGAGGCGCTTACCGAGTACCGTAGCTTCCAATACGGCGATCGTCACGACCCAATTACCGATTATGGTCGAGCAAATTTGCGTAATACTTCGTATGCAAACTTCCTCAAAGTGTTTTTCGCTGTCCTCATCTTGGTCGGGATCGGGTATGGCATCTGGTACGTCGATCAGCCACGCATCAATGCGCTGTTTAACAACGTACGCCAAATCGTGATGCCACTATTTGCCACAATGACGCCTGTTCCCACATCCGCACCAGTAGATGCAACACCTACCCCGGATCCCACAATACCAACGGCCACACCTAATCCATAGGTTAGGCAGATTGACGCGGCCAGTACTGCCACACCTCGGCAACGGTCGGCATCACCCAACTAGCCCATGGTGTAAGTTCGGGTGCAGTTGATACACCCGACGTAACGCCGATTTGTGCCATCACACCCGCATTACGACCCATTTGCATATCCGCAGGCGTGTCACCGATCATAATGGCATCCTGCGGGTGCACACCAACGGAGCGACACACCGCCCAGATTTTATCAGGTGCTGGCTTCGGTGGCATATGTGGATCATCGGCACAGGCAAACGCCGCAACATGTTGCACAACGCCTAAATGTGTCAAAGTGGCGATTGTTGGTTGACGATTATCTGCAGTAGCAACTGCAATCAGCACACCGAGCTGACGCAATTGGCGAAATAGTTGTGGCAAATCTGCTAACGGATACACATTAACAGTGGGATCAGGTGGTTGCCAGGCCTGCTCTACAATCTGATACGCCTGTGCCATATCACTACAGTAGGGCATGATGTGCTGCACAACCAGTTGTTGCATAGTCGCCATCGGCGAAATCGACAGTGCACCTTGGGGGTCAATCCGTAACGACTGCGGGTCAACTCCATATAATCGCAAAATATCCTGACGCACATCAACCACAATATGCTGGCTAATCCGCTCGGCAAACGCACTAGCCCAATGCCCCCACATGCGTTGAAAATCGATTAACGTACCATCTTTATCAAAAATCACCAATCGGGGTGGGCGTGGCAACATGGTGGGACTCCTCTATTCAATCTCAAACACGCTCTGCCATTGTTCCTGAATAACGTCCTTGGCCTCGAGCATGTCTTTCTCGCTTGGAACAATCACCGCGCTCAGCTGCGTCGGGTTAGGGAAGCGTTCTGCGAGATCGGTTCCAATCACGTTGGCACGTTGCATTTCATCAAAACGAGCAGGAATTGCGTTGGCACGGGCCAAAATCAACTGTACCTCGTCACTGAACATATGCTCTTGCCAAAGGCGGGCGGCAAATGGATGCTGAGCATATGCGTTGATAGCATGCACATTTAGCCCTGCAACTGATGCATCAGGTAACACCATATCCACCACAGGAGCACCCGATGTCTCGTCCATAATTTGCATAGCGAGATACGACCACATCGGCACAATTGCGGCTTCACCGAGTAAGAACAATGACTTGGTGCCAATCCGATCAACCATAACGCCGCTATTGCGCAACTGCGCAAAGTAACGAATCCCCTCACGAATGTCAATCAAACTACCAGTGCGCTCGATTGTAGCCGAGTACACCACGTGCAGTGCTTGATGTGATGTGCGCGGATCGCCAGGCATGGCAAACAACCCCATGTATTCGGGGTTACTCAACATTATCCAATTTGTTGGGGCTATACGCACAAAATCACGATTCACCAAAATTACCACCACGCCATAGTAGCCACAATACCAATAACCGCCAGACTCCTTGATTCGGTCGGGTATCTCGTTCCATGTTTGTACTTGATATGGCTGAAAAAGTCGTCGCGAATGGGCATATGCCGCTTGGAGGTGTGTCAAATCGACTACATCAGGCAATTGATCCGATGGCTGAACAGCTGTTTGTTGCATAATCTCAACAACTTCGCTTGATGATGCACTCGGCAATATCTCACGGACATTAATGGCATATTTTGCTTTGAATAGATCAATGATTTCGGCATATCCAAATAACTCGCGTGGCATACCAATAATAGCAAGTTCACCTTCAGCCTCAGCTTGGGCGACAAGATCATTCATGCCACCAACCGACTCAAGAGTGAGCGGACCAGGTGTCGGCGCAATTGGTAAATTCAGAATTGCACTCGTTGGTTGAAGTGTGGGAGTAACCACGACGGTAGCGGTCGGAGCCATACTAGCAATAACCTCCGCCGAAATCTCTATGGTTGGTTGGACAGCCGGTGCTTCGGGTGCGCGTTGACTACACGCTGATACAACGAATCCGGCCCCAAATAGCACACATCGCCGCAAAAACTGACGACGTTGTTGTTGGATTGATTGATTCACCGTCACACCATTCTGATTAGACGCTATCATACTCATATTATAGGGTGATTTGGTGACACAACAGTACAGCAGGTGTCAAATAAATGATGTGGTATACTTGTGCATCATTCGAGCTTACGGCGAATCAAAGGAGTGTGAATGGCACCGCGTTTCAATAAAGCTTGGCACTACCATACCCGCATGGTGATTGCAGGCGAGCGTCAACCACCGCAACCTGGTGCCCCTACCAGCACACCGTTATACAGCTCAACTACCTATTTCCACCAAAGTCTTGCCGATTTTGATGTAGCCCTGGCAGGAACAGGATATGCGTATGGGCGCAACGGCAATCCAACCAATACAGCGCTCGAAATCGCCACAGCCACCGCCGAAGCGGGCACAGGTGCATTAACAACTGCCTCTGGGATGTCGGCCATATACACCGCAATTCTGGCCGTATCACACCTCAATCAACGACCATTACGCACGATTGTCGTACCACGCGACATGTACGGCGCTACCACTATTTTGCTGCGCGATTTTGTGGCAAACCATGGCACAACCGTCATTACCTGTGACATGACCAACAGTGCCGAGGTGACGGCTGCAATTCACACACATCAGCCCGACATTGTCTATATTGAACAATTATCGAACCCACTACTCCGCGTGGTTGATATGGCCCAGATTTGTGCCGCTGCCCGATCAGTAGGCGCACGCACTGTTGTAGACAACACCATCGCAACGCCAATCGTACAACAACCACTCACCTTGGGGGCTGATTTCGTCTGTCACAGTGCTACCAAATACTTTAGTGGGCACGGCGACAGCACCGGTGGAGTTGTCGTTGTCAGCGACGAAGCATTGATGGGGCCATTACGGCATATCAATGCGACACTCGGCATGGTGCTTGGTCCATTCGAAGCGCTACAAATTCTGCGTGGACTCAAAACAATGCCGCTACGAGTCATGCGACAATGTGATAATGCCTTCGCGATCGCCACATGGTTGGCATCGCACTCGGCAGTATCGACAGTGCACTATCCAGGCTTGGCACAACACCCCGACGCCGACACTGCTCAACGCACACTTGGAGGGCGGTATGGTGCCATGGTGTCGTTTGAATTGGCCAATCCACAGGGCCTACGTGCATTTGTGGATGTCCTCGAACTCGTACTACCAGCTAGCACGCTCGGCGATATTTATACCATGATTAGCATTCCGGCCATGGCATCACACCGCGGGTTGTCGCCAAGTGAGCGCCAGGCACGTGGCATCAGCGACAGCCTGATTCGGCTATCGGTGGGCATCGAAAGCGTCGATGATATTATCGCCGATCTCGATGGTGGTCTCCACCACTGCAGGCACTAGTCATGCAGGTGGTATCACTAGCATCGGGGAGTTCGGGTAACGCCACACTGGTACAAACAACCTATGACGGCGGTTTGCTCGTTGATGCAGGCATCAGTCAACGCAGTATTACCCAACGCATTAGTCAATTGGGCACGACTCCCACTCAACTCCATGGCATTATCGTAACGCATGAGCACAGCGATCATATTACCAGCGTCGTTGCACTGGCCAAACGCTACAATCTCCCCATCCTTGCTAGTCGTGGCACACTTCATGCATTGAGTGTGCCACCATCGGTTGTGACAGTGCCTCTCAGCGCCAATCAGTCGTATAACATCGCCGGCATGCAGGTAACACCAATCCCCGTATCACATGATGCAGCTGAACCGATGGCGATTAAAATTCATCACGATAGCATCACCACTGTAATTGCAACTGATTTGGGTATGTGGGATGAAACACTTGTCAGCGCATGTAGTGATGCTGATTTGGTCGTAATCGAGGCCAACCACGAACGTGAACGGCTGCATATGAGCAGCTACGCACCACATCTCAAACTACGCATCGCTAGTCCACGTGGGCATCTTGATAACATACAGGCAGGCTTGTTTTTGGCACAAATCGCACAGAACAAACGCCGACGTACTGCCTGGTTAGCCCATTTATCGCATGAGGCAAATACCAGCGATTTGGCAGTCCGCAGCGTCAGAAGTGTTCTAAACATGCATCAGAGTGCACAGTACTACCACACCATCACACCACTCCCACGCAATCAACACGTCGTATGGGGACCAGCACAGCGTGGTCATCAACCATCGTTGTGGGACGACGAATCACCATCTACCCCTTGACAAATTAGCACATTTGTTCTATAATCACCTTATGTACACCGTAGTACACGCTCCTCGTGTAATGCTCAATCGCAGCGCGATTGCTTGGCACATTCATGACAGGAATCATGGTTGTCAAGGAGTCAGCATATGCGATTTGGCAGTAGCACGCTCGAGGTTGCACCCCATGCAACAGCAGGATTACGACTATTAGCACGTTGTCTAACTGCAAATCAGTTAGGGCATGGTGTCGTACGTATCCCTCACACATCGATTGCGCCAATTGATAGTGCAACAACGATTGCAATCCGACATACACTTATTCAGCACCAGTTGCGATGTGTGATTCATGCACCGCTGGTTGCACCACACACCATCATCTCACAACTCACGGACTACGCCGATTTTCTGCGTCATATCGAGGCAGATGACGGTGTTATCATTTGCCACATGCCATCAGCATCGCCACACACATGGCAGGCGTTGCAAGCCATACCGGCCCACATACGCACATATCTTGCGATCGAGATCACGAATCAGTCGATTGATAATCTATGCGCATCAGGCATTCCTATCATCTTTGATTGGTTGCACTATCATATTCAATCGCCCTGGCCATATCAACCGATCATTGCCGCCACACAGTGCTATCACACATGGGGGTCACGACGACCATTGCTCCACATCAGCTCGCCGGACACCGCAGATTATGGCGACCGCCACAAACACATCCATGGTCGCCATAGTGCCTATCTTGACTGGGCAACACTGATGCACTTTGTTGGTCAACTCAGTGCGCGCGTCGGTGATACATTTGACATCGAGGTCGAAGCAAGTGCAGGGGCCAGGGCCGTGGCACACTTCCTCCAACAATGCCACCACCACACCCCACCACATTGGCAACACCTCTGGCAATCACAACTATCGGAGGGAGTACGGCAGTGCATCAGCTGACCACCACCTCTGGCATCACCATTGCCATCGTCAAACGCCAACCCGATTGGCAACACCTCATCCAGACTCGGCAATACCATATTCCAGTGCGTTATGTCACACGCATCATACACTCGCCTTGGGTGGCCTTCTACATTCCAGGCTGGCATACGACGCACCCACACTGTATTCGCCATGTGGCGAGCATGTCCGCCATGACCATCGCACCGCGCTGTGCATACCTCCCCGAGGAACACACGCATCCGCGGGCACATCAGCTCTATGCAATCCTAACGTTTGATGTCATTTACACGTTACGCATGCCAATTAGTAGTGCACACTGGCGCCGCATCAGCGTACACAACACCACGTGGGGTGCACTGACCCGCACCTATGACCTTGGATCTCTTAACCGTATTACACAACAAACAAAGAAGCACACCACTACTGATGTCGATAACACTGAGCTCTTCGATGTTTTTGAACCGTATGAAAAGGAAGAACAAGATGTGCGTACCATCACACAATGATGATCCGCATCCAGAGCGGCTGCCATACCTTAGTGACACCGCGATCAGCAGTCGCGTGTTAACGCAATTACATCCTCAATCAACTGTCCTGGAGACTGCGTTAATGTATAGAACAATAGTTCAGAATGGCCTCGACCTGGGTATATTTGCAGTGATACAGTCGCGCCTGCATCGGTCAGTGCACGCGCAAAGTCTTGTGACATCTGTAACGGTACAGTCTCATCTTGGTCACCATGTATCAACAGTGTATGCGGAATATCGGCATGGACAAACGAGATTGGCGATGTGGCGGCAAAGGCTGACTCTCCCCCCATAACTGCTGTCATAACCGGAGCTGTCCGACCATTATCCACTTCAAATTGATACTGTGCATTTATATCATAAACGCCACTAATGCCATAGTAAGCACAAATAGCCGATGGAGTCAGTTGATGTGTCGCCAGCACACTCTTATCAAAAACGGTCATCGCACTTAGTTGCGCCCCAGCAGATTGACCACCAAAGACGATGCGTGCGGGGTCACCATTGTAGTTAGCAATATTGTTTACCGTCCACGACAATGCAGTCGCCACATCATCGCGCATCTGCGGATAGGTAGCATCCGGATACAGTTGATAGCGAGGCACCACCACCACTACATCATACGGAACGAGCTTCTGAGCGACAAGTGCGTATAATTCTTTGTTGCCACTGTTCCACCCACCACCATGAATATAGACAATCACCGGGTAACTCCCCGGTGCATCTGGTTGATATATATCTAACAGCTGATGTGACTGACTGCCATATGCGACGTTTTTGGCAATCGCCGGGTGTGTCTCATAGTACTGTTGACCCAACCGATACGCATTCAGCAGACGCACATTATAGACAATCTCATCCCAGGCCCAAATGCCTGCCACAAGCCCAACTATCGCAACACTCGACACAATAATTCGTAGCGATTTACGCAACATATCACACTCACCATTCAATACATCTGACTATATAATCAAACGCTTATGTCGCCGTAGTTGGATGTCAGGAGTATCTGAATAACACCAGGAAGCCACTGACGAATCAGTGACTCCCTCAGTTAATGCACGCGCACAACATCATTCCACCTTACAGTAGCCGCACTCACAGATTATTGAGTATCCATGTATGGTGCATAACCCGTCGTATTATTCAATGGTGACCGGCGCAACCTTGATTGCACCATCTGAGGATCCAGCAAATACCATGCCAGTGCCGTACTGTGATGCAATATCCTGCACAATTGCGCGCGCATCAGGGCGTCCAAGCACTGCCACGGTACCACCACTGCCACCGCCCGTAATTTTGGCGCCATAGAGACCATATGCAGGGCCGAGTGCGCGTACCTGCGCCACGATTGCATCGGTGGCATCGGCACCAAGACCACAGGCATTGTAGCTTTCATGAGCCTGATACATCAACTCACCAAGCAGCTGGGCACGTTCATGGTTCATCGTTGGATGTTGTAGGAGTGCGGCAAACAAGCGGACGCGCTGATGTTCATAAATAGGATGCGCAGTGGCTTGTCGCACTGGATAGTTTTGATGTGGATTGACATGAGTGACGGTGTCATGCGTTGCCTGATAATGACGAATAAAACTGCCACCATCAAGATGATTGGGTAATTGTGCATAGTACTGCATAAATTCCGATGGTGTAATATTTGCCAGATACCCATGCCAACGTGAATCATCGATTTTGGCAACTCCATCCACAATTGTTGTAGGCATGCCAAGCAGACTTGTCAACATACGATACCCCATGAATGCAGCCACGCGAACCGTCGTGTAATCTGCCCCGGTCACCGCATGGCGCACGCCGGAGTCAATCCCCCATACCTGGATTGAATCAGGCAATGCCACCGGTTCGAGCAACTCAGCAGGTTGACAACGAAGCGCTAACAACTGGTTGGCCACACCACATGCCGAGGTCATTTGATCCATAATGCCACACGGCGCACCAACGATATGGTTCTCAACCATTTGGCTCCACATGGCCAAAGTCCGCCCATCAATTTCATGTCCGACTAGCGCTAACAACGCCCGCATTGTGGCAACTTCAATCGCCGCCGATGAGCTTACCCCTTTACCGAGCGGCACCTGAGAATCAATCACAATTGTGATGCCGTCATACAAAAAGACGTTGGCTTGGCGGGCGACAATCGCCACCACACCCAACAAGTAGCTCGCCCACGCGGTATCAGGATTGACAGTCAACATTTGATGTAATGCGGTGGTATCAGCAAGATACCGATAAATTTCGGCAATTGGCATTTCGACAATATTTGGACCCGACAAATCAGTGACCGCACCACTGACAACTACGACCTGCCCATCACATCGCGGTTGCACCAGTGCATATGTCGCCTCGGTCAGAGGGAGTTGTAGTACTAACGAGCCTGAGTAGTCTGCAATGCCACCCATCACATCGAGCCGGCCAGGAGCGCGCCCAATTAGTCGAGGGCGACGCATATCAAGATACGACTGCCCGAGCGCATGCAGTATGTTCATTTGAGCTGTCGAGATCGCAGTCATTTCTGTACCTCCTCAAGCGCCATACCATGTTCAATCAGCGCCTGTTGTAATGCGGGGATGAGCTGTTGGGCCAGCGTCGCATTGGCCACTGCAACCCACGACACTGGTGAATGCACGTCAAGTGGTGCGTCGAGCGGCAACCCATTTGCCTGACACACAATGATACCCGCCTCACGGGCAACTAACTCGGTACATACGTCGTATGGATGGCAACACAACATGGGCTGACTCCCCAACCGATCAGCCGGCGCTAACAACAGCGGCCGTACATCGGCCAACCAGCGATCATGGCCCATCAGCAATTCATAAAACTGTCCACCAGTCGAAATGTATTGATCTTCAAATGACAATGCACGTCCTTGTGGTGCCTCGCCCAACATACTGGTTACTACTTTGTCATCAACGGCCGCTAAGCGCGCGCGATCGCCCGGGAAGAAGCGGGCAATATTGCCGAACCCCTGACGAATCGTCGTCGCTTGTGATGGCCGAATCGGCAATGCAACCGTTGTGCCTCGCACTCGATCAAATCGCGCCGCTTGCGCCCCTTGCCCCTTGATAGCCCACAATGTATCGCTGAGATGTTGCTTGACGAGCGGAATCTCGGTCATGACAGCCAACATTATGTCACTCAAACAGGTATAGTCACCACGATATGGCGCAATACCAGTCAAAATCCAGGCCGAGCGCTTTTGGTACATCAAACCCCGCGTCCCGTCAATGGGATCAACAATCACCACATATTGCAGTGCGTCGGGTGATACGCCCAGCGGAAAATCATGCACGCCGCTTTCACCTAATCCCTCAGCCACTAGGCGGAACGGCACTTTTGCGCCGAGTTCAGCAAACTGTTCAAGTAACACCACCTCCGAAACACGATCAATCGCAAAGATAGTATCGCCACCCTCATGCCCCGTCACTGCAGCAAGTTGCTCAAGCGCCGTCGCTTCACAGGCGGCAACTACACGATCACGAATATGTTCGTGCACGCGTTTGACAAACGCTAAAAGCTCATGTGGTTGCATCATTCCCACCTTTTCGATAGTGCAAAAGCGTTGTGGCTTGGAGTTGTGCTGCCGTTTGCTCGGGCGCCGTATCACTCAAAAAGTTCCCGCCGCCAATCTCAGGACCAGCCAAGTATTTGAGCAAATCGGGACGGCGTAACGGCGGTTGAAAGAGGATGAATGCATGATAGAAGTCATAGTTGCCACCATCGGTCGGTGCCTGATGGAGCGCCATTACATACGGGAATGGCATTTGCCAAAGATTATCAAAGCGAATCGTAATAGCTTGGACTGCGGCAGCGAACGACAACGACTCGGCATCGTTCAACGCATGAAAGTGCGCCACTCGCCGTTTGGGAGCGATGTAGACCTCGTAGGCATACCGCGCAAAATACGGCACGTATGCAACGGTATGTTCGTCCTCATAGAGCACTCGCCGGCCATCGG
>Ga0315902_10014079_pt1 | contig 10304 bp, 9 predicted proteins | sample LakEriMetagenome_9_FD_203523 | JGI IMG/M metagenome (GOLD analysis project Ga0315902, IMG submission 203523) | Freshwater fungal communities from buoy surface, Lake Erie, Ohio, United States - Buoy 12 MA117 | ecosystem: Environmental > Aquatic > Freshwater > Lake > Lake biofilm | place: USA...
TGGGGACAGGAAACCCAGGTGACGTAGTTATTGCATGTACGGCAGGGTGGCATAAAGCAACACCACCTCAAGAGGGGAAGAGAACAATGGTGCAATTCTTATTCACTAGTTCATTATTTGGCAAAGCGACTTAAAGGCTGTTTAAATTAAAAGTCATGGAACAAGATGAAATCAATCCCGTAAGATTAAAATGATCGACCACCAATCTAGTGTTCACAATATAGTCTATAACCCAACTGGGTCAATTGCTTCGTGTGCCAAGTTTAACAATTTTTTAGAAAGCTATTTTGAATCTTCTGGAGAAAATGTAACTCTTATTAATTGTAAAGAATATCTTGGTAAAAGCTGTCATGTAAAAGAGAACTTTAAATTCGACCAAAATTCCTACAAATTGACACATAAAGTTGTCTGCAAAATATGTGTTCATAGGCAAGAAGTAATCAGCCAAGATTCAAAAAGTAGCATATTATGGATAAATAAAAATGAGATACAAGAAATTGAAGAGTTAATTCAAAGTATAAATCAAGTAAATTATCAGGAGTTTAGATATAATGATGTATTATTTGGGATTAATTCTGCCTACGATATAATTATTAAATATAAGCTACAAAATATAGATCAAATCACAAACTACTGGAATGAATACATATTGAGTTTAAAAAATTCATTAAAAACTTATTGGGAAATCCTCAGTATTTCCACGAATTTAAATGTGAAAAGACTATTTGTCTATAACTCACTTTATTCGACAAATCGGGCAGCCGTGGAGGCCGCAAACAAATTATCAATTAAATGTTACACGATTAATAAAGGTTACAATGTGTCAGAAAGAGACTCATCCTACATTGTAACTGAGGCACTTGAACATCCACTTTTAATTCATTCTGACAATAGATGGGAGAAAGTCAAGGCAGAATTACAGGAAAAAAGTATTGATAATCATATGAAAATTAAAATGTTTGGAGTAGATAGCCATAATTTTTCAACACGTAGAAACGATTTGAGTTTATCGAATATTTTTAAAAAATTTGGATTAAACAAATACTATAAAAAGATTTGTTTGGTCCTCGTGTCAAGTGAAGATGAATACTATGCAACAAAACTCGTGGGATTATATCCAGATATTGGTATAGAGGTTTTTCAAAGTCAGATTGAGTGGCTAGACTGTGTAAAAAAAATTGCACAAGACTTGGATCACGTACTCTTTATTATTAGAATGCACCCAAGAGAATTCTCCAATAATAGATCAAGTTCTATTTCAGCAAATATTGATGTTGTGAGAAGTAACTTCACGGGCCGCGAGGAGAACGTGTATATCAACGCTCCAAAAGACGGGGTATCAGTATACGACCTTATTCTAAATTCGGATTTAGTTCTAAATATGTCGTCTAGCCTTGGCGCGGAAGTTGCATATTTAAAAAAACCAATAATTGGATTCATGTCTACTCGATTAGTAGCGTATCCTAAAACTATACACAAAATTTCAAATAGCAGTAAAGAATATAGAGAAGATGTAGTCCGGTATTTAAATTTAGAAAAGTCAGAAATAGTCAAAATAATTATGAATCAGCGCAATCAAGCAATTAAGTGGTTTAAATATCTATTTGAGATTGCTCCACTTAGATTTGAAAAAGAGGAGAATAATTTAGAAAGCCTTAAAAGGTCAAATTTACCAAGATATATTCCTGAGGCAATAAAAAAAATGTTAAACATAATCTTGTTTTTAAAAGAGAAAAAGAAATTTGAAAGTCCTAGTGATTATAACGACAATTACTTAAAGCTAGACTTGATTCTAGGTAAATAGATCAGCATGCTTATTTAAAAAGTAAGGACTAATTATAGCCTTATGATAATTTCTAAAGTGCAGATTACTATTATAGGGGAAATTAACCCAAAACTTTTCTTGTAAATTGAGTTGTGACTTAGTCAAATGAAAATTTCCGTAGTGAAAAGTGAATATTTCTTCAGCTAAATTAAGTATCTCATCACTTGTATTCGAAGTATAATGTAACGACAATTCATTCAAAAATTCGGTTCTCAAAAGAAATCGAGCTTGGTTAAATTCAACCGAATCAGATTTTATATGAACGTTTTGATGATTCGAGACAAGCAATTTGGGCGTAAAAATCGTCCTAGTTTGTATTTGCACATGAGACAGCGGTGCAACATTACAATAATACACAGGTCGCCGGAATTGCCAAGCGACCATGTCTAAACCCGTCGATACTGAGACAAAAAAATCGCAATGAGCGGGAAGAAAAATATCATAAAAATCTGATCTATATCCGGATTTAGAATAATCAAAAAAAAGACTATTTTGATAATGGATATCTTGCTTCATATTCGAACCCATTCTAACGACCTGAATTCCTCGTCTATTAAAAAAATCGATTAGAGGGACGAAGTCATTGATGTCGACATTACGATAAGAATTATGGGAATCAATTCCTGAAAAAAACTGGTCATGGTAGGTTGATTCTCGATTCAGTATACAAATGTACGGTTTATTTACGTTAAATTGAGCGAAAGTTCCATTTTTTTTGACAAACGCATATTCTTGTGTTGAGAATTTAATTGGATTCTCTGAAGAGGGCATTGTATCCTTTAGATCACGATTTCTTATGAACACGTAGGGGGCATTTGAATAAAAGTTTAAAAACCTAAGTACTACTACGCACACTTTTCCAATGGAGGGATGAACAAATATAAATTGCCGTTTTAAAAGACGATAAAGCGTGTAGTTACAGATTCTACCCGATCTGAAAAATACTATAAAAAATTTTTTTTTAGAGTTTGGGAATCTCTTCTTGAAAACTTCCACAGAATTCTTAAAGGTACGATAATTTAACTCAGTTTCTATAGATAAGTGACCAATTGGGTCAGAGCTAATTGAGACCACTCTGATAAAGAATTTTTCTCGCAGCATTATGATGAGCAGTGGGAAAAAAACAAGTACAGGAAATAGCACATAAGTTAGTTTGTCTGATTTGCGCCTTAATGCTGGCCAACCTTCGTTAAATAACTGATTCAAATGAAAAATCACTGTAGGTTGCACAAAGAAATATTATCATGAGGTGGGTATTGTTATGGAAAGGTGGAATACAAAATTTCAAGAATAAAACCTAGAATGTACTTAATTCATGATTAAATTCACGGCGCGTATCTTTTCAACCACTCCTGAAATGAACTATCCTGTTTATGTTAAAATATTTAATAAGAGATTTGAAATAGCAACGACAGATTTTAATGAAGATTTAATTGTAATCTACTTTCTTATGCTTACTCTTACGATCTTTGTATTCGCAAATTTGATTTATCTTGTTAGAATAATTGTTAATTCAAAGGGAAACTCTACACACAAATATTTGGTAATTCTATCGCCACCATTTATTATATCATCTTCGGCCCTTTTGTTTTCAATATTTCGACTTCGATATGAAATAATTATAATGATCTTGCTAGTTATTCCTCCAATTTTGAATCTAATTTATCGTCAGAAAAAAAATGATAATAAAATTTGATAATTATTTTTTCTTCACAATAGTTTTATATAATTTGATAATTTTACCTAATTTGCTTATTATAAACTTGTTAACTATAAATCCTGATTCAGTAACTATTTATACATTATCTAAAACAGTAAATAATGGTGAAGTTCTTTCTTCATCATATCCCCCAATATATCCATCTTTGGTTTCACTTTATACACATTTTTTAGGGATTCAATATGTGGCAGTTTTTGGTATTTTAATAGCTAGTATTTTTCTAGTAATAATGTCTTTATATTTAAATATGACCGAATCAATAAAGACAGCATCAATGTTTATTTTGGTTATGAACTCAGTATTCTTCAATTTTTTTTCAGAGTTGTTTTATCGGACTTACACTTTTCAACTCACAGTATTGCTATTATTCGTTCTGATTGGATTTTTCTCAGGCGTTACGCAGAATGGAGTACTGAACAAGACTTTATTTCTAGTGATTACTGTTTTGGGGGTTCTTACTACGACTATATACTTTCCTACATTGATGCTATTGGTTCTATTAAGTTATGTCCTTACTATTAGGAAGAGTATCTTTAAAGTATTTCTCGAACTCGGATTATACTTATGTTTTCTTACTCTTTTGGGGGTAATACTAATTTTTGCTTATGATTTTGAGAATTTTTCCCAATTTTATAATCTTTTATCCGATCATGCTGTTACATATATACTCGTTAATGAAAGAACTCTAATTCAAGATTTTTTTGCCTTTAAGCATTCTAGTATTCTAGATGTTAGTAACCCTCTAAATATTTTTATTTTTTTAATTTCAATTTTTTTAATTTTAATAAGAATTTTGTTTAGAGAATTTTCTCAGCCTGCAAAAAATAGATTTCTTTTTATTTTATCTTATCTGCTTGTCTTTGTAATGTATACAGGTATTTTTGAATTTCAAGTTGTTTCTGGGAGGGCGATTTGGTTCTTAATGCTAGTATTTTGTATTATCATTTCAAAATTTATAATTTTTGTATTTATTCAAAATAAGATCTTAGAAAAAAACATTAAAATTTTCTTCATGTTTTTCTTTTTTTTAAATTTGGTTACTCATTTAATTTTACCAGTAAAATTAACTTAATTTAATTGATCGAGCACTATTGAAGGATTGCTGTTATTTGTCGAATTAGATTCCCTTTGGTGAGAGATTGTTCGTTTCCAACAAAGGTTACTGCCCAAGCACCCACAAGGTTTCCAAAAAAACCAATTATTTCAGCAGGAGCATTCAAGTATGCCAAAGGCGCTGTTATTGAAAGTACCGCATCTCCCGCTCCAACTCTGTCTTTTATATACGGAGCAAGAGCTGGTGATTTACAAATATTTTGTTCGGCATCGTACAGTTCGATACCCGAACTTCCCTTCGTAACTAGAATTTGTTTTGCTCCCATTTTTGTTTTGAGACTATTAATGAATATTTCTATATCAGTATGCCTACGACGAGTTTCTAGTTGAGCTTCGTTTCCATTTAGAGTTATGAAATCGGCACGAGAATATCGGCTAACGCTATTGAATCCACGATTACCTGCATTGACTTGAGTGTTTAAGGCAAGAAATTTTTTTGAAGCCGTTAAATATTTTATTGCTTCATCTGAAATTAATCCATGACCATAATCAGCGATAATAACTACGTCAACGTCCCTTGTTTTCTCCTTGATTATTTGTATGAATTCTAAGTCCTTAGTTTCTGTTAATGGATCATCTTGTATCTCGTAAAGTTCAAGAACTCTCATCGAAGTTCTGGAATCAACTATTCGTTCTTTTCGGATTGTTGGTGCAGGGCTGGTGTTAATTGACTCAATTTCAATACCTCGAGCTTTTATTTTCATAATTTCAAGATTATTGAGATCGGTGTGATTTAGCCCAGTGATCACCTTTGTTTCAATTTCAAGCCCATGACAATGGCCCGCTATCGCGAGGACCCCCCCTGCATGCGATACAGAATTTCCTTTAGCAAAACAGAGGACAGGGTCCTTTGAAGACTTACCTAATGCTTCACAATTGGTGTAAGTGTCAATAATTGTTTCGCCAATTATCGCTATTTTTAGAGAACTAACTTTTTGGAGCCAACTAAGAACATATTCAAGGCCATAATTCTTTTTAATTTCGCTGATCCAGAAATTAACTTCACTTGAATAATTTGGTATAAATTGATTAATGAGCTTTGATGAAGAAAAAACTATTTCATCTGTATTAACAAGATTCCCACCGTTTTTTTCGATCATTTGTTTCTCGAGTGTGATATTTCCGGTTACATCACTTTCTTCCTCTTGGTAGTCCTTACCTTTTACATAAAAATTAGGTCTTACTGATTCAATAATTTCAATAGCAGTCGCAAATGGGGTGATTACCACGTAATCAACTGACGACAGATTAGCAAGAGATTCAGCCCTTAAATTTTCAATAAATGCTGGACGACCCGGGCCCTTATTAACGAACTTATCTGCAGTTATCGAAACAACGAGCACATCTGCTAGACTCTTAGCTTTATTAAGATGCCTAATGTGGCCGGGGTGTAACAAGTCGAAAACGCCGTGACATAGGGCAATCGTTTTGTTCATTTTTTTGATTTCTGCAAAAACTTGACCTGCATTTTCAAAGGACACTATTTTGGATTTAAAGTCCATTGAACTAGGCATGTCTCTTCCCTAAAAAAGAAAACCATTCCTTTGTAGCATGATTTATACTTGCAGGATTCCACACAGGAGCATCTTTCCAATAATCTATATTTTCCAACATACTTTTAACTCCATCTTCGAAAGATACGATTGAGCTCCAATTGAGTGCCTCTTCTATTTTTGAAGTATCTGCAAATGTGCAATCTGGTTCACCTGGCCTTTTTGGGATATTTATGGTTGGGCCCCCGAGAAGACTGGCGAGATAATTTATAGAATAGGTATTTTTTGAACCCACATTAAAAATAGCATCTCTTGCTTCACTTCGTGCGGCTTTAAGAAAAGCATTGGCGACATCGGTTACATAAGTAAAGTCTCTAGTTTGAGATCCGTCCCCAACTATGGTTAAAGGTTGTCTCATAAGTTTTTGGGCTAAGAAAACTCCAAAAACAGCTCCATAAGTTCCTGAAGTTCTTGATCTTGGGCCATAAACATTAAAAAGCCTCAGAGAAACAACTGGTAAATCGTATACTTTTCCCCAATGGAGCACCGCTTGTTCCCCTGCCCATTTAGTGAATGCATAAGGGTAATTAAGTCTTATCTCAGCGTTTTCAGGCGTTGGAATTACATCTGGAATCCCATAGCACGAAGAAGAGGCCGCATATAAAAATTTTTTGATATCAAAGTTGCGCGCTGCTTCTAGTAATTTGATTGTTCCCTGAACATTTGACGTAAAGTATTCGAATGGATTGACTATGGAAGGTACAATATCTGCTAGAGCTGCTAAATGAAAAACTAATTCGCAATCTTTTAATGACTCATTTATAACTTCTGTATCATTTAAGTCACCTTGAACTATCTTAATTTTGTTCTTATTTTTGATATGATCAAGATTTGACTTTCGACCCGTAGAAAAATTATCTAACACGACAACTTCAAAATTATTTTTGATTAGTAGATCGACTAAATGGCTTCCAATAAAGCCACAACCACCAGTGACAAGTGCCTTGGTCATAAAGTTAACTTATTCTTAATGTCATTTACAAGCATATGATTAACTATCGAGTGTAGGTCCTCGGAAATTCCATAAGACCCAATTTCAGTTTTGATGTGAATTGAGTGGTCCACTAAATTCAACAACCGACCACCATCGAAACCAAGAATTCCGAGCGTTTCCATTCCTATCTTTTTTGCTTCCTTAACAGCGTAGATTAAGTTGCTCGAATTCCCAGAAGCAGATATCACTATCAACAAGTCACCTAATTTTCCTAGATGTGAAATCTGTCGACTAAAAATTGATTCAAAATTTAAGTCATTTCCAGATGCTGTAATTGAAGAGACACTACTAGACAAACAGTGAGTTCTAAAAGAATCCACTTCAATTTTAGTCCCAAACATAAGGTCCGTAGATAAATGCTCTGCGGCGGCAGCACTTCCACCGTTCCCAGCTATTAATATAGAGTTACGCTCATTTCGCTTAGAAATTAAAAGGTTTGAGACCTTAGCTAGATTATCTAAATTTATTTCGCTTAAAGCGCGTTGAAAAGACACTAGGTATTCTTCAAAGTTGCTAATCATATGAGTATAATTGTATAACATCCTGTATATTGATGGTAACAAAGGCAATCGTGTTAGGAAAATTTGGCGAGACGAAACGCAATTATTTTTTGGGATATTGACGGAACACTAATTTCACTACCTAACGTGAGTTCAATACGTCATCTTGAATCGGTTGAATTATTCACAGAAAAGGCATTGATAAATTGCGGATCGAATTTAGGCAAAACCGACATAGGAATAATAAGGGACATTTTTGAATTTAATGAAATAAAGTACCAGAGAGGCGATCTTAAAAAGTGCTTAGAAATATTGAATCATAACAGTTTGAACCAAATTGATAGAGAGGAATATGGAATTATCCCGGGTGTATTGAAGGCACTTAATTTCTGTAATGAAAAAGGTGTCGTAAATTCAGTTCTAACTGGAAATTCTAAAGCAAGAGGTGTTCATAAAATTAATCTTCATAACTTAGCTTCAAAATTCGATCTACAATTGAGTTTTTTTGGAGATTCTCATTTTAGGAGAGTTGACCTTGTAAAGTTTGCAAAGAATAAGTGTAGCCAACTAGGATTAGGCAGAATAGTACTAATTGGAGACACCCAGATTGATGTGGATTCGGCAAAAAGTAATGATGTAGAAATTGTGGCTGTAGCAACAGGAAAAGATTCTTTTTTAAAACTAAGTGCACGTAAGCCCAATCTTCTACTAAGAGATTTTGAAAAGGATTTTTCACTTTTTCAAACATTTATTGATGAATTAACTAATGACTAAAATGGACCAACTAAGCCTTGATCAGGTTGGTCTTCAAACTGAGAACTCACAGGCCACATTTCTTCATACTTTTGAAGCAAGTTGGCTGGGTTAATTCCTAATTCAAATTGCTCATTAATTTTTTGTGTTATGTGTGAACCAGAAGGATAAACCTGTTTAGCTAAGATGGGAGAACTTGGCACAGGCACATTTTTTAATCCAAAAAGTAAGGGAGGATAGGACATTTTTTTCCATAAAGCCTGCATCACATTCTCTGAGATTGATTCTGCTACTCCAAATTTTGTTTGAGCAATATCTAATACTGCTAGCTTTCCCGTTTTTTCAACACTTTTGATTATTGAAGAAATATCTAGGGGTACGACCGAGCGGAGATTTAAAACTTCAATTGTGACTCCAAAATTCTTAAAAACTCTTGCAATTTTTAGTGCTTCAATGGCACCAAGCGATACGCCCACAAAAGTAATATCAGTTCCAGAATTTAGAACTCTGCATCCAGTTAAAGGATTCTTTAAATCAAAGTTTAAACCACTCGTCACATTTTGATGAAGCCATCTATGCTCAATGAATAATACAGGATCTGGATCTTGAATCGATTTGCGAAGCATTTCGTAAGCATCTTCTGGGGTTGCAGGTAATACTATTTTTAGTCCTGGCACATTCGAGAATAAAGAGTGTGGAGATTGTGCATGAGTAGGGCCTTGTCCCCAACCTCGACCAACAATCATTCTTATGACCATTTGTGCATTAAATTTTCCACCAGAGACAAAAAAAGTTTTAGCTACTTGATTGATTATCTGCTCTGCAGACGTAAAAGCAAAATCGGCTCGTTGATGTACCATAACTGGCTTTAATTTATGCATTGACATTCCTAAAGCCACGCCCGTCAACGCATTTTCTGACAAAGGTATATCAAAAACCCTATTCTTACCAAATTTTACTTGTAAGCCACTTGTAGTTCCAAAAACTCCTTTAGGGTCGGCAACACCTAGTCCAAAAAGTAAGGTTCTTGGGTCAGATTCTAATTCGTCATGCAAAGCTTTATTTATTGCTTGAGCAAATGTAATACTCATAACGATTGAAAACAATCATGCTCAGTGATTAAAGGATGGATATTTTCTAATTGTTTTACATTTTCATATATTAAAGAGATATAAACGGGTAAGTATTTTTCAAAAATTTTAATGGCTTCAGTGGTGTCATTTTGATGTGCAAAACTAGATTTCACGACGTTGATCGGATCACGCTTACTATAAGAATCGATTTCGCTGACAGGTCGATATCCAAGTTCATCGTCCAAATTTGGTCCACAATGTTCTAATCTTCTATACGTATCAAATTCAACAAAAAATGGTTTACCGCTCCTGACTTCTGAAATCAAATTTCTAGTTACTTTGTCAACCTCGAATAAGTCATCCCCACTACTCTTTATGTAATCTATGCCAATTCCAGTTATTATCTTTTCAAGGTTCAGATTTTCTGGTTGCCTGGCCTCAATTGGGGTGTAAGTCGAGTATCGATTATTTTCCATTACAATTAAGATTGGAATATTGAAAGTGCTGATAAAATTTAAAGATTCATGAAATTGCCCAGTTTCAAAAACTGCATCCCCGATGAAGGAGACCGTCATGTCATTTTCTCCCATATACTTTTGTGCAAAACTCAATCCAGTAGCAATTGGCAGTGAACTTCCCACTATCGGAACACTTCCATAAAAACCTTGCTCTTTATCAAATAAATGCATTGAGCCACCCCGTCCTTTGGTGCAACCGCTGGGTTTGCCCATCATCTCAGCAAACATTGCTGAAAGATCTCCGCCCTTTGCAAG
>Ga0315902_10014090_pt1 | contig 10300 bp, 10 predicted proteins | sample LakEriMetagenome_9_FD_203523 | JGI IMG/M metagenome (GOLD analysis project Ga0315902, IMG submission 203523) | Freshwater fungal communities from buoy surface, Lake Erie, Ohio, United States - Buoy 12 MA117 | ecosystem: Environmental > Aquatic > Freshwater > Lake > Lake biofilm | place: USA...
GCACGAGCATGTCATCCGCAGACGCGCTGACAAGCACAGGCGCCGCAATCCTCGGCAGCTTTGCATCGATATCGAACGCCAGCAGCGCCGCGATGCGCGCCAGCATCACATCGGTGGCCGGGAAGCCCTTCACCACGTGCTCTTCCTCGGCATCGAGGCGAGCGGTGTTCTCGGAGATCCACGGGGCAGGGTAGAGGAAGACCGGCTGCGCACGCACATAGGCCCGCTTGCCAGATTTCTTCAGCAGCGCGATGCGCGCCTCGAAGCAGCGGGCGACGTGCGGATCGGGCCGCGACCAGCCATTCACCACCACCAGCTTGCCGACGCGCCTGGGGCTCCTCAGCGCCAGCGCGAGCCCCGCAAGGCCGCCGGCGGCGTGGCCCATGATGTGCGCCTGTTTCACCTTGGCGGCGTCCATCACGATCCGCATGTCGGCGGCCATGGCGTCGACGGAGTGGGAGTCGGTGAGGCTGCGCACAGATCGCCCCGTGCCGCGATGGTCGTAGAGGAGCACGTTGAAGCGTTGCTTCAACACATACATCTGCGGCGCCCAGAAGTTCGCCGAACCGCCGAGGCCGGCGGATAGCAGGACCGTGTCAGAGCCTTTCGGGCCTGCGATCAGGTCATACCAGAGACCGTCCGCTGTCGTCGGCACTACTTCTTCCCGATGTGCGCGACCGATCCGATTTCCACCAGCGCGTCCGGCCGCACGAGGCCGCAGACGATGCACCAGCGCGCCGGCTTGTCGCCCGGGAAATACTCCGCGTAAACCTTGTTCATGGCGGCGTAGTCGTCCCACGACTTCAGCATGATGTTGTTCATGGTGACGTCGTCCATCGTGCCGCCCGCTGTCTCGATGACGCTCTTGATCGTCTCGAGGATGTGCTTCGTCTGCGCGGCGGTGTCGCCCGGAAACAGGATCTGGTTGTCCTTGTCGAAAGCCAGCGTGCCCGAGACGTAGACGATGTTGTCAGCCAGCGTACCCGGCGAGAACGGCGCGATTGGCGTATGCGTGCCGGGCGGCAGGATGACTTTCTTGGGCATTGGGTGGCTCCTGTATTTGCGCTCGGCCTGCCCGAACGCGCTCTTGAAGTCGGCGACGCTGGAGACCCAGCCGAAGAATGTCTCGATGTTATAGATCGCCGCCTTCTGCACGAACTCAGGCCCCGCCTGATGCGTCGCGTCTTCCAGCACCACGCCGAAATATTCGAGGAAGAAGCCGTCGCGCAGCGTGCTCTCGACACAGACATTGGTGGCGATGCCGGTGAACACCAGATGCCGGATGCCGCGCGAGCGCAGCGCCGGGTCCAGCTGCGAGTTGAAGAATCCGGAATAGCGCGTCTTGTGAAGGACGATGTCGCCCGGCTGGGGCTGGAGCGCATCGACGAGCTCATAATCCCATTGCCCACGCGCCAGCAGCTTGCCCATCAGCTCCGGCCGCTGGCGCATCGTCTTCAATGCGTTCGACTTGTGCCAGTTCGGCGAGCCCGGCCCGCCGGCTTCGACGTAATCGCCATCCCAGCCATTCTGGAAAAAGATCACGGTCATGCCGGCAGCCCGCGCGACGTCGAGCACGGCCTTCGTATTCTGGATCACCCGCTCCGCGCCGGAAATGTCGAAGCCCGCGAGGTCGAGATAGCCGCCCCTGGAGGCGTAGGCGTTCTGCATGTCGATGACGATCACCGCCGTTTTTGATGCCGGCAAGGGGATCGGCTCCGGGCGGCAGGGCAGCATAATCGTGTCGTCGGCCATCGAAGCACCACCTTGTGTCGGGCCGAGCATGGCATAGCCTCATCCGGCGCCAACCGATTTTCGCCAGACCGCAGGCCGATCATGACCGAACGCACACGCACCGCGCTGCCCGCCGCCCCGCTGGACCAGCTATTCCGCCAGGCGCGCACCCACAATGCGTTCGAGCCGCAAGCCATTCCACAGGTGCTGCTGCACGAAATGTATGAGCTGGCGAAATGGGGGCCGACGGCCTCCAATGGCAATCCGGCGCGCTTCGTCTTCCTGGTCAGCGAGGCCGCCAAAGCGCGGCTTGCTCCCCACATGTCGGGCAGCAACCGGCCGAAGACGCTGGAGGCACCGGTCAATGTGATCATGGCCTATGACGTGAATTTCTGGGAGCGCACGCCCTTTCTGTTTCCGCACAAGCCGGAATCCGCCTCGTGGTTCTCTGGCAATCCTCAGCTGGCGCAGGAGAACGCCCTGCGAAACGGTTCGCTGCAAGCGGCCTATCTGATGTTCGCCGCTCGCTCGCTTGGCCTCGATTGCGGTCCGATGTCCGGCTTCAACCCGCAGGGCGTCAACGAGGAGTTCTTCCCGGGTACGAACTGGCGCGCCAATTTCATCTGCAACATCGGGTACGGAACGGAGGAGAATCTTTTCCCGCGCCTGCCGCGTCTTTCGTTCGAGGAAGCCTGCCAGGTGCTTTGATCGCGGCTCGCGCGCACAGTATCCCGCAGGTGAAGATCGGGTGCTGTCAGACCTACGCTAACCAGTCTCGAGGTAGGCCGTGTTCATTGGCCTTCGGGAGACCCCGATGACCGGAATATCGTACAAACGGCGCCGCTTCCCGGCAACCGTCATTCAGCACGCGGTCTGGCTCTACTTCCGCTTCACGCTCAGCTTGCGCGATCCCGAGGAGATGCTCGCTCAACGCGGCGTCGCTGTGAGCTTCGAGACGATCCGCGCCTGGACTGTGAAGTTCGGTCCGAAGATCGCAGCTAATTTGCGACGACGCAAACTGCCGCCTTCGCCTCGCTGGCATCTCGACGAGATGGTCTGCAAGATCGGCGGCGAGCGCGTGTACCTGTGGCGCGCAGTTGATGATGAGGGCGAGGTTCTTGCCCTCGTCGTGCATAAGAGGCGCGACACGCGCGCAGCGTTAAAACTGTTGAAGCAGCTGCTTTGCAGCCAACCGGTCGAGCCGGAGAGTATCGTTACCGACGGGCTCGCATCGTATGGCTCGGCGCTTCGGGCGCTCGGCAGGGAAGGGGTTCACCGTCCAGGTCGCCTGCGCGAGAAAAACCGCGCTGAGAATTCACATCTGCCGATCCGAAGGCGCGAGCGAAAGATGCGGGGTTTCAAGAGTCCAGCATCAGCGCAGCGTTTCCTTGAGACCCACGCAGCTGTCTACAATACTTTCAACATGCGGCAGCATCTGCTGAGTCGCGGGGCGCTGCGTGTGCTGCGCGTAGGCTCGGAATCTGTCTGGAACAGTGCGGTCGCGCTACCGCTGCAGGCTTGTCGAGAGCCCTGCAAAAACGTCGAGAGTCAATCTGACATTCTGAGCCGACAGTTCCGTCCAAGTGCGTTGACTTGGCCCGCAACTACTGGCAGGGCTAGTGCCAATAGCGTGGCGCAATGACTTAGCGACGTTGAGGGTACACGATGCAGATACTGCGAACGCCAGAGGATCGCTTCGAAGGACTGGAAGATTGGTCGTTCAAGCCCAGTTACGCAAAGATCACGGACGCGGCGGGTGACCAACTGCGCCTTGCGTACTACGACGAGGGGCCGCGCGACGGACGAACCGTCCTGCTCATGCATGGCGAACCAAGCTGGTCTTACCTCTATCGCAAGATCATCCCGCTGCTGGTTGCAAACGGGCGGCGCGTGATCGCGCCGGATCTGATCGGTTTTGGCAGGTCTGATAAGCCAGCTTCACGCGCGGACTACACCTACGAGCGTCACGTCGCCTGGATGAGCCAGTGGCTGACGTCGCTCGACCTCGGTGACGTAACTCTGTTCTGTCAGGACTGGGGCGGACTGATCGGGCTGAGGCTGGTGGCAGCGTTTCCTGAACGCTTTGCTGGCCTTGTTATCGCCAATACCGGGCTCCCGATTGGAACGGGCTTCGGCGAAGGCTTCCAGAACTGGCTCACTTTCAGCCAGTCCACGCCACAGTTTCCTGTCGGCATGATCGTCAGTCGCGGAACGAGCCGCGGGTTGAACGACAAGGAAGTCGCCGCTTATGACGCGCCATTCCCGGATGAGTCTTTCAAGGAAGGCGCGAGGCAGTTTCCGACGCTTGTGCCGATCACGCTGCAACACGGTTCGGTTGCGGAGAATATTGCGGCATGGGGAGTTCTCGAAAAGTTCAACAAGCCCGTCGTTACCGCGTTCAGCGATAATGATCCCGTGACAAAGGGCGGTGATGTGCTTTTTCACAAGCGCGTACCCGGGGCCAGCGGACAACCGCACGAGACACTTTCGGGCGGCCACTTCCTGCAGGAAGACTGTCCGGCCGATGTGGTGCGTATGATCGAAGGCATTCTGCTCCGCACGGGCGGCTGAGTCGGCCAGAAAAAGGTCGAGTTCAGAAGAAAACCCCTTCGATCGTGTGCACCGCTCGTCAGGGGGCGCAATGCCAGGTGATTTAGGTGTAGCCCGAAGGGGAGCCGGCAATGGCGTTGTTTCCACCCAGCACGAATAGCGACTATCGGGGCGCGACTATCTCGGCATGGTTCCTCATGCTTGTGGCGATGCTGGAATTCGTGCCGGGCTGCATTCACTTTTTCCTGCCGGATGGTGGGGCAGGGGTCATTGCCGGGCTCGACCTGACCGTCAGCGGCTCGACCATCATCGCTGTCTTTGCATGGTTCGGCGCGATTCAGATTCCCTTCGCGATGCTCCTGTTTGTCATCGGAATGCGCTATCGCACGTTGGTTCCGTTGGCGCTTCTCGCCGTCATAACCGCGCGCGGATTGATGGCTATCGATGGCTGGTTTCTCAAGGGGGCGGTAAGTGGCCACCATCCTCCCGAGCACTACGCCAGCCCCGTTGCTGTAGCCCTCGCGCTGGTCTTCCTGTTTCTGGCGTTGCGTCAGCGACCCGCTCCGGCCGCTGGGTAAGTCATGTCGCTGCGCACAGCTCTTGTCTCGCGCGTTGCTGAGAAGGTCACCGGCGCAGCCCGTCAGCGGCGTCTGCGTCTGCGCGCGGAACGAAGGCGCCACCAGGCGGGTCTGCCGCATGTCGTCGACTACTTCCATCAGGCGGATGATCCCTATGCGGCCCTGCTGGTCCAGGTTCTGCCCGCCTTTGCCGCCCGCTATGACGTGCAGCTGCGCTGCCACCTCGTTTCCGCGCCCCCTGACTGGGCTGCGCCAGAGCGCGAACGTCTCGTCAACTGGTCACGCTCGGATGCAGCGCATCTGGCCACCCGCGCCGGGCTCCACTTCACCGATGGAGGCGCACAACCCTCGGCAGAGCGCGTTGCGAAGGCCGAGCGCCTCTTTGCCAGTAGCCTGCGCGAAGGGACGTTTGTTGCGGATGCTTCCGCGATCTCCGCCGCGTTGTGGTCGGGCGTGGCATTGCCTGACGCCTCGGGCGATCCTGCGATAGCTAAAGCCGGAGGGGATGCCCTGCGCGCCGAGCTTGGTCACTATCTCGGAGCAACACTGCACTATGGAGGCGAATGGTATTGGGGGCTCGACCGCTTGCACTATCTTGAAGAGCGGCTTTCCGACCTCGGCGCCATGCGAGCGAGCGCGCAGACCAAGCCGATCTACGCCCAGCCACTCTCGCCCGAGCCCGACGCTTCGCCCAACCAGGCGACTTCCGGCGGAGCAATCGATTTCTTTCTCTCGTTCCGCAGTCCCTACACATGGATCGCCGCCACACGTGTGAAGGCGCTCGCCGATGCCTACGGCCTCGGGCTGCGGCTGCGGTTTGTGCTTCCCATGGTGATGCGCGGTCTCCCGGTGCCGCCAGCCAAAGGAATCTACATCACACTTGATGCTGCGCGCGAGGCGCGACGCAATGGCGTTCCCTTCGGTCGGGTCGCAGACCCGGTCGGCCGACCAGTCGAGCGCGGCTACTCGCTCCTGCCATGGGCGATTGGTCAGGGACGCGGGCATGAATACTGCGTCGCCTTCATGCGCGCTGTCTGGTCTGAAGGCGTCGATGCCGGAAGTGACGCCGGCATGCGCCGCATTGTCGAGGCAGCCGGGCTGGACTGGGCGGTCGCCCGGCAGTTGATAGGCAACGACGCCTGGCGCGCTGAAGCTGAAGTCAATCGCCGCGAACTTCTCGGCCTCGGCTTATGGGGCGTGCCCTGTTTTGCCTACAACGGCGTTTCCGCCTGGGGGCAGGATCGCCTCTGGGTCATCGAGTCCGCAATCCGTTCCACTCAATCCAAAATCTCCGGGAGATAGCGACCATGCAGGTTCACAATGACGTCTATCCAGCCGACCCCGCTCAGCTGCAATCGCTCATGGAGAAGGGTCCGAGCGGCCCGATCTTCATGGTCAATCTGCTCAAGTTCAAGGACAAAGCGGAATACGAGGATGGCCGCGAAACATCCCTCACCGGTCGCGAGGCCTACAACATCTATGGTCATGCCGTGACCGCATTGCTGCCCAAGTTCGGCGGCCGAGCCGTGTTCGCCGCCGATGTTACCTTGCTCTCGCTCGGTCGCGTCGAGGAGTTGTGGGACGAGATCGCCATTGCAGCCTACCCTGAGCGCGGGGCTATGGTTCGGATGTCGATGTCTCCCGAATGGCGCGAGATGTCTGTGCATCGCACCGCTGGTCTCAAAGGCCAACTGAACATCGAAAGCGTGCTGACACCGGGTATGACGCCCGACTGGCTCGTGCGCATCGCGGCCGAAGTTGGGTCCGGCTCATGATGTGGCGATGGGCTGCCCTTGTTGTCAGCGTCCTTCTCGTCGCTGTTGCAGCCGGCGCGTTCCTGTTCCAGCGACAGATCGGGGAGGCGATCTTCCGACAGGCGGTCGCGGAAAATGTTGGTCGCGATCGTCGAGCAGAGCTGCCTGACGGGTTGCACGTCTTCATGTGTGGGTCGGGATCACCCATGCCCGATCCCGCACGTGCGGGACCCTGTGTCGGTGTGATCGCCGGCAGCCATGCAATGGTGTTCGACATTGGTTCGGGCGGCGCGCGCCGGCTTGCGCGGATGGGCTTCCCGGTTGGACGGCTCGAGAAAATCTACCTCACGCACCTGCATTCCGATCACATAGACGGATTGGGCGAGCTGATGCTGCAGGCATGGGTGGGCGGTTCGCGTTCCACGCCGCTGCCGATCGCAGGGCCCGAGGGCGTTGGCGATGTCGTGGCGGGTTTCAATATGGCCTATGGCCTCGACAGCACTTACCGTACCGCGCACCACGGCCCACAGATTGCCAATCCGGCCGGATTCGGCGGAGTGGCCGAAGTGATCGCGGCCCCGACCGGTGCCGGCCATGCGCAGGTGCTTCTCGACAGGGACGATCTGAAGGTCACGGTCATCGCAGTGGATCACGCGCCGGTCTCGCCCTCATTTGGCTATCGCATCGACTACAAGGGCCGCTCCGTCGTTTTCAGCGGCGACACCGTTTACTCGGCCGATCTGGTCGCCGCTGCGTCCGGGGCTGACGTGCTGTTCCATGAAGCTTTGCGGCCTTCTATGGTCGAGGAAATGCGCGATGCGGCCGCGAAAAACGGACAGACCCACATCGCGAAGGTCATGGGTGATATTCTCGATTACCACGCCTCTCCTGAAGACGCTGCGCGGGCTGCGGCGGATGCAAAGGCGCGGCAGCTGGTGATCTATCACATCGTGCCGCCCTTGCCGTCATCGATGCTGGACGCAGCCCTTCTGGGCGATGCTCCGAAGTTGTTTTCCGGGCCGATCCGGGTGGCGGAGGATGGATTGCTGGTCAGCCTGCCGGCCGGCGGAACTGCGATTGATCAGCAGGTGATTCGTTGACCCCTCGTGAGCATGGCATCCCCCCTTCGCGCTGGCCGCCATCGTGCTAGCTGTAGGGCAGGATTTGACGTTGCCAGAGAGTGTGCCGGTGAAGACTCGTTCGGAGAGCAAGCATCGCGGGGCAGGGGATGCCGATGCGGATATACGCGATGATGTCGAGGAAGATGGCCGCCGCCAACGCTCCAGCCGCAGCCGCGAACGCATTGTTCATGCCATGATCGAGCTGATCCGCGCCGGCGAGATGTCGCCTGCGGCTGCCCGCGTAGCTGAAAAGGCGAATGTCGGGCTGCGCACCGTTTTCAGGCATTTCGAGGAAATGGACACGCTGGGCCGCGAGATCAGCGCCATCGTCGAAGCGGAAATCCTGCCGCTGGTTGAAAAGCCATTCGAGGGGAAAGGCTGGCGCGCACAGCTCAACGAGATGCTGGATCGGCGCGCTTATATCTATGACCGGATCATGCCGCTCAAGATTGCTGGCAGCCTGCAACGCTTTCGCTCCAAATTCTACATGGAGGACCATAACCGCTTTCTCCGCGGGGAACGGGACAGCCTGAGGCGCGTCCTGCCGACCAGGATCACAGGCAATGCGGTGCTGTTTCATGCCATCGAGATGACGACCGGTTTCCAGGCTTGGCGTCGCCTGCGGCAGGATCAGGGGCTGTCAGCGAAGGAAGCGCTCAACGTGCTGCGCTTCACGGTGGATCGCCTCCTGGACGGCAAGTGATGCGCAGGCTCCTGCTGATTGCGACGCTTCTTGCCACTGCTTGCTCAGGCCCGCAGTCGGAAGGCGCGAAGCCTTCCGCGCTTGCCGCCATTGACGACAAACGGCCGGATTGCGGCCTTCGGGAAGACCAGATCGGCTCATTCGAGACCTTGCCGGAAGGCTCGGTCGCCATGGGCGCCAATGCAATGTATCCGGAAGAAGAGCCTGCGCGCACGGTCCATGTCGCCGCCTTCCGCATGCAGGCTCACGAAGTCACCAATGCGCAGTTCGAGCGGTTTGTCGCGGCAACCGGCTATGTCACTGATGCTGAACGTTCATCGGCGTCAGACGATCCAGCCGGCGGTTCCGCGTTGTTTGTTACGCCGGAATCCGATGATGGCATGAGCGGCTGGACGCTGAAACGTGGCGCCACGTGGAAAACCCCCGGCGGTCCCGGGAAGGGCATCGCACGCCGGATGAATGATCCTGTCGTGCATGTCTCGCTTGCCGATGCGCAAGCCTATGCGGCCTGGGCAGGCGGACGCCTTCCTTCCGAGGAGGAGTGGGAGTACGCCGCAACCAGCGGCCTTGCCGATCCAGCAAATCGCCTTTCAGGCGCCATGGACAAGGATGGCGAGCCGATCGCCAATTTCTGGCAGGGCGTTTTCCCGGTCAAGAACGAAGGAACGGATGGCTTCGCCGGCGCGGCGCCTGTGGGTTGCTTCCCGGCCAGCAAGCTTGGCCTCTACGACATGATCGGCAATGTCTGGGAATGGACCAGCACGCCCTATGCGCCGGGCAGAAATACGATCAAGGGTGGTTCATACCTCTGCGCTGAAAACTTCTGCGCACGCTATCGTAGCGCCGCGCGGCAGGGGCAGGAGGTGGATTTCTCCTCCAGCCATATCGGCTTCCGCATCGTGAAGGACCTGCCGCCGAACTGATCGATCAGTTCGGCCAGAACACATACTCATCCTCCGGCGTCGCCTTGTCAGCCGCCGTCTTGTCAACCGCGATCGCTCCCTCCGTGGTGTGTGGATAGAGCGGCGGTCGGGCCGTCGCCTGATGATCCGCCAGCAGTTTCTTCAGCGCCGCGACCTTGTCGGGATTCTGCTCCGCTACATTGGTTTTCTCGGTCGGATCCGAGGCGAGATTGAACAGCCAGGTCCTGGCCGGTTTGTCCGTCACCTGCAGCTTCCAGTCGCCCTGACGCACGGCCTTGTAGTAGGCGCTCTGCCAGAAGATGGCGTCATGCGGCGTCTGGTCGGGCGTGGCAGTACCCGCAGCGAACGGCAGGAGGCTGACACCATCGATCTCCACGCCCGCCGGCACTGATGCACCGGCCGCCGCCGCGAATGTCGGCATCAGGTCGATGTGCGCCACCGGCGCAGTGACGGTGGACTTCGCCGGGATATGGCCGGGCCAGCTCACGAACATCGGAACATGGATGCCGCCCTCGAATAGCGTCATCTTCCAGCCGCGATAAGGCTGGTTCACTTCCGGCAGGCCGACATAGCCCGCCCCCCCATTGTCGCTCGTGAAAACGATCATCGTGTTGTCTGCGAGGCCCTCGGCCTCCAGCATATCGAGAATGCGTCCCACGCTGCGGTCCAGCGCACGCACCATCGACGCATAGACGCGCAGACGCTCCGGCTGGATGTCGCCGACGGCGTCATAGTCTGCCTTGGTCGCCTGCAGCGGTGTATGCACTGTCCAGTGGGCCAGGTTGAGGAAGAAGGGCTGGTTCTTGTTTTTCTGGATCACGTTGATCGCTTCGTCGGTCCAGTAGTCGGCGAGATAACCGCCCGGCTCGAACCACGGGCCTTCATTGTAGGACGTGGCATATTGCATGCGCGCCCAAAGGAAGGCGTCGATCGGGTCGAA
>Ga0315902_10014093_pt1 | contig 10299 bp, 10 predicted proteins | sample LakEriMetagenome_9_FD_203523 | JGI IMG/M metagenome (GOLD analysis project Ga0315902, IMG submission 203523) | Freshwater fungal communities from buoy surface, Lake Erie, Ohio, United States - Buoy 12 MA117 | ecosystem: Environmental > Aquatic > Freshwater > Lake > Lake biofilm | place: USA...
GCCGACGAGAGCCGGGCGTTCGACGGCGTCGTCGAGACCCTCGATCACCTGTCGGCGCGCGGGGCCATTCTGTGCGTCGCCACCAACAAGCGCACCGATCTGGCCGTGGCCCTGATCGGGGCCGTGGGCCTGACCCGCCATTTCCCTGTGGTCGCCGGCCCCGATCGGGTCAGTGCGCGAAAGCCTGACGGAGCCCATGTGCGCGAGGCCGTTCTGCTGGCCGGCGGCGATCCGGCCCGGGCCGTAATGGTCGGCGACGCCACAACCGACACCGGCAGCGCCCGGGCGGCGGGCGTGCCCTGTGTCGTCTGCCGTTTCGGCTACAATGATGCGCCTCTGGACATCCTGGGCGGCGACATCGTCATCGACAGCTTTCCGGACCTGATCACGGCGGTCGGGAGCCTGTGCCGGGCAGAGGTGTCGGTCACCATCTGACGGCTTGCCAGCCCCGGGCGAGCGGGCTATGTCCCCGCCTCCTGAAACGGCCGGATGCGTAGCTCAGCGGGAGAGCACCTCGTTCACACCGAGGGGGTCACAGGTTCAATCCCTGTCGCATCCACCATACTTTTCAATGATTTAGGTGATATTTCAGTAGGTTTTGGAACCTGTGGGAACCGCTATGGGAGCACCATGGCAGCACCGTAAATCAAATCTGGGGAGCCTCAGGGAGCATGATTTTTCTGTGTCACTAGGCGCTGGTGTTCTCACAGCCTCCACCACAGCCCACGTTCGATGAAGCCTAATCCCTGAAACGTTGCCCAAATAGCCGAAGGTTAGAGGCTCGCGCTGGCACATGTCATCGCGGACAAGACCGTAGCCGCCTATCAGCGCGGAACCATGCTGGAGAAGCGCCGCATCCTGATGACCGCTCGGTCCGACTTCGCTGATGGGCGGATCGGCCAGATGGTTGAAGTAGCCGGCATGTCCCCCCTTCCCATCCGGTTGCACGGGGAGCGCTCTCGGGGGACGCAATCTAACTGCTGATGGAGGAGTCTCAGGGCAGCAGATCACTAAGTCAGGGTGACAGGCTGGCTGTGGGTCTTGTCAGCCTAAACCGGTTGCGGCTCTGATCGGGTCGCGTGGTGTTGTCAGATGGCCAAATCCGACAATTCGTTTCGGTGGTTAGACAGCTTCTCTGAGCTGATCCGGACCGTCGTCATGATGTACGCCCGGTTCCCTTTATCGCTGCGCCAAGTCGAGGACCTTCTGGCCAAGCGTGGCATCGACATCTGCCACCAGACGGTGCGGCTATGGTGGAACAGGTTCGTTCCGATGTTCGCCAGCAAGATCCGCCGCAAGCGCGTTCAGGCGATGCGATCCTTCACGCATTGGCGCTGGCTTCTGGACGAGGTCTTCGTCCGGATCAACGGCGAGCGCCACTACCTCTGGCGATCGGTCGACCATCAAGGCGAGGCCCCGGAGTCTTTCGTCACCCGGAAGCGGGACAAGGCTTCAGACATGGAATTCCTCAAGAAAGCCATGCGCCACCATGGTCCAACCAAGGCAATCGCCACCGATGGGTTGAAGTCCTACAAGGCCGCCCTGGGGGATCTGAACGCCGTGGGAAAGCAGGAAACTGGCCGCTGGCTCAACAATCGCGTCGAGAATTCACACCTGCCGTTTAAACGACGAAAGCGGGCCAAGCCACGCTTCCGCCAGATGAAGACCCTGCAAAAATTCAGCGCCGTCCATGCCGCCTTCCGTAACCACTTCAACCAGAACCGCCACCTCATCAGCAGAGATCGTTTCAAGGCCCACCGCTCGGCCGCCTTGGTCGAGTGGAAGTCGCTCGAAACCTGGCGATCGCCGCCCCCGCCCTCAATGCGCCGACTGGAGACGAGTTGGCGTTGGAATGACAGCACCGAGCGACCGGGTCGAGCCCTTCGACGGGGAGTGGGGTGGCGCTAGCGCCCTTTCCATTGGGGGGTACGTTTTTCTACGAAGGCTGAGACGCCCTCCTCCTTGTCGTCCGTCGCGAACAGCACTGCGAACGCCTGACGTTCCGCAGCCAGATGCGCTGAATGGGGCAGGTCAAACGCCGCCGAGATCATTGCCTTGGCCTGACGCAGCGCCAGCGGTGCCCTTGCGGTCAGTCGGGAAGCGAGGTCGAGCGCGGCCTCTAAAGCCTGTCCGGTGGCCGAGACATGTGACACCAACCCGAGCGCGAGCGCTTGTCCCGAATCGATGGGATCGCCCAGCAGAACCAGCTTCATTGCGGCGGCGCGACCCACCAACCGGGGGAGTGTCGCTGTCCCACCCGCGCCGGGGATGATGCCGAGGTTTGTCTCGGGTTGGCCAAATTGCGCACCCTCGGCGGCGACGGCGAGGTCGCAGCACATCAAGAGTTCAAGGCCAGCGCCGAGACACAAACCTTCGACAGCCCCTACCAGAGGTTTGGGAAACCCTCGGATTCGCGACCACAATCCCCCTCGGACATCGAGAAGCGCTCCTGCGCCGGTTTTGGATGCCATTTCTCTGATATCAGCACCGGCCGCAAAGACCCGCTCGGATCCTGTGACGACGACGCAGCGCACCGCGTCGTTTTCGGCCGCAGCCCCAAGAGCATCGGCGAGTGCGGTGAGAAGACTGGTCGCCAGCGCGTTGCGCTGATCCGGCCGGTTCATCCTGAGGACAACTACGCCAACGGCCGGGCGTTCCACGATCAGAATATCCGAAGACTGGCTCATGGCGTGCTCCGGAAGTATTCTGAAGGCTGGTACATCGCTTCGCCCGTTTTGCGAGCGATGTTTTCCATGGTTCGGATTAGTCGTGCGTGGCCATAGGCTTCGGCCCATGCCAAGGGGCCAAAAGGATAGTTGGCGCCAAGCCGCATCGCCTGGTCGATTTCGGCCGGTTCGGCGACCCGATCGCGAACAGCATCGCCTGCCGCATTGGCCACCTGGCCCAGTGTTCGGAGAATAATCAAACCCGGCCTATCCGCCAGTTCGAGCGCCTCGCGACCGATAGCCGCCAGTAAGCCTCTGGCAACCGGCAGCGCCGCCGCCGCGGAGACCGCGAAGCCGCACGATTCCGAATCCCGAGCGCTCCAATCCAGGAGGACCACGGGTTTGCCGTGCTGCTCGGCCCAGGTTGCGGCAAGGCGGCCGTCAGAGATGGCGACCAACACACCGTCAGCCTCAATGCAATTGCTCGGAATGCCGCCGGGGATACCGCCAGCAGCGACGACGAGGCTGGCCAACACGGGATCGACCTCCGCACCGATAACGATGTGGCCTGGCGTCTCTGACTCGCCGGGGCCGTCGACGGTTGGCGCGCCGCCGATACGATAGTCATAAACGCCGCGTCCCGATTTCCGGCCGAGCAGGCCCGCCTCGACCAGCGCCCCTTGGGCAGGCTGGGGCGCAAAACGGGGCGTGCCGAAACAGGCGTCATGGACTGACCTCGCGACCGCGAAATTGATGTCCTGACCGATCAAATCGGCCAGCTCCAGCGGCCCCATGCGAAAACCGGCCGCTTTTCGGAACAGGGTGTCGAGCACCTCAGGTCGAGCCGCGCCTTCGCCCAAGGCGCGGAATCCTTCAGCGTAATAAGGCCGCGCGACCCGATTGACGATAAAGCCGGGAACGTCGCGCACGCAGATAGCAGACTTGCCCCAGGCGCCCATCAGCCGCATCGCTTCATCAACCACAGCCGGTTCTGTCGCGACGCCGCGGATCACCTCGACAAGCTTCATCACCGGCGCCGGATTGAAGAAATGAAGTCCCAGGAACCGGCCGGGGACCGCGCGAACCGCAGCCAGCCCCGACACCGCAAGCGAAGACGTATTGGTGGCCAGGATGGCCGTTTCGGCGACGACGGCCTCGATGCGATCAAACAGTTTCGCTTTACTATCGGCGTCCTCGATGATGGCCTCGATCACGAGCACCGCATCGCCGATGTCTTCAATCCGGGTCGTCCATGCGATTTTGCGCGCGAACGCCTCAGCTGCCGCAGAACTCAATCGTCCGCGCTTGATCAGGCCGGCGAGGCTGGTCTCGACAGCCGTCAGGCCACGAGCGAGCGCCGCGTCCGAGGTGTCAAAGACGACTACGGAGTGACCCGCCTGAGCGGCGACTTGGGCAATGCCGGAGCCCATTGCCCCAGCCCCACATACGGCGACAAGCCCCAAGTCCATCATGCGTCATAGCTCAAGACAACGCCTTCGCCGACTGGCGTTGACTGGCAGGTCAACACGTAGCCCTGTGCCACCTCTTCTGGCGTCAGGCCGTAGTTGATCCGCATCTCAACCCTGCCCTCGATAAGCTTGGCCCTGCAGGTGGCGCAAACGCCGCCCTTGCAGGCAAAGGGCGCCGGAGCTCCCGCGGCTCGGACGCTGTCAAGAATATTGCCCTGGTCGGCGTCGAAGGCGACGGTGAGCCTACGGCCATCAAGAACAACACGCATGGGAATTCCCGCCGCAGCCTGGACTCGGGCCTTTGCCGCCTCGTCGAGGATGGCGCTGGACCCCGCGTTGGCGAAGCGTTCCAACAGGATCCTGGACGCCGGCACACCGGTAGCCTGCAGAGCTTGCTCGGCGGCCTGCATCATGTCTTCGGGGCCACAGACGAAAGCCAGATCAATTTCGGATGGTTCGACGAGACAGTCGAGGATTTCGTCGCATTTGGCTCGGTCCAGGCGACCGTTGAAGAGGGCGATCTCCTCTTCCTCGCTCGTAAGAAAATGAAAGACAGACAGCCGACCCATGAAACGGTTCTTGAGCGCCGAAAGCTCTTCATGGAACAGGATGTTGGCGCTCACGCGGTTACCGTAGAAGACTGTAAACCGGCTTTCGGGTTCGACCAGCAGCGCGGTCTTGACCAGGGACAACACCGGGGTAATCCCAGAGCCTGCGGCGAACGCAACATAGGTCCGGGCCTTGGCCGGATCGAAGGTCGCCGTGAAATGTCCGGCTGCCTTGAGCACGTCCAGCAGATCGCCGGCCTGCAGCGTTTCGTTGGCAAAGGTGGAAAAGCGACCACCACCGACCCGTTTGACAGCGACGCGCAGCTCGCCGTCCAGTGGCGAGGCGCAGACGGAATAGTTGCGGCGAATGTCTTCGCCAGCGATCTCGTGGCGTAGGGTCAGGTATTGACCCGGTTCAAACGCCAGGACCGACGCCAGCCTATCGGGCACATCGAACAGGATGGACACCGCGTCAACGGTCTCGCGACGAACCTCGGCGACCCGTAGCCTGTGGAAATCGGACTTTGCGGTCATGATGGGCCTAGAGGCATTTAAAGCGATCAAAGGGCTCGGCGCAGGCCTCGCAGCGCCAAAGCGCCTTGCATGGAGTCGATCCAAAGCGGCTGACTTCATGGGTGCGACAAGAGCCGCACTGGGGGCATTGGGCTGGTGCTTCAGGCTTGAGGCTGTTTCGAGCCGCGTCCTTCTCCGGCGGAGCGATCCCATAGGCACGTAACTTTTCTCTGCCGGCGTCTGTAATCCAGTCTGTGCTCCACGGCGGCGACAGCTCTGTGACCACTGTCACGTCCCTAAAACCTGCCGCATCGAGCCCTGAGCGCACGCTCGCCTCGATGGCCAAGGTTGCAGGGCAACCGGTGTAGGTGGGCGTCAGGACCACTTCCCGCCCACCGTCAGGCCGTACTCGAACTCCCCGAAGGATGCCGAGATCGACCACCGTGACGACCGGGATTTCGGGATCGGGAACACCAGCGAGCACGGCTTCAAGCGCAGCGTCCGGCACGTTCAGCGTCTGGCACACGGTCACCAGACCGCGTCCGGATAGGCCCGGGAGAGGAACTGCATTTCACCCAGCATGTGGCCGAGGTGCTCGCTGTGTCGTCCGGTCCGGCCACCGGAAACGCCCCGCTTCACGATTGGAGCCGACAGGCCCGCGCGACCCAGAACATCACCGACCCGGGCATCCCATGCCGGGCGCAACGCCGGCCGGTCAACGGCCACGCCCACGGCGACCAACTCAGCTTCGGACGCATCGACCTCGAACAATTCGTCAACGAAACGCCAGGTCCAGTCCAAGCCCTCGGTCATCCGCCGCCGGCTTTCCTCGGTGCCGTCGCCGAGGCGAACCACCCAGTCGGACGCCAGACGGGCGTGATAGGTGACCTCCTTGACCGCCTTGGCCCCGACGCCCGCGAGACGGGGGTCACGGCTCTGGGCGAGCTGCTCCATCAGCAGATGCTGCCAGGTTGAAAACAGGAACTGACGCGTCATCGTGCGCGCGAAGTCGCCGTTGGGCTGTTCGACCAAAAGGCAATTCCGGAACTCCAGCACGTCCCGACGGAAGGCCAGCTTGTCAGCGTCGCGCCCCTCGCCTTCCAACTCCCCCGCATAGGCGAGAAAATGCTGGGCCTGCCCGATCAGGTCCAACGCAATATTGGTAAGACTGAGATCGACCTCGAGCGTAGGGGCGTGGCCGCACCACTCTCCGAGCCTTTGCCCTAGTATCAGGGCGTCGTCGCCCAGGCGCAGCGCCAGTTCCAGCAGGGCAAGATCACGAGGTGCCATCGTCAGATGTGAGTGATGTTGTCAGGGACGACATAGAAGGTCGGGTGGCGGTAAACCTTGTCTTGCGCGGGCTCGAAGAGGGATGCGCTTTCACCCGGGTCAGAGGCAGTGATCGCCACCGAGGGGACGACCCACAGGCTCACGCTTTCCAGCCGGCGCGTGTAGACATCTCGTGCCCCCTCGATGGCCATGCGCGCATCGGCGGCGTGCAAGCTGCCCACGTGTCGGTGCGACAGCCCGTTTCTGGCGCGCATGAAGACTTCCCAGAGCGGCAGCTCACTAGTCATGTCTCAATCTCCCTCGACACGTGTTAGCCGTCAGGCCGCGACCTTGGCGGCCTGTTTCCCGGCATGGACCATCACGGCCTCACGCACCCACTCGCCATCGGCCCAAGCGCGCCGACGGGCTTCGATACGCTCCTTCGCGACTGGCCCTTCGCCACGCACGACGGCGAAGAACTCATCCCAATCAACCGCGCCGAAGTCATAGCCCTTCTTGCTCTCGTTCCAGCGAAGGTCGGCATCTGGAATGGCAAGGCCGATGGCTTCCGCTTGGGGCACGGTGATGTCGACGAATTTCTGTCGCAACTCGTCATTGGTGTCGCGTTTGATCCGCCAGCGCATTGACTGTTCGGTATTCGGCGACTGATCGTCAGGAGGCCCGAACATCATGAGGGACGGCCACCACCAGCGGTTCAGTGCATCCTGCGCCATGGATTTCTGGGCCTGCGTACCGGCCGCAAGCGCCATGACGGCCTCGTATCCCTGGCGCTGGTGGAAGCTCTCTTCCTTGCAGACCCGCACCATTGCTCGCGCATAGGGTCCATAGGAAGTTCGCTGAAGCGGGACCTGATTCATGATGGCCGCGCCATCGACCAGCCAGCCAATCGTGCCGATGTCGGCCCAAGTCACGGTCGGATAGTTGAAGATGGTCGAGTATTTCGCCTTCCCGGAAAGAAGCGCCTCGGTCATCTGGTCCCGCGAAGCGCCCAGGGTCTCGGCCGCGCAGTAGAGATAGAGACCATGACCCGCCTCATCCTGCACCTTTGCGAGAAGGATGGCCTTTCGCCGAAGGGACGGGGCGCGGCTGATCCAGTTGCCTTCCGGGAGCATGCCGACAATCTCGCTGTGAGCATGTTGTGAGATCTGACGGATCAACGTTCTTCGGTAGGCCTCCGGCATCCAGTCCTTGGGCTCGATGAAGGCGTCAGCGGCAACCCTGGCCTCGAACGCTGCCAGATGGGCTGGATCCTCTACGGCGGGGCTGGCGCGCTGCTGCTCACCAGACTTCAACTCGACACTGTACATCACAACCTCCCGACTGAGCCTGCTCTATCATTAACCGACCGTTCGGTCACCTAATTTCCTCTACCGATCAGACGCGCTCAATGACAGTTGCAATTCCTTGCCCCACACCAATGCACATGGTGCACAGCGCATAGCGTTTGCCGGTCCGCTGGAGCTCCTCGACTGCGGTCAGCAACAGGCGCGCGCCGGACATGCCGAGCGGATGTCCCAAGGCGATAGCGCCGCCGTTCGGGTTGATGAAGTCCGCATCCTCCGGCAGCCCGAGCTGGCGCAAGACGGCAAGGGCTTGGGAGGCGAACGCCTCGTTGATCTCGATGAGGTCCATGTCGGTGACGGACAGGCCGGCCCGCGCCAAGGCAGCGAGAGAGGCCGGCGCGGGGCCAATGCCCATGATCCGCGGAGGTACGCCGACGACAGCCGTGGCCAGGACCCTGGCACGGGGTGTCAAATTGTGGATTTTCACCGCTGCTTCGGAAGCGACGATGACCGCCGCAGCGCCGTCATTGACGCCCGAGGCGTTCCCCGCCGTAACGGTCCCGTCCGGACGAACGATCGGCTTCAGTTTGGCCAAGGCCTCCATGGAAGTTGTGCGAGGATGCTCGTCGCGATCCACCACGATCGCATGGCCTGTCCTCTCAGCGATAGTGACGGCGGTGATCTCGGCGGCCAGTCGACCCGACGCTTGGGCGGAAGCGGCACGCGTTTGACTGCGGACTGCGAAGGCGTCCTGATCCTCGCGCGAGATGCCGAATTGAGCGGCGACATTTTCACCCGTTTCCGGCATGGAATCGACGCCGAACTGCGCTTTCATCTCCGGATTGATGAAGCGCCAGCCCAATGTTGTGTCGAACATTTCAACGACGCGCGAGAAGGCGCATTCGGCCTTCCCCATGACGAACGGCGCACGTGTCATGCTTTCGACGCCGCCGGCGATACAGAGATCAGCTTCCCCGGCTTTGATCGCACGCGACACTATCGCGACGGCGTCCAGGCCCGATCCACACAGTCGATTGATCGTGGCACCCGGCGCAGCCTCACCCAACCCCGCCAGCAATGCCGCCATGCGGGCGACATTGCGGTTGTCCTCGCCGGCCTGGTTGGCGCAGCCCAGCACCAAGTCGTCGAGTCGGCTCCAGTCTACCCCCGGATTACGCATGATCAGGGTTCGCAATGGGATGGCCCCAAGGTCGTCTGGACGCACGGTAGCAAGCCCGCCAGTGAAACGGCCAATGGGTGTGCGAACTGCGTCGCACACGAACGCTTCGGCCATGATTGTCACCGGAATTTGCGTGCTGGAACGGCCCAGTGCATCAGGCATAGTCCCGCGATGGCCTTTCTGCAATAATTGACCGTCCGTTCGGTCTTCTTTATGAAGCCCCCTGATCAAGCAAGGTTAGGGGTGCGAATGGCGTATGAAACCATCGATTTCAGCATCGCCGATAGAGTGGCGCGCCTCACCCTGAATCGTCCGGATCGGCTGAACAGCTTCACCGTTGCGATGCACCGCGAACTTCAAGATGCACTCTCGAAAGTCGAAGCTGACGTGTCTGTGCGGACTCTTTTGTTGACGGGTGCAGGCCGCGGCTTCTGCGCTGGACAGGACTTGTCGGATCGCGAGATAGCCCAGGGCGATGCGGCGATGGATCTCGGTGCCTCAGTGGAGGCCTACTACAATCCCTTGATCCGACGTTTGGTCGCCTTGCCGTTCCCTGTGGTCTGCGCCGTCAATGGCGTCGCGGCAGGGGCGGGGGCCAATATAGCTTTAGCGTGCGATATCGTCATTGCGGCGAGATCAGCCAAATTCATCCAATCATTCGCCGCGATCGGACTGGTTCCGGACAGCGGGGGCACCTGGATCCTCCCTCGACTTGTCGGACAAGCGCGCGCTTTGGGCATGGCGCTCACGGGCAAGCCAATCCCGGCCGAGACGGCGGAAGCCTACGGCCTCATCTGGCAGGTCGTCGACGATATAGACCTCGCCGCGACCGCTGACGCAGTGGTCGCGGGCTTCGCCACAGCCCCTACCGCCGGACTGGCCGCGACCAAGCGAATGATCCGCCAAAGCTGGCAGAACAGCCTGGACGTCGAACTCGACCTCCAGCGCGACGCCATGCGCGCATTGGGCCGAACCGAAGATTACCGGGAGGGCGTCGCCGCCTTCCTCGAAAAGCGCAAGCCGATCTTCAAGGGCCGCTGATCCTTCAACGAAAGACGCTATCCATGACCTTCGCCGTCCTGAAAAGTTACGTCCGCGACGCCTGGTACGAAGCCAGCGACGGGCTTGAGCCGGTCATCTCTGCCATCACCGGCGCACCAGTGGCCAGCATCGGGTCCAACGGCATCGATTTTGCAGCCATGGCCGCTCATGCTCGCGCCCAGGGCGGTCCTACGCTCAGGGAGATGACGTTCCACGACCGCGCCCGCATGATCAAGGCGCTCGCCGAGGCGGTCATGGCTCGCAAGGAAGAACTCTATGTCCTTTCGGCCCACACCGGGGCGACGCGTA
>Ga0315902_10014095_pt1 | contig 10299 bp, 8 predicted proteins | sample LakEriMetagenome_9_FD_203523 | JGI IMG/M metagenome (GOLD analysis project Ga0315902, IMG submission 203523) | Freshwater fungal communities from buoy surface, Lake Erie, Ohio, United States - Buoy 12 MA117 | ecosystem: Environmental > Aquatic > Freshwater > Lake > Lake biofilm | place: USA...
CAACAACATCTACGACAACAAACTGATCACCCCGGAGCTGCTCGAACACAGCCTGGAGCCGTTCAACACCACGATGCAGATCACGGTGTTCCTGCTGTTCGGCGTGCTGATCGAGGCCCGCAGCATTCCCGGCGCCGTGCTGCCCGGCGTGCTGGTGGCCCTGGCGCTGATGCTGGTGGCCCGGCCCCTGAGCGTGCTGGCCTGCCAGCCCTGGTCACCGTTCGACTGGCGGGGCGGTGCGCTGATCGCCTGGTGCGGCCTGCGCGGGGCTGTGCCGATCGCCCTGGGCTACAGCGTCACCCAGGCCCTGCCCTCCCTGCCAGGCATTGCCCCCGCCGAGCTGCCGCGGCTGGAGGAGCTGGTGGAGGGCCTGATCTTCGTGGTGGTGTTCCTCAACCTCAGCATCCAGGGCCTGAGCCTGCCCTGGCTGTGCCAGCGGTTGGAGCGCTAGACCGGCCTGCGAACAGCCCGTGCAGCGATGCCGGCAACGGCCAGCCCCCCCGTATTGATTCTCGGCGGCGGCCTGATCGGCCTGGCGATCGCCCACCAGTGCGCCCGCCGCGGCCAGGCGGTGATGGTGCTCAGCCGCCGGCGCAGCGAGGCCGCCGGCTTTGTGGCGGCCGGCATGCTCGCCCCCCACGCCGAGGGCCTCAGCGGGGAACAGCTGGCCCTGGGCCAGGCCAGCCTGGCCCGGATCCCCGCCTGGGTGGAACAGATCGAAGCCGACAGCGGGCTGACCTGCGGCCTGAGGCCCTGCGGCATCGTGGTGCCTTTCGCCACGGCGGCCGAGCGGGACGCCTACCCCACCGCCGCCTGGGGGGAAGCGCTCGATCGGTCCGGCCTGGAACGGGAGGTGGCGGGCATCGGCCCCCGCTGGCAGGCCGGATTGCTGTTTGCCCAGGACGGCCAGATCGACAACCGCCGGCGGCTGATGCGGGCCCTGGAGCGGGCTTGCGCGGGCCTGGGGGTGACCTTTGAAGAGGGCACGGAGGTGCTGGCCCTGGAGCGCTCGGCCGCCGGGGCCCTAGAGGGGGTGCGGCTGCGCCGGGCCGATGGCGAGGAGCTCAGCCTGGCGGCCGGGCGGGCGGTGCTGGCCTGCGGCGCCTGGAGCGCCCGGCTGCTGCCCCAGCTGCCGGTGTTCCCGGTGAAGGGCCAGATGCTCTCGCTGCAGGGACCGCGCCAGGCCCTGCGGCGCGTGATCTTCGGACCGGGCACCTATCTGGTGAGCCGGGAGGACGGGCTGCTGGTGGTGGGTGCCACCAGCGAAGCGGAGGCGGGCTTCAATGAGGGCCTCACCCCCGCCGGTCAGCGCCAGCTGGAGGCGGGGATCGCCGCCCTGCTGCCCGAGGCCTGCCAGTGGCCGCCGATGGAACGCTGGTGGGGGTTCCGCCCCTGCACCCCAGACGAGGGACCCCTGCTGGGCGAAGGGCCGATCCCGGGGCTGTGGCTGGCCACCGGCCACCACCGCAACGGCGTGCTGCTGGCGGCGATCACCGCTGAGCTGGTGGCTGGCGCCCTGGCCGGCAGGGTGGATGCGGAGGCGGACCGCTGGCTGGCGGCCTTCAGCTGGAAGCGCTTTCGGGGCTGATCGGCAATTCCCGCAACCCATACACGGCGATCGGGTGGGGCCATCCCTTCAGCAGGTGCTCGCCGAGAGGCTCCACATCGAACTGGTCTGGCAGCAGGGCCAACACCTCGCCACTGATCAGCACCGGGCAGTGGGGGTAGCGGCGGCTCAGGTGCTCGAGCCGGCTGGCCAGGTTCACCGCCGCTCCCACCACGGTGAACTCGAGGCGCTGGGAGGAGCCCAGGTTGCCGGCGATCACCTCCCCCAGATGGATGCCGATGCCCTGGCGCAGGGTGGGCTGCCCCTGGGCCGCCAGATCGCCGTTCAACCGTTCCAGGGCGGCCTGCATCGCCAGGGCGGCCCGCACCGCCGCCAGGGCCTCCGCCGCGTCACCGCGGCTGCGGGGCACGCCGAACTCGGCCATCAGGGCGTCGCCGATGAATTTGTCCAGCAGACCGCCCTCCGCGATCACCGCTGCTGCGATGGCCTCGAAGTAGCGATTGAGCAGGGCGAACAGCACCGGCGGGGCCAGCTGCTCACTGAGGGGAGTGAAGCCCACCAGGTCGGCGAACAGCACCACACAGCGGGCCCGGGTACCCCCCAGCTGGGTGCCGAGCGGACCTGGCTCCCGCAGGATGTCCGCCAGCAGAGCGGGGGAGATCCGCCGGGCCAGCACCTGGTGCAGGTAGGCGCGCTCCCGACTCTCCCGCAGCCATTGGCCAAACGCCCGCCCGCCGCCGCCCGCCAGGGGGGCCACCAGCAGGGCGGTGACCGGCAGCCACCAGCCCGCCAGCCAGGCCAGCCCGCCACCGGCCAGCCCCAGCACGCTCAGTGCCAGGGCCAGCGCAGCCGTGCCGCTGGCCTGGGCCGGCCGGGCCAGCACCACCAGGGCGAGAGCCCCCCAGCCCAGCAACAGCGCCACCGTGGCCGGCAGGGGCACAGGCCTGAACCCGCGGCCCTCCAGCACGGTGGCCAGCGCGGCCGCCTGCAGGTCCACGCTGCTGAGGGGGCCGAAGGGCGATGGCCGCCGGTCGGCGAGCCGAGAGGGGGTGCGGCCCAGCAGCACGATCCGCTCCCGCCAGAACCCCGGGGGCTGCTGCAGCACCTTCCAGGCGGACACCACCGGCACGCTGCCGGCCGGACCGGGAAAATCAATGCCCAGGTTGGCGAGAGGCGGCTGCCGACGGGCGGCGGCGTAGGCCAGGGCAGGTGGGTGGGGAAGCGGAAAGCCAGCCAGCGCCTGCTCCACCCAGCCGCGACCGGGGATCGCCTCCATCGCACCGCCCGGGCCCTCCATCAGCACATCGAGGCCCACCGCACCCAGCCCGTACACCGGACGCCGCAGCTGCAACAGGTCGAGACCGGAGGTGGAATCCCGTTCGAGGCCGTAGCCAACCGGGAGCACCAGCCGCTCCCGCCAGGGCCGCAGCCGCTCCAGGAAAGCCCGATCGTCCGCCGCGCCGAAGCGGCTGGGCTGGGGGTAGAGCAGGGTGAACACCACCTGGCGCGCACCCCGCTCCAGCACCAGGGCCGCCAGCTCCGCCTGCAGTGCCCTCGGCCAGGGCCAGGAGGCGTCCATCTGCCGCCACAGGGGCGAAGCGGCAATCTGCTCGGGGGGAAGACGATCCGCCACCCCCAGCGAGGCCTCGTCCACATCGAGGATCACCAGCTCAGGCGGTGGCTGCCGTGGACCGCGCAGCCGAAAGGCGAGTGCATGCCAGTGGGCATCTGCGCCCTCCAGCAGCGGTGCTGCCGCCAGAGCTCCCACCAGCGCCGTTCCCCAGAACAAGCCCCAGCGCCACAGGTGGCCTGATGCCATCAGTGCGTGAAGCCCAGCTCCTTCTCGATCACGGGCAACGTGTCCATCGGTGCGTTGAACCCATTCAGAAGGATGCTCCTGGCCCGGCGCTGATCGAGTTCGGCTCGGCTGAGGCGGGTCGGCCCCTCCCACACCTCACCACCGTCAGCTCTGGCACGGTGGCTCCCCTGCTCGCCGCTGCGCAGCACGAAGCGCTGGCCGGAGTCTGTGGTCACCGCCACGGTGCCCTCCCAGCTGAACACCTTCACATCGTTCTCCGTGGCCTCGATGAACACGGTGGTGCCCTCGATCGAGGCGGTGCCCACCCGGGTCTTCACCCGCAATGGCGGACCGCCACCTCTGCCGGGATTCACCCAGGCGATGATCTGGCCCCGGCGCAGATCGAGGGCACCGGCGGACAGCCGAAGCAGCGCATCGCCGCCCAGGCGGAAACTGCGGCCATCCGCCAGGCGCACCTGCAACCGGCCGGGCTTCTGAGTGCGCAGCAGCGTGTTGAGCTGCAGCAACTGCCCCACCCGGGCATCGCTCTCAGCCCGTCCCGGTGGCTGCACAAAGGCTGGACGCGAGGGCACATCCACCACCTTTGGCAGGGAATCGGCCGGTTTGGCACGCACCGTGGCGGCGGTCGCTGCGGCAACAACCACAGCCAAGGCCATCAAGCCGCGCCTGACACTCCTATGGATTGTCAAGCCCTGCCACGCCTCCCTGATCGGCTGGCGGTTGCCCGGTACTGGAGGGGCAGGTTGAGCTCAGCAAGGATGGAGCCGATACCGCCTTGCCCATCCTGTGGAGCCGATTACCACATCGAACCAGCTTCTCCTCTTGGAGGCTATCGATCGGGTACGAAACGACGTGGATGCTTCGCGTTTGCCGCTCGAGGAATTGACCGAGACCACGTTCACCTTGGTGGCAGAGCATATGTCGCTGACGCAGATCATCGAGGCAGCGGAAGGCCTGATCGAGCTGGCTTTCCATCCCACCAGGCCAAAACAAGCGCCACCGATGCCTATTGATGAATTGCAGGCCCTGCTGGAGAAGGTCATCGATCTCCGGGATTGGCAGGAGCTGGAGGAGGAGGACGATCGCAGCGACATCCAGAAGCTGATCGACAACGCCACCGATGCCGATGCCGTGTTGGTACGCGATCCCAGCGGCACCCCTGAGCTGCAGGAGATCGGCATCCTGGAGCTTCTGCAGCGCTATCCCTGCCGCGGCAGCGACGCCCGCTGGAGTGCAGACGACGCGATCGCTTTTCTAGAAACCAAGACCCACTGGCTGGATGCAGCGCTGGAGAGCTGGGATGCCGATGGCGAAGCCATCGGTTCTGACAGCGATCTGATCGAGGCCAAGGCCGTGGTCCTGGTGGTGCCGGGGCAACCTGGCCAGGCGCTGCGGACCGAGCTGCATGACGTGCTGATCCCCGTCGACAGCTGAACCGCCGGCCGGCTCTGAAACCACCGGAGTTGTTGCCTGACTTGGAGGGGCAGGCAACAACTCCGGTGGGAGCCTGGGTGCCTACAGCGAACCATCGCGCTATTGATCAGGCCGCTGCTGTGCGAACGGCTGGACCACCACGCAGGACGCCGAACATCTCGCGGGCCACGAATCGCTTGAGGCAGCGGATGATCTCCTTGATCGTGCGGCCCTCTGCCATACGTCGTTCGGCGTATTCCTTAGTCTGCTGATGCCACCGCAGCCGGCAGACGACGATGCGGTGCAGTGCACAGTTGGCCTGCCGATTGCCACTGCGGTTCAGCCGGTGCCGCACCACCTTGCCGGAGCTGGCCGGCAGGGGATTGACGCCGCAGAGGGCAGCGAATGAGGCCTCCGACTTCATCCGCTCCTGGTTGTCGCCGACTGCCACAACGAGTGTGGCGGAGATATCCACACCCACCCCGTAGGTGTTGCGCAGCTCAGGGCAGTGCTGCATCGTCAGTCGATCCAGTTGCGTGAGGGTGTCCTTGAGCTCCTGCTCCAGCTGCTGGATGCGTCGGGCGAGGTTGCGCAGGGCCAATTTGGCGGCGGCCAGAGGAGTGCTGATTTCACCAGAACGCAGCCCGCTGCAGCATTCCACCAGCCCCTTGCCCTTGAGCCGCTGCAGCCGTTCCCGCAACGCTGCCGGTGCCGTCACCACGATGGCGTGCAGCTGATTGAGGGCCGCAGTGCGGTTGCCAGAGGCTGAATCCTTGACCACCTTGAGCATGCGGATCATCTCCACCAGGTCATTCCCTGCTTTGGGAATGACTGTGGCCTTCCCGGAGATGTAAGAGCGTGCAGCAGCCTCTGCATCGATGGTGTCGTCCTTGCCCAGCCGGCGCCGGGTAGCGCGATCAGGCCGGTTCACCTCCACTACTTCCAGCTCTGCTGTCTGCAGCGCGCGGCAGAGACCGGCGCCATAGCAACCGGTGCCCTCCACGGCGAACATCGGGCGACTTCCAAACTCAGCAGCCCAACGCATCAGCTCCTGATAGCCGCTGCGTTTGGCCTCCAGCTTGAGGCTGCCCAGCCAGCCGCCATTGGCGCTCAGGGCCACCGCCATGTGGGTGTGCTTGTGGGTGTCGACGCCAACCACGACATCGGGGTTGTTGCTGGTCTCGACTTCAGGTGCTGGCGCTGCGCTCATGGCTGCTGGGGATGGGAGGGGGTGCAACCAGCCGGGCAGACGGACAGGCCATTGACGGGACGGGAACGTCGGACTCCTATGAGGTCACGGGACTCCCCGGCTGGTTGCCCCACCGCACGGACCGACAGGTCAGGCGAAAGACACCGCACCAGAACAGTGCGGGTCGGGCAACAGCAGGGTCAGACCCGTGCTGGTGGGGTCCCGGAATCATCAATGGCCATTGCAGAACGCACGGGTTGGAGTGTCACGGTCTGGGGGCGCACAGAGACGCCCCCAAAGGTGGCAACTCAGCCCTCCACGCGCCACACCTGATCGGCGGGGGTCCAGTCGCTCAGCTCGGAGGGCTGGAACCACAGGCCGATCTCAAATTCGGCGGTTTCGGGGGCGTCGGAGCCGTGGATCACGTTGCGGCCAATGTTCACAGCCAGATCACCGCGGATGGTGCCGGGTTCGGCCTGTCTGCAGATCTTCAGGCGGCGGGCTGTGGTGTTTCTGCCACCCTTTCGGCCAGCTGCACCATCAGTTCGCGGCCAAAGTGGCTGGAGCGCCGCAACAGCTCCTCGAAGGCATCGGCCGGCAGCAGGAACAACCGGGCCCCCTGCAGCCCGATGTCCACGCTGGAGCTGCGCGGGCGGCCCCTGATCACCCCCATCTCCCCCACGGTCTGGCCGACCCCGAGTTCCACGGTGTGGCCCTGGGACGTCTGCACCAGCAGCTGACCCTCGAGCACGAGGGCCAGGAAGTCGCTGGCGTCGCCCCGCTCCATCAGCCGCTCCCCGGGCCTGCTCTCCAGCAGGTGGCCGTGGCAGGCCAGCCAGACGACATCGCTTGGAAGCAGGTCAGCGAACAGGGGGGCAGCGGCGATCACCAGAAATTCCTGCCACTGATCCGGATGAAGTTCGCCACGACGCTGGCTGTCTAGGAAGGCCGAGGAGGCCAGGCCGCTGCGGGGATCCTGCAGGAGGCGGGCCAGTCGCTGAGGATCACGCTCGCGGGCCAGCATCAGCACCCAGCCGGCCGTGTCGGGATCGGGATCCCGCCACAGCAGATCCAGCGCCTGATCGAGATCACCGGCCGGGGTGACCGTCGCGGGCAGCAGAGCGAAACCGGCGGCACTCAGGCGGGCGTTCAGCTCCGGCCGCAGCCCCTCGGAGCGCTGAATCATGGCCTGATGGAGCGGCCGCAGCAGCGGATCCCCCTGGGCCAGCTCCGCCAGGCACGCGGTGAGGGAGGCCTCCTGCAACCAGTTGTCCTGCAGGCCCTGCAGCCGCCGCTGCTCGATCTCCCCCCGAGGACCGAAACCCCGGAGCAGCGTCTGCCAGGCCCCGTCGTCCAGTCCGATCCTCGCCCGCAGCCGCTCCAGCTGTTCGCCGACGGCGGAAGGCAGCGCCGTGGCCTCCAGCACGTCGATGCCGCTGAGCTGCAGGAGTTCGCGGATCGACTCCGTCGCTGCTTCGTGGCGCAGAACATCGATCTGGCGCTGGCGCTGATCGTGCTCGAGCAGCTCGGGCTGCTCCCGGGCCAGATCGCGCACCACGGCGTGGTGGTCGGCCTCCTCGAGCTGCAGCGCCTGACGCAGCTCCTGCAGTTCCAGCAGGGCCGAGGCCCGCGTCAGGCGGCCGCCGCGCAGCATCTCGGCCATCACCTCCCGGTAGGTGGCCCGCCCCTAGCGGCGTCCCAGGGCCGGCATGGCCTTCACCAGGGTGAACACCTCCTGGGGCGAGAGCGCGTCGAGGCGGCGGCCATCGAGGGCCGCCTCCAGGCCAGGCAGGTCGCGCAGCTGACGGCGCAGGCTTTCGCTGGTGCTCTCGCGGCGGTAGGTGGCCTGGTCGCGCCCCCAGCTGCGGTATACGGCAATGCTGGTGACCAGCAGCACGAGGGAGCGCAGCAGCTGCCCACCGCCCGGGCCCAGGCCCCCCTGCAACGGATCAACGAACCAGAAGAATCCATTGATCGCCACGAACGTGGCGATCAGGCGAGCGTGCTGGGTCGCCCGCTCGCTCGCTTCACCGAGGCCCTGCCGCAGATGGAGACGATGCAGGAGGGAGGCGAGTTGCCGGAACAGAAGGGCGGAGAGCGCCGCGGCGGCCGAGAGCAGAAGCGGGACCTCCAGCAGGCGCGGCAGGGGCTGACCCGGCCAGAGCGATTGCCAGATCCGCTGGGGCTGATCGGCATCGAAGGCCCAGGCACCGGAGCGCAGGTAGCCCAGCGATTGGTCGGCGAGGGAGATGCCAGGGCCCGTCTGCTCCATAAGCAGGAAAAAGGCAAGGATCAGGCCCGGATAGGAGAACCAGATCCAGCTCAGGCTGCGCTTGACGCGGAGGTTCTGCCAAAAGGAGCGCTCAGCGTCAATGTCGATGCAGGGCACCTGGCAGGCCACGCAGGCACTCTGCTCACGGCCGTCAGCGGCGACGGTGCGGCACATCGACTGGGTGACCTTGGCACTGGTTCCCACGTGGGCGGTGCTGCCCAGCGGCCCGCGCAGGCCCGTGAGCACGGTCTGCACGGGACCCATCGGGCAGACGTACTGGCACCAGGCCTTGCCAGCCCAGGCCCAACCCACCAGCAGCGCCGCCGCCAGGGTGAGCAGCAGCAGGATCGCCAGACCCAGAGGACTGCCATTCACCGCCAGCAGTCGCAGGCAAAGACCTGCAATCAGCAGGCTCCACTGAAGTGCCAGGTGGTGGCGGCCCAGCCAGGAATCCTTGTCGACCATCACCACCTCGAGGCGCCCCTTGCGGCCGGGGCGAGAGCGCTGCCGGCCCAGGGCCCGGGCCAGCTGCGACACGAAGGCCAGCGGACAGATGCGCCGCCAGAGCTCATGGCTGATGGCTCCGATCAGCAGCAGCCCAACCGGCACCACTGTTCCCCAGAAGAGCCGGTTGCCGGGGAGACGCTGCCCCGGCCCGAACGGCGCCAGAGCGGGCAGCAACAGCGATGTGATCAGCAGCAGCCAACCGATCAGCAGCGCCCAGCGCACGAGCCGAGCATGGCGCTCTGAAAGGCGGCTGAGCAGCTGCACAGCAGCACCAGGAAACCGTCCCTGATGCTTAGCAAAAAAAAGATCAGCGCATCAACCCGTCTCAGCCCTCCACCCGCCACACCTGATCGGCGGGGGTCCAGTCGCTCAGCTCGGAGGGCTGGAACCACAGGCCGATCTCGAAGGCGGCGGTTTCGGGGGCGTCGGAGCCGTGGATCACGTTGCGGCCGATGTTCACGGCCAGATCGCCGCGGATCGTGCCGGGCTCGGCCTCCAGGGGCTTGGTGGCACCGATCAATGTGCGGGCGCTGGCGATCACGCCGTCGCCCTCCCACACCATCGCCACCACCGGACCGCTGGTGATGAACTCCACGAGGCCGGCAAAGAAGGGACGCTCGCGGTGCACGCCGTAATGGCTCTCGGCCAGCTCTCGGCTGGGGGTGAGCTGCTTGAGGCCCACCAGCTTGAAGCCCTTGCGCTCGAAGCGGCCGAGGATCTCACCCACCAGGCCGCGCTGCACCCCGTCGGGCTTGATGGCAATGAAGGAGCGTTCGGCGGCCATGACTGTCTCTGTTTGGTTGTGGGCCATCGTGTGCGGCGGCCCTGCCGGTTGGCAAGCGAGGCCAGCACGCCGCGGCCAGAGTCGCCCGGGATGTCGCCTCCGCTGCTGGAACCTGGACAGCTGCAGACCCTGACTAAATTGGCCTGATGCCAACGTCCTGGAACGCAGCGGTCTGATGGTGCTTGCCAATCCTCACGGCACCATGCCCAGCAGTCCGGCGAACAGCGCTCCAGGCAGCGCCGCTTCTACCGCTGGAGTAAGCCAGCCGGCAAGCACCGCCACCTGGACCGCGGCCGACGGCGCCGCCCTCTACGGCCTCGACCGCTGGGGCGATCCCTATTTCGCCGCCAACGCCCGCGGCCATGTGTGCGTGCAGCCCCAGGGCGAGCGGGGTGGCTCCCTCGATCTGGTGGAGCTGGTGAAGGAGCTGCGGGGGCGCAACCTCAGCCTGCCGCTGCTGATCCGCTTCGACGACATCCTCGAAGACCGGCTGGAGCGGCTGCACGGTGCCTTCGAGCGCGCCATCGCCCAATACGGCTACGCCGGCCGCTACCAGGGCGTATTCCCGGTGAAGTGCAACCAGCAGCGCCACGTGGTGGAGCAGCTGGTGGAGAGCGGCAAGCGCTGGCACTTCGGCCTGGAGGCCGGCAGCAAGGCCGAGCTGCTGATCGCCCTCTCGCTGGTGGACGACCCCCAGGCGCTGCTGATCTGCAACGGCTACAAGGACCAGCGCTACATCGAAACCGCG